>Ga0180432_10002279_pt1 | contig 28946 bp, 22 predicted proteins | sample SS_ome_10_FD_132414 | JGI IMG/M metagenome (GOLD analysis project Ga0180432, IMG submission 132414) | Hypersaline lake sediment archaeal communities from the Salton Sea, California, USA - SS_1_MS_2 metaG | ecosystem: Environmental > Aquatic > Non-marine Saline and Alkaline > Hypersaline >... | reverse complement strand
TTTGAAGTGCTTCTTCAACCGCAAATTCGTCATAAGGGTTGATGACCCACTTGATGTCATCGGTCTTTATGGATATGCCGTCATCGGTGATCTCGATTAAGGATTCTGTTGCCGGAACCTGTTTTAATAATACTGCGATTTCCACGCTATTCACCTTTTTTCCTTTGATATCATGGTGAGACCTTTGCAAAACGCCCCCTTTTGCCCAATTCCGGCGTCCCCGATAATTGGAATCTACGCTTCACTTCGACAAGCTCAAATTTTAACCCGCCACCGAACTTTGGCGGGTTAATCCTCAAAATACTCAATGTATTCCTGTGGTTAAAATTTTCGCGTTGACTCGGGGCATCCATGCCCCTCGCCCTTGCGGGCAGCTTAACAGCTGCCCAATTCTGCTATCCTGCAGAATTGCCTTGGTCTTGAACAAAAGTGAACATTTTTCAAAGGTCTCATGGTTTAAAAATTAAACGTCTCAGAAATGTAACTTCTCAATTAGTTCTGGTGCATGAAAAAATCATATTGACCCGGATCCATAATTTGTTGAGATGTTACTCAGAAATTGTATAACCTGTTTAAATAATAGATTAACAGAAGGAAAGTACAGTACCCTTCTTTTTATGTCAATATATTTTCGATCCGTGAACAGTGCAAGGGCATTTGAATCTCAATACAGAGAGAACACTCTGCGCCGTCGATGGGCTGCACGGAAATCAAATGCGTTTACCGCTTAATCCACGAATCATCCATTTTTTTGCGATATAAAACCTTTTGAATAGAAATCGGTCAGGGTTTCGTTATGTGCTTGAACAACGATTAAACATTCCGTGTTGTCGAGACTGTTAACCAGTTCAAGTCCTTTTCTATGACCCAGAACCATAACCGCAGTGGCTAGCCCGTCTGCAAATGTGCAAGTGTCCGCCACAATTGAGACACTTACAACCCCATTGTTTATCGGATATCCGTTTCTCGGGTCGAGTATGTGGGAAAAGCGTTTCCCCTGACATTCGAAATAATTTCTGTAATCGCCACTTGTTGCAAAGCCTTTGTCATGTAAGACTACGACCTTATACACCTGATCAAAAGGTGCATTTCCCTTGGGGCTGTTGATTCCGATTCTCCAGCTTTTACCGTCTTTTCGGAATCCTGCAGCGAACACTTCGCCTCCGATTTCAACCAAAAAGTTATTTATTTGGTTTGCTCGGATAAGCGCTGAAATTTGATCCACGGCATAACCTTTTGTAATAGAAGCAAAATCGAGTGATATAAACGCTTTTCTTTTGACAAGATAGTGGTTGGTTGACATTTCAATATTATTGAATCCGATATCAGTTAAAAGCGTATCTATTTCTGATTGTGTCGGAATTCTTTTTTTATTTTCAGAAATACCGAAACCCCAAAGATTTACCAGCGGTGCGACGGTGCCGTCCCATGCTCCCCCGGTTAATTTGTAAATGTGTTGCGCAACTGTCATGACATTAGAAAAATCGTCCGATATATAAAACTTTTTTCCGGCTTGCTTTAATGCATTAAACCGGCTTATTTCACTGTCTTTTCTATATGTGGACATACTTCTGTTGATCTCATCAAGACGCTTGTCAATCTTGTCTTTGAGTGCATTTGTGTGTTTAAAAAACCCGGTCACAACGGTAATATGATAGGTTGTTCCCATGGTTTTACCTGAAAACGTGACTTGTTTTTGGAAGCTGCATCCGGCAAATAATAATAGAAAAAAAATTTGAAGGGCGGTTTGAAAATATTTTTTCATCAGCAGACCGGCGGGCATGGGATTGTCAGATATGGGCAGCATAAGATCCGGAATAAAAGGGGGAGACATCTTACTTTCGCTACCGTGATCCAAAAGAGTGGTTAAAATTTTTAACTTTCTTGGCTTTGAGTCCCGTTAACGGCTTGAAATATTGTTTTGAGGTCTCATAGCTTAAAGAATCCTGAACTTTCAATCAGAAAATTATTTTATTAAAGTTTGGGGCTAATCATTATCTTTGCCATTTGTTGTATCATTATCGATTTTTAGAGAATGCGTAATATTTTCTATATCGCTTTTGACATCATAATCCGGTTCAGGGGAATCATCTTCAAGCAGTTCATCAATTTCGACAACTTCGTCTTCAGTGTCATTTTCATCGGTCGGCTCTTCCGGTTCTTTTTTCATAAGATCGTGGTCGTCAAAAACCAGCTCAACGGATTGATCATTTTCGGATTCATACATATTTGTAACTGCTGCGGCTATTTCTTTTGCATATACGCCGATCGGAAAAAAATTTTTAGTCCTCAATGTCTTGATAAGAGCCTCTTTTCCTTTGGCAATTGCTGATTTTACAGATTCATCGTCAAATGTCTCCTCACAGAGAAATGAAAACATTTCTTTATCCAGCTCGGCAAATTCTCTGATTATAAGTTTGGTTTTTTCATTGTTTTTTAGAACTAAATATTTTTGTTTCATAGTCAATTTCCTTATACAATTCGTTTTTGATCAAATGGCAAAAAGCCAAATTCATCAAAAATTTAGTACATAATCCGGAAAAGCCCGCCCTCCTGCCAAGCGGAGTAAGACAAAATTTACAACTAGAGAACTAATATTTTGTCGGAAATCATAAAAAACAGGTCATGTCAACTAACAATAACAAAAATATTGACCTGTAATTTGCAAAATGATAATTAAAAATTCAAGTTACCCGGAGGGATGGCTGAGTGGTCGAAAGCGGCGGTCTTGAAAACCGTTGAGTGTAACAGCTCCGTGGGTTCGAATCCTACTCCCTCCGCCATTTAAGTTTAATTGGAGAGATGGCCGAGTCGGCTGAAGGCGCTCGCCTGCTAAGCGAGTGTGTGGTGAAAGCTGCACCGAGGGTTCGAATCCCTCTCTCTCCGCCAAAAAACAAAAAGCCCGATTTAACAGTCGGGCTTTTAAATTGTCACCCTAAAAATCATTTATGAGTAAAGCAGGTTAAGCTCTGTCCATTTCACCCATCATCTGGTCCTTGTAAATCCGATAATATTTAAAGACCTTTTTGATATAGTACCGGGTTGCCTTGAAAGGCGGAACTCCCTGATAATTTATTACGTTTCTGCTCCCGGCGTTGTATGCCGCAAGAGCCAGTTTGACGTCTCCGTTGAATTGGTTAACAAGCTGTTTGAAATAACGAACCCCACCACTAATGTTTTGCTTGGGATTGAAAATATCCTCCACACCCAGCGCCTGGGCGGTTGTCGGCATCAACTGCATAAGGCCTTTTGCCCCTCTTTTGGAAATTGCTTTGGCATTATATCCGGACTCCGCCATAATGATCGCCTTTACTAAAGCAGGATCAACCTGGTAGCGACCGGCCGCTTGAATAACTATCGGGTGTAAGAGGCGTTCGGCGTCCTTACGGCCAATGTATGATAGCCTGTATTCCGTGTGGGTATAACCGTATTCCGCTATCAGAGATCGGGAGTTCGCTACCTTTGAAATGGCCGACATTTTATTAAGAATTCCGGCTATCTTGCCGCTATTATATGAGGAGGCAACACATACACCTACAATCATTATAGAAATGAATAGAGATTTAACAAATCCTATTGATAAAAGCTGTAGGGTTAACTTTTTATCCATCATAAATTTTTCTCAGTTTGTTAACTGCTTGTCAATGTCTGTGCTTATGGGAATGCAATTTGAGCCCAGAGTATAATCTTTATTTTTTGTATGTCAAGTAAAAAAAAACTACAATATATTGTGTTTTAACTAATGTCCATCCACAAATGGTAGATTTTGGTTTTTGGCAAGGCCCGAGCGAGTTTTTAACCTCCCCGAAAACATCACGGGATCTCCGACAGGCATAGCGCGCTATGTCGAGGATTGAAAACGAGCGAGAACGCCGCCGGGGACCGAAAGATGCCGTTTATGGATGGACACTAACTAAGAGCATTGTACATAATATGAGGTCTATGAATTAACAAAAGACTTTAGTCTGTTGAGATTTATTTGATCGTAATCTTTTGGGGTTGGATTTTATTACGGCATGGGCTCAATGTCGACATGAATCGGTTCTATATGTTGTTGAATCGGCACACACTCGCCGGAGTATCTGAATTTTGTCAAATTCAATTTGAATAAGAATTCTGCTTTCCATTCGCTCCCGTCAGATGATTTTCCGGTGATGACTGTTTTTCTATACCTGTCCCCGCTCCATACACGCTCCGGGTCTCCAGTGCGGACACATTCACATCCGCTGGAACATCCTGTGGCCGTGATGATCGTATTTTCTTTAATTATTTGGTCTTTGGCCATTTTTAAAAGCCGGGCGCTATCCATATTTACATTTGGAGACGCAATTTCCTGTACTAAATGGGGATTTGATGCCTTCCACTCCACAATTTCGCATCTATTATCACATGTCATAACACCCTCCTAATTTTTAAGTGTTATAATAACAAGACAAATCCTTTATTAAAAAGTGATGGTTAAATTAGGATGATTCTCTCATCCGGTGATCCGGCAAACTCTTTTCTGGCCGCGTATCCGGTTTCAAAAACCTTCTTGTTGAGTTTCCGTATCTTTGCATTGGCGGCGGGATCCTTCTTTTGAGGCACGTTATTGAATATTCCCTGTATGGCCGCCTTTTTGGTCAGGGTTATAAATCGATCGTCCTTTCTTAACTTAAGATCCGCCGTGATAACTCCCAGTGAGAACGGACCCTTCATAATCGTCAGAAACTTATGTTTCTTAAAGTCAAAAAACACCAGCCTCAGGTCATGGCCTTGGTCGATGACTTCCTCAAAGCGTTTAAGATATTCATCCCGAGTAAGATATCTCGGGCCTTTGCGGCTGGCAGTAACCAAAATCGGCTCATCCACATAGAAATCGGCCACAACCGTCAGCCCCCTGGGAAAGGATTTTTCAAAGTCTCCCGCTGTATAGACGGCTCGCCAGGCCTCGGAAAGATCAAATCCGTTGACATAGTCCACGGAATGGGGCACCGAGCCCTTGACTTCATGTTCACGAATCATGACATCCACGCAAAGTGGACCGCCGGCCTGAGCCAGCCCCCGGCACTGGTGAATGGCTGCATGAAAACCCGCTTCAATTGCTGCGTCCGCCTGTATATTTGACAGTGTGAGGTAGCCGGAACCGCCGATGGATGGATTGGTAATGGTTAACTGTTTTTCTTTAGCCATGCCTTCCTCCTAAGTCTTTTTAAGTTCGTCGATGCTAATTGAAGTCGAAAAGCTTGGGCCCTCGAAACTCAAAGCGCCGACAGGGCAGGGAAACTGGATACACGCCCCGCAACCGAAACATTTGCCGGGGTCGTTGTCGAGAAGCGCATGGCACCTGAGCCCGATACCGCAAAGCCGGCATTTGAACTTGGGTAAATCCTTGAGTTTTTCAGGCTCCTCCCGGGCTACGCGCGCTCTCTCTTTGGCGAACTTAAGATCCAGGCACTCCTCGGACCTTATAAAATGACCCATCCGGATACCAGAATCCTTGGCAGTTTTTCCCATGTCCAGCACGCAGACCCCGTCTGCCACCACCATTATTTTTTCTTTGTTGAGATACCGGTGGTAAAGCACCTTAAAGAGCTCTGCATTGTCATCCACACGGTATGGGTTTATATGGATTACCTCAAACCCTAAGGCCGGACCTTCTTTGTCAAAGTCCACCTCCAGGGGAATCTGGCCACCGGTCATTCGGATGTTGTAGTTGTTATAGATGACGTTAATGGCGCCGAACTTTTTATTTTTGGCGGCGAATTTGACACCGCTGATATTAAAATTATAAGCGCCGTCTCCTGATGCGGTCACCACTATCTGTTTCTCGGAACAGGACTCTTTGATCCCGTCACCAACTATGGCGCCGGTGCCCATACAAAAGATTGCATCCACTATGCCGTAAGCGTGGTAGCCCTGAAGATTGCCGCATCCTCTGTCCGCCGCATAAATGAGTTCATACTTGTCTTTGCCTTTAAGTTTCAGCTGGCGGTTAAACCGTCGCATGCCCTCACGCACGGACCAGGAAACCTTGGTATCCCCGCAGCCCGAGCAATTGGAAACCGGTCGCAGATAGGTTATCTCATCCGCTGCTTTGTCTTTTGGAGCAAGGTTTTGTTTGGAAGTCATATTGGTACCTCCTTTAACCATTCAAAATATGATCGATATAGGAAAACCGTTCGTATATCCTGGGTTCGTAAGGAATGCCTCGGTCCAAAACTTTTACTTCGAGTTCCCGACGGTTTACCAGCTCTAAGAGTTGAAGATATATTACCCGACCATAGCCCTCCTCGAATACATAGATCTTTTCGATAGGATGCTTTGAAACCAGATCCTCATAAAGGGCGCCGGGTTGGGGAAACACAAGGTTGCTCTTTATTACGACAATATCCCCGTATTTTTTTAAAAGACGATCCCTCAGAGCCGGATCGTCATCCACCAGTCGAAAGTCTTCCCTGAAGGGACCGTTCACTAGGATTATGACCTTGGGATCAGTGCCGTATTCCCTGACCCGGTTTCCCAGAAGTTCGAAGTTCTCAATAATTTTTTGTTTGAATAGGGGAATCAGTTTTGAATGAAATTTTCTTTCTCTGGGGCGGATATGGGGGCCGATGGTAACCAAATGTTTGGGGTCTCTTGTGAAGCCTTTTTGCCGATGATTCACCTCCATGTCCAGCTCCACCACCGGGTCTACGGAAACCTCCCGGTAGGAAAGATCATAGTTCATGATTACCGCAAACGGAACACCTAATTCCTCAAAGAGTCGATAGCAATTCTTAACGGTCGTGTGGGCTGTGCTGGGGGAGTGAAGTTCCAGGGTAGGAATTCTAAAATGAAATCCGAAGAGGATTTTATTGTCCTGCATGGTCTGTGAAGATGTGCCCTGACGATCATCTCCTGAGGCAATACCCAAGCCTCCGGTATACGGAACAACATTAACCGCAACCCGAAGCGCATCCGCTGCAGTATTTGCGCCCAGGTGCTTAAACGAACACATCACTCGTGACCCTACGGGAATTCGCTTTTCCTTATCTTTGGCAAATACAGTATCGCCATAAACCAGGTCCCATTCTTTTTTGGTAAGGAACTCCCGCTTTTTAAAATCCCCTTTGCAGATTACGGCTCCCAGTGCCAGAGCAGCGGCGTTGTCTTCGTTGGTGGTCGTTCCCCAGTGAGCGGCAAGCTGATAGCCGGTTTGATCTAACATCTCACCCACCCTGATGGTGAAAGGATTTCTTTTGGGGATATTCCCCGCCAGTTGTTCGAAACTCCCCTGGAGGTCCGAAATGGGTGCTCCGGGATAACCCGTGGTCACTCGGACACCCGCCTCTAAGACTCCCCGGGCGATGGCCTGGTTGCCTGAAAGCCTCATTCTGCCCAAATCAAAACTTGCCTTAGTTTCCATTGGCTTACCTCTCTAACCGTATGATTCAATTATAAATTCCATTAGTTACCGTAATCTTTATATCACCCTATTCGGCTTCTTTCCCACTAAATATATTTAGCAAGAATTGTGCCAAAAAATTGTGTAGGCCTAATTATTCGAAATAAAACGATAAATTAGCATTACTATGCAGTGTGAAAATGATTGGGGCTTTTTGGACTAGAGGCAAAAATGTCTCATTATAATAAAAACAGGGCATTACTTGTTGATAGTGTAGATAATATTGGTTATGGGACAAAATAATCCCAATATGGGATTATTGAATCCTGTACGATTTTATCTTTCTGAACAGTGTCCTGCGGTTGATACCCAGAATCGATGCGACCTTGGCTTTGTGCCAACGATGTTCATGCAGCAATTTTTCGATATATTTTTTCTCGAAACTTTCCTTGGCGGTTCGTAACTTTAGATTATTGAAGTTTTCAAGGATTAATTTTTCTGCGATAATTTCCGTTTTGACCGGTTTGGATTGTGATATATCCAAAAAGTCGATTTCCTTTAAAGTGATATATCGATGTATCGCGTTCTGGAGTTCCCGCACGTTGCCCGGCCAATCGTAGCTTTGCATGGATTTAATTATATCCTTGGGAATTGAGGGTATATTATCATCATCGCAATAGGCATGCAAAAAATGGTAGAGCAACAGAGAAATATCCTCTTTACGTTCTCTTAATGGCGGGATGGTGATGGGAATGATATGTATTCGATAGTAAAAATCCTCACGTATGGCGCCTTTTTCCACACAATCCTTTAAATTTTTGTTGGTGGCTGAAATAATACGTATGTTCGGTTTTTTGATTTCCCTGCTTCCTATGGGTGTATATCCCCCACCTTCAATTGCTCGCAACAATTTAACCTGCATGTTAAGGTCAAGCTCGGCCACTTCATCCATAAATAATGTTCCGCCATCGGCAATATCTAAATAACCGGGTTTATCAATATCCGCTCCGGTAAATGCCCCTTTTTTGTATCCGAAAAATTCACTTTCAATCAGGTTGTCTGGAATGGCGCCGCAATTAACGGTCACAAAATTCTTGCTGCCACGATTACTCAAATCATGAATGGTTTGAGCCACCAACTCTTTACCGGTGCCGGATTCCCCGTAAATAATAACATTGGCATTGGACAGGGCGGCTTTTAGAATGGTTTCATAGACATCATGCATTTTTTTGCTTTTTCCAATAATGCTGCCGAACTGGGTAGACCCTCTAAAAGAAGCTCTCAGTCGCAAGTTTTCCTCACGCAGACGGGCCTCGCTGATTCTCAGGGCCTCTTCATTTAGCTTTCGCTCGGTAATATCCACGTGGGTTCCGACAATCCGGATGGGCGTACCATTTTCATTTCGGTCAACAACCTTTCCTCTTGCCATAATCCATCGCCACCCCCCCTGATTTGTTTTCAAGCGGTATTCTACTTCAAATGAACCGAAGTTCTTTTTGGCATAATCATTAATTTTGTTGATTGCTGATTCCATATCTTCAGGGTGGATCAAAGTTTTCCATGTATTGAAACTCTGTGGCATTTCATAGGGTTTATAGCCAAGCATCGTATAGAAACAAGGATTGAAAAAAGCTTTGTTTGTAATCAGGTCCAAATCCCATAATGCATCGCTGGTAGCCTCCATGGCAAGATCAAGGCGCTTTTTACTCTGTCGAAGAGATTCTTCTGAATTTCGGTAGTCGGTAATATCTTCCCCTGAACAAACAACGTATTCAACATTTCCGTTGTCGTCCAGTTTTGGGGTTTTAATTGTCGATAATAATCGTTTTTCTCCTCTTCCATTAATAACCCATTCTTCAGTGTAACTCTTTACTTTTTCATCAAACACCTTCACGTTGTTGGCGATAAAAGTCTCAGCTTCCTCTTTACTCAAAATATCGTAAAGAGATTGGTATTCTATGTCTTTTTTTTCTAAGTTTAAAAATGCTGCATGGGCTTTATTAACAGCACCATATGTTTCTGCATTTACTAAATACCAGATTTGGGTCTGTATGTTATCTAAAAGTAATTCCTGTTCTTCTATTTTTTGTTTCAAAGATTGTTCCGCCTGCTTTCGGTCAGAAATATCCATAATCATAGCCAGCTTGGAAATAGATCCATCTGAATGGTATATGGGCGTGCTGACCACATAATACCAGTTCTCTTTTGGAGTTAAGACTTCACACCGAACGGTTTCACCTTTAAATATTCGGTTGTTAAGACACCAGGGGCAGATAGAATCACGATTTTGTAACGATTTATAACAGACTTGTCCGGTGGCATCATAACCGATGTGTTTGATATAATGTTCGTTCATAAATTCAACGCGGTAGTCTTGGGAACATAAATATATCAGCCCATCAAAAGCTTCCACTATTGCTTCCAGCTGTAAGCCTTTTTCATGTAATACCGCCTTTCTCTCCTTACGCTGTTGATTCATTTTATCTGTTTGGTTAAACTCGGGTGTTATTTTTTTACAGATTGGTTTTTTTATCATTAGAACATCCCCCAGTTGTTATTTTAAGTAAGGATGCTAAAAAGGATGGTTTTCAGTGAACCGTCGAAGTAAATTGTATTATTCCCGATAGGAAGCATCTGTGTTATACGAATTTTATCACTTAACGGTTATCTTTTTCAAGAAATTTTATGTAATTGCGGTTGAATTTGTCAAAACATCCGATATTAAATATTGACAAATTTTTTTTATTCCAATATATTAACAATCGATTAGCTTGATCAAGGCGAATGTCAACAGGCCTTCCCACAAGGAAGGCCTTCACGTTTGGCTTGAAAGGAATCCTATCCTTCCTTCGCAGCCTTATCTTCCAAAAATGGAAATGTTTTACCTGTTAGAAATCCGTTTAAGACCCGTTCTATTGATACTGGCCATTATAGTGTCTTTAAATCGAGGCTAAAGATATTGCCGGGTATTGTGAGCGTCAAAGCAAGCTTTTTTAACATATTATCAATTTTAAAGAAATTATTACATCAATTCTAAAACCGAAAAAATCGATTATATCAGGATTTTTGCAACATGAGAAATTGATAAAACCAATGTAGGAGTAACGATCCATGAAACCACAGATAGACATATTCACTCTTTTAGATCAGCTTCCCTATCGCAGGAAGAAAGAAAAAGAAAAGATAGTTCAGTTGGATTGGCAGGCAGAGTGGGAGCGGTTCGATGCTAAAAAACTTTTTGAGTTTGACCTTGCCGATATTCCTGAAGAAAAATTAAGTGTTATTCGGAAGCGAAAAGAAGTCATCATGGACGGCAACTATGCGGCGCTTTCGATTCTCACCAGAATTGTCGACGGTCTCTGCGGCTATCCCATCACGCCGTCCACTCCCATTGCCGAAAATTTTGCCAGCGTTGCCTCTCAGGGCCAAAAGAACCTGTTTGGCTCTGAACTCATGTATTTTCAACCCAGTGATGAACTTTCCGCCATTGCTGCGGTGGAGGCCATGTCATCCCAGGGAGGACGTTACGTTGACAACTCTTCTTCCCAGGGATTGGTTTTAAAGACCAAAAACCTCTTTTCAGTGGCCGGCAAACGCTTGCCTGTGGTGATGACGATTATGGCAAGGGAGGTCAACAAAGGATCTTTAAGTATTCATTGTGGTCACACTGATTTTTACGGTGTTCGCAATACCGGTTGGGCTCAACTGGTTGCCGGGGACAACCAGGAGCTCCATGATCTTTTGCCGATAGCTTTTAAGACCGCCGAGCTGCGCCAGGTAATGCTTCCGTGTATGGTCATCGGCGATGGGTTTATCAAGTCCCATGCCTTAGAGAACATAAAAGTGCTTTCAGACGATTTTCTTAGGTATTTTGTCGGGCTTCCCAATAGATTATACCAGCCCGATTTTGAGCAAAAGACCTTAACCGGCACCTTTACCGACGTGGATCTTACCATGGAAGGTCAGGTCGCCCAGGATCTTGCCTACCGATTTATAAAAAGGGGGCTTATCGCCGCCATGAACATGATGAACAAAATCATGGGGACGAATTTAAAGGCGGTGGAATGCTACCGCACCGAAGATGCAAAAATGGTGGTTGTAATTCTGGGATCGGCGGCCGGTGTTCTCAAAGATATGGTCGATTACTACCGGGATGTGAAGGGAGTGAAAGTGGGGGTGGTTCGCCCGGTACTTTTCAACCCTCCCTGTTTTCAGGAGCTTGCCTATGGCATGCGAAATGCAAAGGTGGTCACCGTTCTGGAACGATCCGGCATGGCCCATAACCAGCTTCTTTTAGCGGATATACAGTCCGCACTCCAGGTTTCTCTTCGGGCCGGCCGCGAAGGCAGGCCGGAGCATAAAATCTACGGCCGTACCGACATGCCGACCCTTTTGCACGGGGTGTACGGACTGGGGAGCAAGGATTTTAACAAATACAACGCTGCTGCGGTTATAGAGAATATGTGGGCATGTTTTCAGGGAAAGACACGCAAGCATTTTCTCCGTGACTATTTTGTCGGAATTGAAGGACCTTATGCATTAGAGCCCAAACCACTTCCGGACTTCAAAAATCGTGAGCTTGGAATGACATTTATCGGCATCGGCGCAGAAGGCGTTAAGACAGCCTTAGAGACGGCGGCGCTTATTTATGCGGAAGGTAATGATAACGGCAAAAGATACATCCAGTCCGGTGCGAGATACGGTGCTGCCAGGAAAGGGGCACCGGTTTTTATGAACCTTAGAATCAGCTCTGGTCCGATTCGCAATTCCTCGGAGCTAACCGAGCACGATGTTCTTGCATTTTTCAATGATAAGTTTCTCTCCGGAGAGATTTTAAGGGATTATTTGGGAGGGCTGAATGAGAATGGTCTTCTTGTTATAAACAGCTCTAGAACAAAAGATGAAATCATGGGATCCTTTCCCCGTGAAATGCGCGAGCTTATTTCAAAGAGAAATATCAGAATAATAGTCCTGGATGCAACCCGGGCTGCTCTCAAGCATCTCAAACGGAACCTGCCCGGTGCCATGATGCTGGGTCTTATAAACGGTGAGACAAAGATACTTCCCGCCGATGAATTCGGAAATAGGTTTCAAAACATACTTGAGCAAAAACTGGGACCCAAAAAGGGCCGCGAGATTGTTGAATCGAATATTTCACTTTTAAATGAAGGGGCAAAACGGGTGGCCTCAACACCCGAACAAAATGCCGGGGCATTTGCCGGGATTTCGGAAAGCCAGAAGCCGGTAACGGTAGTTAAACCCGAAGATTTTGGCAAAGGATTCGGAACTGCCGGTTTGCGAACCAAGCTTTCCCCAAAAGATGAGATGGGTACCATCAAGCCCGTTAATCTGATCAAAAATTATCAGAAACAATTTGAGGAGGATATGGTTAAACCTATCCTGGAGGGTAAAAATGTTTCCTGGGATCGATTTTTGCCCGTGGTTCCGGCGGCCACCAGCAGGTTTAGAGACATGAGCTATATCGGGAGCCAGATACCGGTGTGGGATGCGAAAAAATGCATTGCCTGCGGCATGTGCGCTGCTTTGTGCCCGGATTCAGCGATCTATTCCACCATAACAGATAAGCCCATTCCGAACGATGCGGCCGACCATTTCAAAGTTTTCAAGAAACCGCCCAGGGGCATTCCCTGGGAGAGATGCGCCATGAACCTCAACGTTATTGATGCCGCCTGCAAAGGGTGCGGGGTTTGTTCCCAGGTTTGTCCGGTGAATGCCTTTACCATGGTGGACAAATCAAAACTAAAAGATACCGATTTTTTACCCAAAAAATACCAGGATCTTGACAATACTTACGATGCAGCTGGTTATGTGGACCGGATGGCCTTAAACCACCAGGTTCTCTTTGTTTTTTCAAAGCTTTATCCGGGGAAACATACATTGTGTCCGGGCTGCGGCGAGGGTACGATCAACCTGTTGACCTTTTTTGCATTAGAAAGTTTGCGCAACAGTCCCAAAGGGATCGAGACCTTCTACCAGGGGATCAAGGTTCTGTCGGATATAAACCGGCATGCCATAGATCATATGATCGACCGAGGGTTCAGCATCTACACAATCAATTCTACGGGCTGCAACCAGGTTTCCGAACTGGTCAATCCCTTCAACACCCGGATTTACCAGTCGGGTCACTACGGTTTCGGCACGGCATCTGCTGCTGCTCTCGGGGCTAAATTCAGTATGGACCAGGCATATCATAACGCTTTCAACGATGTATTGACCAAGATCATCGTTTTTGCCGGCGACGGCGCCATTTACGACATCGGCAACGGTCCCTTCAATTATGCTTTGGGCGAAAACTTCGATGTTACCTGGGTGATCTACAATAACGAAGGATACATGAATACCGGGGCTCAAAAGTCGGGCGCCACCCGTTTCGGCTGTGACCGATCAACATCTCCGATAGGGGTCAAACATGCCGGCAAGACCACCCTGCATCGTCGGATCGTCAGCCAGGCCACGGCAATTTCACATGTCTATTCGGCCAAACTCACCGTGGACAATCCGTTTTACGCCATCAAGATATTAAAAGAGGCCATCGCTTATTGCGGCCCGTCCGTGGTGGAATTTTTCTCATACTGTTCGCAGGGCCACCAGAGCCATGACTGGGCGGGTCCTTTAATCTCGAGGATGATGAATGAGGCCAGGAAATGGCAGATACAGGTCAGAAGACCGTTTCATAAGCTTGACATATCGGCCAACCCCGATCCGGACAAAACATATCCGGCCAAAGGGAAGTCGTTTAAAAAGGGTATCAAAAGAGAGCCGGCCACTTTCTATGATGTGGTGAGTATGCTGGGTCAGTACAATCGTCATATCAAGGTTCAGGAAGGTGACGTAATTCCTGAGCTTGTCTTTGTAAACGAGACCGTATCTCTTTTTAGATGGTTCAGAAACCAATACCTGGCCGGTTACCGTGATACCATGCCGACGGAAGAGGAAGTGGAGCAAATTGTTGCTGAGCGCTACAAGATATAGAGGCGCTCTTCCGCCTCAATCTGACGTGTTTTTGTGGAGTTCGTAACTTTATTGTAACTTTATTTTTTCGCGAACCCTTACGAATTTGTCAATGTCGCTTGTTTTTTTTTAAATAGGGCGCTGGCTGCAACCATTTGTTTTTGTTGCTATCGTAAAACCATTTGTCCGGGAATCCCCGACGTTTGAGATAGGAAGGATTTTCAGCCCAGTAGATAAGCTCTAAATATGCCTGGTGAATTCTTCTGAATGTATCTGTTTTTCCTCCAAGGTCGGGATGGTGTTTTTTTACCTGAAGCCGGAATGCACTTTTTATTGTCTTTTCAAGTTCCGGAGAGCTTAAATCCGACTTATCAAGCTTCAAGTACATCAGCGACGCCTTTTTAACGGCGGGAATTTTTATTTCCGGCGGCATTACAGAACAGAATGCAGGATCATTGCGTTTTGCCTTTTCGAGCAAAAAACGAGTGGCAAGATAGTTTCGATTGGTTCGTTTTTTTTCGGCCCACCATGTATTTCCAAGAATATCGGACATAATACAGTAGTCCTCGGCGGGTTTTTTCCCGATCGAACGAGGATAGATAAAGCTAAAGATTTCTTTGGAATTATAAGGAAGAACATCCATAACGATCATAATGTCAGTAAAATAAAAGGTCGCGTAGCGGGTATTTAATGTCTTGAGCAAACCGGTTCTTAAATTAAGCGCATACCTGAGCTTCTGTCGGCATTCAATAGAACAATACTTTCGCCGGCCAAGATTTTCATCTGTACCGCAGGAGAGACATCGCCTTTTAATCCGATGATCCGAACAGGGTGTTTTTTTTTGTATAGAAGTTTTCATGAAAAATGCGGTATATTGCGAGACCTATTTTTTGATGTATCCCCACTTAACCAGACGTTGATAGGCATATTTTGCCTTTTCTCCCTGGTTAACAACTTGAAGATATTTATAGTAATCGTTGGCCGATTTTTTGATATGCTGCATTCCTTCCAGAGACAATCCCTTAAAAAAAATTATGTTCGGATTACCTGACAGTAAATTTTCATAATATTTAAATTCTTCATATGCTGAGGCGTAATCTTTTTGCTTGATTTTAGTAAATCCGGAAAGATAATATGCCTGACCCTCCTGTGGATAGACCATTTTTGCTTTTTCTGCAAAGGATCCGGATTCGGCATAATGTTTCTGGGCCAATTGGCATTTAGACATCATGACAAGTCCCGCATAATCCTCAGGGGTTTGCTTCAAGGCTTTTGAAAAATGGATTTCGGCTTCACCATATTTGTTCTTGGCCATCAGGGTTTCGCCTTTTTGTAATTCTTCGATGGTTAATTTAATTTTCCGCAGTTTCGCCGTATGGTCCATGTAGCGATCTCGGTACAGGGAAAAGCTCTGCGAAGACCGGTATTGTGTATCCACGGCTTCCACAGCAGTACGGTACCGCTCATCGCTCATAGGATGTGTCGCAAACATCAATTCAATGGCACTGGGCTTATATTTGGACGTGCGTCTCAGCATATCCATCAGTCCCACAAATCCCTTTGCGTTATATCCGGATCGAACCATATATTCTAATCCCAGGGCATCGGCTTCGCGTTCGTTATCTCTGCTGTAGGATGCGAGGAGCGCACCGGCGCCGACCATCCCCAGTTGTGATGCCAGCTTGCCAAGGCCGGAGCTTTGGGTCCCTACAACTGTTGAGAGACCCCCGACAAAGAGGTTTATCAAGGTACTTTTAGACATCTGTTCAGCAGTGTGACGTGCATTAACATGACCGAGTTCATGGCCCAGCAGAGCCGCAAGTTGTGCTTCGTTTTCAAGGTCCAGCAGAATTCCCCGGGTTGCAGCGATGCTTCCCCCGGGAAAGGCATAGGCATTCACATAGGTCGCATTTACGCCTCGGAACGAATAGGGCATGTGGGGACGGTGGGTTCGGGCGGCTAAGGTTTTGCCGGTTTGATTGATATAATTATTAAGGGCGGTATCCTGCAGAGGACCGTAGTCCGAGGAGAATTGATGGGGGGAGTTTTGTTTGTCGATCTTAATTTCCTGATCTTCCGATACCATCATGAATTGAGGTTTGCCGGTCACCGGGTTTGCTGCACACCCGACCATAAAACCTGCTGCGGACATCGAAGAAATCCATAGAAATTCTCTGCGGGTTATGCCATATTCCGTGCGGTTTTGTATGTGTTTACTTTGCATGTTTGTTTCCTTTGGATGGACACTATTTGATACCCTTTTCTTTTTTTATCACTTCATAGGCTGACTGGATTTCACGGAATTTATCACTGGCAAATTTTGCAAATTCTTCAGGCAACCCCTTTGATGCGATCTTGTCAGGGTGATAATCAGACACAAGCTTTCGGTATTGTTTCTTTATATGCTCATTTGAGTCGTTTCTGTTACATCCAAGGACCGCATAATATTTCTCAACATCCTGGATATATTTTGATTTTAGTTTCCTGTATTTTTCATCGTTGAAATTAAATATCCTCACAGCGGACAGGATAAGCTTCTCTTCGTTTGGGCTCAACGTGCCGTCAGCAACAGAGACTCTGAGTAATATATCTATCATAAGGTCGAGCATTTGGTATTGAGATCGAAATTGGTTGTAAAACTGGCCGGCAAAAGCATTAAAGTTCTCTGGAGAATCAATAGCGGTATGAAAAATGTTTGTGGCCAGTCGTTTACTTTCAGGGTTTAGGTTCAAGTCGTATACCATAAAATTTTCAACGGCATCTATTTCTTCTTTTGATACCCGGCCGTCTGCTGTGGCAAGCTTTGCGAGCATGGAAAACGCTGCAACGAAAAAGGTGAACTGGGCCTCTTCACCGGCTGAAAGACGGGCTCGTTCTGTTGTGTAGTAGGTTTGACCGCCGGTATCAAACGCATGTCCAAGTGCAGCACCGGCAATTGCACCTAGAGGACCGGCCATAGCAAATCCTATGGTTCCTCCGATTACCTTTCCGAGAAAACCCATAAACTTCTCCTTTTTACCTTCTTAAGAAGCAACCTTAATACCCCATTGAATCTGTTCTAAGAATATAATGAACGGGGATAATGCCTCGAAACCTTTGCAAAACGCTCCCTTTTGCCCAAGCCCTGCGTTAGATCCAAATTTTAACCCGCCACCGAATTTTGGCGGATTAATCCTCAAAATACTCAATGTGTTCAAATAACATATTTTTGTCATGTTTCCAAACCTGAAATTATGACATGAAATGGAAACTTTTTTAGCTACTGTTCGTGACATTTCTGCTTGGCTGGCACGGCCAGGCTCAGGTAGTTGTCGTTTTCTTGGAACATCAGCTTTTTATCGACCATCATCTTTAAAAAAGGTTCAATTTTGTCTGCAGCCACAGACGGGAAACGGGCAAGGATTCTTTTTAACGACCGGTGCTGCCAGCAAAACAGATAAATCGCCCGTGACGTCCCCTTCAGGCGGTGTGTCAGGGATTGGCCGTCGAGTCTTTTCTGGCGTATGATCAGAAAGTTTCCGCCGTCACGAAAGCTTAAGATGTTCTCATATGTTGGGCTCCTATGGAGTTCCCCATACGTTTTTTTCCAGGCTTCCAGCTTTTTTTTGACCGGCTTCCATAGTTTTCTTTGTCTCACGAGGTCACCTCGATAGGACTGAATGATAAACCGCATGGATTTAAAAACATCAGGTGGAAATATGGCCGCATAGTTACTGTGGTTACAAACAGATTTGAGTCCGAAGTTTTCAGGGTGTTGCCATACGGGGCTTCCCAGCCCGAGCCAGAAATGAACAATCTTTAGCGGACGAAACCACAGAACAAAATCCAGGTTTCGGAGTGTTTCGTCCACATCCTCCGGGTCGCTTCCCGGAAAATAGAGTATTAGATTCGATGAATTTTTAATGCCCATCATTTCGCAATGTTTCATGATTTCAACATTCTGAATTGTCGTGGTTCCCTTATTGAGTTTCTTAAGGAGCGGTGTGCTGAGTGCCTCTATACCGATTTGGACCTCTTGCATTCCGGCGGCCTGCATGGCTTTCAATACGGGTTCCGACGTGGTGGCCCTGATTTCTCCGAACAGGCGAAAATCCTTTCCCAGCTTTGAGATGTCATTAAAAATATCCCGGGATGTTTTCAAAGGGAGGAGGTTGTCCATAAAGGCAACGGAAAGTGTTTTGTACTTCGTGGTCAGATGATCAATCTCCGAAACCACCTGTTCCGGTTTTTTTGATCGATAACCGGTCCACTGGAGGTTGAGATTGCAAAAGGCACATCCTGTATATCTTTGACCTTCTTGTTTGCGGCGCCACCAGCAACCTCTTGAAATTTCCATGGGAAGTGTTGGAAAGAAAGTTTTATCCGGTCCGAACGATTGAAGCAATTCAAAGTAGTCGTCGTAATCCGGAGGAACAAGATCGGATAACGAATTCATCTGATGAAACGCGGCCGGTGTTTTTTTTTCATCGGACTTTGGTGTGATAATTCCCTCAAACGGAGGCATTTCTTTACATTGCGGATCGTTAAGATAAGCAATCAATCGGTTCAGGGGAAGCTCACCTTCACCGTTGATCGCAATATCAATTTCAGGAAAAAATTTAAACAGGTTCCGAGTCGCCTCACCGGTGAACATGGACCCGCCCACGACAATAAAAAGATTCGGGAATAGCTTTTTAACCTGCCTGATGAAATAAAGCGAAGAAGTTAGCTGGCAAAGACATATGGAAAAACCCGCCAAACCATATTCTCCCCAGTCAATGGTATGTATAAAAGTCTCAGAAATTTTTTGAATCTGTTTGGTTAAAGTTTCAAAAGGAATTTTACGCAACAAAGATTTACCGGCAGTTTGTTTATAAAAGATTTTTTCTATATGTTCACGTCGCTCCGGATATAACAGAGCGGCATAAATGGTTTCCGCAAGCCATGTCCGCTCGGAAATTGCTTGATAGCGTCTATATCCGATGTCCTCGGCGACTGTTAAATAAAAATGATGCGCATCCACCTTCAGGTCAGGAAACTTTTTTTTTAGATAGGATTTCAGCGTGCCGATTTGAATTGAAGGACGGCTGTATAGGGGCCAGGGCGCGGATACCAGAACCACTTTGTTGAATGGAAGATTCTGTCTTAATTTCATTTGCTGTTTGTATGTTAAAGATAAATTCTTTATGGAAAATATGGGTTAATTGCTGATCATGATGTCGTGTGCTTTTGATCCGCAATTTAAAACAAGGTCAAGTGCGGACAGGTTGAGAATAAAACTCCCCCAGAGTTGAGGATAAACCAGTGATGGTGGTTTAACATCCGTTAGTCGAATCCCCGCTTCTTTGAACCTGTCTTCATCGAAGTATTTTCTGGCAGCGCTCTGGGCCAAAAACTGCGATGCTCCCAATCTCCTGCACATCTCTATGAGAAGCTCGTTTCCTTTTGCCTTTATTTCTAGTTCGGACAATAAAATGATCTCTGTTTCAATCTGAAGATGTTTCATCAAATAACGGATGATCTTAAGATTAAAATCGATTAGTTTTTCGAATTTTGTTGAAAAAATCTCCTCTAAAAAAGTTAGATGGTCCTTAATATATGGAGCTTTTGCATAAGCATGTCTCAAGCTTTCCAAATGTTTTTTTGCCCATCTACCGTCGTGGTTTATCCTGACAGTGTTGATTTTTTGCAAACCCAAGCCTTTCTTTTTTACAGGCAATGTCATCCATAGGCTTCCCTGGTCGTTTTTAAATCTGTTTCGAGTTGTCCAGGTGGTTCCCCTGGGGAACTGAACGTCATCCAGAATTACAAAAACGTCAGAAAGATAAGTTTTGTAAAAAAAACCGGGATACGGAAAATAATAAGGCTGATTTGCAGATACAATCATTTTTTCAGTTGACTTTTTTCAATATTATGACCCATATAATTTTAAATTAAAGATTTTTTCAAAAACAAGGGGAAAATTTTAATGGACATTGAGGATATTTACAATCTAATTCCGGACTTTCAATGTACTGATGGCTGTCATGAATGCTGTAAAAACTTTGGCGTGCCTTCCAGAACTAAAGTTGAGGATGAACGGCTTAAAGCGTTCCTTCAAAAAAACTCAATGAAACCTGGAATGGCTCATGGAAACACCTGCCCCTATTTAAATGAAACCGGTTGTTCTATCTATCCTGTCCGGCCGTTGATCTGTCGTCTGTACGGAACATCACCAAATTATCGATGCAAAATGAAAGTTGCGCCGCTCAGGCTTCTGCATGAAGACGAAGAAGCGGAAATCTTCCATTTATACCGCACCCATTTTTTCTAAATCGTGACGGTCTCGTAAAAAGTCCAACTTCTGCGTTGTGCTGCATTTCGCAATCATTCAACGTACGAAAAGTACGCCTCATGATTACAAAATTTGCACGCCTTGAATTTGAACTTTTTACGAAACCGTCTAAATCGGACTTTTTACGAGTTCATCAAGCCTCACTCGTACTATTATTCCTGTGATCAAATACCCTCTGGCTCTTTCGCTGCGTGCGCGGCAGGTCTCCATGATCCAAAATCTCAACCTGGCACCTCACCAATATTTTACGCCGGATTTCCGTTTCCAGTCGTTCGGCTAAATGCATGTCGTTGACGTTGTCCGTATCTGCTGCCCGTTCAACCTTGATCAGCATCATATCCCGTCCGCTTTCCCGTTGTTTGAGATGTATCTGAAATTCACTGCCAATCCCGTCCACCTTGCTCAGGACATGGTCGATTTGGCTCGGGTAGATATTTACCGCCCGGTATATAAACATATCATCCGTACGGCCGAGGATCCGGTCATGCATGGGTAACGGCACGCCACAGGAACATTTCTGATTAAAAAGACGTGTGACGTCATGGGTACGATAGCGAATCAAGGGACTTCCTTCTTTGCTCAAGGTGGTGACAACCAGTTCTCCCTGTTGGCCGTAAGGAACCGGTTTTAGTGTCTCCGGGTCGAGAATCTCAAAAATAAAATGGTCAGCCCAGTAATGGATGCCGTTGTGATGTCTGCAGTCGAGGCCCGTACCCGGCCCATAAAGTTCCGTCAACCCGTAAATATCAAAAATATGCTCAACACCCATCAGTTCTTTGATCCGTGTTCGCATGGAAAGACTGTGGCGTTCCGCGCCAAGGATAATCTTATTCACTTTGATGCGGGATAAGAGGTTGCGTTTATGAATCTCTTCGGCCATGAGCAGAGCCATGGATGCCGTGGAACAGAATACAGTGGTTTGCATATCTACCATCATTTCACAATGCATTTCCGCGTTGGCAGGTCCTATCGGCACTGCCATGGCGCCGAAACGTTCACAGCCTGCCTGAAATCCCACACCTGCAGTCCATAAACCATATCCCACGGCTATTTGTACACGATCTTCAAGGGTTAAACCCGCAATCTCATAGCATCTGGCAAAAATATCCGCCCATACATCAATATCTCTTTGTGTGTAGCAAAGCACCTTACGCTTCCCGGTGGTCCCTGAAGAAGCATGAATCCGGACAATGTTTTCAAAAGGTGCCGCCCTCAAAGGAAAAGGATATTCTTGCTGCAAATCGTTTTTATCGGTAAAAGGGAGGTGCTCGATATCTTCAAGCGACCGTATATCTTCAGGTCGTACGTTTACATTATCGAGTTTCTTTTTATAGAATGACGAATTATTATAAGCGTGGCCGACCGTCCATTTAAGGCCGTCACGCTGAATCTTTTTTAATTTGTCATCGTTCAAATCATAAGGAATAAAACTCATAATAAACTCCTCCAGTTATACAATCGCTTCGCGATTCTATATAACGCGGCTTTGCCGCTCTAAAAAAGGAAACTCCTATACTATTAAGTTGAGGAATTGCTAAATATTTTCGATTCCATCTCTTCATGAATAATCAGCGACACCATCATACAAACTCAAACAGCGTATGATTTCGCTGCTGATCATTCATTACGCTATTGACCAAGCTTTATAAGAAAAAAAGCCGGTAATCCGAGAAGAAGCACCGGCTTTTAAATCAAAAGAGCTATGAGCTACTTCCGGGTCGATGAGCGAAGCTTCTCACAGCTCTAAATTTTTTATTTTTACTCAGAATGGTGAGCAAGCTTCATTAACTTCGCCACCACCACCAAAATAAAAGTTTCATTTTTTCCCTCGTTTTTTAGGAACAAACTTTTTCCACTTAACCGAATTGAATCTTTTTGTCAAGTAACTATAAATCATGACACCGGAATTTCGCACATTTTATTTTTGTAACCCCTTCGTTTTGTTTAACGGACTGAGTGAATACGGAATTTCTGATAATGATAGGAAGTCGATAAAGTCTAAAAAAACCCCGGACAACCATTTTTTTATTGAAATTTTTAATTAGAAATATAATATAGGGCAAATTTTTTTTGCTATTTGATGAGGAGGAAGAGGATGGAGAGAATACGAATCGGTGTATGGTGTCTGATTATGGTTTTTGTTTTTGGGATATTGTTTCAAATTACAGGCCCAGATATAGGATATAGCGAACAAAATCAGGAGGATATGATTGTGCCCATGGGTGTTATCATACTTAAACCGGATGCTTCTGTGGAACAGAAAAAATCTTCTGTTGAATTCAATCATTCCAAGCACTTTCTTTATGATTGCCGAACCTGTCATCACAAATGGAAAGGGAATGACAAAATTACCAATTGTACAACTTCAAATTGTCATGATTTGCTCAAATCACCGAAAAAGCCTACAAAATATATGGCTTATACGGATACGGGAATAAAATATTATAAGTATGCCTTTCATCAAAGCTGCATTGGATGTCACAAAGAGATAAAAATCAAGAGAAAAAAAATGGAAATGTCATTTGCAACCCATGAAGAAAAGCTGCCTAAAACCGGTCCTACCGGTTGCATTGAGTGTCACCCCAAAGAATAACCTTGACGGCTTCGTAAAAAGTCCAACTTCTGCGTTGCGCTGCATCCTTCGTCACTGCAGCGTACTATAAGTACGCCTCATTCCTCAGAATTTGCGACGCCTTTTTATCCCGAGAGATTTGTTCGGGGGAATTTGGAGCTTTTTACTTTGCCGTCGGATTCTGACTTTTTACGAGTTCATCAACCTTGTTTCTTAAAAGATGTTAAAAGAAAAGAAAATTGCATCATTAATCAGAGAAAACAGAACCCTGTTTATTATCATTGCAGTGGTTCTTTTTCTGGTTGAACTTGAAATTTTTGCGCTTGCCGTAATGAAATCCGGACGCAAATCATGGCTTCAAGTGATTGATACTAATGGGAATGTGATACATGAAACAGACGGTAAGAATCTTAGTGATTTCAATAAATATTATTTTGAAAAAACCTTCGGCCCGTTTGAACACTACCAAGTCAAGCTAGCAACCAAAGACTTTCCTTTTCCGTTCAGAGCCTGGTTCGTGGCGGCCGTGGGTATCCCGATTGGTGCTATTCTTTTATTTGCGTTTGCAGTTCAAGCATATCTATCCCTTTTTTATAAGGAACGGAATTCAGATGAATACCATGTGAAAAAAAACGAGTATGAATACCGTTTTGAGAAAGTCATCGCCGCCGTCAGCCGTTTCAACATCTTTACCATCGGTTTCCTTGTGTTACTTGGGGTCTTGTCTTACTGGGTTGTGCCCAATCTGATCGTTCATATGGGAAGGCTCGGTGTTGAAACCCTGGCCCGATACAAATGGATCTTTCTATCTTTTGGTATGATTTTCTTGGGTCTTATTATATGGATAATCTATCTAAAGTATCTTCTGGCGAAAAAAGCCATCGCCAGCCAAGCTGAAATCGATAAATATCGCCTGCAGCTTGAATTTGATCACGGAAACAAATATCCACTCCAGCTGGTACATGATCAAAAAGAAACAACCGACGGGTCGCTTTGAACCGCATCATTAAAAGTCTAATTTCGAAACATGACCCGATTCGGCAGCTATTTTGCCTTGACATTTGCCTTGATATTTGCCATGAAGCATTTTACTGAACGATACGTATTATAGGAGCCCGGCGGTTTCTGCGGGTTGATTTCGCTTTAAAGGATTTTTCCCTTTGCCGGCGTGACGACCTGAAGCTTGGGACTATAAATGAAAGGATTTAAAAGGAGGTCAAAATTATGGCAAACGGGATTGTGAAGTGGTTCAGTGACAAAAAAGGGTTTGGATTTATTGAACAGGAAGACGGTACGGACATCTTTGTCCATTACTCTTCCATTAATATGGATGGGTTCAAGACCCTGGCTGAAGGAGAACGGGTAACTTTTGACGTTGAAGAAAGCGACCGCGGACCATCGGCAAAAAATGTCCAAAAATCTTAGTTTCCAAAAAACTATACTATCGAAGGCATCTCATTGAAACAAGACGGGATGCCTTTTTTATTTGTTTCGAAGCCAGCTCTCCAGGCGGCGAAGACCTTCTTTTATCGAAACCCGGGGGGTATATCCCAGATCTTTTTCGGCAGCGCTGATATCGAACCAGTGGGCTTTTGCGAGTTCATCTGCTAAAAAGCGTGTCATCCGGGGTTCGCCGCTGATATGAAAAACGCTGTATACAATTTCGAGTAACCATCCGATCAGCCACGCGATCCTGTGGGACATGGATTGCCTGACAGGCGCGAGGCCTGCGGCCTTTAAAATATGGTTTATCATATCCCATAAAGGAACAGGGTCTCCCTGGCTGATGAAATATATATTTCCGGAAAGTTTTGGATTCTTTCCCAAACCATCCGCAGCCAGAATATGGGCATCTGCAGCATTGTCTATGTAAACCGTGTCTACAAGGTTTTTACCGTTGCCCACTCTTATCAGATTTTTCGCTCTTGAGATAATCCTGGGGACAAAATGTTTATCCCGGGGTCCCCATATCAAATGAGGCCTCAAAATTATTGTCATTAACCCCTCGTTGGCAGCCTTGATGACATTCTGTTCTGCAATCGCCTTTGTTTTCGGGTAATGCGCATAATATGTTGCCGGATAAGGGACAGATTCGTTAACCCCTTCCATGTCCGTACCGTTAAAGACAACGCTGGGCGAACTGGTATAAATCAGCCCTGAAATATTATGCTTTATACAGCCGGCAATAACGTTTTGTGTGCCGATGACATTGGTTTTGTAGTAGTCGGAATAATTCCCCCAGATCCCGGCTTTGGCTGCGGTATGAAAAACAAGGTCCACGCCCTTTAATGCTTGTTCCATTGCAGTATTATCACGGATATCGCCCTGTATCTGTTCAATACCCATGGAACCGAGTTCGGGGTATAGGTTTCGTGAAAAACTTCGGACATGATCGCTTCTTTGCACCAGCAGTCTTAAAATGGCTCTGCCCAAAAAACCTCCACCCCCGGTAACCAGAACTTTTTTGGAAGTGTTTTCTTTTATGGATTCATGATTTTTCATAAATTTAACGTCTCGGAAATTCTACAATTTATTGAAAATAAATGTATTTTTTAGGCTTATATTTTTAACTCGGACAAGGAATAATGGAATGATGGAATATTGGAATGATGATTTAAAGAAGATGACATTCCTCTATTTAATTCCCGCCAAGAGGAATTTTACAATAACCCAACTTTCCATTTTTTCTTTGAGCAGTAGACTCTAAGAGCCGGAGGCCCATAACCCAATATTCCAGTGTTCCAATATTCCAACAATCCAATTGTGAGCGAAGCGAACTAACTTGATTTTTTTTCTGCCCATATTGCCAGTTTTTCACGGAAAATCTTTGAATTGTGACGGATGTCTACCGGAAAAGACTTGCAAAACAATATGCTGTTGATGTTTTTTGTTAATTCGTTTTGCTGGGCGAGTTCAAAAAGTTCTTTTTTAATTTCCTTTTTATTATATCTATCTTTGCCATGTTCCAGTTCGACGCATATGATGGGTTTTTGTCGACCCATAGGACCTATTCCTACAAGGGCGCTTCGAAACACCAGGGGATGATTGTTAAAAATTGCCTCGCAAGGGATAGTAAAAAGCGTCGTTTTTTCAGTGGTCACGCGATGGCTTTTGCGACCGCAAAACCATATCCTTCCCTTTGAATCCATCCATCCGAGATCACCCATCCGATGCCAGACCGTATTACCGTCTTTAATTTTGGCCAGTGCATCTGCTGTCGGTCTTTCAAAATAGTTTCGGGTTACCAGATCTCCTTTAACCGTTATCTCACCAATTTCGTTGTCTTCAACCACAAGATCGTTTGACCACTTATTGATGGGGGCGTCGCTGATTTTGATAATGCGTATGTCCAAATCGTTGATGGGGCGTCCGATACAGATACCGTAGCCCTGCTCGCTGAGTTTTCTGGTTTCAGACAGGATTTCATTGCTCGAGATCGATATGACAGGCACTGCTTCAGTGGCGCCGTATGGCGTATGAATCTCGGCATCGTCACACAGCATGAAGGAAAACTGCTCAATAACAGATGGTGATACCGGCGCACCGGCTGAGATTACCCTTTTCAAAGACGGCAGCTTGATGCGTTTTTGTTTGCCGTATTTGCCAACGCGATTCAACAGGGCGGGTGAGGCGAACATGCTGGTAACCCCCTGGTTTACAATAGCCTCGATGATCTTTTTAGGGTTTACCCGGGCAGGTTTTGTGGGGTCCATATCCGGTATCACTGAAGTGATTCCCAACGCCGGCCAAAAAAGGGCAAAAAGCGGAAATGTGGAAAGATCTATTTCATGGGTTGAAATGCCCAAGTGGGATTTTATATGACGGAGTTGGGCGTCAAAATTGCCATGAGTATATACCGCACCCTTGGCCGGCCCCGTGCTGCCGGTGGTAAAAAGAATGGCGGCCGTCTCATCCCGACCAGTCTTCGCCATTTCATAGGCCCTCCAGGGAACCTGACGCACACGGCTGAGTGTAGCACCTTTCAAAAACCAGCGCCGGCCCACGGTTATCCATGTCCTTACCGTATTGAAATATTTTGGATAAAGGGTTGGAAGTACATGAGCAACAGGAATACCGATAAACGCATGGGGACGGCCTTCTCTGAAGCAGTCGACCATACGGCGTATTCCCATTCCGGGATCGACGATAACCGGAACTGCTCCGGTTTTGAAAAGTGCAAATATGATAATAAAAAATTCCAGGCCGGGTTTTACCATCAAAATGGTCCGCGTACCGCGATTGATGCCTATTTTTTCAAAGCCGTGGGCCAAACAGTCGGATTCCCGATCGAGTTGTAGAAAAGTAAGATGAGAATATGAAACCCTTCCATTAGGATCGCGGGCTGCAGGATAAACCACCGCTCTTTTATATGGCGCTATTTTGACCATCCTTTTAAGATGGGATGCAACGTTTACCATATGATTCTTTTTTTTCATGATGGATTGGGAGCAGTTTTTCGAATCGATTTTGAGTTGAAAATCTTCATGTAAATATTTTTTTAGGGTCGCAGCCCCGCATCAACGTTCTTGGATTCAGGTTCCGGTGGAAGGTTCGGTTTTATTAAAAAATTTTTTTTGAGAGATGTGACAACGTTGTCGATTTTATCAACGGCGACACGGATTTCATGAATTCCTTGAGCTGCAGTCTGTGTGACTCGGGGTATATCGTGACTCCCTTTTTCTAAGTTGACAAGGATGAGCTTAAGAATCTCAACCGCGTCTTCAACGTCCTTAACGATTTTTTTAATACTCGGGATAGTTTCCAGCACGCTGGTTTCAATTTTTTCCAGAGCCGCTAAATCGTCTCCCACTTTGTCAAGATTTTGGTGTACATGGTCAAGCAGTGCCCTGGATTTTATAATGCCGCCAACCGTACCCTTGCCGGACGCAATATCCCGGGTAATCGTTTCAAGATTGGCCAGAGTTTTGTTGGCATGTTCAAATGCTTCGAAAAGAGGCCCTTTGGGATCGCGCATGGTTTTAACGATTCTTGAAATTTCCTGGGCCGCCTCAACAATCATCTTGGCTGTCTTTTCAACCTGAAACTCCTCCAGATAATTAGAAATGGATTTCCCCGGACTGGAAGGAATTTCACCCCCCACAGGAATCAGTGGCGCATCTTTACTACCGGGTATAATTGAGATATATTCTGATCCTATTAATGTGGGGCTTTTCACCGTGGCTATGGAATCTGTTTTGATTCTTGATCTAAAATCGTCTAAAATCTTCAGCGTGACTTCTACCTTGTCACCGACAAGGGTTATATCTTTTACTTTTCCAATGTTGGCACTAAACAGTTTTACAGCTGTATCGGTTTGGAGGTTATACCCCTCATCAAAAACCGTATAATAAGTGATATATTTTTTGAACCAGTCTTTACCGCGACCGATGATGACCACCGTTACCAAGAGAAGAACGGCGACGCTGATGATAAATGTGCCCACGATTTTTTCTTTTTTGCTAAAATCAAGTTCCATAACTTGTACCTGTAATATTTAACCCTAATTAAGCGTAAACAAAATCGAAAACGATCATTATCTTCCTGTTTTAATGAGTCTTTCGATAATTTGAATAGGTTTTAATATCTCTTCTATCAGTGAAATATGAATTCTGTTATTTTATATCGATTTTGTTTACCCTGCGGGAAAGCCGATGACACCCCATCTCCTTTGTTATCAAGGCCTCGCAGTAGATGACTACGGCTTCGCCCTTGATGCCTCGGAT
>Ga0180432_10002277_pt1 | contig 28951 bp, 26 predicted proteins | sample SS_ome_10_FD_132414 | JGI IMG/M metagenome (GOLD analysis project Ga0180432, IMG submission 132414) | Hypersaline lake sediment archaeal communities from the Salton Sea, California, USA - SS_1_MS_2 metaG | ecosystem: Environmental > Aquatic > Non-marine Saline and Alkaline > Hypersaline >... | reverse complement strand
GACGAGAGATAGACATAGGGCACCTCCTGAGGTTGAGATGCCCTATTGTACTAGCGTGAATCCGTTAAGCTTTGCTCGATCCGGGGGTTGATGCGAACGTCACGTTCTGCTTCGAACATCCGCATCCGTTCTTGCTTGCCTGAACCACCGGCATCAGGTAGAATAGTCGGGCAAACCCAATTATCCACTCCGTCGGACGTGATCTTAAGCGTGGCCTTTAAGGAGGAAAGATGCCTGATTATCGTATCGCGCTGATGCCCGGCGACGGCATCGGCAAAGACGTGATGGATGCCGCACAGATCGTGCTGGACCGGATCAAGCTGGATGCCGAGTACGTCCCCGCCGACATCGGCTGGGAGTTCTGGCGCCAGGAGGGCGAGCCACTGCCGCAGCGAACGATTGACACGCTCAAGACGTGCGATTGCGCGCTGTTCGCTGCCATCACCTCCAAGCCCAAGGAGGAAGCCGAGGCCGAGCTGATCCCCAAACTTCAAGGAAAGGGGCTCACCTACCGCAGCCCCATCGTCCGATTGCGCCAGACGTTCAATCTCTACGTCAACCTGCGCCCCTGCAAGGCGTTCAAGGGCAACCCACTCAACTACCGGGACGACGTGGACCTGGTCGTGTTCCGCGAGAACACGCAGGGACTCTACGCTGGCGTCGAATTCCATCCTTTGCCGGAGGGAGTGCGGACGGCGATGGAGGCCCACAGTCCCCGCATGGCAGCCTTCAAGGGCGTGTTGTCGGAGGATATCGCCCTCTCCACCCGGATCTTCACGCGCGAGGGCTGCCAGCGCATCGTCCGCAGTGCGTTCGAGTACGCCGATGCTCATGGCTACCCCACCGTCACCCTGGTCGAGAAGCCCAACGTCATCCGCGAGACATCGGGGTTGATGGTGCGTGAGGCCCGCAAGATCGCGGCCGAATACCCAGGGATTGAACTGTGGGAGACCAACGTGGATGCGATGGCCATGTGGCTGATTAAGAACCCGCAGGATTACGGCGTGCTGGTCTCTAGCAACATGTTCGGCGACATCGTCTCGGACCTTTCGGCGCAGTTGGTCGGTGGGCTCGGGTTTGCCTCCAGCGGGAACATCGGCGACGACTTCGCCGTCTTCGAACCCACCCATGGCTCAGCGCCCAAGTACGCCGGTCTCCATAAAGTCAATCCGACCGCCATGCTCCTGGCAGTCAAGCTGATGCTGGACTGGCTGGGCGAGACGGGGACGGCGCAGGCGCTGGAGCAGGCCATCGCAGGCACCATCGCCGAAGGGAAGGTACGCACCTACGACCTGGGCGGCAGTAACACGACGCTGGAGGTGGCGCAGGCAGTGGCAGACAGGCTGTAGACCAGGGCTGCTACGCCTTCGCGTCCCGATCCGGCCAGGGAGCAAGCTTGCAGCCAGCCCGGCGGCCCGGGTTCGAGCACGTGATAGAGGGCTTTCCAGCGTAGACGCGCTAACCCAGCGGCATCATCGCCACGAGTACCGCAATGTCGGTCAGCGCCCAGGCATAGAGGGCGCGGTAGAAGCTACGCTGTTCGTAGGCCACGTCCACTTGTTGATATCGCCGGTACCAGGGGATCAGGACTGCCAACCAGCCCATCAGAGCCAAGGCCAGGGCGGTCGAGCGCCCATCCCAGTAGCGCAGGGTCACCTCCAGGGCCAGGAAGGTGAAGCCTATCCCCACACCCAGCATGCCCAACCGGAGGGAGTTCTGCTTGCCCAGGGCCAAGGTCAACGTGTGGTCGCCACGCCCGGCGTCCTCGCCCATCTGATAGACCTGGGTCAGTGGATAGAAGCCGACGAAGAACCAGAAGAAGGCCACGGCGATGTTGACGATGGGGGCAACGAGCGGTTGATCTGCGGCGGCCCATCCTGCGTAGATGGTCAACGCGCCAAAGCCGGTCGCGTTGATGAGCACGTCCAGACCGGCACGCGCCTTGAATCGGAAGGGGGGCACGGAATAAAGCAGGGACATCACCAGGCAGATCCCATAGGCGAGGGAGAAACGCGAGCCCAGGGTCAGCGCGATGGGTATACCCAACACCATCAGGGCCAACGCAAAGAGGGCCAGGTGACGTGGCACAGGGGGTGGGTTTTCCAAATAGCCAATGTCCCCCTCGTCTCTATCGAACGCACTGTTGATCGCCAGCGTGCCGCCGTTGCCCAGTATTCCCCAGGCCAACACCGCGAGCGCCCAGCGCCCTAGCCCTGCACGGTCAAGGGAGAGACCGTTGGACAGCAGGAAACCGACTGACATGTGCGCAGTTACGATAGACCAGGCCCGGGGGCGAAGATGGAGCAGGTAGGGCAACCAGGACGAAGGCAAGACACGGGCCAAAAGCTGTCTGGCAGCGAAACGACGCATAGGAGGCTCCTTTCCTGGGAGAAGAGCGGAGGCGCGGTGCCGCCCCCGTGTTTGACGTGTTCGGTTCAGCGTGTTCAGAAGGAATAACCCAGGAAGAGCCACAGGGTTGCGAAACACATGGCAGCGAGGGCAGCAACCCTGCGTCAGGATGTCAGGATGAATGTGCAGCAGAGACATAGCACAAGTGTAGGGGCAGGCCTTGTGCCCGCCCGGAAGTGAAGGAGGAACACTGTGGACAGTATCACCCGTCAAATGGCCCGCTTCGCGCTAGGTCTTCAATACGAAGACATCCCGGGCGACTCAGTGCGTGAGGCTAAGCGCTTTCTGTTCGACTCCGTCGGCTGTGCGCTGGCGGCAGTTCCCAACGAGGACATGCAAGCGGCCCATCGCGCTATACTCGCGTTGGGCGGCACAGAGGAGGCAACCATCATCGGCAGCGGCCACCGCACCAACGTGGTCAACGCCGCGTTGATGAACGCGCTCCTGGTGCGGGCGTTGGACTACAACGACATCTACTGGGAGCAGGACCCCTCCCATCCCTCCGACATCATCCCGGCCGCGCTGGCCGCGGGTGAGGTAGCCCACCGGGATGGGCAAGAGGTCCTGGTCGGCATTCTCATCGCCTACGAACTGGAGATGCGCTGGTGTCTGGCAGCCACGCCGGGCATCCGGGAGGTTGGATGGCACCACGCCACGCTGACCCAGTTCGTGTCCCCGTTTGTCGCGGCTCGCATGATGGGCCTGAGCGAGGACCAGGCTGTCGCGGCGGCCGGCATCTCGGGCAGCTCCCACTTCACGCTCGGCGGGGTCGTAGCGGGGCACCTGACCAATATGAAGAACACAGCCGACCCGATGGCAACCGAGGCGGGCGTCCGCGCCGCGCTCCTGGCCCGGGAGGGCTACACCGGCCCGGTCGAGGTCATCGAGGGCAAAGAGGGGCTCTACGAAGTGCTGAAAAACGTCGAGTGGTCCACCGAAGCACTATTGGGCGGCCTGGGGGAGGAGTTCCTGATCACTGAATGCGGCTACAAGGCATTCCCCACGGAGGCCCTGACGCACCAACCGATCACCGCCGCGCTGAACATCTGCCGCGCCCACTCTATCGCTGCGGAGGACGTGGCCGAATTACTCGTGCGCACCACCACGCGAGGCGCTGATATCCTCTCCGACCCATCCAAGTACAAACCCACGACGAAGGAGACGGCCGACCACAGCCTGCCCTACTGCATCGCGGCCGCCGTCGCGGATGACAACGTGCTACCCAGTTCCTTCGAGGAGGGTAAACTGCGCGACCCACGCATCTGGGCGCTCTTGCCCAAGATCAAAGTCGTGGCTGACGCGGAGATTGACGCCCTCTTCCCAGGTGTGAAACGCGCCATCGTGCGCATCACGACCAAGGACGGAACGGTCCATGAAGAACAGGTAGACCACGCCAAGGGTAGCCCAGAGAACCCGATGAGCGACGACGAGGTCGTCGCCAAGTTTGAGGCCAACGCGACCGCCGTGCTCAGCCCGGAGAGGCGCGCACGGGTGATCGAAGCCACCTGGGCATTGGAAGACTGCGCCGACATCGGTGAGTACCTGCGCTTGCTGGTCGGTGATCGCTAGAGGGCACGGATCCCGCGCCCCTACACCATTCGCCACTGCACGCGCATCGCTTGCTGCACAGCAGGGTTATATGCACTAGCAGTCATACCATACGACATCGGGAGGAAGTCTCGTGAAGCGAGCCGTCAGCATCAGCCTGGGAAGCACGACCCGCGACAAACGGGTCACTATTACCCTACTCGGCGAAGAGATCACGCTCGAACGCATCGGCACCAACGGTGACGTGGACAAAGCGATCCAATTGTACAGCGAGTTGGATGGCCAGGTAGACGCCTTCGGCGTAGGAGGCATTGACCTGGGGTTCAACGTCGCAGGGCGCTACTATCCGCTCTACGATGCCCAGAAGCTTGTCACGGAGGTGAAACAAACGCCGGTCGTGGACGGCGGTGGTCTCAAACTGACGCTGGAAAGTGGTCTGGCTCAGTGCATCGAGCGCGAGATCGGGGACCAGGTGCAGCCCAAGCGGGCGCTGATATGCGTAGGCGTGGATCGCTACGGGAGTGCCCTCTCCTTTGTCGAGGCGGGCTACGACGTGATCTTCGGCGACTTAGGTTTTGCGCTGGGTTTGCCGATCCCTGTCCGTTCGCTGCGCGGTCTGCACACGCTGGCCCGCTTCGTCGCGCCCATCGCCGGGCGGTTGCCATTGGACTTCCTCTATCCTACCGGCGAGAAGCAGGAGGAGAACGTACCAAGATTCGAGAAATGGTACGCTTGGGCTACCATCATCTGCGGTGATTGTCTCTACATCAGACAGCACATGCCCGAGCGCCTCGAGGGCAAGATCATCGCAACGAACACTACCACGCCCGCCGACGTCGAGGCATTTCGCGAGCGTGGGGTCCGCTATCTGGTCACCTCCACCCCACGGCTGGAGGGCCGCTCTTTCGGCACGAACATGATGGAGGCGGCCCTGGTCGCCGTTGCCGGCAAGGGCCGCCCCCTGACAACCGACGAACTCCACGACATGTTGGAGCAGATCGGCCTCAAGCCCACGCTGCAGCGGCTGGACAAGTAGCCGGATGAGACCTCCCCGCGAGGCCAGCACGCTGAACGGACAGCCATGAGCAAAGCGTACTCCATCGTCGCCATCGTCACCGCAGGCTGGAGCCCAGGAGAGGACGACCCGCTGGCTGAACACACGCAGGGCAGGTCGAAGGCCCTCATCCCCATCGCGGGAAGGCCGATGATCACTTACGTGGTGGATGCGCTCAGTGGGACACGCACCATCGAGCGCGTCGTTATCGTTGGCCTGGATCCCACGGTCCAGATACAGGCCTCGACGCCAGTGGAGTATGTGGCCAACGCGGGAGGGCTCCTGGAGAACATGGAAGCGGGCTTCCAGTACGTGGCTCAGAACTACCCTAACGCGGACGCGATGCTGCTCAGCAGCGCCGACATACCGACGATCACCCCCTCTATCGTGGCCGCCTTCATCGAGGAATGCCTCCGCACAGATCATGACCTGTACTACAGCATCGTCGCGCGTTCGGTGATGGAAACGCGATTCCCTGAATCGCGTCGCACCTACGTGCACCTGCGCGAGGGCAACTACGCTGGCGGCGACCTGACGCTGATCCGCACCGGTGTGGGCTTCGGCCAGCGCGAACTGTGGCGCAACCTGGCCCGGGCGCGCAAGCACCCACTGAGGCAGGCGGCTATGTTCGGCCTGTGGCCCCTCGTCAAGCTCATCACCCGTCGTCTGACGTTGGCCGAGGCCGAGACGCGAGCCTGCGCCGTACTCAACATGCGAGGGCGGGCCGTCCCCTTTCCTTATGCAGAGGTGGGAATGGACGTGGACAAGCCATTCCAATTGGAGATCGTGCGCCGGGAACTGTGTAAGGGCAGGTCTAGCGCCTGCCCGCCCGTAATTCCTAGGGTTGGCCCGTGAGGGCCTCCCTGGAACGGATCGCCGCCCTCGACCGGCAATGGTCGACACAACTCGCCATCCCGCACGAGTTACGCAGGCTGCGCCCGCTCGCCCTGGTCCTCGCGCACAGCGGCGATAGCCCGCTCTGGCTGCTCGGCGCGGTGGCGGCGCTTGTGTGGGGCAACAAGACGTGGCGAGACTTCGGATGGCGCGCGCTTGTCGGGACGCTGGCCGCTGGCGCAGCGGTCACCAGCCTCAAGTGGCTTTTTCGCCGCCAGCGCCCGCAGGGAAAGGGCTGGGGCTTCTACTCGCGGCTCGACCGTCACGCCTTCCCCTCCGGTCACGCCGGTCGCTCCGCCTGTCAGGTCGTATTGTTGGGGCCGCTTCTGCCAACCTGGGGGTGTATCCTCCTGGCACTCTGGGCCGGCCTGGTTGGTCTGGCTCGAGTTGGGCTGCGGGTCCATTTCCTCTCAGACATCGCCAGCGGCTGGGGCGTGGGCCTGCTGGTCGGCATGGTCCTAAAAACGGCGTTGTAGACCTCCGGCCAGGTTTTGGCACCGTTAGCCAATTCTGACCTGCCGTCGCATCGGGCATCCAAAGCCCCACAGAACCGACACCCCCGCTTGGCCGGGCGTCCTTCCCATATCTTGGGGAAGGCACCTCCACAAGCCCTACTTCTTGGGGGCAACACCGTCGGTGAACACACGTCCAACGACTCGCCACATGCTTATCTTAAAACACACCCCGTTTTAAGCTCCCAGGCCGAAAGTCGGTTGTCACAGAAGTGCTCTTCGGGTAGAATATGGACACTTCAGGGCGGGAAGCGATTGGTCGCCACGAGGTTTACCACAACAGCCACTCTGGTTGGCTTAGCGAAAGGGCCAACACAATCAAGGAGAGTATGAACGCCGTTCATTGCTCTTACCTCTATATCGCTTCCTGCCGCTAGTCGTCCTTGCTGATCGTCGTGGTACTCCAGTCCTACAACTCTACAATGGAACCTAAGCACATTTGGTCCGCCGCACTCGGCGAGCTTCAACTACAAATGACCAAGGCCACCTTTGACACCTGGCTCCGTGATTCCAGATTGCTGAAGCACGAAGACAGCGCTTTCGTCATCAGTGTCAAGAATGGCTACGCCAAAGATTGGCTGGAGAGCCGCTTGCTCACCACGGTCACGCGCACCCTGGGCAGGCTGACTGGTCAGACGGTCGATGTCAAGTTCGTGGTATGCAGTGAGGAACCAGTACGCCGGGAAGACATTGCACTGCTTGATCCCGTGCCACTGGGCACAGCCTCAGCCCCACCCACACAACCTGATGCAGCTCCAGACACCGCATCTCCCGCGCACCTGAACTTGCGCTACAACTTCGACAACTTCGTCGTCGGTCCATCCAATCGGCTGGCCCACGCGGCCTCAATGGCGGTCGCCGACGATCCCGCCGGTTCTTACAATCCCCTGTTCATATACGGCGGGGTGGGACTCGGCAAGACACATCTCCTCCACGCCATCGGACACATCTGTCAAGCAAGCAGGCTGCGGGTGGTTTACGTCTCATCCGAGGACTTCACCAACGATCTGATCGAAGCCATCCGCTCGCATACGACCGATGCCTTCCGTGAGAAGTATCGCACGGCCGATGTCCTCCTCGTGGACGACATCCAGTTCATCGCTGGCAAGGAGAGAACACAGGAGGAGTTCTTCCACACCTTCAACGCCCTCCACGGCACAGGCAAGCAGATTGCCGTCTCCTCCGACCGGCCCCCGAAGGCCATGAGCACACTGGAGGAACGTCTATGCTCCCGCTTCGAATGGGGGCTGATCGTCGACATTCAGCCGCCTGACCTGGAGACGCGGATCGCCATCTTGCGCTTCAAGGCATCCGCCTCCGATAGAACGGTGCCGGACGAGATACTTTATTTCATTGCTGACCGGATACAGAGCAACATCCGCGAGCTTGAGGGCGCGCTGAACCAGGTTGTGGCTATGAGCCAACTGACGCAACAGCCCTTGACATTGGATGTCGCCGAGATAGCGCTGAACAGCCTGTTGCCCCAACGCAACACGCTCACAGCGGAGCAGATCATCGAAGCAGTAGCGACCTACTTCGACATCCAGGTTACAACACTCGAGGGGCGCAACCGTAGCAAGGCCGTCGCACGGCCACGTCAGATCGCGATGTATCTTGTGCGAGAAGAGACCGGCGCATCATTGCCGCAGATTGGCGCTATGCTGGGGGGACGCGATCATACCACCATCCTGTACGGATGTGATCGCATCACCGACTTGATCGAGGAAGACACAGAACTCCGGCGGGAGATCGTCACGTTGCGCCAGCGGCTCTATGATAACAACCACAACTAGGATGCCCTAGCTGTTTTCCACAGATCCTTAGCCCGTATCCACACCGCCCATTTGTGGCCCCCGTGATCTTCCCCCCCCCAAGATATGGTGGGGACGCGAGACCTCGGAGCCTCAGCGGAGGTCAATCCTGTGGATAACTCCCTGTTTTCTGTGGATAACAGGCTTCTATTGTGGATAACTCCCTCAGAAACGCGATTTCCTCGCTGGCATCAAACAGGCTGATGCGCCAGTACCCTCTGCGTTCTGCTGATCCCGTTTCCACCTTATCCCTAGCTGTCCACACAAGCCTGTGGATAACCTTATCGGCCTCCACCCCCTACAGGTGTGGCTCGTGAGAGCGTTCGTATGCTACATCTGGGACCTGCAGGATAGCCTCCAGCGTTTATCCCCGCTATTCACCGCTCTACTCATACTACTACATTACATGATACAAACATGCCAGAGAGTTAATTACTCGTCTTTGCTCTCATTATGTTGGTCAATCAGCTCTTGGATTTCCCGATGGAGTTTTTGGCCTATTGCGAGAATGTCAAACAATTGATCCTCGATCTCTTGATCACCTTCGGGATGCGTTTCCCAGGCACCTTGGAGTGCTTCATTCATCCTCGTTAAGCTACGCGACAGAGCAGCAAAGACATCCTCTTCGCTCATCTCGCGGGAAACTAACTTGACCCGAGGGCCGCTGTAGAAACCCAATGCCTCCATTTCGCGCTCCATCTCTTCTGCAAGCTCCGGGTCGTCCTTGAGCCCTTCCGTGTGGTCAACCCCGGGCGTGAACTCGAAGCGATTGTCATCCAGGAGCACTTGCCGAAGTTCCTCCAGTTCGACGTCCAGGGCCAGTCCTTTTCCATGGAGCATCAGCCACAATTTCTTGACCGGTACGTAGAAATCAGGATCGGTCTCCAGAACCTCAATGACTTGAGACATAGCGAAGCTGTCCATCATATGGCCTCCCGTTTCTGCGTATCCGCCTGCCCCACTCGCTTATACCTCGTAGCTCTCGCCGGGTTTGAGCACGATGGGTTCTGATGATGTTTCCTCCCGCACGCGCTTGGCCCATTTGTGGGGATCCTGCTTGATGACCTCAAACGTGTCGTAGTGGATGGGCATGACGACTTGGGGTTCGATCAACTTGACTGCCCGGAGTGCGTCATCTGGGCCCATCGTGTAGTTGTCTCCAATGGGGAGGATCGCCAGGTTGATTCCCTCCTCTCCGATAAGGCGCATGCTGTAGAAGAGGCCTGTGTCGCCGGCGAAGTATATCTTCTTGTCCTCCGCGGTCAGCAGTAGCCCGCAGGGGTTGCCGCCGTAGGTCCCGTCGGGCAGGGCCGAACCGTGATGAGCGATGGTCAGCTTGAGGTATCCGAAGGGATGGGGGAACCCCCCGCCGATGTGTTGGCCGTGCGTCCGGCTCACGCCCTGGGCTTGGAGCCAGGTGCAGATTTCGTGATTGGATATGATCCCCGCCCCGGTGCGTTTGGCGATGGCGATTGTGTCCCCGATGTGATCGCCGTGGCCGTGGGTGATCAGGATGTAGTCTGCCGTGACCTCGTCGGCCGATATGGGGGCGAAGGGGTTCCCTGTCAGAAACGGGTCTACCAAAACGGTCGTGCCCTTGATGTCCAGGGCGAAAGCGGCATGTCCATACCAGGTCAGCTTGATGGCCATTCTCCGTATCCTCCTGTGTTGGTTGTAGCGAGCTGTGACACCCGCGTGGCGTCAGCAGTGTAGACAAGTATAGCGTAGGGGTATGGATATGTCAAAACGGCCTGAGCTGCTTCACTCCCGTCTCAGTGCCTCGATCGGATCCAAGCGCGCGGCTTGTGTCGCTGGATAATAGCCGAAGAAGATGCCCACCGCCGCCGACGCGCCGAAAGCCAATGGAACCGAGGACCACACCAACTCAGTGCGCATGGTACCCAGGGCGTTGAAGACGTGAGAACCCCCGACCCCGGCGGCCACACCCACCAGCCCACCGATCAAGCTGAGCATGATCGCTTCCAGCAGAAACTGGAGCTGCACATCCCAGGGACGCGCCCCCAGCGCCTGCCGCAGACCGATCTCGCGCGTCCGCTCGGTGACGCTGACCAGCATGATGTTCATGATGCCGATGCCGCCCACCACCAGTGAAACGCCGGCGACCCAGGCCAGCAGGTCACGAAACGCCTCGGTCGTGGACGCCCGAGCGTCGATGATGCTGTCCTGGGTCGTCAGTGCAAACCCGGGCGATTCCGGAGTCGTCTCGAGCAACCGCATGATCTGCGTGTTCAACTGGGTCATCACGTCATCCATTGTCTCCTTGCTCTCGGCAGAGACGTAGACCACGCGCAGGTTTTCGCCCCCGAAGTGCCTGCTGCTGGTGAATCTCTGGAATATGACGGTGATCGGAATGTACACCCGGTTGTCATAGTCCGTGTTGCCGACCACGCCTTTTTCGGCCATCGTGCCCACCACGGTGAATTTGACCGACCCGACCTTGACCGACTGTCCAAGGGCACTCTGGTTCCCAAAGAGCTCCTCGGCGATGTCGCAGCCCAGCACGGCAACCTTGTTCGTGCGCTCGTTGTCCTGGTTGGTCAGGAAACGTCCTTCGGCCACATGGAAGTCGCGCACCGCGACAAAGCCAGCGGTGGTGCCGACGATGGAGATGTCCGTCAGGGTGACGCTGCCGGCTTTGACCTCCTGGGTGGTGTTCTGTTCCGCCGAAATGCCGCTGATACCGGTGACTTTTTCCTCAAGCACTGCAAGGTCTTCATACCCCAGGCTGGGTGGTGGTCCCGATCGAGGGCTAAAGCCCCCCCGGGTCATCGAGGGCATGATCATGATCAGGTTGGCACCCAGGGCGTTAATCTGGTCGGCGATCTCCGCCTCGGCCCCGGCGCTGACTGCCATCATCACGATCACGGCCGCCACGCCGATGATGACGCCCAACGTGGTCAGGAAAGAACGTGCCTTGTTGAGGGTCAGGCCTTCCCATGCTACTTTGAGTGTCCGCCACAGGCTCATATCTTTCCCCCCTTGCTCTTGGCCCCGTTCAACCTGTCGGAGACGATCTCCCCGTCGCGGAGGAAGATGACCCTCCCCGCGTGATCGGCGATGCCGGGTTCGTGCGTCACCATCACGATCGTTGCTCCTTGATCGTGCAGGTGATGGATCAGGTCCAGAATCTCCTCGCTGGAGTGGGTATCCAGGTTGCCGGTCGGCTCGTCGGCCAGGATGATGGACGGATTGTTGATCAACGCCCTGGCGATGGCCACGCGTTGCTGTTGTCCACCCGAGAGCTCGTTGGGCCGGTGACGCACTCGGTCGCCTAAGCCCACCGACTCGAGAGCGGTGATGGCACGTTCGGCCTGTTGTCCTTCGGGCTGGCGGTTGTCCCCATCGTACAGCATAGGCAGCATCACGTTCTTGGCCGCGCTCAGCCGGGGCAGCAGGTTGTATGACTGGAAGATGAAGCCGATCTTCCGGTTGCGCACGCGCGCCAGTTCGTTCTTACTCAACCGACTCACGTCCTCACCATCCAACACGTATACCCCGCTGGTCGGACGATCCAGGCAGCCCAGGATGTTCATCAGCGTGGACTTTCCGGAACCGGAGGGCCCCATGATGGCCATGAACTCCCCCGGTTTCACCCGCAGATTGATGCCTTGCAGTGCGTGCACTGCCACGTTGCCCGTGCCATAGGTTTTCACGAGCTCTCTCGTCTCAATCAGATAATCCCCCATCGTTTTCCCCTCTCATGGACCAAACATCCCAGGCATCGGCATCGGCGTGCTTCTCAGTGGGTGTTTGCATTCGCCCTGTCAGGCCTGCCGCCTGAGAAGCGGCTCCTGGCCCGTGCCGTGTCACTCCGCCGCCCGTTGGTTCAATAACTCGACCAGCGGACCCAGCAGGAACCTGATCTGCCCCGCTCCTCCCATTGCCTCACCAGGTGCACCCGCGCCTGCCCTGCCGGGCGCACCCCCACCTGCCTGGGCCGTCTCCCGAAGGGCCTGACGCTCCTCATCGCTCATGTTCTCCATCTCTGCCCGGCGCGTGGCCATGTCGGGTGGCATCTCCCCACCGCCGAACTGGGCTTGGCGCGTGGCTTGCACCTCGGGGGACACGTCCTGGCCTTCGCCTCGCACGCCCTGTCCACCTCCCATATTCAGCCCCTGCTGCTCCATCCAGGTCCGTATGTCCTCTTGAGTGAGCTGCATGGCGGTGATAGCCTCCAACTGCCCGGCGGTCATCGTGCCTTCAATCTGCCTCAGCACCGCCTCCATCTCTACCTGGACCGTCACTCCGCCCTGCAGCGCCTGCCACAGTGGGAGCAAGGTCTTCGCCTGCTCCGGCGTGACGGCGTGCTCTGTGTCTTCCAGTTGGATCGTTCCCAACGCCAGTTGTCCGCCTGCATCCAGCGCACCTTCGTAGTCTGTATCCAGAACGTCGCTGGTGTAGCCTGTACTGACGGTTTCCGCGGTCGGCGTCGCTTGAGTTCCCCCACAAGCAGACAATACTGCCGCGACCAATACAAGACCCGTGATGATGTGCCAAGTTCTCATTCTGTTCCCCCTATTCTCATTGTCGTTCAAGTCCTAATGGACTCCCGTATCAACAAACCGACGCAGCCCGACGAAAACAACCATCCATCCCGCCAGCAGGACCAGCAAGTTCAGCGCCAACCATCGGATCACAGGCCCCTCAGAAATCCGGCGCAGCGTATCACGCTCGAAGAACAGCATGTTGACTGCATTGACGGCCGGATGCGCGCAGATATACAGACCGAGCGCCAAGCCGACGATCCCGTCCAGCGTGGCCATGCCGGTCAGCGTGTGCAGGTAATGGAGCACACCGCTGTAGACGATCGCGAGCAGGATCAGCCTCCACAATGCACCGGTGTTGCGTTTGTGCTGGCGCTGCTCCTCGTTCCTCGCAAAGGCGGGCGACTGATCCCTTTTTGCCAACACGCCTTGGACAAAAAGCGGGATCATGATCATTGATAACACGATAACCAGAAAGCCGACAATCGCGACAGTCATCTTGCACCACACATCAATTCACTGATGTGCTGACTTTCCAACTTGCCGATTTGCCGCCTCATTGCCGCCTCAACGCCTCGATCGGATCCAACTGCGCCGCCTGAGTGGCCGGATAGTAGCCGAAGAAGATGCCCACGACGGCCGAGGCGGCGAAGGCCAGCGGGATGGACGCGGGCACCAGCTCGGTACGCATCGTCCCCACGGCGTCGAAGAGCGACGAACCGCCCACGCCGAGCAGGATGCCGATCAACCCACCGGCCAGGCTGAGGGTGACGGCCTCCAGCAGGAACTGGAGCCGCACGTCGCGAGGACGAGCGCCCAACGATTGCCGCAGGCCGATCTCGCGCGTCCGCTCGGTGACGCTGACCAGCATGATGTTCATGATGCCTATACCGCCTACCACGAGTGACACTCCTGCCACCCAGCCCAGCAGACTGCGGAAGGACTCAGTCGTTGACGCCTGAGCGTCAATGATGCTATCCTGAGTGGTCAGGGTAAAGCTCTCTGACGTAGCGTCAAGGTCGTGCCGCTGGGTCAGCAGTTTCGTAACCTGTGACATCACGCTGTCCATCTCATCTCTGCTCTCGGCCGAGACGTAGATCAGGCGCACCTCATCGTTCCCGAAGCGGGATTGCACGAACCTGTCAAAGACGACGGTGAGTGGGATGTACACCTGCCCGTCGTAGTCCGTGGTGCCCACCACGCCCTTCTCTGCCATCACGCCGACGACGGTGAAGTTGGTCGAGTCGATCTTGACCTTCTGCCCGACGGCACTACTTGCGTCGCCAAACAGCTCGACAGCAACGTCGTAGCCCAGGGCAACGACCTCGTTGGAGCGCTCGTTGTCCTCGTCGGTCAAAAAGCGTCCCACCAGCACCTGATACTCTCGCACATCCGGAAAGCCGGCCGTCGTGCCTATGATGGAGATGTCCTCCAGCGTGGTTGTCCCCGCCTTCACGTCCTGTGTCGTGTTTTGCTCTGCCGACACGCCATTGATGCCGCTCACGTTCTCCTCGATGGCGGTGATGTCGTCATATTCCAATTGGACCCCGGCTCCCGCCTCGGGGCCGAAACCGCCTCGGCTCATTGGGGCCATGACCATGATCAGATTGGCCCCCAGGGCGTTGATCTGGTCGGCGATCTCGGCCTCGGCCCCGGCGCTGACGGCCAGCATCACGATCACGGCCGCCACGCCGATGATGACGCCCAGCGTCGTCAGAATCGAACGGCCCTTGTTGAGGGCCAGACCTTCCCAGGCGACTTTCAACGTCTGTGTCAGGCTCATATCTTGCCCCCATTCCCGCCCATCCCGTTCATCTTGTCGGAGACGATATGCCCGTCACGGAGCACGATGACTCTCCCCGCGTGCTCGGCGACGTCGGGCTCGTGCGTCACCATCACGATCGTCGCTCCTTGATCGTGCAATTCGTGCAACAGGCCCATGATGTCCTCGCTGGACGCGGTGTCCAGGTTGCCGGTCGGCTCGTCGGCCAGGATGATGGACGGATTGTTGATCAACGCCCTGGCGATGGCCACGCGCTGCTGCTGCCCACCCGAGAGCTCGTTGGGCCGGTGATGTACTCGGTCACCCAGCCCCACCGAGTCGAGGGTAGCGGTGGCCCGTTCGATCTGTTCTCCCTCGGGCAGATGGTTGCCGCCATCGTACAGCATGGGCAGCATCACGTTCTTGAGCGCGCTCAGCCGGGGCAACAGGTTGTAAGACTGGAAGATGAAGCCTATCTTGCGGTTTCGGACGCCTGCCAGGCTGTCCTTGCTCAAGCGGCTCACGTCCTCCCCGTCCAGCACGTAGGTGCCGCCGGTGGGCCGATCCAGGCACCCCAGAATGTTCATCAGCGTGGACTTTCCGGAACCGGAGGGTCCCATGATGGCGACGAACTGGCCCTTTTCCACAACCGTGTCTACGCCCCCCAGTGCGTGGACCGCCACGTCACCGGTACCGTAGGTCTTGGTCAGATTGCTAATCTCGATCATGTTTCCTCATATATCCTCATATGGTTGACCGCCCTGCGGTCATCGTGACAGTCGGCCGGCAGCGTCGCTTGCCGGGTCATGCCTCGCGTTTTCGCACTAGAAGCCGCCCCCAGGCCCGGGCCCCATTCCACCCCCAGGCGGCATCATTTCACCTCCGGGCGGCATCATTTCCTCCTGCTCGGTTCCTACGACCTCCACGCTTTCCTCTACCCCGATGCTGACAACCTCTCCGAGCTCCAGTCCTGAGACGATCTCAGCATTGACGAAGTCTTGGAGTCCAACCTCGACCAGGCGCAACTCCATCTCGCCATCGGGCTGTACGACGAAGACGGCGTACTGGTCGGGGCCTAGCTCGCGCAACGCCTGCACCGGCACCAGCAACACGTCTTCAGCCTCCGCAGAGATGATCTCGATGTCGGCGTTCATACCCCCCATCAGGTTGACCTCAGCAGACGCGCTGGCTACGTCAACACTTGCCCATGCCTGGACAGCCAGCGTGTTACCCACCGTCACCAGCGTTGGCTCCACACGGGTGACCTCTCCTGTGAACGTATAGTCAGGTAGGGCCTCGAACTCGATTTCTACCCGATTGCCCACCGCCACGCCGGTCAGGTCCGACTCCTCCACCCAAAACTGCAGCACCGGCTCCTCCAGGTCGGCCAGGACGATGATGGCGGACGTGTCGACGTACTCGCCGGGTATCGCACTCACCTCCAACACCGTGCCGTCGAAGGGTGCGCGCAACTCGGCTGCCTCCAGATTGTCCTGCGCATCCTCGAGCGCCAGCGCTGCCTGGCTGGCCTTCAGCTCGGCTCGTTTGACCGTGTCCGTGGTCGGCCCGCTCTGCAGAAGCTCCAGGCTCTCCTGTGCCTGATAGACGCGGTTCTGGGCCTGATCCACCTGGTTCCAGGCATCCAGTTCCTCCATGTCCGCCTGCTGTATCGCGTTGTCCAGATCCCCCTCCGCTATGCCGCGATCGTTCCAAGCTTCGTCGAAGGATTCTTGATCGACGCTGCCGTCCGCAAGCCCCTCTTCCGCTTTCCAGTACTTCTCGGTGTTCCATTGGTACTCGATCAGGTGATTGCGCACACTGGCATCAAGATCAGAGTTTTGCGCGCTATTGTAGCTATACCAGGCGACTGTCAGCGCGTACTGGGCGCTTTGCACGGCTGCCTCGGCACTCGCCAGTTCGGCGTCGGTGGCTTCCTCGGTGGCGTCGGCCAGGTCGAGCTGTGCCTCGCGTGCCTTGATCTCGGCCTCGGCCACGGCCAACTTCAGGTCATCCGTCTCCAGCTGGGCCAACACGTCGTCTTCCTCTACCTGGTCACCGACTTCTACCAACACGTCGTCCAGGTATCCGCCCGTTTGAAACCCGAGATCAACCTCGGAAACCGGGGAGAGCGTGCCGGACCCACTGACAGAGATGACCAGGTCGCCTTGGCGCACCTCGGTGGTCTCAATCGTCGGTTCGGCCCCTGCCTGGCTGGGCAGGTACTGGAATCTGTAGTACGCGTAGCCGCCACCGCCCGCCAGCGCAAGTGCGATGAGTAGTCCTATCCAAAAGCCCTTCTTACGAAACATGATTCCTCCACCATATGCTGCAGTGACTTGATGCGTCCTGCCGTATTCGTGTTCTCCGTCATTCTTCCCCAATGCGTACGACGTCTCCCTCTTCCAGGCCGTCGAGGATCTCTGCGCTCGTGTAATCCATGAGTCCCACCACAACCGAGCGCATTTCTAGCTCCCCGTCGGACCTGACTACGAAGACGGCATACTGGTCCAAGCCCATCTCTCGCAGCGCCTCTACGGGCACGAGCAACGCGTTTCTGGCCTCCCCGGCGACGATCTCCACATCGGCCGTCATACCGGAGAGAATGGTGACGTCCCGCCCGTCAAAATCCAGCCGCGCCCAGACCTGGACGGCCGGCGTGCCATCCACCGTCACCAGCACCGGGTCGATGTCTACCACCTCTCCGGTGAAGGTGTCGTCGGGCAAGGCTCCGAAAACCACGTTCACCGGAGATCCCACCGCGACGCGGCCCATGTCGGATTCCTCTATCCAGAAACGAAGCAGTGGTTCATGCAGGTCGGCCAGGAGGAAGATAGATGTGTTCTTATTCACCTGCTCGCCGACGGTCCCCATAACGTCCATGATGATGCCATCGAAGGGGGCATAGAGCTGTGCGGCTGCTAAGGCGGCGCGTGCTTCTTCCCTCACCAACAGTGCCTCATCCACCGCTAGCTCAGCTCGGGCAAGCGTGTCCGTGAGCGGCTCGCTCTCCAGGAGCTCCAGGTCTTCCTGCTCCTGGTAGACCGTGTTGCGTGCCTGGGCCACCCGGCTCACGGCTTGAACCTCCTCGGCCTCGGCCTGGTTGATGGCCTCTTGCCATCGCCCCTCGGCCGAGATCATGGCGTTCATAGCCCAGTCGTGATCTGCCTGACTGAGAGAGCCTTCCTCGTACTTCGCTTTCTGTCCTTGATAATAGCTCACCCACCAGTCAAACTCTATCTTGGCAGAGTCCACAGCGGCGTCCATGTTGGAGTCGGATGTGTTCTCGTAGGTGTTCTGCGCCAGCCGCAGCTCAACCTGGGCGTCCCGCAGGGCAGCCTGAGCGTCGGCCAGCTCCGCGTCGCTGGGCCCCTCGCGAACGTCAGCCAGTTCGAGCTGAGCGATCTCCAGCTCGACGTCGGCTTCGGCTGAGGCCCGCTCCAGCGTGTCCGTCTCCAGCCGCGCCAGCACATCGTCCTCCTGTACCTGGTCGCCGACTTCGACCAGTATCTCGTTCAGTTCTCCGCTGGTTTGGAACGTCAGCTCCAGTTCTGTGGTGGGCACGAGTTCGCCGCTACCATCGGCCGTGATGACGATATCCCCCCGCGTCACCGTCGCCGTCTCCAGCGTCGGCTCCGGGGGTTCCTGGGCCACGGAAGCTGGGGACAGGAAGCGGACGTAGGCGAAATAGCCCCCTCCCGCCGCCAGCAGCAGCGCAACGGTCAACACGATCCAAATCCTTCGTCCTTTCATCTCATCTACTCCGTCCTTGATTTGCTGACTTGCCGATTTGCCGACTAGTATGTTCGCCAGCCAGGTCTATCACACCTGTGGCTGTTCTTCCAACGTCACCGGGACTATCTGCTCCGTCCCATCTCGCACGATGGTCAACTCCACCGTATTCCCCACGACGGTCTGGGTCTCCAGATACACCGTCAGGTCCTCAAAGTCGGCGATCGGTTCACCGTCAATGGCCACGATGACATCGCCCCCCAACGGTAGCTGATAGTTGCCGATACGCACTACGCGGTTGCCGCCCTGGATACCGGCCTCGGCTGCCGGTGCGCCTTCCACGGCCTCCAGCACCAGAAGCCCGGCATCCACAGGCACGTCCATGCCTGCGTCGCGCAAGGTCCCTGCCGTGGCTGGCGTGAGGGGCAACATCTGCACGCCCAGCCAGGGATGCGGATAGGATCCGCGCGCGATCAGCTCGGGCACGACGCGCCGCACCGTGTTGACCGACACGGCGAAGCCGATCCCGGACGAGGCACCATCGGGGCTGATGATCTGCGAGTTGACGCCGATGACGCGACCATCCAGGTCGAGCAGCGGCCCCCCGGAGTTTCCGGGATTGATCGATGCGTCGGTCTGGATTGCCTCGCCGATGAATCGGTTGTCCTCTGGGCTCTGAATAACCCGGCCTAGCGCACTGATGACGCCGGTGGTCAGCGTCTGTTCCAGCCCAAAGGGATTGCCGATGGCGACCACGAACTGCCCGACTCTCAACTCATCTGAATCGCCCAACGTTATCGGTTCCGGCAGGTCCTCGCCGGCCTCGACGCGGATCACTGCCAGGTCGTTGACCGGGTCTGTGCCGACGACTTCCGCTTCGTACACCTGGCCGCCAGCCAGCGTGACCACAAGCTCCTCGGCGTTTTCGACCACGTGATAGTTGGTGACGATACGTCCTTCTGTGTCGTACACGAAGCCGGAGCCGGTTCCCTCCTGTGGGGTTGCGCCCCGAAACGCGCTGTAGACGTAACCGCGATTGGTGATGTTGACCACTGCCGGACTGACTGCCTCGTATACGCCGATGATGCGCGCTTCCAGCGCCCTTGTATCGGCATCGGTGTGCGCTTCCAGCGCCTCTTCATCAGCGTAGGAGACGGGAGACACTACTGGCGACGCTGTAGTCGGCGTGGGGGGAGCGACGGTCGGTGTGACGCTCGCGTTGAAGGCCGAAAGGTCGGCCAGGTTGCACCCCAGTCCCGCTATCAGTAGTCCGAGAGCAGCGATGATGATCAAGTGCCAATATTTCCGAAAGTTCTCATTCACTGTCCAACCACTCCTAAGTTCCTGTTCCTGACGTGCCACAGGATTGCCTGTGATCCCTGATTCTGCGGACACTCTCCATGTCCACGAGCATTATGGATGCTTTAGCTGAAGATATCCTAAGTGGATACTGAGAGTATCCTGAGAAGATACCTGTTCGATTCGCTGATTTGCTGACTTGTCGCTTTGCTCCCTCTTCTCAGTGTTTTCTCAGCATCTGCTTAGCTGTATCTCAGATGTCGAGCGTACAATGAGTGTGGTATAATCAAAAGAGCCACTTGCCGGGGCGAAACGACGATCATCACACTATCTCCTCTGCATGCTGGCCTGCCCGTGGAGGAATCTGGATATGGTGAACGTTCTCGTCGTGGATGACGATCTCAAGTTGCTCAAGATGCTGCGTCGTACCCTCACGTATGAGGGATTTCACGTTGTCACCGCTGCCGACGGTGTTGAGGCGTTGGCACAGGTCGAGGTCCATCATCCAGATGTTATCATCCTCGATTGGCTTATGCCTGAGATGAGCGGAATCGAGGTGACAGACCGGCTGCGGTCTGCTCACGACAAGACGATGATCCTGATGCTCACGGCCCGAGACGCGATTGAGGACCGGGTGGAAGGGCTGGAAAGTGGAGCTGACGACTACCTGGTGAAACCCTTCGCTCCGGCGGAGTTATTGGCGCGGGTTCACGCCTTGCTGCGGCGATCCGCCTCGGGAGACAAAGAGCAAGCACTGCTGTATGCCGATCTGACGCTCGACCCTCTGACCCGCGAGACGCGGCGTGGCGACAGGGAGTTTGACCTCACCCCCACCGAGTTTGCTCTCCTCCACCACCTGATGCGCCACCCGCGCCAGGTGCTCACCCGTCAGCAGATCCTGGAGGAGGTCTGGGGCTACGACTTCGGAGGGGATGACAACGTGTTGGAGGTCTACATCGGCTACTTGCGCAAAAAGACCGAGGAGACCGGCGAGGCCCGGCTCATCCAAACCGTGCGCGGCGTCGGCTACGTGCTGCGCGAGGAATAGAACCGCCGTGTCCATACGTTTGCGACTCACCATCCTGTACAGTGCGGTCCTGGCGCTGACGCTCCTGGGCTTCAGCGGACTCGTCTATGCCATCCAGGCCGAATCCACGTTGAGCGAACACCGGGCTAGACTCGCCGAGATGGCCCGGGCTGCGTCGATGCGGCAGCAATGGGGCGACTGGCGGCTCGATCAGGCACCGCCTCCTCCGGTCATCGGCCCCGAAGGACGCGAGGTGGGCTCGTTTCGTCCCAAGGAGTGGGACGTCTACCTGCAACATCTCATCCCGGGAGGTGAAGTCGTGCGGCGCTCGGAGAACATAGGCGACTTCGATTTCCCCGTGAGTGACGAGGGCCTGGCCTCCGCCCAGGCGGGCGTTCCCTGGGAGGGTATCGTCCGTGTCGACGGCGATCCGTACCTCACCCGCTGGGAACCCATCGTGATAGATGGAGAGGTCACGGAGATTCTTATGTTCGCCCGCTCGCTCGCGGACCGCGAGCAGTACCTGGCCACGCTGAGGCGCATCCTGCTCACTGGCGGTGGCATCGCCACTGTGGCCGCCTTCGGCGTGGGCTGGTTCTTCGCCGGAACCACGTTGCGCCCCATCCACCGTGTCACACAGACGGCGCGAGCCATTGGTGTCGAGCGAGACTTTGGCCGCCGCGTCGAGTACTCCGGCCCCAACGACGAAATCGGCCAACTTGCGACCACCTTCAACGCGATGCTGGCCGAACTGCAGGCCGCTTACCAGCAGGTGGAACGTTCGCTCCAGCAGCAGCGGCAGTTCGTGGCCGACGTGTCGCACGAGCTGCGCACGCCGCTGACCACCGTCCGGGGCAACCTGGCCCTGCTGCGTCGTCAACCGGCGATTCAGCCTGAAGATAGGGACGACATCCTGGCTGACCTGGCTGGTGAGAGCGATCGCCTGATCCGCCTGGTGAACGAGCTACTTGTGCTGGCGCGCGCGGAGTCCGGGCGGGTGTTGCACAGCGAGCCTGTCCAGATCGGCTCCCTGATCGAAGACGTGTGCCGCCAGGCGGAGCTTCTTGAGCCGGACCGCCCGGTCATCTGTGAGCCGTTGCTCGACGTGGCCGTCGTCGGCGATCAGGACGCGCTCAAGCAGGTGTTGTTGATCCTGATGGACAACGCGCTCAAGCACGCCGCAGGGCCAGTCACGGTGACGACGCGTGCCGTCAACCCGGATGGCTTGCCAGGCCATCACCAAGCCCAAGTGGTGATCAGCATCCGCGACACCGGCCCTGGCATCGCCCCTGATGTGTTGCCATACGTCTTCGAGCGCTTCTACCGGGGGGACGAAGCTCGCGCTGAGTCAGGCATTGGGCTGGGGCTGCCGATTGCGAAGGCGCTGGTTGAAGCCCAGCACGGCACGCTGTCCCTTGAGAGCCAGCCCGGGCAGGGTACCGTTGCCACAGTCGTCTTGCCCAAGGCCGCCGTGTAGCCCCGTCGCGCATCCGTCACGTGACTGGGCCCATGTGACTGAGGGTGACCCCCTGAACGCGCGGGTGCCCTGCCTCAACCGGTCGGCACCCCGAGTGCGCATCCCAACGCCCTCGAACTCAGCGCCTTGTCCAGACCCCACGACTAGATATAATAGACGCCGCAAGTCGCAACTCGCTACCGGCGATACACCGGTAGAATCCAGACACTGAGGAAGGACGTCTATGGCGACGAAGACGCTGAAGTGCCCTGACTGTGGAGCGCCGATCTCCCCCCACGACGAGTATTGCCCTTACTGTCATCAATACCTCCAGGTAGAGCCGTCCGCACGAGAGGACGCGGAGCAGAAGCAGACGCCGTCTCCGGGCGAGCCATCATTGGGTTCCAACGCCGTAGGGGCGCGGTCTCCGCGCCCTGTCTTCCAGCGCAGGGTGGAGCCAAACGAGGGGGCCTTTGCGCTCTCAGTTCCGCATGGCTGGCTGGTAGAGGGCGGCATCATGCGCGCCAATCTCATGCAAGGAGCTGTTGATGCCCAGTCCATCGAGGCGAAGCTGGATTTCACGGTGAAGCGAGATCCCGCCGGGAGTGTGCTGATCCGCTGGTGCCCGGAGATTAAGTACTGCGATATGGCGTTGAGTCCAGCCGGCAGGATGGGCTTTTTCCCGCCGGGCAGCACCTATCAGGGCATGCTGGTCTGCCCTGTGATGACGGCGCAGGCATTCCTCATCCAGACGGTCTTTCCCTGGGCCCACCCGCAGGCCACTCAGGTCCAGGTGGTGGCACAAGAGAGCCAGCCCCTGCTGGTGGAAGGCTACCGCAGTCGCATGGCGGCGCTGGGTGTGCCCACTAACTTCAGCTACGACGGGGGCATCGTCGCCTTCACCTACGTGGAGAACGGCATCCGTCTCTACGAGAAGGAGTTTGCCGTCATTGAGAATATGGGGCCTCTGGCGGCTGGGATGTGGAGCAACAAGGACACGATTCTCATTCGTGGACCGGCGGACGAGTTCGACGGCTGGGAGCCCATCTTGCATCACGTCCGGGAGTCCGTGCAGATCAACTCCCAGTGGCTTGCGCGGGAGATCGCTAATCAAGAGATGCTGTCCCGCTCGTTTCTCAATGCCCAACAGGCCAGCATGGCTCGGGACCGGCGGATGCTGGAGATACAGCAGCACATCCAGCAACTGGACCGCCAGATCGTCGAACATCGTCAGAGGACCAACGCGGAAATCCAGAATGACGCGTACCTGAATCTGATGGATCTGGAAGAGTACGTGAACCCATACACCAACGAGCCTGAGCTAGGCTCCAACCAATGGGACTACCGGTGGGTGACCGAGGACGGGGACGAGTTCTACACGGACAACCCGGATGACGATCCCAATATCCCATCTGCGTTGAACCGCTCGGACTGGAGGCGCACCGCGGTGCGACCGAGAAGGATCTGAAGAGAAGAAACCAGGCTCTTGGCGATATCCTATCGCACGAAAAGCCTGGTTTCTGTGGGTGTGCCCACTGACTTGGGTTCTAGAGGTCGTACCCGAGCTTCATCCCCTGGCCTTGGCCGGGTCCCGGTGGGCGCGTACGCATACCGCCGCCGCGACCGAACCTCTGGCCGCCTGTGCGTCGCTGTGCCGGGAGGAAGCCCTTCTCCAGCCCTTCCATCATCCAGTCAGCCTGCTCTTGTGTCAGCTTCCCGTCCTCGACGGCCTGCTCGATGGCCTCCTTCCGGGCCTCGACCTGAGCCGCTCTGACGGCCTCGTGCACCTTGTCTATGTCGACGCCCTGTTCCTCGGCGACCTCGGACAGGGACTTGCCCTCGTGCAGCTTGGCGAACAGCTCCTCGGGCGTCAGCTCCAGGGCCTCCGCCACCGTGTCGTACTTCGCCCACGGGCTACGGTCCGCTTGCCGAGTGGCATGGATGGCCTCGCGTACATCCTCCATCTCGACACCTTGCTCCTCGGCGATCTCGGACGGGCTCTTGCCGGCGTGTAGTTTGGCGAAGAGCTCCTCGGGGGTCAACCCCAGGACGTCGGCTACCGTGTCGAACATGGTCCAGGAAAAACCGCGCCCTCCCCCCGGCCAGTTGAAGGGGATCGGAGGTTGGGGATCGGGCTCAATCTCCTGGGCGGATACGACGGATACGCCTACCATACCCGCCAGCAGCAGGGCTGCCAGAATCCCACCGGACAACAGCATAAGCTTCTTCTTGCTCATCTAGTTCACCACCTTCCTTGTCTTCCTGTGATCTGGGTTGGCGTTTCTCCAACCTGCCCCTATCGTAACAGTAGGATGTAAGAAAGGTATGAACGGCATGTTAGGGTTCGATGTAGTTTCCTGGCCCTGCAATCTGTACCTGACCTATCAGTCTCTGGACGAGTGCCCGGTCGCCCACGCCGGTGCCCTCTTGCATGGCGGTTGCGGTTCCACAGGCAACCGCCCGGCGTGCAGTTTCGCGCGCGTCGCATCCGTCGGAGGTCGCCCACAGCAGCCCGGCCAGGCTCGCGTCGCCCGCGCCGATGGGGCTGCGAGCGGTGACCGTTGGGGGAGTGGCGATCACTAGTTCCCCCCTCATCGCCAGCACGAGCCCTTGGATGCCGCGTGTCAAGGCAACCATCTGCACACCCTGCTCGTGCAGGTGCCGGGCGGCGGCACAGTGTTCGTCCGCGCTATGCAGGGGGCGCTGCAAGAGCTCGGCGGCTTCCTCGCTGTTCGGTTTCACGGCGAAGGGCCGCGCCGCCAATCCCTCGCGGAACGGCGGACCACTGCTGTCCAGAAAGGCGCGCCCGCCTCGTTCCTGAACCTGCCGGATCAGCCGCTCGTACAGGTCCTTGGGCGCGCCAGGGGGCAGGCTGCCGCAGAAGGCCCACAGATCGTCCGGTTGGACTATCTGGCCGACCAGTGAGTGCAAGGCAGCCACGTGTTGCGGGGCCACTTCGGGGCCGGGCTCATTGATCTTGGTATGTTGCCCGCTGGCCTGGTCGAGCAGCGTGACGTTTTGGCGCGTCTCGCCTGCCACGTCTATGAAGTGCACGTCGAATCCGTCTGCCAGCAGGCCATCCTGCAGCGCCTGGCCTGTCCGCCCGCCGATGAAGCCGATGATCGTGCTGCCGATCCCCAGTGCCCGCAGTGCGCGCGACACGTTGATGCCCTTGCCTCCCAGATCAACGCGCAGGCTCTCGGCGCGGTTGACCTCGCCCAGCCGCAATCTCGGCACACAGAGTGTCTTGTCCAGCGATGGGTTGAGTGTGACTGTGACAATCACAGTTGGACCGCACCCTATCTGTGACCACGAGTCAAAGTGGGGCTACCCCGCCCGCCGCGGCCGATACTGGATCGCCTCGGCCAGGTGGGGGGTCTCGATGCGCTCGCTCCCCGCGAGGTCCGCGATGGTGCGGGCGAGTTTCAGGATGCGGTGGAAGGCGCGCGCGCTCATCTGGAGTTGCTGCATCGCGGCCCGCACGAGCCCCCGGCCCGTCTCGTCCAGGCGGCAGATCTGCCGTACCTCCGTCGGCCCCATGTCGGCATTGCTGCTGATGGGCGTGCCCGCGAAGCGCGTCCGCTGCACGTCCCGCGCGCGTTCGACCCGCGCCCGGATCGCCTCTGAGGACTCCCCGAGCCGCTCGTCCGTGAGCTTGTCGTAGTCCACGCGCGGTACCTCGATGTGGATGTCTATGCGGTCCAGCAGGGGACCGGAGATCCTCTTCTGGTACCGGCTGATCATCGAGAGGCTGCACGTGCACTCGTGGACCGGGTCGCCGTAGTAGCCGCAGGGGCAGGGGTTCATGGCTGCGACCAGCATGAAACGGCAGGGGAAAGTGAGTGTGCCGGTGGCGCGAGATATGGAGATCGCGCCGTCTTCCAGGGGTTGTCGCAGTCCTTCCAGCGTGCGCGTGCCGAACTCAGGCAATTCGTCCAGGAACAGCACGCCCCGGTGCGCCAGGCTGATCTCGCCCGGGCGCGGCCAGCTACCTCCACCGACGAGCCCGGGGTGGCTGATGGTGTGGTGGGGTGCGCGGAATGGCCGGTGCCGGATGAGCGGCGTATCGGGCGGCAGCAGCCCGGCGATGCTGTAGATCTTTGTCACCTCCAACGCTTCCTCAACCGTCATCGTGGGAAGGATGGAGGGCATGGAGCGGGCCAGCAGCGTCTTGCCGGCTCCCGGCGGGCCGGTGAGCAATGCATTGTGCCCCCCGGCGGCCGCCACCTCCAGCGCCCGCTTGACGTGCTCCTGTCCCTTGATCTCCGCGAAGTCGGTCGCGTACTGGGGCGGAGGCAGGGTGGATGGGTCCGTGTCAGGCTCGTAGGGGAGGATCTCCTGCAGCCCTTGCAGGTGGGCCGCCAGTTGGCTCAGGTGCTCGACCGGGACGACCTCAAGCCCGTGGATCAGGGCTGCCTCGGGCGCATCCACGGCTGGCACGAAGATGCGGTGGATGGATTGCTGGTGGGCCAGCGCCGCGATGGGCAGGATGCCGTTGACGTGGCGCACGGAGCCGTCGAGAGAGAGCTCGCCGACGAAGAGAGCGTCCTCGACGGCCTGGGGCCACGCCTGCTCCGACGCGATGAGCACGCCCACAGCGATGGGTAGGTCGTAGGACGGCCCAGCCTTGCGGATGTCGGCCGGCGCTAGGTTGACGGTGATGCGCTTCATGGGGAAGATCAGGCTTGAGTTCCGGACTGCGGACCGGACACGTTCGCTGGCTTCCTTGACCGCGGCGTCGGGCAGGCCGACGATGTTGAACTGCGGTCTGCCCCGGGAGGTATCGACCTCGACTGCGACGACGACGCCCTCCAGGCCGACGAGGGCGCAACTGGTAACTTTGGCGAGCATCTGCGACTCCAGTTGTGTGGTGGTTCTGACCGATGGACCGGGAAAGCGCCTGTGCCCTTGCGTGGAAATCAGTGTAGCACAGAAAGCCCGCGAGGGCAAGTGGCGTCGCCGCCAGGGGAACGACTGAGGGGCTCCCAACGCCGGGAGCCCCCCCAATTGACAGAGATTTGCACCCTGAGCTTACTCCGCCTTGCGTGCGCGCCTCCGCCGGACGATGGTGCGGATGAGGAAGAACAGCCCGACGATGGGGATGGCGATCAAGATCAGCGTCGGCAGGACGAGGATCAGAATCACAATGGCCGCATCCACCAGGAACTGGAACACGCGGACCAGGCCCTGCAGCGCGTCTTTCGCTGTGCCCTCTGGGTGCCACCCGCCGACCTGGATCGGCTGAGCCAATTCGTCAGGGATGATGTCGACGTTGACGGTGGCCATCGCTGCGGATTGCTCCAGGTACTTGATTCTTCCCTTGACCTGTTCGATGTCGGCCTGAATCTGCGATAGCCTCTCATAGACGGCGAGGGCCGACTCGGTGTCCTCTGCATCTTCCAGGAACTCCAGCAGTTTCTCCTCGGTCGCCTCCAGGTGGCGCAGGCTGGATTGGAGATCCACGTACTCCTCCGTCACATCCTGGCCGGAGATGTTCTCGCCCCGCACCTCGCTTGCTAGGTCCCGGACGCGATCGAGTGCGACGTCCAGTCTCTCGGCGGGCACGCGGAACCTCACGGACGCTCGCTGTCCCTCCTGGTATTGGCTCACGCTCGACTCGACGACGTAGCCTCCCATTTCGTCCACGAGGTCGTTGACTTCGTCCAGGGCTGCCGCTGTGTCCGGCACCACGATGTCAAGCCAGGCGTTGCGGATGATGAGGCGCTCGGTGCTTGCGTAGTTGGCCGCCCGGCCACCCGGTTCGGCGGGCAGCGCTTCCTCGACCACGATTCCACTCTCGACCTCCGCCGCTTCCATCGACTCAGGTGCTCCAGCATGGGCACAGCCTCCGACGATCAAGATCAGTGTGAGAGCAGTTAGAGCATATAGGGTCTTGTGGGTCATAATCATTTCCTTTCTGCGCGCGTAGCGCATGACTCATTCCGCCCTATAGACGTGTGTAGCACGCAGGAAGTTCCCTTCGGTTTCACTGTGCACTGGACGTACTCCCGGGAAGTCGGTCTCATTCAGCGCCCCATCTCTATTCGCTCAATCAGGCGGCGGGGAAGACCTCGGGCTCGCATGCGCTCCTGGGTGATCTCCACCGGGTAAGGGACGCGACGGAATTCCCAAGTCATGTTATCTGCATCGAGCACCGCATAGCTGGCTCGCGGATCGCCATCGCGAGGCTGTCCCACGCTGCCGGGGTTGATGATCATGCGGCTTGGCTTGAGCTCCAGAGGTTCAGCTAAGGGTGGGATCAGTGCCTCGCAGCGTTGCCGCTGCTCGTCCAAGACGAAGGCGATCGGAACGTGGGTGTGGCCCACCAGGCATATCGGCTCGGAGAAATGGGGGAAATTGGCGTAGGCCAGATTGGCGTCGAGTATGTATTCCCAGACCGGCTCGCGGGGGCTGGCATGGGCCATGTAGAAGCCGCTATGCTCCATGTGGGTTGGGAGAGCCGCCAGGTATTCGCGCGTGGTCGATCTGATTTCCGACTGTGTCCAGGAATTGGCGGTGCGGGCGTCTGTGTTGAAGCTACGCAGGTCTAGTCTTCCGAGTACCGCCCAGTCGTGATTGCCTGCCAGGCTGATGTGGGGGAAGTCCTGAATCCGTTCAACACACTCGTTCGGGTTAGGACCATACCCTACTAGATCGCCCAGACACCAAAGCTCGTCGAAAACCGGCGCGTCGGCCAGCACGGCCTCCAGGGCCGCCAGGTTACCGTGGATGTCGGATACGATTAAGTAACGCAATCTGTCATCACTCCGTGTAGGGTTGCTATATTATATACCGGTTATCTGCTTTGCGCTAGCGGCTTGTCGGCGACCGTCACACATTGGGGACAAGCTCCTGAAAAGCCAGGCTGGGCCACTGGAGGGCCAGCCCGCGGAATAGCTGGGTCATTGGCAACTTACGCACGTCGTAGCCAGCCAGTTCGAGTGG
>Ga0180432_10002273_pt1 | contig 28958 bp, 22 predicted proteins | sample SS_ome_10_FD_132414 | JGI IMG/M metagenome (GOLD analysis project Ga0180432, IMG submission 132414) | Hypersaline lake sediment archaeal communities from the Salton Sea, California, USA - SS_1_MS_2 metaG | ecosystem: Environmental > Aquatic > Non-marine Saline and Alkaline > Hypersaline >... | reverse complement strand
GTCGTCCTTGTACTCCATCACCAGCTCCTCGAACGCGGCCCGTGTGCCAGAGCCTTCCTCACGGGAAACGACCGTGATGGGCGCGTCGGGGCCTCCCACCTCGGAAAAGTTGGTGATCTCGCCGCCAAAGATACCGCGCACCTGCTCAATACTCAGAGTAGGCAGCTCGGTGTCCGGGTGGGTGACGATGGCGATGCCGTCGTAGGCGATGGTAAAGACTTGTAGGTCAGGGAACTTGCCGAACTCTGATTCCTTGACCTCGCGGGAGGCGTTGCCGATATCCACCGTGCCCTCGCCGGCCGAGGTGACGCCCACGCTGGAGCCGCCGCCCTGGATCTCGATCACCAGGTCGGGATTCTGGGCCATTAGTGCCTCACCCAGTTTTTCGGCCAGCGGCTGCACCGTGGTCGAGCCGGCCAACTGCAACTGGCCCGAAAGCCCCGCCGGCTCCTCGGCCGGCGCCTCCGTAGGCGCATCCACAGGCTCCGAGGTCGGAGTCTCCTGCTGGCAGCCTACCATCACTGATAGGAGGGTTGCTACCAGCAATCCTATCAGGATAAAGCTAAAACCTTTCTTGCTCGTGACTTGCATTTTCTTCTCCTTTTTCTCTAGTTTTTTACAGGCGATCAACGGCCAGCTTGCCATCGGTCAGAAAATGTTCTACCTCGGGGCCGCCGATCACGCTCACCAGCTTGACCTGGCCTCTGCGCCAGAGGACAAAGTGATAAGTAGTCTCGTTCCCTGAGCGCGAGCGTGTCCGCCGGCGCGGGCGAACGTAGACCGGAGACTCAAGTTCCCATCCCTCGGCCAACATTGCCATCAACTGGGCGTAAGATGAGAACACGTCACTTGGCCTTTCACCCAAATTCTGCCCTTTGTCAGTCTGCCCATTGCACGACTGCAGGGGTGATTGTATCAGGGTTGATTTAACGGGGCGTTGGTGGAACTTTAGCGGAAAGTTAGGGGTTTGTTAACGGGGTGTTAAAGGGAGAGCCACGTAGAAGGTAGAGCCGCGTCCCTCCACGCTCTCGACCCAGATGCGCCCATCGTGCGCTTGAACGATGTGCTTGGCGATGGCCAGACCCAGGCCGGTGCCGCCGCCGGAGCGAGCGCGGTCGGCTTTGTAGAAACGCTCAAAGATGCGGGGCACGTCATCGGCGGGAATGCCCACGCCGGTGTCGCGCACAGAGATCACTGCCTCGTCGTCACGCGCCTCGGCCGAGACCGTTATTTCCCCGCCCGGCGGCGTGAATTTGATGCTGTTGTGCACCAGGTTGGTGATGACTTGCTGTAACCGCTCTCCATCTGCCAGGACTTGGATAGGCGGCAGATCAACGGTGAGTCGCACGCCGGCCCGCTCCGCCTGGGGCCGCAGCCGCTCTACCGGGGAAACGACCACGTCGGTCACGGCCGCCGCTTCCAGGTGAAAGGGCGCCTGACCCGATTCGATGCGCGAAAGCTCCAGCAGTTCTTGCACCATCTGCGTCAGTGCGTCCGTCTCCACCTCGATCCGGTCCAGGAACCGCCGGGCCGCCGGAGGGTCCTCCAACGCGCCGTCGCGCAGCGTGTCGGCCAGCGCTTTCAGGGAGGCCAGGGGAGTACGCAATTCGTGGGAGATGTTACTGATAAAGTCGCGGCGTATTGTCTCCAGCCTCCGCACTCGGGTCAGGTCCTGGAGGATCACCAGACAGGCTTGGGGGCCGGTGTCCTGCAGCGGCGTCACGATAGCTTGCAGAAATGTTCCCTGGTGGCCTATCTCCACCGGCTCGAACTGTTCCTCGCATTGCTCACAACACCGTTGCCACAGACCGATGATCCGATGGTCGCGCGCTACCTGGGCAAAGGGGCGACCCAGGGCTGTTTCATCGCTGACACCGAGGAGCCACGCCGCGGCCGGGTTGATGAGGCGGATGATTCCTCCGCCGTCGGTGATGAGCACGCCGTCGGCCATATTGTCCAGCACGGCGGTGAGCCGGCCGCGCTCTTCGACCAGCTTGCCGATCGTCCCCCGCAACCGGTCGGACATCTCGTTGAAGGCGCGGGTGAGCAGGCCCACCTCGTCCCGTGTGACGGGCAAGAGACGGGCATTGAGGTCTCCCCCGGTCACGCGCTGAACCACCTCGGTCAATTGGCGCACCGGCCGGGCAGTGCGCTCGGCGATGAGCAAGGCCAAAAGCGCGGCCCCCAATGCCGTGAGCAGCGCCGCCGAGAGGACCGCCCGCCGCAGGCGGGCCACGTGGGCTTCGATCTGGCGCAGGGGGAGCGCGACGCGCGCGATGCCTATCACCCGCCCCTCCGCCGTCACCGGAAGCGCGACGTACATCATGTCGTAGCCCACCGTCCGGCTGAAGCGGATGCTGTGGCCCTGCCCTTCCGCCAGCGCCTGCTGCACCTCGGGCCGGTACAGGTGGTTGTCCATCTGGGTCCGATCCTCGTGCGACTCGCCCAATACGCTCCCGTCGGCGGCGATGAGAGTCACTCGTGCGCTCAATAGGTCTGCATAGCGCCGGGCCTCCGGGTCGAGGTCGCCGCCCGGCTCGCGCCACGCGGGCGACGAGGTCAGGGCGTCGCCGATCAGGCCGGCTTCGGCGGCCAACTTTTCTTCCAGGTCGTCCAGGTGCGCGTCCTTCACCAGGTCGGAGAGGTAGGCAGCCAGGCCGACCATGGCGAGCAGGATGAGGATCACGTAGGGAACAGCGATGCGCCAGCGAATACTACTGAACATTGAGATCATCCTTCAAAGCGATAGCCTACGCCGCGCACGGTGACAATGCGTACCGGATCGGATGGATCAGGCTCGATCTTTTCCCGCAGCCAGCGCACGTGTACGTCCACGGTGCGGCTACCGCCGCCGTAATCCCAACCCCACACCCGCTCCAGGATCAGGTCGCGGGAGAGGACCAGGCCCCGGTTGCGGGCCAGAAAAACGAGCAGATCGTACTCCTTGGGCTTGAGGCGCAGGGGCTCTCCCTGACGCAGGATTTGGCCGCGGAGTGGATCTATGGTCAAGTCTCCAAAGATCAATTTTTCCGCGCCGCTCTCGTCGTCCTCCAACGCCAGTTCCTCCCGGATGAGGCGCTCGCGCCGCAGCATAGCCTTGACCCGCGCCAGGAGCTCCCGCATGCTGAAGGGCTTGGTCATGTAATCGTCGGCCCCCACCTCCAGGCCCACGATCTTGTCCACCTCGTCGTCGCGGGCGGTGAGCATCAGGATGGGCACGTTCATCTCCTGGCGCAAGATGCGGCAGACCTCGAAACCGTCTATGCCGGGTAACATGACGTCCAGCACGATCAAGCCCGGTTTCTCTTGCCGGGCTTTTTCCAGCGCCACTCGGCCGTCGGCGGCCGTGTGGACTTGATAGCCTTGACGGGTCAGGTTGTAGTCGAGCGTCTCGAGCAGAGTCGTTTCATCCTCGACTACCAGTACCACCTCGTTCATACCAATAATCCTTTGCTAGCGGGCGGGCACGGCCAGCACGCCGAGAACTCCAGCGCCGGCGTGGGAGGCCAGCGCCGCCCCCGTCTCTTCCACCCAGATTTGCTCGCGGGGAAAGCCGGTGCGCTCCGCCAGCCAGTCGGCCATCTCCTCAGCTTTTTCCGGGATGCAGGCGTGCACCACTGCCAGGTATTCCAGGGGCCGCAGTTGCTCGACCTCCCTGACTATGCGCTTTAGCCCGCCTCGGAACGAGCGGGCCGCGCCCCGCAGCCGCAGTTGACCGTCCACCAGGTTGACGATGGCCTTGATGTTGAACGCCTGCGCCATTCGATCCGCGGCCCCGATGAACGCAGCGGCCCGGCCCCCGCGCTGCAGGTTCTCCAACGTGTCCAGCACGATGGTCAAGTGCATACGCGCCCGCAAGTCCTCCAGCAGAGCGAGGATCTCTTGCATCGAGCATCCGGGCAGCGCAGCTTGAGCCGCCCGCAGAGCCTGCAACCCTGTCCCCAAAGAGACCGAGAGGGAGTCAACGACTTGCACCGCTTCGCCAAAACGTTGGGCGGCCAGACGGGCCGCGTTGAACGTGCCGCTGTGCTTTCCGGTTATGGTCACGCACAGCACCCGCTTCCCCTGGGCGACCAGGCGCTCGAACATCTCCTCGAACGCGCCGACCGAGGGCTGGGAGGTCTGGGGGTGGCATAATTCCCTGGCCTTTTCCCAGAATTTCTCCACGGATAACTCCCCGTCCTGGTAGACCTCCGTTCCAAAGCGGACGATGAGCGGCACTACCTTGATCCTGAATTCCTCCACCAGCCGCCGGGGGAGGTCACAACTGCTATCGGTCACGATCTGTATGAGCTGTCCCATCTCTCACCCTCCTCAAGAGTCTATAAACCCATTGGTAACTTATCATATCACACTGTGGCTTCCCTGCCAAGAGCGCGATTGGCGATCCAGATACCCCGTCAGGGCCTCTCGGCGCGCCAGTTGCCAAAACAGCCGCTTTGTGATAAAGTCACACACTACTATGAGAATTCTCATCGCTACGCTGAATCCGGGCAAGATGCGCGAGTTCAAGCTCTTGTTCGCACCTTTGGAAGAGCGCGTCTGTTTTCCATCCGAACTTGGATTGCAGGTCGAGGTGGTAGAAGATGGCGACACCTACGCCGATAACGCCCGCAAGAAAGCCACGGCCTACGTGCGCGCCTCCGGGATGCTCACGTTGGCGGACGATTCGGGGCTTGAGGTGAATGCACTGGGCGGCGCGCCCGGTGTTCGCTCCGCCCGCTACGCCCCCGGTCACGACGCCGACCGGGTGGAAACGCTGCTGGCGCATCTCCAGGACGTGGCCTGGGAGCAGCGCGCGGCTCGCTTCCGCTGTGTGATCGTGATCGCGACCCCCACTGGCGAGGCCTACAGCGTCGAGGGGGTGTGCGAGGGGTTGATCGCCTTCGAGCCAGCGGGGCGGGGAGGCTTTGGTTACGATCCGATCTTTTATCTACCCAATTATAATTGTACGATGGCTCAATTATCGCAAGAAGAAAAGAATCGCATCAGCCACCGGGCCAGAGCTGCCCAAGCCGCTGTGCCTATACTGGACCGCTTGTTATCCTAGGGCAAAATTGCGTTTAGACCTCCGAGGTTTACAAAATAGCGCCTTTCCGAAAATTCTCTGGCGCTATGAAACACGTTCTCGAGACAAATATGCGACCTAAACCTCGGAGGTCTGGAAAAGCGATGGCCCTACTTGTTATCCTGGCCGGAGAGCGGCGAGGCCCGTCCGCACGCGGGCGTGCTCACCCCGCAATGATCAGCCTGAGCAGCGAAAAAGTTCGGATGAAACGGGCATTGGGAGTGTAAACTGATGGAAATCTTGATTGGCGTTGTCCTCGTCCTCGCCGCCGGCGTCCTGCCGATGGTCGTATACGCGCTCGTCCTGTGGTGGTTCGACCGGTATGAGAAAGAGCCGTTGGGTCTGCTGGTCGCCGCTTTCCTGTGGGGGGCGGTCCCGGCCATCATTTTCTCCCTCATCTCCCAGATCGTTCTGGACATTCCCATCTCTTACTTTGTCGAGCCAGCCGCGGCCAACTTGGTCGGGGCGGTGCTCGTCGCTCCGCTCACCGAGGAGATTTTCAAGGGGGCGGCGCTGTTGCTGCTGCTGCTCCTCTTCCGCCGGGAGATTGATAGCCCGCTCGACGGTATCATCTACGGCGGGTTGGTGGGCTTTGGCTTTGCCGCCGTGGAGAACGTGCTCTACTTTGCCAGTGCGCTGGCCGAGTCGGGGCCGGGGGGCGTCATCTTTCTGGCGATACTGCGCGCTTTCGTCTTTGGCCTCAACCACGCCCTGTTCACCGGTCTGACCGGGCTGGGGCTGGCACTGGCGCGCACCACGCCCAACCCACTGGTAAAGGTCGGCGCGCCGGTCGCGGGCTTGCTGGCGGGGATGATAGCCCACGGCATCCACAACGGCAGCGTTACATTTGGCGCCGAGTTGTGCTGGCCCTGCCTGGTCGCTTTTGCCTCCGACTATGGCGGCGTGTTGATATTGTTCGCCGTCATCGTATGGAGCTCGGTGCGAGAGCAGCGCTGGATCACTACCTATCTGGCCGATGAGGTAGAGCTAGCCACGCTGAGCAAAAAGGATTACGACGCGATCTGTTCTTACCTCGACCGAGTGGTGGTGCGGATAAAAGCATTGTTCAGCGGTGGCTTTGAGCGCTGGTGGGCCCTGGGCCGGTACCATCGCCTGGCGACAGAATTGGCTTTCAACAAGCACCGCCTGGTTCTTTTCCCCGGGGAAAAAGATACCCAGGCCCACGTCGTGGAACTGCGTAAGCGGGTAAAAGCACTGGGGAGACGACTGTAGCATTGCCCTGCTAGCGACTACTTGGGCGTACTGAGGGGCGGCCGGCTCACTCTCAGAACGGCCTCGCCGCTGCCATTGTGAGCACATCTGCTGTGCTCAGTGTAAACTCCGCGCAGCAGTTTCCGTCTTCAATGGAAGCAACTCTGCCGCACTACGTTTCACGTGAAACATAGCGCGAGGCGCGTTTGCCCCCCCCCCGCGCGCCCATGCTTTGCGGTTGTCTCCACTCCACCCCCGCTTGCCTCTTTCCTCACTTGCTTTATAATTGCTCCTGTGATCCAGACTCAGCAACTCACCAAGCGCTTTGGAAAACTGGCAGCGGTAGATTCCGTCTCTTTTATCTGTCGTGATGGCGAGGTTTTTGGCCTGCTGGGACCCAATGGCGCGGGCAAGACGACCCTGCTACGACTACTCGCTACTGTTTTGGAACCTACCGCCGGCATAGCTCTGGTAGATGGGCTGGACGTGCGGACGGAAGGCGCGCGGGTGCGCGCCCGCGTCGGCCTCCTGGTCGAGACCGCCGGTCTCTACGACCGCTTCACCCCGCGCGAACATCTCCGCTTCTACGGCCGCCTGCACGGCCTGGATGGCGTTCCCCTGGAGCGCCAGGTAGAAGCTATCCTGGAGATGTTGGAGATATCCAACTTTGCCGACCGGCGCTGTGAGGGTTTCTCGGTCGGGATGCGCCGCCGCGTTATCCTGGGAGAAGCGCTGATCCACGACCCGCCCAACGTCATCCTGGACGAGCCTACCGCCGGCCTGGACGTGATGAGCACGCGCAACGTGCGCTCCCTCGTCACCCGCTTACGAGACGAGAGACGCTGTGTCTTGATCTCTACTCACCTGATGAACGAAGCGCAGCGTTTGTGTGACCGGGTGGCCATCATCCACCAGGGAAGGTTGCAGGCGGTAGGAGCGCCGGCGGATCTCATCTCCCAGACCGGCGCCGCCAATCTGGAGGAAGCGTTCGTGCGCATCGTGGGCGAAGAGCGGCTGCGGGCCGACCTGTGGAAGCAAGAGCGCAAACATCGTGGCTGCCGCTTCTGGCGACGACTGCGGGGTAAGACAGATGCTTAGAGTGTTGCGGGTCGTCTTTTTCAAAGAAGCGTACAACCTGCTGCGCGACCGGCGGGCGCTCTTTTGGCTCTTTGCCACGCCGCTGCTGATGCCATGCTTGAGCGTCGTTGGGGGATCATTCTTGATGTGGCAGATCGCGCGCCAGACCCGCGGCGGATTGCCCGTGGCCGTCGTGAATGGGGAGCAGATTTCTGAATTGATCCTCGAACTGGAGGCCGACCCGGTGTTGCGACTGGTGGATGCCCCGTTCGATGTGGAAGGGGCGCTGCAGAGCGGCGAGCTGATGGCCGTGCTGGAGGTTCCGCCCGACGCCGATGAGCGGCTGCGGGCCGAGGAGCCGCTGACCCTCACACTGACCAGCGGTCGCAGTGGCTGGCTGCCCGATCTCGCCGCCATTTCTATCGCCCGGGCGCTCCAAGGGTACGAGAGCGACGTGTTGGAGGAGCGGCTGGCCCAACGCGAGTTGAGCCGGGCCTGGATGGACCCCATCCGGCTGGAGCGAGACACCGCTGCCACGACGGGCATAGCGGCCACCCCGCCTGTCGGAGAACAGGCGCCCTCGATGCTTGGCAGTCTCTTTTTGTTTATGGTCGTCGTATCGTGGGTCTTTAGCAGCAGCTTGCCCCTCATGGCCGACATGACAGTTGGGGAGAAGGAGCATCACACCATGGAACCCTTGCTCGTCACCCCCGCCAGCCGGGTTGGGATCGTGATGGGCAAGATCGCGCTCAGCATCATCGTCTCGGTCGTCACCATCGGGATGTGGTCGCTGAACAGCCTGGCCTATGTGCTTTTCCTCGCCTTTATGCCTTCCGACCTCGGCAGCCTGGCGCCCCCAGCCTCTTTTCGAGTGGGAGGGCTGGGTCTCGTGCTCGTGTGGCTGCTGCTTTTGATGTTGCCCTTGATGGTGATGGTGAATGGCCTGGTGGCGGCGGTGGGTACGTTCGCCAAGAACCAGCGTGAAGCCAACCTGTTTGCGGGCGTCTTGCAGTTACTGCTGCTCCCAGGGACCGCGCTCCTGACGATCTTTGGCATTGGCGCCACGCCTCCGCCGGGTGTATATGCCCTGCCGATGGTGGGCGTGCTGGTGGCGATGCGCGATCTGTTCGGAAGCGGGATCGCGCCACAAACGCTGGCATTGACGTGGGGGGCGGCCACCGCTTATGCCGTGGGCTCCGTCCTGCTGGCGGCCTATGTTTTCTCTCGTGAGTGGGCTTTGATGCGGGGAGTGTGAGGCGACTTGCCGAGTTGTGCTTTTCCCCCGGTGATGCTATAGTTGACGCGCCGGGGATCCGAGGACCTTGCGCCCGTCTCTTGCTTGCGCCCACAAAACGCCCACAAGGGGCTATGCTACACTAAATTGCAAACTTGCCCACTTAAATCCGCTTACTTGCACAAGGAGGTCCGCGATGGAACGGTTAAAGCGCCTTTGGGAAGCCTTCAAGGATATTGCCATCATCTTTTCATTCATCGTCAATTTCGTCCTGGTCCTCCTGGTCGCTCTGCTGCTCGTGGTGAGCGTGCCTGCCCTGCGGACCGTCTTTGCGCTCAAGACCGGCTTGGTCGAGCCGCTGTTCAGCGACCTGGACACCGCCTTCGTCGGGCTGGGCGAGTCCACGATTGACACCACCGTCGAGATAGACGAATCCATTCCCATCGGGTTCGATATGCCGCTCGACCAGCCACTGACGATAGACTTTCCGTTGTCCATTGAGCAGAATACGGTCGTCGTGTTGAACGAACCGGTGCCGCTCAGCATGCCGGCTAAATTCAGCCTGCCCAGCGGCGGCGGCGTGATTAACGGCTCCGTCTCTCTCTCCCTGCCGACCGGCATGCGTCTGCCCGTTCACCTGAGCATGGTCGTGCCGGTCAGCCAGACTATCCCGGTGCAGATGAACGTGCCGGTCAGCCAGACCATACCCATCCAGATGGTGGTGCCGGTGAGCATAGAACTGGGAGAAGCGGGGTTGGATCCGGCAGTGGAAGAGCTGCGCGCCGTTTTCCAGCCGCTGGCGGCGCAGATCGAGAGCCTGCCGGACGGCATTGAGGGGCCATAATCCAGCGAATGACGGGGCCGCGCAGAAACGCGGAGGAGGGTAGAGTATGAACGGTCCGACCAATCCATACATCGCCGGCAACCCCATCACCGGCACCGAAATGTTCTTTGGCCGCCAGGACGTCTTTCGCTTTGTGCGGGAGACACTGGTGGGTCGCTACCGGGACAACGCCGTCGTCCTCTTTGGCGGGCGGCGCACCGGCAAAACGTCGGTTCTCTACCAGATGGCCCGCCACCTGAGTCCGCGCTATGCGCCCGTTTTTGTGGATTTGCAGGGGATCTCGCTGGAGGGATTGGGCGAGATGTTGTGGGGCATCGCCCGTCAGGCCGCGCGGGAGCTGCGTCGGCGCAAGGGGATCAAATTGACCGTTCCCCCGCGTGACGAGTTCGCCGGTGACCCGGAGGGCTGTTTCCGCGAAGGCTTTCTCGATCCGGCCCTGCAAGCCCTGGGCGACGATCACTTGTTGTTGATGCTGGACGAAACCGCGCGGCTCCACGAGCAGGTGCAGGCCGGACGGATGGAACGGCGCGTCTTTGACTGTTTGCGCAGCCTGATCCAGCACTATCCACGCCTCAACTTTATCTTTTCCATCGGCAGCGGGTTGGAAGAGATGCGTCAGGACTATGCGCTCCTCTTTAACCCGTGCCAGTATCGCAAGATCAGCTTTCTCGACCGGGACGCAGCTGAGGCGCTCATCACCAAACCGGTCGAGGAACACTATCGGTACGCGCCCGGCGCGGTGGAACGTATCCTCCAGGTCACCCACGGACACCCCTACTATACCCAGTTGATCTGCAACCGGTTGTTCGCCCGCTGGGCCAGGCAGGGCGGCGACCAGATGACCGTTCCCGATGTGGAAGCAGTCCTCCCAGAAGCGACCGAGCAGGGTATGGCCAGCTTGCAGTATGCCTGGGAGGAGGCTTCGGACGCGGCCAAGATCGTCCTGGCGGCGCTGGCCGAATCTATGGGCGACTCCAACCGGCCGGTCAGCCTGGATGATTTGAGGGCGCTCATGTCCGCCCAAGAGATCCCGCTCCCGCGCCGGGCAACCAGCGGGGCGTTGCGGGAACTGGTGGCGCGGGAGGTGCTGCACCTCATCAATGGCGGCTATGCATTTACCGTGGACCTGATGCGGCTCTGGATACAACAGTACCAGCGGCTCGAGTGGGTCAAGAGCAAGTTTTTGCTCCCGGGAGAAGTGAGCGCTCCTGGGCGAGACCGGATACGAATGGCCCTGGTGGGTGTATCGGGCGCATTGTTGGTGCTGTTGATCGGTCTGTTTGTGATCCTCTCGCGCAACGCCGAGTCGGCCCGGCTTCAGAGGGAGGGCACCGCAACGGCGATGTCGGGCACCATTGCGGCCCTGGAGACTGCGATCGCGCAAGGGGCCGGGGGGTACGCCGAGGCGCAGTTGGCGGTCATTCAAACCCAAAACGCGGAAATGCAATTGACACAACAGATTCCGACCGATACCCCCATCCCGACCTTTACGCCCACTCCTATTCCCACTCCTGATCTGACCGCCACGGCCATAGCCGCCTGCGTGTTTGATTCCCAAGTCGTCACAGATACTCCAATTCTACCGAGCGTGCTTATGCCGGGGCAGCAGTTCGTCAAGCGCTGGGAGATCGAGAATACAGGCACGTGCCCGTGGCCGGAGAACATTGCATTGGTCTTTGATTCCGGTGATGAGCTGGAGGTTGTGGATGTATCAGTGATCGGATCCCTCGCGCCAGAGGGGAGCGCGGAGATTGAGATCACCCTGCAAGCACCCCAAGATTTCGGCAGCTATACCAGCAAGTGGCGGTTGCAGGACGGCGCGGGGAACCCCATTGGAGAGGAACTAGAGATCTCGTGTAGCGTCGGTCCGACGCCTACTCCAACACCCCTTCCCCCCACAGCTACGCCGGAAATTACCATCGGGACCCTGGTGTTCTCGTCGGTGCCCACCATGGCGGAATGGGACAAAAATGCTGAGGGCCAATGGTGGGGTTGGGCGGTCTTTACCGTGTCGGGTGGCGACGGCAACTACCGCTACTATATGAACGGTATCAGAGAAGACCTGGAACTATTCGAACCCAGAATCTTTATTGAGGCGCAAAAGTGCAAACCGTGGGGTCCCAACACGGTTATCGTCCTGTCGGGCGATGGCCAGGAGGCAATATGGGAGGGCACCATACCCTACCCAGACCAACACAAGTGTGATTAGCCTGTCCGACTCGCAGAGAAATTCAGTGCTCGTGAGGAGAACGAGATGACAAGTACATCAACTAACCCTTTCACCTATGGCAATCCCATCTCCGACCCGGCCCGTTTCTTTGGGCGACGGGCGGAAGTGGAACAGGTCTATACCCGTTTGCTCAACGCCGAGTTCGAGAGCAGCTCCATCGTCGGAGAGCGGCGCACGGGCAAGACCTCGCTGCTCAACTACATCGCGCACCCATCCACCGCCGGCGCCCACGGACTGGACCCGGACATCTATCTCTTCGTCTATGCCGACCTGCAGATGGTGGACCAAAGAACCACTCCCACCCGCTTCTGGTCTCGCATCCTGCGCCACATCGCCCGCAAGTTGAAGAATGACGAACTCGAGGCCGAGTTCAAGTTGGCCTACGAACAGGAAGAGATTGATAACTATACCCTGGACGACCTCTTCTACCTCACCGACGAGCAGGGCCTTCACTTTGTCCTGCTGCTCGACGAGTTCGAGAACGTCACCGAGAACACCAACTTTGGCACCGATTTCTTCTACGGCCTGCGCGCCCTGGCGATTCACCACAACCTGGCTCTGATCACGGCCAGCAGGCAAGAGCTGATCACCCTGTGCCACTCCGACGCCGTGCGCGCCTCCCCTTTCTTTAACATCTTTGCCAACATCAACCTCTCCGCCTTCGACGAGGGGGAGGCCGGATCGTTGCTCAAGCAATCGCTGACCGGAAGCGACGTGCGTTTCACCCCGGCCGAGCTGACCTTGCTGTTCGACCTGGCCGGCCGCCACCCCTATTTCGTCCAGGTCTCTGCCCACTTTTTGTTCGCCGCCCACGCCCAGAGAATGGACGCGCAACAACGAGAACAATTCCTGCTGCACGAGTTCGAGGAGGAAGCGGTCCCGAACCTGGCCGACTATTGGCATCACTCGGAAGACAGCGAGAAAATTGTGCTCTCCGCGCTCGCCCTGCTGGCGCGCCAGGGCCAGGCGGACGAGCGACGATTTTCGCTGAATAGATTGAAACAACTCTACCATCGCTCCGACCAAACCCTGACGCGACTGGAGAAACGCGCCCTGGTCACGGCCAGCGGGGGAGAATACACCATCTTTTCCCGATTGTTTGGCGATTGGATCATCGCCGAGTTGACGGACGTGATGGCCGATTCCCAATCCTACGAAGAGTGGCTGGGGGACAACCAGAGCGCAGTCCAACGTCTCTCCCGCGCCACCCGCGAAGAGGCGCGCGAGATCCTGCCCCAGATCAAGGCCGGATACCGCCAGTTCATCGTGGATTGGCTTTCCAACCCGCAGACTTTGATCAGTGCGGCCACTTTGCTGCGAGGTGCGCTGGGCGGATGACCCATCCCTCTATTTGCGACTATGAAGGCTCCGCCTACCGCACCGACTTTTGGGAACAGGGGCGGGAGTACGAGGACGGCGCCGAACGGGTGGCTTTGCGCCATCTGTTGCCGCCCACCGGACGCCGCCTGATCGAGATCGGCGCGGGCTACGGGCGGCTCGCTCCTCTCTACAGCGGCTACGACGAGGTGGTGTTCTTCGACTATGCCCTCTCGCAACTATGGCAGGCCCAGGAACTGTGGGGCGACGCCGGCCCCGGTGGCCGTCCGCGCTACATCTACGTCGCCGGTGACTTTTACGACTTGCCTTTCGCCCCCGGCCTCTTTGAGACAGTGACGGCGATCCGCACGATCCATCACGCCGCCGACGCTCCGGCAATGTTGGAAGGCGTGGCCCAGCTTCTCGCGCCCGGCGGCGCCCTGGTGCTAGAGTTTGCCAACAAGCGGAATCTAAAGGCGATCCTGCGCTACCTGCTGCGCCGGCAAGATTGGTCCCCCTTCGACCGCGAGCCGGTAGAGTTTGTGGAACTCAATTTTGACTTTCATCCGGCCTGGATGCGGGAGCGACTGGTCGAGGCGGGGCTAGAGGTGCGAGAGCAGCGCACCGTCTCCCATTTTCGGGTCGAGTTTCTCAAGCGCACACTGCCCACCCGCCTGCTCGTGGCGCTCGACCGGGCCTGCCAGCCCACTGGTGCGCTGTGGCAACTGACGCCCAGCGTCTTTGTGCGCTGCGCCGCCGCCACCGAGAAACCCGCCGCGCCGCCGGAGGCCTTCTTCCGTTGCACTCTCTGTGGCTCGACACTGCTCGTGGACGACGGGGCAACAGTATCCTGTACCGACTGTGGCGCTCGCTTTGCAGTGCGCAATGGAAGCGGCGGCATCTATGACTTTAAGTCCCCGCTCAGCGGAGATGAGAGATGAGTAGTCCAACTCGCCGGGCGATATTTGCCGACCTGGTCTTTAACGAGCAAGGGCAGCCCGCTAACGAGGTCTACATCGGCGGAGTGCCTCACTACGCCGTGCCCGACGGGGACTTTGTGCGCCACGTCGAGGCCGAGTACGTGGACCGTCAAATCGTGGCCTTGATGCAAGAGCGCGTCCTGGCGATGCGCGACGTCATCACCGAGGGCATGATCCAAATGATGGGCGAGGAACACCTGTTCACGCGAGCCGCGATCGAACACGCCATCGAAAATATGGATGCCATCCTCGAACCGGGCAACGTGGACGTAGACGAATTGCGTACTGCGCTCTGGATGACAAAATTTCGTGCTACCGTGAACGTGCACGGCGACGTGGTGCATCTAGAGATCCCGGGTTGGGAGGAGAGCGAGTGGTGACGATCCCAGATCGCTGACTCGAGAGATACTATGCCCATTCGCGTGCTCTCAGAAGAGGTCGCTTCGCAGATCGCCGCCGGCGAGGTGGTGGAGCGGCCCGCGTCCGTGGTCAAGGAACTGGTCGAGAACAGTATAGATGCCGGCGCGCGCGACATCCAGGTAGAGACGCGCTCTGGCGGTAAGCAGTTCATCCGCGTGAGCGACGATGGCTGCGGTGTGCCGGCCGGCGACGTAGAGTTGGCCTTCCACCGCCATTCGACCAGCAAGCTGGCTGTGGCGGACGACCTGACCCGCATCACCACGCTGGGCTTTCGGGGAGAGGCATTGGCCTCCGTCGCCGCCGTCAGCCGGGTGACCTTTGTCACGCGCTCGGCCGAAGAGCCGGTGGGGGTGCTCTTGCGGCTGGAAGGGCTGCGGGTGACGACTCGCCAGGAGAGCGGGCGGCCGCCGGGCACTGCGGTGACGGTGGAGGACCTGTTCTTCAACGTCCCGGCCCGGCGCAAATTCCTGCGCACCGAGCGCACCGAGCGCCGGCACATTGACGGCTGGCTCACCCGCTACGCCATGGCCTACCCGGCGGTGCGCTTCACCCTCAGCCACGACGGGCGCAACGTCTTCCAATCGCCCGGCCTCGGCCCCGACCGGCTGCGCGACGTGCTGGTGGAGGTCTACGGGTTAGAGATCGGCGCCGCCGTCCTCGCAATCATCCCCGGCGACCAATATCCAGTAGCCGGTATTGGGGTGACAGGCTTTGTCGGCCCGCCCTCGCTGCACCGGGCCAACCGGGGCTACATCACGCTCTTTGTCAACGGGCGCTGGGTGCAGGACGTGCGGCTGAGTTACGCCGTCATCCAGGCCTACCACACGCTCCTCCCCTCCGGGCGCTACCCGCTGGCGGTGGTGATGGTACAGTTGTCGCCGGAGGAGGTGGACGTGAACGTGCATCCCGCCAAGGCGGAGGTGCGCTTCCGCGACGGCGACGCGGTGTTCCGGGCGGTGCAGAAGGCAGTGCGCCGCACGCTGCTGGAGCGCTCCCCCGTGCCCATCGCCGCCCGCCCGCCGGCCGCCTGGCCCGGCCTCCAGGCCCGACGGCAGAGCGAGCGCCGCGAGCGGCTGGCCGGGCTGAGGCCACAATCGGCCGGCGAGCAGTTGCGCTTTGAGGCAAGATCAAAAGCTGAAGGCGGCCCGTTCGCGCCCTCGGAGGATCGGCTGCCGCCGCTGCGAGTGGTGGGCCAACTGGGCGCCACCTACGTCGTGGCCGAGGGGCCGGAGGGTATGTACCTGATTGACCAACACGCGGCCCACGAGCGGGTGCTGTTCGAGCGGCTGCTGGCGGAGCGAGAGCGGGCGGACGTGGCCTCGCAGGCGCTCTTGGAGCCGCAGCCGGTGGAACTTGCGCCGGAGGCGGCGGGCCTGTTGGAGGAGCACCTGGGGGCGCTGGCGAGCCTGGGTTTCCAGGCGGAGCCTTTCGGCGGGGCGACGTTGCTGGTGCGCGCGCTTCCTGTGCTCGTGGCGCAGGAGACCCCGCGCGAGGTACTGGAGGACGTAGCGGCGGCAATAGAGGCGGGCGACGCGCCGCTGGCGGGTCGGGTGGAGGAGGCGGTGGCGCGGAGCGTGTGCAAGCGGGCGGCGGTCAAGGCCGGACAGGTGATGGCGCCGGCGGAGATGGAGGAACTGATCCGGGCGCTGGAGCGATGCGCCAGCCCGCGCACCTGCCCCCACGGGCGGCCTACGATGATCCATTTGAGCGTGGAGCAATTGGCGCGCGAGTTTGGGCGTCAGTAGCAGCGGGTCGCCCATCAGCCGGCAACTCGACGGTGAACGTCGTTCCCTGACCCAACTCGCTTGCGACGCGGATGGCGCCGCCGTGCGCCTGCACCAGTTGCCGGGCGATGGCCAGCCCCAGCCCACTCCCGGCACCGCCGGCGTGGGAGCTAATCCGCGTGCGGGCGCGGTCACCGCGCCAGAAGCGGTCGAAAATGTAGGGCAGATCCTCGGCCGGGATGCCTTCGCCGGTATCGCGCACGATGATGCGGACGCCATTCTCCATCGGTTGCGCTTGCAGCGTGATGTCTCCGCCAGCGGGCGTGTGGCGCAGCGCATTGCCCAGCAGATTGCCCAGCACCTGATCCAAGCGCCCCACGTCGCCGGTAATGGCCGGCAGGTGGCCCTCAATCTCGACGTGCAGGTCAAGGCCCGCCGCCTCGGCCTGGCCGCTAAAGCTGGTTTGCACGTCGGCCAGCAACTCGGCCACGTCCACCGGCTCCCACACCAGCGGCAACTGGCCGGCCTCCGCCAGCGAGAGGGTGCGCAGATCCTCGACCAAGCGCGCCAGTTGGCGGGTCTCCTCCAGCGTGGCCTCAATGTGCTCCGCCGCAGGTTCATAGACGCCGTCGAGGACGCCCTCCAGGTTGCCCTGAATGATGTGCAGCGGCGTGCGCAACTCGTGGGCCACATCGGCGGTGAGGTTGCGGCGTCGCTGGTCGGCGCGCTCCAGCTCCTCGGTCATGCGATTGAAGGATTGGGCCAGCCGGCGGAAATCGCTGGGGCCGCGCTCCGGCACGCGCACGCTCAGGTCTCCCTCGGCCACACTGTCGGCGGCGGCCATGACATCGGCCAGCGGGGTGGCGATGTTGCGAAAGGCTCGCGTCGCCAGGAGCACCGCCAGCAGCGGCAGCGCCAGCGAGAGGCCGCAGCCCCCGACCCACACCAGCGCCGCCGTCTGACCGTCGCCTCCGAACAGCCGCGTGAGCAGGAACGCCAGCGCCGCCATCCCGCCCAGCACCAGGAGGACGATGAAGCCAAAGATGCCAAAGAAACGGAAAAAGAGAGGCCCGCGTTTGCGCCGCCAACTCTTTATCTGTCCCCGTCTCCAGTAAGGCTCGCCAGGACCGCGATGGTGCTGCGCCCGCGGAAGCCACGGCGGGTGTGGTGGGTGTTTGTGATGTTTCCAGGGCTTTTCGTGCTTCAAGATCACGCCTCTAAAGATCACGCCTCTAAAGATCACGCCTCTAAAGATCACGCCTCTAAAGATCACGCCTCTAAAGATCACGCCTCATCGCTGAAGCGGTAGCCGACGCCATAGACGGTGAGCACGTAGCGCGGCTCGGCGGGGTCCTCTTCCAGCTTGCGGCGCAGGTTCTTGATGTGGGCATCCACACTGCGGTCGTAGCCATCGTAGGCCACGCCGTGCAGCCGGTCCAGGAGCTGCGCGCGGGTGAAGGCCTGCCCCGGATGCTGGGCCAGGACTGCGAGCAGGTTGAACTCGCTGCGGGTGAGGCGAACCGGCCCTCCGGCGCGGGTGACGCGGTGTCCGTGCAGATCAATCTCCAGATCGTCGACCCGGATGAGGCCCGGCGTGTGGACGCCACCCTGCACGCGCCTGAGCACCGCCCGCACGCGGGCCACCAGCTCGCGCGGCGAGAAGGGCTTGGTGATGTAATCGTCGGCGCCCAACTCTAGCCCGATGAGCCGGTCGGTCTCGTCCACGCGGGCGGTGAGCATGATGATCGGCACGCCCGACTCGCGCCGCAGCGCGCGGCAGACGTCCAGGCCGTCCATCCCTTCGGCTTTGCTCAGGGCAGGCCCCGGCAGGTTCAGGTCTAGCACGATCAGGTCGGGTCGCTCGTGGCGCGCCTGGGCCAGCGCCGTCGTTCCGTCGCCAGCGGTGAGCACGCGGAATCCACCTCGCTCCAGATAATCGCGCGCCTGTTTGACGATTTTCGGTTCGTCGTCTACGACCAGGATCAGCTCGTTCATTGTCCGCCCATTATTGTTGATTTTGGGGGCGTGTCAAGTCGCCGGACGGCCGCTAGGCGACCGGCTCGAAGCGGTAGGTGTGCGTTCCTCTGCTCGACAGTCTAAACAATCGCCCGCTCGTCACCCCGGAAACTATTTCGTCCTCGCTCATGTGAGGGTCCATAAAAGATAATGTTCCGTCGGGGCTTGACACGCGGTGCAGTTCTGCCAGTATGTCCTGCGGTCTGCTCAACATGTGAAAGATGTCGTATAGCAGGATGACGTTGATGCTGTCGTCCGGCAACCCGGTCTGGCAATCAGAGTGGATGGTTTCCACGTTCGCCAATTCTCTCTTCCTGGCAAGCTCTCGGACGCGCCGGAGCGCGAGCGGGTGCAGGTCTAGCGCATACACCTTTCCCGATTCGCCCACCAGCCCGGCCGCGCCACCGACGTATCCCCCAGGCCCGCAGCCATAATCGAGCACCCGGAAGCCCGGTTCGATTTCCGCCTCCTTCAGGATTTCGTCGCGGGGGCGCAGCAGATCGCGCAATTTGAACATGTAGGACATCAAGTTGAACGCCAGGCTGGGCATTGGTTTATCCACGGGTCATTCCTCCATTATGCGTCGAGGACGGGCGCGCGCCTGCTCGTTTCCTCGGCGGCGCGCGCCCGCCGTCGCATTTGTCGCACTATGCTTCGTTCTCGCCGGTGTCCGTTTCCGGCTCGGCCTCGTCCTCGGACGGCTCGTCCCGACCCCAGTGCCAGGGCGGCATGGGGGCGTGCATCCAGCGCTGCCGGTACCAGCGCGCGGCGCGACGCCCATAGGCGGGATGCCAATGCCCGGCCCAGGGGCCGGCCATCGTGGGGCGGAAAGCTGCCCCCCAGATGACAAAGCGGATGAGCCTAAAGATCACGCCCAATAACACCAGGCCCAGCACGATCTTGAGCAGCAGCCCTGCACCGAACATAAAGGGCACGAACGCCAAGGGGCGACCCAGGTTGCGGGTAGGGTAGGGCGGCGTTGCGCTTTCCTCCCCTCCATCGCCCGCGAGTTGGCCGGCCCCGTATCCCTGGGACCAGCCGGCGTAGTATACTCCCACGCCGCCCGCGATCAGCAGGCCGACGAGGATCAGCGTCGCCAGCGCTCGCCACAGAATCCATTTCTTGGTCATTTTCTCACCTCCTCTCGAGTCTTGTTTTAGAAGGCCGGTGACAGCGGAACCCAGAGGCAGACCCAGAACCCGGTCACCAGGATGAGCAAGACGATTGCCACGATCAACCGAGCGGTCTCGATCATTCTTTCTGTTCCTGACATCCAGTTTGTTCTCTGCATAATCACACCTCCGTGCGCCGTTTTGCCTTCTCTGACTGTAGTATGCCACAGGCCTGTGTAGAAATTATGAAGAGGTGTAGCAGATGTGGTGTGATTTATGGATTTGAGACAAGCTGGGCGAAACGTCGTGAGAAAAGCGAGTTTCTCACCCGCCGCCTGGGAGGCAAGTGTAGAGACCGGCACTTTTCCTCCCCCTCAGAATATGCTACAATTGTGCTGAGGGGAGAAGCGATATGCCTAACGTGGTGAATCAACTTAAGCAGGTTCCGCTGTTCGCCAACCTCAACAAGGGCGATCTTAAAGCGGTGGCTCAACTGGTCAAGCGCTCGCGCCACCCGGCCGGGAGCGAGATTTGTCGCCAGGGGCGGCTCGGCAACACGGCCTACCTCGTCGAAAGTGGCGAGTTGCGCGTCATCCACATTGACCAGCAGGGGAGACGACAGGAAGTCAAGCGGTTGGGGCCCGGCGCTTTTTTTGGCGAAACCTCGCTCTTGCTGGGCGAACCGCGCGATGCTACCGTCCAGGTAGTTCAGGATGCCACCTTGCTATCGCTGACCAGGGATGATCTGGAGCAACTGATGCACGAGCGGCCATCGGTGCTCGAGGCGCTGGATATGCGCCCAGAGGTCAAGCAGAAGCGGACCGCTCACCACTTCAAGTGGCAGGACCCGGACGAGATAATCATCGTCCATCTGCACAAACACAATTGGGTGTTGATCCGCCACAGCATCTTTCCCATCTTTGTGCTTCTGGTAGACCTGGTCGGCTGCGGTTATTGGGCCTACAAGTCCGGTGGGGCCCTGGCCTTGCTCGTGGGGGCGCTTTTGGCTCTGCTACCCCTGGGCTTTATCTTGTACCTGTACCTGGATCACGAGAACGATAATTACGTGGTGACGAACAAGCGAGTGGTACACGAGGAGCGCGTCCTAATTTTCCGGGAGGCCCGCGCCGAGGCTCCATTACGGGCCGTGCAAGACATCCAGGAATCACAGGTGGGCTTGCTGGCCCAGATATGGGACTTTGGAGATCTGATCATAGAGACGGCCGGCGAGCGCGGGCACGTGGTCTTTCGAGAGATCCCCGACCCGGAGGGAACGCGGGATGCGATTCTCAAGCAAATCAATCGCGTGCAGGCCGGCTCCCGGGCCGAAGAGTTGGCCACTCTCCGCGACGTCGTGCGCCGGCACTTTGGCATCCCCTCTGTCGAAGAGCAGGTGGTCGCGTCGGTAGAGCCCCCTAAAAAGCGACGTCTCCAACTAAAGGCCCCGCTATGGCTGCTCGCATTCTTGCGCGTTTTCACCTACTTTCTTCCCCCGCTGCGTCACGAGCAGGGAGACACGATCACCTGGCGCAAGCACTGGGTCGCTCTGCTCAAGCCGATCGCGATCCCCACGCTGCTCATCGGCGCGGCCACCGTCGTCGCCGTCGTTGTGGCTTGGCGCGATCCCGGCAACTGGGTGGCGACGTTGATCGGCTACAGCACGACCATCGTATTTTTGTTTCCCTGGTGGCTGTGGGAGTTCGACGATTGGCAGAACGACATCTACCAGGTGACGCCCACGCGCATCATTGACGTCGAACGCCTGCCCTTTTATCTGCGCGAGGACCGGCGCGAGGCCAGCCTGGGGATGATTCAAAACATCAGCCTGGAGATACCGGATTTTATGGCCAAGTTGCTGAACTATGGATCGGTGACCATCGAGACCGCCGGGGCCGGAGCTTTTACCTTCGACTTGATCAAGGACCCGCGCAACGTGCAAGCCGAGATATTCCGCCGGGTGGAGGCTTTCCAGAACCGGCAGCGTCAGGCAGAGATGGAGCGCCACCAGGCCGAGATGCTCGATTGGTTCTCGGTCTATGACCAGGTGCGCCACTCGCCCTCTCCCGGCCAGTTTACATCACCTCAACAACAGGAGTCTTTATGACAGTGCGTCCAATTGTAGTTTACGATGATCCTTTGTTACGTCAAGAGTCGCGCCGCGTGCGCCGCGTGCGCCCGGCAGTGCGCCGGTTGATTGACGATATGGTCGAGACGATGCGAGCGGCCGACGGCATTGGCTTGGCTGCCATTCAGGTGGGCGTGCCGGAGCGAGTCGTCGTCGTCGAGGCGCCCGAGGAGAACGAGAAAGACGAAGGAGAGAACGAGAAAGACGAAGGAGAGAGCGAAGGGCGCGAGTCCTGGAAACTTTACGCGATCGTCAATCCCAAACTGACGCGCAAGTCCCGAGAGATGGAGGACGGGATCGAGGGCTGCCTCTCCATCCCTGGCCTGGTGGGGGAGGTTACGCGCCACCAGGCCGTCATTGTCGAGGGGGTGGATGGTCGGGGGCAGGCTGTGCGGATCAGGGCAAAAGGGCTTTTGGCTCGCGTCTTTCAGCACGAGATTGACCATTGTGATGGGGTGTTGTTCATAGACCACATTGATGACCCGGAAAAGATATGGCCGGTGGCCGAGGGGGAAGAGGAAGCAGCGGAGGCGGCCCAAAAAGTGCCCGGGAATTTATAGCGCGAACGCCTGCCCAAGTACGGCCGGGCACCAGCCCCCCCCTCTGGCATCTCCCCCAGCCCCCCCTCTGGCATCTCCCCCAGCTGACCCCGGTTTGCGACGCTCGGACCACTAGAGTATAATGATAACCAGTTGGACCATGATCTGGTTGAGCCTGCAGGCCATCACTCTCCTCTTCGACGTGGCACTCTGGCGGCACCGTTGAACCCCATAGATTGTGTCACGATCCTCCTCCGTGGCAGGCTCGGGAGAACACTCCGCAGCGGAGATAAAACATCCGCTCAAGAATCAACCTGCGTTTTGTGAGGCGGCGTGCGTTTGGCATAGGGAGACATGCATGATGAGTAAGAACCTCTTCGCTTGGTTGACGCCCTCCGTGGACGACCCTGATCTAGCGCGACAGCAGAGGCTGTTGAATCTGGTACTGCTGGCGCTGGCTGGCCCCGGGTTCCTCTTCGGACTGGTGACAGCGGGCATGTGGGCGCTGGGCCGGGCTCCCATCACAGGGGCATTGGCCGGTCTGGGTGTGCAACCGTTCTACCTGGCGGCCTACTGGCTGGGTCGGCGCGGACGCGTGCGATGGGCGGGCTATCTACCCACCACCGTCATCTTCCTCATAATGGCCGGAGCAAACTATCAGCTTGGTGTCGGGCACGCGATCCTGATCGGCTATGCCATGGTCACGTTGACGGCGGGCCTTTTGATCGGCAGCGGTGCGGCCCTGTTCTTCGCCTTGCTCAGTATGGGTGCTTGCCTGGCCGTGGGTGCAGCTCAGGCAGCGGGCAGAGTGCCGACCCCCCTGCCGCCGGAGACCACGGTGGTGGCCGATAGCATTGCCGTGGGATTGGGACTGATCGTCTTGGTGATCTTTAACTGGTTCTCCAACCGCGAGGCGAGCAGAATGGTGCGGCGGGAGCGGGAACTGAGCGCCGAGCTGCGAGCCTACCACGAAGAACTGGAGCGCCGGGTGGCCGAGCGCACCGCCGAACTCGCGAGCGTCAACGAACAACTCGAGAACAGAATCGCCGAGCGCAAGCGGGCCGAGGAGGCGCTGCGGGAGAGCGAGGAAAGATACCGTCTCCACTTTGAGAACGTAACCGATGTCATTTATTCAGTTGACCTCGAGTCCAGAGTCCTCAGCATATCCCCCTCCGTAGAGAGAGTATTGGGATACACGCCCGAGGAACTGGTCGGCAAGCGGTTTCCAGAATTGAACATCCTGGCACCCGAATGCCTAGAAGATGCATTCTCGGACATGATGCGCGTCCTGGCCGGCGAGCACGTCGCCTCGTCGGTGTACGAGTTCATCGCCAAAGATGGCACGAAAAGGATCGGTGAAGTGAGCGGCGCCCCCCTGATCCGCGACGGTGAGGTGGTTGGAGTCGTTTCCGTCGCCCGCGACGTCACCGAGCGCAAGCAGGCGGAGGAAAAGCTGCGGGAAAGCGAGGCCAAGTTCCGCGCCCTGGCCGAAACCGCCCCGGCCGCCATCTTTATCTATCAGGACACCGGTTTCCGCTACGTCAATCCCACCGCCCAAGCTCTGACCGGATACTCGGCCGAGGAGTTGTTGGCGATGAGCTTTTGGGACGTGGTGCACCCGGATTCCCGCGACCTGGTCAAGACGCGTGGCCTGGCCCGTCAGAAGGGAGAGCCGGCCCCCCCACGCTACGAGTTCAAGATCGTCACCAAGCGTGGCCAGGAACGCTGGGTGGATTTCGCCGCCAGCCGGATCGAGTTCGAGGGCCAGCCCGCCGCTATCGGTACTGCCTACGACATCACAGACCGTAAGCGAGCGGAGGAGGAGGCGCGGCGGAGGGCGACTCAAGCCGCGCTGATCTACGAGGTGGGCCAGCGCGTGAGCGGCGAGTTGGAGCTGGACACGCTGCTGTCGAAAATCGTGACCGCTGTGTGTGATACCTTCGACTACTATGGCGCGATGCTGACGCTGCTGGATGAGGAGACCGGGCGGTTGACTCTGCGATCCATCGCCGGCGGCTACGCCGACTTCTTTCCCGATGACCTCTGGCTGGCCGTTGGGGAGGGCATGGTAGGACACGCGGCGGCGACGGGCGAGACTCAGGTCAGCGGCGACGTCAGCAAAAACCCCTATTACGTACGCAAAGCGGAGGAAGAAACCAAGTCCGAACTCGCGGTACCGATCAAGAGCGGGCAGAGGGTCATCGGCGTGCTCGACATCCAGAGCAACGAATTCGACGCCTTCGACGAGAGCGACGTGGTCGCTATGGAGACCCTGAGCTCGCAGATCGGCGCCGCCATCGAGAACGCTCACTTGCTTCAGGATACCCGTGTCCGCGCCGAGGAACTGGACGTGCTGAACGATCTGGGTCAGGCCCTCACCATCCGCCTCGACGTGGATCACGTGCTGGAGGAAACCTACCACGGCGTCTCTCGCCTGATGGACACCACTGACTTTTACATCGCCCTCTATCGCCCGGGCGAGGAGGAGATCACGTTCGCCCTCGACGTCATTGCTGGCGAGATGCAAAGGCCCTACGTCACCCGCCGGGCCGGCCGGGGACTCGCCGAGCGCGTTACCCACACCCGTGCCCCGCTGCTCATCAGAGAGAATCTGCCCCAGGCGCTGGAAGAGATGGGAATCGAGCTAGGCCGGCGGCCGGCCCTATCCTGGGTGGGGGTGCCGCTGATCGTCGGCGACCGCGTGCTGGGGATGATGGCCGCCGTGCAGAGCCGCGCCGACTCTCCCGCCTACGACGAGCACGACCGGGACCTGCTGCACGCCGTCGCCAGCCAGACGGCCATTGCCCTGCAGAACGCCCGCCTGTTCGAAGAGACCCGGCGGCGCGTCACCCAGTTGGCGCTCATCAACGACATCGCAGAAAAGATTGCCGCCGTATTGGACCTGGAGAGCGTGCTAAAGAGGGCCGCGCGCCTGGTGCAAGAGGGCTTTGGCTACCATCACGTGGGCCTTTTCACTATGGGCCGCGAGCGGGGCGAGCTGGTGATGAGGGCCAGGGCCGGCGATTTTGCGCACCTGTTCTCCCCCGACCACCGGCTAAAGCTGGGGCAAGGTATGGTCGGCTGGGCGGGCCGCCACAACGAGACACTGCTGGCCAACGACGTGGACGCCGAGCCGCGCTACGTCAACCTCTACCCCGGCGCGATGCCGACCCGCTCCGAACTGTGCGTGCCCATCGGGATAGGCGGGGAGGTCGTGGGTGTGTTAGACGTCCAAAGCCCACAGCGTGACGCCTTCGACGAGAACGACGTGCTGGTCTTGGAGACCCTGGCCGACCAGATCGCCGTGGCGATCGAGAACGCGCGATTGTACGAGGCAGTTCAGCAGGAACTGGCCGAGCGCAAGCAGGCGCAAGAGGCGCTGCGGCAGCGCAACCGCGAGCTGGCCACCCTTTACGAAGCGACTGCCTCGATCAGTTCCGATCTCTCCCTGGAGGTGGTTCTGCAGACTGTGGCCGAGCAGATGACGCGCGCTCTTGGTGCGAGCGGGTGCGCTTTGTCCCTCTGGGATCGCGAGCGGGGCGTGGTCGAGACACTGATTGACCTTAGTGCATCCTTCCCCGGCGAGGGCGATCGGCGGGGTGCGCACTACCATCTGGATGACTATCCCGCCACCCGTGCTGTTCTGGAGACTGGTCAGCCGGTGATAGTCCAACGCGACGATGCGACGGCCGATGGGGCCGAACTGGCCTTGATGGAGAGAGATGAGGTTTATACCTTATTGATGGTGCCCCTGATAACGCGCGACCGGGCACTGGGTCTGGCCGAGTTGGTTCACGAGGTGGAAAGAGGAGACTATACGCCAGACCAGCTTCGTCTGGCCCGGAGTTTGGCTGCCCAGGCGGCTGTGGCTATCGAGAACGGACGGCTCTACGAGGAGACGGCCCGGCAACTGGCGCAGACCGAGGTCCTGCGCGAGATGATGTTGGCGGTGGCCTCCACCCTCGACTTTGACCAGGTTCTGGCCCGCACGATCGACGTTCTGGGCCGCGCGCTGAGGGTCGAATACCTGGGTTTCATGCTCCCCGACGAGGGCGGCGCGCTCATGAAAAGCCATCCCTCGATGCTCGGTTATGCGCCATCCGAGGGCGTCTTTCGCTTCCCGACCGACCAATGTGTGACCGGCCGGGTCTACCGGACGGGGCAACCCGTGATCCTGGCGGACGTGAGGGAGGCGGTAGGCTATGCCATCGCCGAGGGGGAAGTGCGCTCCGGGTTGGCCGTGCCCGTCAAGGTGGGCGACGAGGTCGTGGCGGTGCTCAACCTGGAGAGCAGCCAACCTGATGCCTTCGGTGAGGAGGATCTGACGTTCTACACTGCCGTCGCGGGACAACTGGGTGTGGCCATGGAGAACGCGCGGCTCTTCCAGGCCGGGCAGCGCCGCCTCCAGGAGTTGCAAGCGCTGTATGATACGGCCCTCGGCCTCACCAGTCAGCGGGACCTGGGTCTGCTCCTCAAGGAGATCGTCCGGCGGGCGGTGGGACTCCTGGGGGCCGAAACCGGAGGCATTTACCTGGTTGACCGGGGGCGGGAGGTGCTGCGGTTGACAGCTTGCCACGGCTACGCTGAGGAATACATCGGCGTGACGCTCCGGCCGGGCGAGGGCATGGCCGGCCGGGTGTTCCTGAGCGGGGAGCCGCTGATCGTGGATGACTACCGCACCTGGGAGGGGCGGGCCGCGGTATACGAGGCCGACCAGCCGTTCACGGCGGTGCTTGAGGTGCCGCTCAAGTGGCAGGAGGAGGTCATCGGCGTGCTGGCCCTGGATGCCGACAGCGCGGTGGAGACCTTTACCCAGGCTGACATGGAACTGGCGACTCTTTTCGCCCAGCAGGCCGCCATCGCCATCCAGAACGCCCGGCTGTACGAGGAGGCCAGGCAGCGGTCCCTGGAGCAGGAGACGCTGCGCGAGGCGGTGCTGGCCCTCACGACGACTCTGAAGTGGGGTGAGGTGGTGGAGCGCGTCCTGGCCCAGTTGCAGCGGGTGGTGGACTATGACACCGCCTCGATCCAGTTGCTCCGCTGTGAGCAGGACGAAGAGTGGTTAGAGATCGTGGGCGGGCGAGGATTCCCCAACCTGGAGGAGATCGTCGGCCTCACCTTCGACCCGAGCCGGGAGGACAATCCCAACCGCGAGGTGATTCGCACCCGGGCTCCCTTCATCGTGGGGGACGCCCCGCAGGTGTACCAAGAGTTCCGCCGCGATCCCCACGCCCCCGCCGGCATCCGCTCCTGGCTGGGGGTGCCCATGCTGGTGGGCGAGCGGCTGATCGGGATGATCGTGCTGGACAAGAGCGAGCCAGGGTTCTACACTCCCCAGCACGGTCGGCTGGCCGAAACGTTCGCCGCCCAGGCGGCCATCGCTATGGAGAACGCCCGCTTGCACGAAGAAATACTCGACCACGCCGAACGGTTGGAGCAGCGGGTGCAGGAGCGGACGGCGCAGCTCGCGGCCGAGCGCGCCCGCCTGGAGGCGACCTTGCACAGCGCCAGCGACGGCATCGTCGTCACCGATAGCGCTGGCGACATCGTCCAGGCCAACCCGGTGGCCCAGGCGTGGCTCACCCAGACTCTGGCGCCGGAGGAGGCGGCCCGTTTGCGGGAGGCAGTGCGGAGCGTCGCCGCGCGGGCGGAGGAACGGCCAACAGAGTTGCTGGAACTGGCCGGCCTGGATCTGGAGGTGAACGCCGCCCCCATATCGGAGACGGGGAGTGAAGCGGCCGCCGTGATCGCCATCCACGACGTCAGCCATCTCAAGTCGTTGGACAGGATGAAAAACCGCTTTGTCACCAACATCTCTCACGAGCTGCGCACGCCGATCACGACGATCAAACTGTACGCCCACCTGATGCGACAGCGGCCAGACAAGTGGGAGCATTACCTGGAGACGCTGGCGCGAGAGGCGGACCACCAGGCGCACTTGGTCGAGGACATTTTGGAGATTTCGCGCCTGGATTCCGGGCGCTCGGAGATGAGGCCCCGCCCAACCCCCCTCGACGAACTGACCGGGGCCGTCGTCTCCAGCCGCCGGGAGCAGGCCCAGGAACGAGGGCTGGCGCTGGAATACCGGCCGGCGGAGCCGGGGCCTGTGGCGCTGATTGACCCGGATCGGATGATGCAGGCGCTGGGCAACCTGGTGGAGAACGGCATCCGTCACACGCCGGAGGGCGGGCGCGTGACGCTCTCCACTGCCAAACAAGAGGCGGATGGGCGGGCGTGGGCCACTGTCACAATAGCGGATACGGGGATGGGCATCCCAGGGGAGGAGCTGCCGCACATCTTTGAGCGCTTCTTTCGCGGGGCGAAACCCCGGGAGATGCAACTCTCTGGCACCGGCCTGGGGCTGTCCATCGTCAAAGAGATCGTAGAGTTGCACGGCGGGTGGGTGACGGTGGAGAGTGAGGAAGGCGTGGGCAGCACCTTTGTCGTCTGGCTGCCGCTCGCCGAATAAAAAGCAGGTCGGATAGCGTGCAACCTCCGGTTGCCTACCGACCTGTTAAGCCCGCAGTACCCTCAAGGGCAATTGCGTTTATAAATTATGAGCGTCTAGAGCTCCGAGGTTTACAAAACAGCGCCTTTCCAACGATTCTCTGGCGATATGAAACACGTTCTCGAGACAAATACGCGACCTAAACCTCAGAGGTCTGGATAAAAGCTATTGCCCTATACCCTCGACAGGATTCGAACCTGTGACCTTCTGGTCCGCAACCAGACGCTCTATCCACTGAGCCACGAGGGCGCGAAAAGGCGGGGAGGCAGGGATTCGAACCCTGGGTGGAGCTATTAACCCCACAACCGCTTAGCAGGCGGCCCCAATCAACCACTCTGGCACCTCCCCGAGTATGGCTGTTCAGTTGTTCACTTTCAGCATCAGGCGGAGAGGGAGGGATTCGAACCCACGGTGACTTTGCAGCCACAACGGTTTTCAAGACCGTCGCCATCGTCCACTCGGCCACCTCTCCAATGTGCGGGCTAGTTCCACGCCCTGTACCTGTAATTATACCATCACTTCTCATTTTCGCCACTCCTCAGCTTGGCAATC
>Ga0180432_10002272_pt1 | contig 28959 bp, 28 predicted proteins | sample SS_ome_10_FD_132414 | JGI IMG/M metagenome (GOLD analysis project Ga0180432, IMG submission 132414) | Hypersaline lake sediment archaeal communities from the Salton Sea, California, USA - SS_1_MS_2 metaG | ecosystem: Environmental > Aquatic > Non-marine Saline and Alkaline > Hypersaline >... | reverse complement strand
GTTCGAGGAGGTCGCGCCGGAGTACGACGACATCGAGTCGTGGCACGTCATCGTCGACAACGCCGCCCACCAGCTGGTCAAGCTGCCCGAGCAGTACAGCGTGCTGGTGACCACCAACATGAACGGCGACATCCTCTCGGACCTGTCGTCCGCCCTCATCGGTGGCCTGGGCTTCGCGCCCTCGGCCAACATCGGCAACGAGGTCTTCATCGCCGAGGCCGTGCACGGTTCGGCCCCCAAGTACGCCGGCAAGAACGTCATCAACCCGACGGCCATGATCCTGTCGGGCGTGATGATGCTGCGCCACCTCGGCATGTTCGAGGAGGCCGCCCTCATGGAGAACGCCGTCATCGCCACCCTCGAGGAGGGCAAGGCCATGACCCGCGACGTGGTGGGCGACGAGAAGCAGGCCGGCACCATCGGCTACACGGACGAGATCATCAAGAACCTCGGCAAGAAGCCCAAGGACTGGAAGGTGCGCGAGTACAAGCCCATCAAGCTGCCGCAGCTTCCCGCTGATGCCGACTACGTCAAGGCCAAGACCCGTCAGGTAGCCGGCGTGGACATCTTCGTCGAGTCGAACCTCGACAAGATCACCCTGGGCCAGAGCCTGGAGAAGGCCACCGAGGGCCGCGACCTGTACCTGAAGATGGTCGACTCGCGTGGCACCAAGGTGTACCCGCCCAACGACGTGCTCACCGACAACGTCGATGCCTGGCGCGCCCGCTTCATGCTGCGCGACGACTCCGGCGAGCTCAGCGACGCCCAGCTGATCGACCTGCTGCAGGCCGTCGCCGCCGAGCACAAGTGGGCCCACGTCGAGAAGCTGCAGCGCTTCGACGGCGAGGACGGATTCAGCAAGGCGCAGGGCGAGGACTGACCTCCTCATCCCGCAGTACCTGATTTACCGCGGGGGCGGCCTTCGGGCCGCCCCCGCGCGTTGGGGGTAGCCCATCACGCCGGTACCGGTAGGGCGCCCCCCTGTCTATGGTCCGGGACGTCATGCCCAAGGTGATGGTCGTCGAGGACAATGCACTGCTTCGCACGTCGCTCTCCGACGCCCTGGCCGGAGACGGCATCGAGGTCGTGGCGTCGTGCGCCACTGCCAGCGAGGCGGTGGAGGCCCTCCGCCGTACGGCGATCGACGTTCTGGTGACCGACCTCGACCTGGGGGAGGGGCCGGACGGCATCACGCTGGCCCACGTGGTGCGCCGCATGAACGCCCGCGCGGGAATCGTGGTGCTCACCGGCTACCGCGACCCGCGCCTGGTGGCCGGCAAGCTCACCCAGGTGCCGCCCGGCAGCGAGTACCTGGTGAAGGAGTCGGTGAGCAGCATGCAGTCGCTGCGCATGGCGATCGACCGGTCCATCGTGCGCGCCGCCCGCGCCGATGCCGGCCTGCCCGCGCGCACCAGCGAGACGGGGATCGGCCTCACCGACTCGCAGGTGGAGACCATGCGACTGGTGGCCGAGGGACTGTCCAACTCCGAGATCGCCGAGCGCCGGTGCGTGACGGTGGGGGCCGTGGAGGTATCGATCTCGCGCATCGCCCGGGCCCTCGGAATCCAGCACGACCGCGCGCACAATCAGCGGGTGCTGATCACGCGCGAGTACTACCGGCTCACGGGTGGCTCCCCTGGCAGCCGGCCCTAGGGCCCCCAGCGCCCAGCAGCTGGCGGGCGGCCCGGCCACCAGGTCGCCCATCATCTACGCGGTGCTCGCGGTGTTCGCCGTGGTGCTGGCGCTCGAGATCTTCGGGGCCACCGACCTGCCCCTGTGGTGGGGCCTCGGTGCCCTTGGCGCGTCGCTCTGCATCCTCGTCGCGGCGTGGTCGGCACTGCCGCGCATCCTGCTGCGCGCGCTGGACGAGCACCCCATCCCCGTGTGGGCATCGGCCCTCGTGGGGGCTGCCCTCGGGGCCGTTACGGCGGTGCCGTTCGCGCTTGCCCTGTGGGCATGGGGGGCGGCCTTCTCGGCGCCAACGCCTGGGCTGCTGATGAGCATGCCCATTCGCACGGCGTTCCTGTTCCCGGCGCTTGCGTACCTCATGGGCCTGCGCTGGTGGTACGCCGGCGAGCGGGAGCAGGCGGAGCAGGCGCTGGTGCGTGCAGAGGCCCAGCGCGTGCGGGCGGGGGACGCGGTCACCACCACGCGCACGCTGCTGATCGACGCCGCCCGCCGCGACATCGGCCCCTCGCATCGTGAGGCTGCCGAGCTGCTCGAGGCCGCCGCGGCATCGGAGTCGGCGGACGACTGGTCGCGCGCGGCCGACTCGCTTCGCAGCACGGCCCGATCGGCGGTGCGGTCCGCCAGCCACGAGCTCTGGGTCGACTCCGGCGATCGTGCGGCCCGCATCCGCTGGCGCAGCATCGTGCCTGCGGCCCTCGTGCGGCATCCCCTGCCGCTGGGCATCCCGCTGCTGATGACGGCGGGATTCGCCCTGGTGCGCTCCGAGGCCGCCCGCCTGGGCCTGCTGGCTCCCATTGCTGCGGTCGCGGCATGCGCGGCCGCCCTGGGGGTCACCTACGGTGCCGGCCAGCGGATCATCCGGTGGCGTCCGGGCTGGGCGATTCCGGTCACCATCATCGCCGCGTGGATCGCCGCCCTCGCGGCGCAGGCCGGGGTGCTCGTGATCACGGACCGCACCCCGGCACTGGTCAACCTGATCGGCGGCCCCCTGGCCCTGCTGCTCGCCACCGTGTCCGTCTCGCTCGTGCTGATGGTCCGTGATTCGGGCGCCGCCGCGATCCAGGCCATGGTGGACGACCGCGCCCGCGCCGATGCGCAGCGCGCGGCGCTCGACGACCTGAACGCCGAGCTCTCGCGCGAGTTGGCATCGCACCTGCATTCCACCGTGCAGCCCAGCCTCATGGCGGCGTCGGTGGCGTTGGACAAAGCCGTGCGCAGCGGCGATGCCCAGGCCCTGCGCAGTGCTGCCCTGCTGGCAGACGACGCCCTGCGCATGGGCGTGGACATGCCCGCGGCCGCGCCGGGCCGCACGCTGCACGAGGTCGTGCGGTCATTGCATGCGCGCTGGCGCGCCATGCTCGACATCGACATCCAGGTGCACCCCGGGGGTGCGGGGGCGCGGCCGGGCGACGAGATCGCGCCGGTTCTGGACGAGTGCCTCAACAACGCCGTGGTTCACGGAATGGCCACCTGTGCGGTCATCCGCATCGCGTGCGAGGGCGATGAATGCACGGTGCAGGTGACCGACGACGGCGTGGGACCCTGCGGTGGCGACCCGGGGCTGGGCGCCGCGCTGCTCGCCCGGGTCACGGGGGGCGATTGGTCGCTCGCGCCCGGTCCGGACGGCGGCGCGGTGGCCACGGCGCGCATCCGCATGCCCGACGCGCCGGGGGCGACCGCCTAGGACTGCGCGATCAGCGCCACGGCGGCGATGGTGTTCACCGTGCCATGGGCGGCGATGGCTGCCACCATGCCGCGGCGGCGGTAGAGCCAGGCCAGCACCCACCCCACCAGCGCCAGGGCAAGCGCGCGGGGCCACACCAGATAGGCATCCAGGTGGGCGGCCGTGAACAGCACGCCCGACAGCGGCGCGGCCCACATGAAGGGCATCAGGCGCACCAGCCCGCGCAGCGCCATCCCGCGGAACAGCAGTTCCTCGCCGATGGGCGCGAACACCACGAGCGCGCAGGTGACCAGGGCCACCTGCCACCAGGCCGAGCCGATGGCGATGTCCAGGTCGTCGAGGGCCCGCTTGGCGTTGGGATCGAGCTCCGATCCCGTGGCGATGACGGTGGCCGAAAGGAACACGCACCCAAGCCCCACCGCAAGCCCGAGCCCCACCGCGGGCCAGGGTCGCCCCTTGGTGGCCAGGGTCACGCGGCGCTGGGCGGCGGGCAGCGCACGCACCAGAAGTACCGCCCCCAGCAGGATGGCCCCGCTGCCGACGAACGTGGCCACGGCCGTGACCGTGTCGGTGGACGCACCCGCGCGGTCGAGCACCAGCGCAGAGACCAGCAGCACGGCCAGCCCGATGGCCACCATGGCGATTGGCCAGGCGATGCGCCACGCCGCGCCGGGGGAGAACGCGGGGCTGTCCGGGGTGCCGTGCATCGGCGCGCAGGGTAGCCACCCGGCGCCCGGCCTTCGATAGGCTTGCCTCGTGTCACTCCCAGATCCAGCCCTCACGGCCCGCGAGGCGCTTGAGGCGCTGTACCGCGCGGTCATCGAGCCGCTCAATGCGGACGCGATCGGCCGCCACTTCGCCGACTCGTACGAGCAGGTCACGGACGGCCGCGAGATCGACCTTGCCGGCTTCCGTGATCACATCGCGCACCTCGCCGGTCGCTTCACCCGCGTGGACATCCTGCCGTTCCTCGATGTCATCGAGCAGGGCGACGCCATCGCGGTGCGGTACCGCGTGCATGCACGCGGGCATTCCCCCGGTGATGCCGTGTCCGGGGAGATGATCGCCATGTGGTGGTTGGAGAACGGTCGCGCCGTCCGCTGCGTGGAGATGACGCGCGAGGACGGCACCGGCCGGCCGGCGCCCGAGGCCTCGGCGGGAAGCGCCGGCGCTCCCGGATCGCCCGGCTAGACTGCCGCGCCGTGCCCACCGCCACCGCAACCCGCCCCCGCGTGCTCTCGGGCATGCGCCCCACCGGGCAGCTGCACATCGGCCACCTGCTGGGAGCGCTCGGCAACTGGGTGCGCATGCAGGACGACTACGAGTGCATCTACATGGTGGCCGACCTGCACGCGCTCACCACGGGGTACGAGGACGTCCAGGGCATCCGGGCCAACGGCACCGAGATGGTGGCCGACTGGGTGGCGGCGGGGGTCGACCCCGAGCGCAGCATCATCTTCCGCCAGAGCGATGTTCCGCAGCACGCCGAGCTGGCGATCCTGCTGGGCATGATCACCCCGTTGTCGTGGCTCGAGCGCGTGCCCACCTACAAGGGGCAGATCGACGAGCTCGGCGAACACCTGCTCACGTATGGCTTCCTGGGCTACCCGCTGCTGCAGACCGCCGACGTCATCCTCTACAAGGCCACGCGGGTGCCGGTGGGCCAGGACCAGCTTCCGCACCTGGAGCTCTCGCGCGAGGTGGTGCGCCGCTTCAACCACCTGTACGGCGAGGTGTTCCCCGAGCCCGAGGCCATCATCAGCGAGGCACCCCTGCTTCTGGGCATGGACGGCCGCAAGATGAGCAAGAGCTACGGCAACGCCATCACCCTCGCGATGTCCGACGAGGAGATCGACACGCAGGTGATGAGCATGGTCACCGACCCCCAGCGCATCAAGAAGGACGACCCCGGCGACCCCGAGGTGTGCAACGTGTTCTCGTGGCAGAAGCTGCTGGGCGCGAGCGACGCCGAGATCTCCGAGATCGTCGAGGGGTGCACCACCGCGACGCTGGGCTGCGTTGCCGACAAGCGCGACCTGGCCGAGCGGGTGAGGGGCCTCATCCGGCCCATCCGCGAGCGGCGCGAAGAGCTCATGCAGGACCCGGCTCGCCTGGAGGCCATCCTCGGGGACGGCGCCGAGCGCGCGCGGGCCATCGCGGGCCCGGTCATGGCCGAGGCCACCGCGGCCATGGGCCTGTAGCGCCCGGCATGTGGGTGCAGCGGGGGGTCACGCTGGATGCGCGCCCCCGCGGCGTGCACCTGGTCACGCGCGAGGTGCTGTCGGCCGTGCCCGAGGTGTCAGGCATGCGGGCGGGCATGCTGAACGTGTTCATCCAGCACAGCTCGGCCTCGTTGGCGCTGAACGAGAACGCCAGCCCCGACGTGCGCCGCGACCTCGATGCGTGGCTTGATGACGCCGTGCGCGAGGACGCCCCGTACTGGACCCACGTGATGGAGGGGCCCGACGACATGCCGGCCCACGTCAAGTCGGTGATCGTGGGGCCGTCGCTGATGATCCCCGTCGCCGCGGGGCGCCCGGCGCTCGGTACCTGGCAGGGCATCTACCTGCTGGAGCATCGCGATCACGGTGGCGCACGCCGCCTGGTGGTGACCGCATGGGGCGAGGGCGGGTGAGCCACCGGCGCCATCCACGCGTGTGGAAGCCCGTGTGGGTGCCCACCAAGGGCGTGCTGAAGCCCCTTTCGTACGGACCCCTGCGCATGAAGGTGGACGGCCGCGAGAACCTTCCGGCCGATGGTCCGTTGCTCATCGCGTGCAACCACGTGGCGTTCATCGATCCGCTGCTGGTGGCCGTGGCCGCGCTGCCCCGGCCGGTGTGGACCATGGGCAAGGAGGAGTTGTTCATGTCGCGGCTGCTTCGGGCCTGGCTGTCGCGCATCGGGGGGTTCCCCGTGAAGCGCCAGTCGCCGGACGTATGGGCCGTGCGCATGGGGCGCGACCTGCTGGCCCGCGGGCAGGCCCTGCTCATCTTCCCCGAGGGCGGCGTCACGCGAACGGGGCACATGAGCCCGGGGTTCTCGGGCGCGGGGTACTTCGCCACGCTGCCCGATGTCACGGTGGTGCCCGCGGCCATCTGGGACTCGCAGATGCTCAAGGGCCCGGTACGCATCCGGTTCGGCGCGCCCATCGCCATGGACGACATCCGCGAGTCGCCCCGGCCCGGGCGCAACCGTCGCGCCGTCGAGCGCATCATGTGGCACGTGTCCGGGCTGGTGCCGCTGGTGGGCGGGCCCTACCAGGACCCGCCCACCGGAACGCCGCGCATCCCCCTGGTGGGCAAGGCGGCAAGGCGCGCGATCGAGGACGACCGATGACCTCCCCGGGCGCGCGGGCGCGCATCCGGGACGCCATCGAGCGGCACGGGAGGGTGTCGTTCGCCCGCGCGGGCGGGCCCGGCGGGCAGAACGTGAACGCGGTGTCCACGCAGGTGCAGGTGCGCATGCCCGTGGCACGCATTCCGGTGAGCACCCGCCAGCGCGACCTGGTGCGCAGCGGCCTGGCGTCGCGCATCACGGCGGACGACTGCCTGCGCGTTGCCTCGCGCAAGGAGCGGCATCAGGCGCGCAACCGCGTGGCGGCCATCGACCGCATGGTCGAGTTGATCCTGCAGGCCATCGCCGAGGACCCCCGGAGGGTTGCCACCCGACCCGGCGCCGGCGTGCGCGCGCGGCGGCGCAGGGAGCGCGAGCGCATGTCGGCCCGCAAGCGCGAGCGGCGGGCGCGCCCCGAGGCCGACTAGGCGGGCGGCGCCTCGGCAAGGTCGTCGCGCAGGCGCACGGCGTCGCGCAGGTACGAGTGCCACACCTGGCGGTCGGCGGGCATGTAGGCGTGCAGCATCACCCGCACGCACAGGGGCAGCGATCCCGGCACCGGGATCTCGGTGGCGCAGAGCAGGGGCACCGCGGTCAGCCCCATCTCGCGCGCCGCCACGGCCGGGAACTGGCTGGTGATGTCGCCGGTGGCGGTGAAGATGAGCGACACCATGTCGGCGGGGGCCAGGGCGTTCTTGGCGATCATGTCCTCGAGCACCAGCCGCGTGGCCGCGGTGACCTGGTCGGCGGTGTCCTCCGGCACCGTGATGGCACCGCGGATGGCGCGGATGCGCTCGCTCACCGCGTGATGCCCGCCTGGGCCTCGAGCGCCGCCAGTTCGCCCGACGACAGCATGCGGAACTCCCCGCGCTTCAGGCGGCCCATGCCCAGGCCCCCGTACCGCGTGCGCACCAGGCGCCGCACGCGGTGCCCCACGGCCTCGCACATGCGCCGCACCTGGCGGTTGCGCCCCTCGGTGATCTCGATGCGCAGCCACGTGCCAGCCGCGGCCTGGCGGTCGAGCACCTCCACCCGTGCCGGCTGGGTGGGGCCGTCCTCGAGTTCGATGCCGTTGCGCAGGGCCCTCACGGCCGCGGACGATACCCGTCCTTCCACCAGTGCCTCGTAGGTCTTCGGCACCTTCGAGCGGGGGTGCATGAGGCGGTGGGCCAGGTCGCCGTCGTTGGTGATGAGCAGCAGGCCCGTGGTGTTGATGTCGAGCCGGCCGATGGGGTAGAGCCGCACGTCGTCCGGCAGGGGGTCGAGCACGGTGGGACGGCCCTCGGGGTCGGACGCCGTGCTCACCATTCCCATGGGCTTGTTGAGCATGTAGGTGCGGATGGGCTCGGCCCGCACGGCAACGCCGTCCACGGCGATGCGGTCGCGTTCCGACACCAGTTGGCCCACCGTGGCCACCTGGCCGTTCACGGTGACACGGCCCTCCTGCACCAGCGTCTCGGCTGCGCGGCGGCTCGCCACCCCGGCCTGGGCCAGGGCGCGATGCACCCGCATGTCAGCCATCGCCGGTCTCGGCCTCCGCGATCAGATCCGCCTGCTGCAGGCGGGCGCGCAGGGCCTGCGCCTCGGGCCCGGTGAGCTCGAAGCGCTCGAGCGACGGCAGGTCGCCGCGGCGGGCCAGCCCGAACCGCTCGAGGAACACCGTGGTAGTGCGGTACGTGGTGGGGCCGGAGGCCGGCTTGTCGGCCTCCTCGATGAGCCCGCGGTCGAGAAGGCTGCTGACGGTGCTGTCCACGTCCACGCCGCGCAGCCTGCCGATCTCGCGGCGGGTCACGGGCTCCAGGTACGCCACTACCGCGAGCGTCTCGAGCGCCGCGGGCGACAGCCGGTCCTCGCGTGGCCGGGCCCGCAGCCGGTCGCAGGCCGGCGCGAGGTCGGCGCGGGTGCGCAGCGCCCAGCCGCCGGCGATCTCAGCCAGCTCCAACCCGGTGTCGTCGCCATGGCGGGCGGCGATCTCGTCGAGGGCACGGGCGATCTGATCGGGGGGCTCGCCCGTGATGTCCTGCATGGTGGCCATCTCGAGGGGCTCCGGCGCGATGAACAGCAGCGCCTCGATGGTGCGCGCCAACTCGGTCATGCGCGGGTGCCGGTGATGGTGATGTCGCCGAACGGCACGTCCTGCCGCATCTCGGCCTCGCCGCGGCGCACCAGCTCGAGCGCCGCCAGCAGCGTGAGGGCCTCCTCGAGCCGATCGCAGTCGGCCACCATCTGGTCGAACGACACCGCCCTGAGCCGCGCGATCGACTCGCGCAGCCGGCCCAGCAACTCGGGCAGCGGCCTGCGGCGCACGCCCATGTGGTCGAGCGAGGGCGCGGGCGGTGCCTCGACCATCCTGTCCATGGCGGCGCGCAACCGCGCCGGGTCGTCGCGCACCGCCACCGGGGCGGCGGTACCGGGGGGAACGCGGCGGTAGCGGGGTCCCCGGGCCTGGCGCAGCCGCTCGGCCATCCACAGCGCCGCGCGCTGGTACGGCGCGTAGGCCACCAGGCGGGCCACCAGGGCCTCGCGCATGGCCAGGGCGTCGGGGTCGGGCTCATCCTCGGCATCCTCGCCCAGCATGCGCCGGCCCTTGAGATCGGCGATGGCGGCGAGCAGCAGGATGAGCTGGCTGGCGGCGTCGATCTCCCAGCGCTCGTCGGTGCCGGGGGTGACCGAGTCCTCGATCAGGTCGGCCAGCGGCAGCTCGAGCATGTCGACCTCATCCCTGAGCAGCAGGGTCAGCAGCAGGTCGAACGGGCCCTGGAAGAGGTCGATCTCCACCTCTTGCGTGAGGGCCGCGCTGGCGTCCAGTGCGGGCACCCGCAGCAGGTTACCCACGCCCCCGGCGGCGCCCGCAGCGGAATTCCCCGCCTGCATGCGATGATGCCGCGCAATGGGCATTCGCACGTCCCCGCGCATCGCGGGCATCCCGCACTACGAGCCGGGCCTCACCATGGCCGAGGTCATGGCCTCGCGCGGCCTCGACGCGGTGGTGAAGCTGGCGTCCAACGAGAGCCCGTTCCCGCCGCTGCCCGAGGTGAAGGCCGTCATCGACTCGGGCATCGATGGCCTCAACCGCTACCCCGACGGTGCCGCGCGGGCGCTTCGCGCGGCCCTTGCCGACCAGCACGGGGTGGACCCATCGCAGGTGGCGATCGGAAACGGCTCGTGCGAGCTGATCGTGCACGCGGGCGTGGCGCTGCTCGACCCCGGCACCACCGTGATCCACGCCACCCCGTCGTTCGCCATGTACCCGCACCTGGCCGCAGAGTCGGGCGCCGAGGGCATCGCGGTGCCCCTGGCCGCCGACGGTGGCCACGACCTCCACGCCATGGCCGCGGCCGTGGACGAGCGCACGCGCCTGGTGATCATCTGCAACCCCAACAACCCCACCGGCACGTACCGCGGCGCCGACGAGGTGGAGCAGTTCCTCGACCAGGTGCCCGAGGACCTCGCGGTGCTCGTGGACGAGGCCTACTACGACTTCGTCGACCGCCCCGACCGCGGTCGGGTGTCGGTGCTGGCCCGCACGCGACCCAACCTGCTCGTCACGCGCACGTTCAGCAAGGCATATGGCCTCTGCGGCCTGCGGGTGGGCTACGGCGTCGGCTCACGGGGGTGGGTGCAGGCCCTCGATGCCGTTCGCCAGCCCTTCAACACCAACGAGCTCGCCCAGGCCGCCGCGCTCGAGAGCCTGCGGCACCCCGCGGCCATCCAGCGGCGGGTGGACGAGGCCATCTCGGAGCGCGCGCGCGTGTCGGCGGCGCTCACGGAAATGGGCGTGCCCTTTACGCCGAGCCACGGCAACTTTATCCTCATGGGACCGCCGGACCCGGGCATGGATGCCCGGACCCTGCACGAGGCGCTCCTCGACCGGGGCGTCATCGTCCGAGACGGCGCCGCGCTGGGGTGCCCGGGCACCCTGCGGGTGACCATCGGGGCACCAGCAGAGAACGACCAATTCCTCGCCGCGCTCGCGGCGTGCACCCTCACCCCGGTGCCAGGCACTTAACCGTGTGACCGGGGCCTGACCACACTCCACGCCACAGCAAGGGAACCCGACCAGCCATGATGATCGTGATGAAGGAAGGCGCGAGCGACGGGCAGATCCAGTCCGTCGTCGACCGCGTGACCGCCGCCGGGGCCCAGGCCCACGTGTCGCGCGGCGAGTTCGTCACCGTCATCGGCGCGATCGGCGACGACCGCGAGATGTTCGAGCAGCTCGACCTCACCGGCGAGGATGGCGTGGAGAAGGTCGTGCCCATCCTCAAGCCCTACAAGCTGGTGTCGCGCGAGTTCCGCCACGGCGACCTGCCCGTCGAGGTGGAGGGCGTCAAGGTCGGTGCCGGCTCGTTCGGCCTCATCGCCGGGCCCTGCACGGTGGAGACCCGCGAGCAGACCCTCGAGACCGCCCGCGTGGTCAAGGCGGCGGGCGCCTCGATGCTGCGCGGCGGGGCCTACAAGCCCCGCACGTCGCCGTACACCTTCCAGGGCCTCGGCAAGCCCGGCCTGGAGATCCTCGCCGAGGCCAAGGCCGAGACCGGCCTGCCCATCGTCACCGAGCTCATGGACATCCGCCAGCTCGACGACGTGCTCGAGGTGGCCGACGTCATCCAGCTGGGCGCCCGCAACATGCAGAACTTCGACCTGATGCGCGAGGTGGGCCGCACCGACAAGGCCGTGCTGCTCAAGCGCGGGCTGGCCAACACCATCGAGGAGTGGCTGCTCTCGGCGGAGTACATCGCGAAGGAGGGCAACGAGCGCATCATGCTGTGCGAGAGGGGCATCCGCACCTTCGAGACCGCCACGCGCTCCACGCTCGACCTCTCGGCCGTGCCGGTGGCCAAGAACCTGTCGGCGCTGCCCGTCATCGTGGACCCCTCGCACGCCATGGGGCGCCGTGACTTCATCCTGCCCATGGCGCGCGCCGCCGTGGCCGCGGGGGCCGACGGCCTGATCGTCGAGGTGCACCCGGCGCCGGAGCACGCGCTGTGCGACGGGCCGCAGGCCCTGCACGCCAGCACCTTCGGCGCGTGGGTGGATGACATCCGCCGCGTCGTCGACCTGATGGGCCTGGTGATGGCGGGTGGCGAGCCCGTGCCCGCCGGGGTCTAGGTGGCCACGACCGGGCTGGGCGGCCCGGTCGCCCTCATCGGGGTGGGGCTGATCGGCGGTTCACTGGGGCTCGCCCTGCGCGAGACCGCGGGGGCGACCGACGTGCGCGGGTTCGACCCGTCCCCGGACGCCCTCGACCAGGCGATCGCCCGCGGTGCCATCACGGTGGCGGTGGACGATGTCGCGCGGGCCGTGGACGGAGCCGAGGTGGTGGTGCTCTGCGCTCCCGTGGGCGACATCCCGGGCGTGGCCCGGCAGGTGCTCGATGCCGCGGGCCACGACGCCGTGGTGACCGACGTCGGATCGGCCAAGAGCGCGGTGCTCGCGCAGCTCAGCCCCGCCGAGCGCGAGCGCTTCTGCGGGGGCCACCCCGTGGCCGGGGGCGAGCGATCCGGCGTGGCCAATGCGCGCGCCGACCTGTTCGCGGGCGCCACGTGGTTCATCACCCCCACGGCCGAGACCCGCCCCGACCTGCTGGCGCGCGTGCACGGAATGGTGGCGTCGGTGGGGGCCACTCCCGTGGCCGTGGACGCCGCCGTGCACGATCACCTGATGGCCCTGGTGTCGCACCTGCCGCATGTGATGGCCTCGGCATTGATGCGGCAGGCCGCATCCACCGCCCCGCAGGGACGCGAGGCCCTCGGCTCGGCCGGGCCGTCGTTCCGCGACCTCACCCGGGTGGCCGGCGCCAACCCCCGCCTGTGGGCCGACATCCTGCTGAGCAACCGCGACGCCGTGCTGGCCGAGACCCGCCGCCACCAGGATGAGCTCGCCCACGTGGAGGGGGCGCTCGAGCGCGGCGACCGCCAGTGGCTGGAGGAGTTCTTCGGCACAGCTGCGCAGGGCCGCGAGCGCCTGCTGGCCCAGGAGGAGGCCGCGGGGGGCGACGTGGTGCGGGTGACCGTGGAGGTGCCCAACCGCCCCGGCGTGCTCAGCGAGATCGCCACCGTGCTGGGCCACGCGCACATCAACATCGAGGACCTGCACCTCAGCCCGGCCCGCGCCGATGAGCCCTTCGGCACCCTCAGCCTCGACATCGCGGGCGATGCCGCGGTGGCCCGGGCCATCGACCTCATCCGCGATAGGGGCTACCGGGTCACGTGAGGCCGTCCTAGCCTTCGCGCTGAGCGAGCGCGGGAGGCGCCATGGGACTGTTCGGATTCGGCAAGCCGATGATGGTGACGGAGGAGGATGCCCTTCCCGGGCGCACCGAGACCATCCGCGTTCCCGCCGCGCACGAGGTGCTGGGCAACCCGCTGCTGCCGCCGTTCCCCGATGGCCTGGAGCAGGTGGTGGTGGGCATGGGCTGCTTCTGGGGTGCCGAGCGAATGTTCTGGACCCAGCCGGGCGTGTGGACCACCGCCGTGGGCTATGCGGGCGGCTTCACGCGCAACCCGCTCTACGAGGAGGTGTGCACCGGGCGCACGGGGCACACCGAGGTGGTGCTGGCGGTCTTCGATCCCGCGGTCACCTCGTACGCCGACATGCTGCGGGTGTTCTGGGAGGGGCACGACCCCACGCAGGGCTTCCGCCAGGGCAACGACGTGGGCACCCAGTACCGGTCGGCCATCTACTGGATGGACGACCGCCAGCGGCAGATCGCCGAGGCCTCGCGCGACATGTTCCAGGGGGCGCTCGACGCCGCCGGCGCGGGCGCCATCACCACCGAGATCGCCGGGGCCGGGCCCTTCTACTACGCCGAGGGCTACCACCAGCAGTACCTGCACAAGAACCCGGGCGGCTACTGCGGCCTGGGCGGCACCGGGGTGTCGTGCCCGGTGGGAATCGCCGAGCTGGCCTGACCGCCATGGAGGGGCTGCAGCCGCCGCGGGCGCTGCGGCCGGACGACTTCGCCGCCGCCCGCGCGGTGGCCGATGACTGGTTCGGGCACCCGGTGGGGCTCACCCTGCACCGGCTGTTCTTCGACCAACTGGGTCCGCACGGGGTGTGGATCGCGCGGGCCGACGGCGCGCCCGCGGCGTTCCTGCTGGGCCTTGCCAGCGTGTCCGAGCCCGACCTCGCCTACGTGCACCTGCATGCGGTGGACCCCGACCTGCGGGGGCAGGGGGTGGGGGCCGCGCTGTACCGCGCGTTCGGGAACAGGGCCATGGAGCGCGGCTGCACGCGCATTCGCGCGCTGGCCGCCCCGCACCGCGAGGGGTCCATCGCGTTCCACCGGGCCCTGGGGTTCGACGGCCCGCTGGTGCAGGGCTACCTGGGGCCGGGCGAGGACCGGCTGGTATTCGAGCGGGCGCTGCCGTTTCCGTGACGCCGCTTCCGTCGCCACCCCCGGGAGGGGAGCGGGAGTGGGTGGACCGCCACCTGCACGGGCTGTTCAGCGGGCCGGCCTCGGCATCCGGGCGCTTCCGCGGCGGGCAGTCGGCGGCCGACCTGGCCCTGGACGGCTTCGACGTACGGGGCTATGCCGCGCGCCGCAGCGAGGTGTGGCCGCCGTCCGCCCGCGGCGCCTCCGGGCTCTCGCCGTGGATCCGGCATGGGCTCATCACCCTGCCGTGCGCATGGCGCCACGTGGATGGTGGCCCGGCGCGTGACGTCGGGAAGTTCCGCGACGAGCTGATGTGGCAGGAGTACGCGCGGCATCTCTACGCGCGCCTGGGCAGCGCCATCGGGCGGCCGCTGCGGGCGTCTGCCGCGCCGGACCGTGGGTCGTCCACCCCGCAGGTGCTCGACCGCCGCATGGCCTGCATCGACCTGGTGGTGTCCGAGCTCGAGGGCGACGGCTGGATGGTGAACCAGTCGCGCATGTGGATTGCGTCCCACTGGGCGGTGCGCCACGGCCGTTTGTGGCAGGAGGGGGAGAGGTGGATGCGCCGCCGGTTGCTCGACGGCTCACGGGCCGCCAATGCCCTGGGCTGGCAGTGGACGGCCGGCACGGCCACCGGGCGTCGCTACGGGTTCGCGCGCGGGCAGGTGCAGCGCCGCGCCCCCGGCGTGTGCGACGGCTGCGCGCTTCGCACCGGGTGCCCCATCGAGCGCTGGCCGGCCGACGATCCGGTGGTGCGGGTGGAGCCGAGCCCCCTGCTGCGGGCAGACCCCGACCCCGCGGCCACTGCGGGGCCGGCGCAGCCCGAGGCCGCCGGGGTTCCCGAGGCCGTGTGGATCACCGCCGAGTCGCTGGGCGACGGCGACCCCGCCCTCGCGGCCAACCCGGGTCTTCCCGCGGTGTTCGTGTTCGACGAGGCCTATCTGCGGCGCCTTCGCCCGGTGGCGGCCCGCCTGGTGTTCATCGCCGAGTGCCTGTCCGACCTGGCGGAACGCCGTCCCGTCGAGGTTCACCGTGGCCGTCCTGTGGAGGTGCTCGCGGGGCGCCCCGTGGCGGCCACGTTCACCCCCGTGCCGGGGTGGCGCATGCGCGCGCGAGAGATCGCGCCGGTCCAGGTGCATCCATGGCCGTGGCTGCGCCGCCCCGGCGGTGGCAGCGTGGCATCGTTCAGCGCGTGGCGCGGGGGGGCATCCCGGCCCCGGCGAGGAAGGCCGCGATCTCGCGGCTGAGGCTGCCGCCCCTCCATGCCAGCGGGCTCTGGCCCTCGTCCTCCACCACCAGCCGGGCCCCCGGGATCGTCGCCGCCCACCGCTCCGCGATCCACAGCGGGTGCTCCGGGTCCAGCCGGTCACGGCTTCCCACCACCAGCACCGGGCACGTGATGCCCGCCAGGGCCTGCTCTCCGTCGAACGCCGCGCCGGTCGGGGTGGCGCGAAGCGCCGCGGCCACCGCCGCGGGGTGCTCGTGGCGCGCCATCCGCTGGCGCATGACCGTCCGGATGAGCTCCAGGCTCTCCGGCGGCACCCCGGGGTCGCCGTAGGCCTGCACGAACCCCTCGGGGCCGCCGTCCTCCAGCCCCGCGGCCAGTTGCTGCCAGCGCCCCGGGTCGCGGGTGGGCATGCCCAGGTGCGCGGGCGTGATGGCCACCAGCGCCTGCACGCGCTGCGGATGGGCGATTGCCAGGGCCGCGCCCACGGCCGAGCCCATGGACATCCCCACCACCGCCGCCCGCTCCACGCCGCGGCCGTCCAGCACGCGCAGGGCGTCGTCCGCCAGTTGCGCGTAGCGGTAGTCGGTGGGGGATGGGGCGGGGGACGACGCGCCGTGCCCCCGCGCATCGTAGGCGATCACCCGGAACCCGTCGCGCTCCAGCGCCGTGGAGCCGTGCAGCACGTAGCGCCGGGTAGCCGACAGCCCGTGCAGCACCAGCACCACGGGCCCGTGGCCATCGTCGTCGCCCCGGAGGGTCACGCCCCCCGCCTGCACCGCGAATGCGGTCATGCTGCGTCGGCCAGCACGGCGAACAGGCTTTCGCCGTGGCGCTGCACGAACGCCGGGCCCACGCCCTTCACCTGCAGCAGCTCCTGGGCGTCGCGCGGGCGCTGCACGGCAATGGTGCGCAGCGCCCGGTCGGCGCACACGGTGTAGGCGGGCTTGCCATCCGCCCGCTCGCGCCTCCAGGCGCGAAGCGCCTCGAACACCCGCGCATCACCGGGGTCCAGGTGATCGGCCGGCTCCGGCGCGGCGGAATCCGGGCGGCGTGCGGGTGCGGCGGCACGCGGCGGCGCGGCCTCGGGCAGCGGGTCGCAGATGTCGCAGCACCGTCCACGGGGCGCCCCGGGGGCGGGGTCGCCGAAGTGGTCGAGGATCACCTGGCGGCGGCAGCGCCCGGACTCCACGTAGCCGGTGATCGCCCGGTAGCCGGCCCACGCGCGGTCGCGCGCCGCCTGGGGGTCACCGCCCTCCTCCACCCGTGCGTCGGTGGCGAACCGGATCAGGCGGCCCAGGTCGGCGCGCATGGCCAGCAGCACGGCCCGCCCCTGCTGCCCGTCTCGCCCCGCGCGGCCGGCCTCCTGGTAATAGCCCTCGAGCGAGGTGGGGATGGACCAGTGCCACACCCCGCGCACGTCGGCGCGATCGATGCCCATGCCGAACGCATTGGTGGCGGCGATCACGTCGGCCTCGCCCGACATGAAGGCCTCCTGCGCACGCACGCGCTGGTCGTCGGGCATGCCCGCGTGGTACCCCACCGCGCGGTGGCCGCGCTGGGCCAGGCCCTCCGCCACCTCCTCGGTGGCCTTGCGGGTTCCGCAGTACACGATCGCCGGGGTGCCGCCGTCGGCGGCAAGTCCCGCCTCGAGCGCCGCCCACTTGCGGGCCACCGCCCCCTTGCCGTCGAGGCGGATGACGTCGAACGACAGGTTGTCGCGATCGAACCCCGTGCGCACCGTCACCGGGTCGCGCAGGCCCAGCCGCTGCACGATCTCGTGCGACACCGCGGGCGTGGCGGTGGCCGTGAGCGCCATCACGGCCCGCGGCGCAAGCAGGTCGCGCAACCGGGCCAGCTGCAGGTACTCGGGCCGGAAGTCGTGTCCCCATTCCGACACGCAGTGGGCCTCGTCGATGGCCAGCAGGTCCACGGGGTTCGCCTGCACGGCGCGCACGAAGGCCTCGTGCGCGAAGCGCTCCGGCGCGCACAGCACCAGCCGCGCCTGTCCGTGCGCGATGGCGTCGATGGCCGCGCGCTGCTCGGCCGGCGACTGCAGGCCGGTCACCATGGCCACGGGCATGCCGGCGGCCGCCAGGCGGTCGTGCTGGTCCTGGATGAGCGCCACCAGCGGGCTCACCACCACGGTCAGCCCACCCGACGCGAACGCCGGAGCCTGGAAGCACAGCGACTTGCCCGACCCGGTGGGCATGACCACCAGGCTGTCGGCACCGGCCAGTGCCGCCAGGAGGGGGCGGTCCTGCCCCGGCCGCAGGGCATCCACTCCCAGGTGCGCCAGCACGTCGCGCAGCGCTCGCGGCTGCCCGGCCCGGGGCGGGGCGGGTGCATCCAGCGCATCGCGTCGCGCGCGCAGCGATGCCGCGATGCGCCCCAGCGCCGCGCGCGCCTCGCCGTGCATGTCGCGCCAGTCATCGCGCAGGCGATCCAGCAGGCGCTCCGCCACCGCGGCGTCGGCCGGATCGAGGTGGCCGCCGGCCTCGCCCCGCGCCACGAGGTGGGCCAGGTCGGCCACGGCATCCACGGGAAGCTGCTGCAGGGCGGTCATGGGCGGCCGAGGGTAGCGCCCCCGCCGGACCCCTAGGATCCACCCCCGATGAGCAGCCTCACCATCCGTCCGGCCACTGCCGTGGCGGGCACGGTCGCCGTGCCGCCCGACAAGTCCATCACCCACCGCGCGTTCCTGCTGGGAGCCCTGTCGGACGGCCCCGTGGTGGTGGACGACCCGCTCGCCTCCGAGGACACCCGCGCCACCCTCGCCGCCGTGCGCGCGCTGGGCGCGGGGGTGGAGGGCGACATCGCATCCGGTCGCGTGGTGGTGTCGGGGCGCGGCGTGCGGGGCCTGGCGGCCCCGCCGGTGATCGACTGCATGAACGCCGGAACGCTCATGCGCCTGCTCACGGGGATCATCGTGGGGCAGGCGCCGGGCGAGGTCACCGTGCTCGACGGCGACGACTCCCTGCGCACGCGGCCCATGGCGCGCGTGACCGTGCCCTTGTCCGCCATGGGCGCGGCGGTCGTGCCCGCCGAGGACGGGCGGCCGCCCCTCGCGGTGCGCCCCGGGCTGCCCCTCCACGGCATGGTGCACGACCTTCCCGTGGCCAGCGCCCAGGTGAAGAGCTGCCTGCTCCTGGCGGGGCTCGCCGCCGAGGGCGACACCTGGGTGCGCGAGCCCGTGGCGTCGCGCGACCACACCGAGCGCATGCTGCGCGCCGCAGGCGTGGACGTGATGGAGCGCGATGGAATGGTGGGCGTGCACGGGCCCGTGCCGGGCCTGCAGTTGCCCGACCTGCGGGTGCCCGGCGACTTCTCGTCTGCCGCGTTCTGGATCGTCGCGGGCGTCCTGCGGGGCGACCCGGCGGTGCGCGTGACGGGCGTCAACCTCAACCCCGGGCGCACGGGCCTGCTGGCCGTGCTGCGGCGCATGGGCGCGGACGTGGAGGTACATCCGGGTCCGGACGTGGCCGGCGAGCCGGCGGGCGACATCGTGGCGCGCTCCCGGGGCATCCTGCAGGCCACCGAGGTGGGCGCGGAGGAGGTTCCCTCCATGGTGGATGAGCTCCCGCTGGTGGGGCTGCTGGGCGCGCTGGCCGCGGGCACCACGGTGGTCACGGGCGCCGGGGAGCTGCGCGTGAAGGAGAGTGACCGCATCGCCACCGTGGTGGAGTTGCTGCGGGCCGTGGGTGTGGAGGCCGACGAGCGCGAGGACGGCTTCTCGGTGCGCGGCCAGATGTTCATCCCCGGGGGCGAGGTGCGCGCGCACGGCGACCACCGGCTCGCGATGCTCGGCGCCCTCGCCGGGCTGGCCAGCCAGTCCGGCGTCACCGTCCACGGCATGGAGGCCGCCGCGGTGTCGTACCCGCGATTCGTGGACCACCTCGGCGTAATCGGCGGGGTGGCCGGATGATCGTGGCCATCGATGGCCCCGCGGGAGCGGGCAAGAGCACCGTGGCGCGTGCGGTGGCCCGCTCCCTCGGCATCGGCTACCTCGACACCGGTGCCATGTACCGTGCGCTCACCCTGCGTGCGCTGCGCACGGGGACCCCCCTCGACGACGGCCCGGCCCTCGCCGCGCTCGCCGCGGCGGAGCCGGTCAGCCTCCAGGATGGCCCGGGGGGCATGCGCGTGATGATGGGCGGGGACGATGTCACCATGGCCATCCGCGAGGCCGACGTCACTGGCGCGGTGTCGGAGGTGGCGGCGCATCCCCAGGTGCGCGACCAGATGGTGGCGCGCCAGCGCGAGGTCATGCAGAGCGGTGACTGGGTGTGCGACGGGCGCGACATCGGCAGCGTGGTGTTCCCCGCTGCCGAGGTGAAGGTGTTCCTCACGGCGTCGGTGGACGAGCGGGCGCGGCGACGCCATGCCGAGCTGGTGTCCAGGGGCGAGCGCGTGGACCTGCGCGCCATACGCGACGACGTCGAGCGCCGCGACCTGGCCGATTCCTCACGCGCCGCGAGCCCCTTGGTGGTGGCCGACGGCGCGGTGGTGGTGGACACCACCGGCATGGGCATCGACCAGGTGGTGCAGCGCATCGCCGACATGGCGCGGCAGGTGACCCCGTGAGCGACCACCCGCCCGCGCGCGACCGCCTGGGCGCGCCCGAGTCCGCGGACGACGTGCGCATCACCTCGTGGTGGTGGTGGATCGGGCGCAACATGCTGTCGGTGTACTTCCGCACCTGGTACCGCGCGCGCACGGTGCGGGGCAAGCACCACATCCCGCGCAGGGGCGGCGTGCTGATCGTCAGCAATCACATGACCAACAACGACCCGTTCCTGGTGGGGTGGTCGGCCATCCCGCGACGGGCGTACTACATGGCCAAGTCCGAGTTGTTCCGCCACCGCATCCAGAAGGTCGCCATCGGCACGCTGGGTGCGTTCCCCATCAAGCGCGGGCAGGCCGATCGCACCGCCATGCGCATCGCCAAGGGACTTCTGGCCCGCGGTGAGGTGGTCATCATCTTCCCCGAGGGCACGCGCTCGCGCGACCAGCGCCTGCGCAAGCCCTACCCCGGCGCGGCGTCGCTGGGGCTGCCGGATGACGTCACGGTCATCCCCGCGGCCATCTGGGGCATCCAGCAGAAGCACGGCCCGTCACGCGTGATCTTCGGCCCCCCGGTGTCGAAGGAGGGCCTCGAGGGCTCGCGCAGCGAGCGCGCGGCCGAACTGGCGCGGCGCATGATGGCCGCCATCGCCGCGCTGCTGCCCGAGATCGGCGGCCCCGTGCAGGACCCGCCCACCGAGATGGCCACCACGGACGACGAATGAGCGAGTCGCGTCCGGGCATGCCCGACCGCCCGCGGGGGCGCGAGCGCCACGCCGCCAAGGGCAGCACGGTCGCCCAGGGCCAGCCCGTGGTGGCGGTCGTGGGCTACCCGAACGTCGGCAAGTCGACGCTGTTCAACCGGCTGACCGGGCGCCGTGAGGCCGTGGTGGACTCCCGCCCCGGGGCCACCCGCGACCGCCGCCAGGGCGGCGCCGAGTGGAACGGCCGTCAGTTCCAGATACTCGACACCGGCGGCATCGACGAGGCCGACGAGTCCACGATGGCCAAGGACATCTCCGCGCAGGCCATCCGCGCCATCGACGAGGCCGACCTGATCCTGTTCGTGGTCGATGCCATGGTGGGCGCCACCCCCGGCGACCTCGAGGTGGCGGAGCGCCTGCGCCGCTCGCATCGCCCGGTGATCGTGGTGGCCAACAAGTGCGACAACGCCGAGGCCGAGATCCGCGCGCAGGACCTGTGGGGCCTCGGCCTGGGCGAGGTGGTCACGGTGTCGGCGCTGCACGGGCGCAACATCGGTGACTTCCTCGACCTGCTGGTGGAGAACCTGCCGGAGGTCGAGGCGCCCGACGAGTCGCTGTCGCGCCTGCCGGCCTTCTGCATCATGGGGCGGCCCAACGTGGGCAAGAGCTCCATCCTCAACGCCCTGCTGGGCGAGGAGCGCATGATCGTGCAGGACATGCCGGGCACCACGCGCGACCCGGTGGACACCATCATCGAGTGGGACGACCGCGAGATCGTGCTCATCGACACCGCGGGCCTGCGCCGCCGCGGGCGCATGCGCGAGCGCGTGGAGGTGTACAGCCAGCAGCGCGCGCTCGAGGCCGCCGAGCGGTCGGACGTGGCGATCGTGGTGGCCGACGCCACGGAGGGCATCACCGAGGCCGACCTGGCGGCGTGCGACCAGGCGGCGCAGAACCACTGCGCCACCATGATCGCCCTCAACAAGTGGGACCTGGCGCAGCCGGACCTCACCGACCTGGCCGGGCGCGTGCGCCGCAAGAGCCGCCAGCACCCGCCCATCGTGGCGTGCTCGGCCGTCACGGGCGAGGGGCTCGACCGCATCATCCCCACGGCCCTGCGCCTCTACGCCACCAGCCATACGCGCCTGAGCACGCATGACCTCAACACCACGCTGCGCGAGCTGGCCGAGGAGCGCCCGGGCCCCCGCAAGGGCAAGCGCCGGCTGTCCATGCGGTTCCTGGTGCAGACCGGAGTGGGGCCGCCGGTGTTCCGGCTCGAGGTGAACGATCGCGGCCTGATGACCCGCGACTACGGTTTCTGGCTCGAGAACCGCCTGCGCGACCGCTTCGACCTCGCGGGCGTGCCCGTGGACATCGAGGTGAGGAGCCGCAGGTGAGCGACGTGGTGGTGGTGGGCGCCGGGGCCTGGGGCTGCACCTTCGCCCGCGTGGCCGCCCTGGCCGGCGCCCGCGTGACGCTGGCCTGTCGCACCGCGGCCCAGGCGGCGGTGCTGCGCGACACCCGCCACGACCGCGTGCACCTCGGCGAGGTCGCCCTGCCCGACGAGGTGGGAGTCACCCACATGGGCGACCCCACGGCGCTCGAGGGGGCGTCCATGGTGGTGATCGCGCTGCCCAGCCGCGCCGTGGCCGCCCAGGCGGGCGAGATCGCCGCGCGCATTCCGCCGGGCGCGGGGGTGGTGTCGCTCACCAAGGGCCTCGAGCCGGGCACCGGACGCGTGCTGTCGCAGGCGTGGGGCGACGTGCTCGGGCAGGGCACGCCGTTCGCGGTGCTGTCGGGCCCCAACCATGCCGAGGAGATCGCCGCGGGGCAGCCCGCGGCGGCCGTGGTGAGCGGCGACGCCGCGCTGTCCGCCCGCGTGCAGCAGGCCGTGTCCGGCCCCTCCTTCCGCGTGTACCTGAACGACGACCTGGTGGGCGTGGAGCTGTGCGGGGCCGCCAAGAACGTCATCGCGCTGGCCGCGGGAATGTCCGACGGCCTGGGGTTCGGGGACAACGCCAAGGCCGCCCTCATCACCCGTGGCCTGGCCGAGATGAGCCGCCTGGGCGCGCAGGCCGGCGCCCGTGATGCCACGTTCCGGGGGCTGGCGGGCATGGGGGACCTCATCGCCACCTGCACCAGCCGCCACAGCCGCAACCGGCGCGCGGGCGAGCTGATCGCCCGCGGCATGCCCGCGCAGGCGGTGGAGGCCGAGATCGGCCAGGTGGTGGAGGGGCTCGCCACCGTGCAGGCCCTGGTCGCCCGTGCGCGCGAGGCCGGCGTGGAGCTGCCCATCTCCGAGCAGGTGGAGGCTGCGGCGTTCGACGGCCGGTCGCCGGACGAGTGCCTGCAGTCGCTCATGAGCCGTGCACCGGCATCCGAGGCGTGACCGTCCCGCGCGGGTTCTGAACCGAGCCTTTACCCATGCGTGGCGGTGAGGGCACCAAGCGGTTCTAACTTTCGCGGGGTCAAACCCGACGGAGGTTCCTGCACACGATGAGCGCGTCCACCCGATCCGGCCGTTTCCGTCCCCGCACCGTGGTGCCCGTGGCCATCGCCGCGGCCGGCCTGGCCGCCGGTGCCGCCGTCATGGCGGGCTGCGGCAGCAGCGCATCGGCCGGTTCCGCGCCGGCGTCGATCGCGGGGTACATCCCGGCGCAGAGCCCGCTGTACCTGCAGGTGTCCACCGACACCGCGGGGCCGCAGTGGTCCAACCTCGAGCGCCTGGGCGCCATGTTCCCCGGCTTCGGTGAGATGCGCGCCGACCTCGAGAAGGCCCTCACGCGCGAGGGCGTCAACTGGGAGCGTGAGCTGCAGCCGCTGCTGGGCGAGGCCGGAGCCATGGCGGTGACCGAGATCCCCGAGGCGGGTGATGCGCTGTCCGGTGCCCTCACCGACCCCGCCGCCGCGGCGGGGCGCGCCGCGGCGAAGGCCGCCGACACCCCGGTGATGGCCGTGCTGCAGATCGCCCCCGGCAAGGCCGGCGACCTCAAGGCCCTCCTGGCCAAGAACCCCGGCGGTCTCAAGGAGACCGGCACCAAGGACGGTGCCACCCTTTACGCCGACGCCGTCGCCGGCATGTACGGGGCCGTCACCGACGAGTCGTTCATCGTGGGCTCCAGCGAGGCCGTGGTAAGCCAGGCCCTCGAGGCCCACTCCGCGGGCGGCGACGCAGTGCTGTCGGGCGTGTTCCGCTTCAACGACGCCCTGGCCAAGCTGCCGGACGACGTCTTTGCGATGGGCTACGTGAACCTCGACGAGGCCGGCAAGGCGGCCAGCGAAGTCGTTCCGCAGGTGGGCACCCTCGCAGGGGGAGAGCTCAAGGGCGCCGCCGCCATGTCGGTCACGGCCGAGCGCGACGGCCTGCGGATGAAGGCCGTGCTGGTGGACGCACCGCCCATGGCCCGCCAGATGGCCTACGCACCCACTCTCACGTCGCAGGCCCCGGCCAACGCCGTGGCCTACCTGGGCTTCAACCGCCTGGCCGACACCGTGGCCACGGCCGTGTCGTCGGCGTCTGGCAGCGGCTCCGAGGAAACGCGCAAGCAGATCGAGGCCCTCACCGGGCAGCTGCCGCTGCTCCTCGGGGTGAGCACCGACGACCTGCGCAACCTCACGGGCGGCGAGCACGCGGTGGTGGTGACCGGCCCGGGCACGAAGCCCCGCGCGGCGCTGGCCCTGACCGTGCAGGACGGCGCCCGCGCCACCACGAGCCTCACGTCGCTGTCGAGGACCGTGCCGGTGGCGCTGGGCCAGTTCGGCCCCGACTCGCTGAAGGTCGGCAAGGCCACGGCGTTCGCAGAGGGCGCCGTGAAGGGCCAGGTCATCCCGCTGGGCGAGGGCCGCAGCGTGGCCTGGGGCGTGCGCGGCAACCTGGCCGCCATCGGCAACGGCGCAGGCGCGGTGGCCGGCGTGCTGGCCCAGCGCCCTGCATCCGCATCGCTGGCATCCACGCCGGGCTTCGCCGCAGCAACGCGCGGCATGCCCGATCAGGTGTCCGGCCTCGCATACGTCGACATGGACCGCGCCACGCGCCTCATGGCCCAGGCCGGGGCGTTCGAGGGCAAGGACGGCGCGGAGAAGCGCGCCAACCTGGAGCCCATCTCGCACGTGGCCGCCTGGAGCACCGACGGCGAGGTGCCGACGGTCGAGGTGGTCGTCGGCATGCGCAAGTAGCGGCAACCTCCTGCGTAAGGCGGGGCGCCCCACCCGACGTTGGTAGGGTGCCCCGCTGGATCCAAAGGCAAGGAGCCGCATGAGCGAGTACCTGTTCACCTCGGAGTCGGTCACCGAGGGACACCCCGACAAGATCGCCGACCAGATTTCGGACGGCGTCCTCGATGCCATGCTGGCGCAGGACCCGATGTCCCGCGTGGCCTGCGAGACCCTCATCACCACCGGACAGGTGATGGTGGCGGGCGAGGTGACCACCGCCGCACAGGTGGACATCCCCTCGGTGGTGCGCGACACCGTCGCGCACATCGGCTACGTCGACTCCAAGGACGGCTTCGATGCCGCCACGTGCGGCGTGTCGGTGGCGCTCGACAAGCAGAGCCCCGACATCGCCCAGGGCGTGGACACCGCCTACGAGAAGCGCGCGCACGGCGAGGAGGACCGCTACGACGAGCAGGGCGCGGGCGACCAGGGCCTGATGTTCGGCTTCGCCTGCGACGAGACCCCGGTGCTGATGCCGCTGCCCATCGTGCTGTCGCACCGCATCGTGGAGCGCATGGCGGCACTCCGGCGCACCACCATGCCCTTCCTGCTGCCCGACGGCAAGTCGCAGGTGAGCGTGCGCTATGACGGCGTGCGCCCGGTGGGCGTGGAGGCCGTGGTGGTGTCCAGCCAGCACGCGGAGGACGTCTCGCAGGACCTCCTGCACGAGGAGATCACCCGCGAGGTCGTGAAGCCCGTGCTCGAGGACTTCGGCGTGTGGAACGACCAGATCACCTTCTACATCAACCCCACGGGGCGCTTCGTGGTGGGCGGCCCGATGGGCGACGTCGGGCTGACCGGTCGCAAGATCATCGTCGACACCTACGGCGGCATGTCGCGGCATGGCGGCGGGGCGTTCTCGGGCAAGGATCCCTCGAAGGTGGACCGCTCCGCCGCGTACGCCGCCCGCTGGGTGGCCAAGAACGTGGTGGCGGCGGGCTTCGCCACGCGCGCTGAGGTGCAGGTGGCCTACGCCATCGGCGTGGCGCACCCGGTGTCGGTGAACGTGCAGACGTTCGGCACCGGCAGCCGGTCGGACGAGGAGATCCTGAAGTGGATCAACGAGAAGTTCGACCTGCGCCCCGGGGCCATCATCGACCACCTCGACCTCCGCCGGCCGATCTACCAGAAGACTGCGGCATACGGCCACTTCGGCCGCACCGAGCCCGAGTTCACCTGGGAGAGCACGGCCATCGGGGACGAGCAGGCTGGCTGACGCGGCGACCGAGGAGGCGGCCGCGCAGGTCGTCCCCCTCGTCGCCACCCGCGCCCTCGACAGGGCGCTCGACTACGCCGTGCCGTCCGGGCTCGGCGCCGGCGTGGTGCCCGGCGCGCTGGTGGCCGTGCCCCTCGGGCGCCGGGCCGTGCTGGGCGTGGTGATGACCCGCGACCCCGCCACGCACACGGGGGCGCTCGCGCCGGTGGCCGGCCTGGTGGATGCGCCGGTGGTGGGGCCGGACATGCTCGAGCTGGCCCGGTGGGTGGCCGCCCGCACGCTGGCGCCGCTCGGGGCATGCCTGCGCCTGGTGCTGCCCCCCGGCGCGGAGGGGGCCCTTCGCCGCGGCCCGGACGGCACGTGGCGGCTGGGCGCGCCCACCGGCCAGGGCCGGCAGCAGCTGGTGGCGCGCACCGTGCCCGGCGTCGAGCGTCCGGGGGGGCGGCGGGGCGCGGTGCTCGACGATCTCACCGCCGCCGGTGGCGTGCTGCCCGCGGCCGACCTGGTGCGGATGGCCGGCACCACCATGCCCACCCTGCGCCGCATGGCGGATGATGGCGTCCTCACCCTGGCGCCCGAGCGCGCGGTTGCCAGCGGGCTCGACTGGTTCGGTCCGCCGCCCCCGGCGGACGCCCCGCCGGACCTCACCGACGAGCAACAGGCGGCGGTGCAGCGCATCGTGGAGGCCATCGACCTCCCCGGTGCATCCGCCCTGCTGCTGCACGGGGTCACCGGGTCGGGCAAGACCGAGGTGTACCTGCGGGCCATCGCGGCGGCGCGCGAGCGCGGGATGTCCTCGTTGGTGCTGGTGCCCGAGATCGCGCTCACGCCCCAGTTCCTCGGGCGCCTGCGCGCGCGGCTGGGCGAGAGGGTGGCCGTGTGGCACTCGGCGCTCTCGGGCCCCGAGCGCACGGCCGAGTACCGTCGCATTTCGTCCGGGGATGCCGACGTGGTGCTGGGCGCCCGCAGCGCGGTGTTCGCGCCGGTGCGCCACCTGGGGCTGGTGCTCGTGGACGAGGAGCACGACTCGTCGTACAAGCAGGACTCCACGCCCCGCTACGACGCCCGCCAGGTGGCCTATCGCCGCGCCATCGACACCGGTGCGGCCCTGGTGTACGGCAGCGCCACGCCACGGCCCGAGGCCTGGCACGTGCTCGAGCGCATCACCCTCTCGCGACGCGCCGACGGCGCCGAGATGCCCCCGGTGGACGTGGTGGACATGCGCACCCAGCCCCCCGGTCCCGTGTCGCGCCCGCTGGCGCGCGCCCTGCAGGAGGCCGGCGAGCGCGGCGACAAGGCCATCCTGCTGCTCAACCGGCGCGGGTTCTCGCGCACCACGCTGTGCCGGTCGTGCGGGTGGATCGCCCGATGCCCCGACTGCGACGTGCCCATGGTGCTGCACCGCGAGGACGGACCGGAGCGGCTGGCATGCCATCACTGCGGCCTCGAGCGCACGTCGCCCGGGGCCTGTCCGGCATGCCGCTCGGTGGACGTGGGGCGGCAGGGATCGGGCACGCAGGCACTCGAGCAGGCCCTGGCGCAGGTGGTGCCCGGCACGCGCCTGGTGCGGCTGGACGCCGACACGGCGGCGCGCCGCGGCGGCATCGTGGGACTCCTCGATGAGTTCGCGCGGCCCGGCCCGGCGATCCTGCTGGGCACGCAGATGGTGGCGAAGGGGCACGACCTGCCGGCGGTTACCGTGGCGGGCATCCTCGATGCCGACGCCGCCCTGCAGCACGCGGACTTCCGTGCCGAGGAGCGCACGTTCTCGTTGATCGTGCAGCTGGCCGGGCGCGCGGGGCGTCGCCGCGGTGAGCCCGCCCGCGTGGTGGTGCAGGCGTGGGAGCCCGCCGCCCGCGCCGTGCAGCTGGGTGCCGCGCACGCCGTGGAGGAGTTCCTGGACGCCGAGGTCGCCCGGCGCGCCCCCCGGGGCATGCCCCCGCACGGCCATCTGGCCCGCCTCGTGGTGGAGGGCGAGTCGCGCGAGCGCGTGGAGGCCGCGGCGGCGGAGGTGGCCGAACTGGTGGGGCATGCCGACCCCCAGGTGGTGGTGCGCGGGCCCTCGCGCCTGCACCGGCTGCGCGGGCGCTCGCGGCGGGCCATCCTGCTGCAGGCCCCGCGGTCGTCCACCCTCACCGCCGCCATCCGCGCCGTGCTCGACCTGCCCGGCGGGCCGGCGGGGCGCTCCGGCGTGCGGATCGGCGTGGACATCGACCCGCAGGACACCTGAAACCGCCCCCCGTTCCCGGTACCCTGCCCCCGGCCCACGATCCCGACCAGAGGTTCACCGATGCCCGCCCCGCGAATCTTCGCGTCACAGTCCGAGCCCCGCGCCCAGTGGACGCACGTCCTCGCGTCCGTCCTGGCCCTGTGCGGGCCGCAGCACCGCCAGGCCCTCATGCGCGAGTTCCTCGACGAGGACATCGACGGCGTCGACACGGCGATCGTGCGCGAGTTCGCGCCCGCGGGGGGTGACGTCATCGACATCGTGGTGCAGGAGCGCGACAAGGCGTGGGCCCTGGCCGTGCAGACGTCGCTGACGTTCCAGGGCGACATCGGGGGCCGCCTGGAGGCCGCTGCGGGTGCGCTGTCCGACTACGGTCGCGTCATCGTGATGGGCATCACCGCCGACCGCAAGCCGGGCCCCTACATGGACGCCGTCGCCTCCGCGGGCGCCGAGACGCGCTACTGCTCGTGGCTGCGCGTGCGCGACTGGGTGCAGGAGCGGCCCGAGCGCGGCAAGGCCGAGGGCACCGACCTGATGGTGCTGCAGCAGGCCGAGTACTTCCTCACGCCCAACGTGGCCGAGCTGTACCGCCTCGAGGACATCGTGCCCACGGTGCCCCTGGGGGCGCGCGAGGCCGTGACCTCCGCCTTCTTCGGGCTGAACGACCTGTCGCCGGCGCCGCGCATCGACCAGGCGCCCGATGGCGCCACCGCGACCTTCCCGCG
>Ga0180432_10002271_pt1 | contig 28960 bp, 24 predicted proteins | sample SS_ome_10_FD_132414 | JGI IMG/M metagenome (GOLD analysis project Ga0180432, IMG submission 132414) | Hypersaline lake sediment archaeal communities from the Salton Sea, California, USA - SS_1_MS_2 metaG | ecosystem: Environmental > Aquatic > Non-marine Saline and Alkaline > Hypersaline >... | reverse complement strand
GCGATTTTCGCTTTTATTCACCACCCCCTGATGACCAGAAAGACTTATAGGCATCCCGACACACTTCGAAATGCGAAAGAAGTGCTTGCCGAGTTACACGCTGCGAAAGTTCTTGCGGTTTTCGTAGGACACGAGCACAGGTACGATCATTTGGTGGACGACGGTTTGCACCAATTTGTCTCAGCCGGAGGCGGTGCGCCGCTTTATGGAAAACACAAGGGGGCTTTTTACCATTACCTGCGTGTAATTATGGAGCGGCAAAACATGCGTGTCGTTGCCCTTGACGTAAATGGAAAAGAAAGAGCGGAGGTAGTGGTACCTATACCGCCTACTCCTTAATCAGTTTGTATATTTCCGCGATGGTTTGCGACATCAAAGCGGGTTTTTTAGCGAATAACCGAGCGCATCGGTGTTTCCGAAAGTTTTCGATCCAGCCCGCCGGGAGACCGGACAACCCCTTTTATGCCGCAGGCCCCGTCAGCCGCTTTACATTGTTTTTTCCATTGGTTACCCTGAAAAAGGGGTGAAAGTAATGGCCGAGGCTATCGTTCAGGTCATATTCCAGGATCGGATACTCGAGACGGTTCGTCTTGACAAGCCGGTTAACACCGCCGGCAGGCTGCCCGGTAATGACGTGGTGATCAACAATCTTGGAGTAAGCCGCCAACATTGCCGCATTACCCAGGATGAAAACGGGCAATTTTTCGTCGAGGACATGGGCAGCGCCAACGGCACGTATATTAACGGTGTCCGAATTAATCGTAGTCCCGTTTATGACGGTGACGAAATACAGCTTGGGAAGCACAAGCTGGTTTTCCAAATTGCGAAGCGCGGCGTTGCGGGATTCTTTAAATCCGAAGAAGACCGGACGTCCAACCTGTGGATGGGCGACAGGACAATATTCACGGGCGTCACTCCGCCGCAGATGCCGGAGCCGCCGGCCGAGGCCGCTTCGCCAAAACCGGCGCCACCACCTCCTTCACCAGTCTCGGAAACCGTGCACGTTAAGGATTTTCAATCCGAACTGGAGAGCTGTGAGTACGGTTTAAAGATAACTTTCGTCGGGGATCTTGTGGGTGTCAAAGGTCTCGGTGAAGAAGATATAACCGTAGGCCGAAACGCCGATAACGACATTACACTCGACGATCCTGCCGTCAGCCAGCAGCATGCGAGAATTTTCTATCGTGAAGGGCATTTTGTCGTCGAGGACATGGGCAGCGCCAACGGCACTCGAGTAAACGGCGTCATAGTAAAAGGGAGTCCTCTTTATCCCGGTGATGAGATTACAATAGGTAAACACGTACTGGTTTTCGAGACGGCCCAGCGATTACTTGCGGGTTTGACATCGGAGGATGTCGGACGCGAGGCCGAAGAGGCGCCCCGAGCCCGTGCGCAGGTTGAGCCCGCCCAGAAGGTGAAAGAAGAAAAAGCTCCCTGGGAAGGGAAGTACGCGGTCAGAGTGGAACTCGACGGTCGTGCCGTGGGCACTTACGCTCTGACAAAACGCGTCACGTGTATCGGACGGCTGGCGGAGAACGACATCGTTATCGACAATATCGGAGCCAGTCGATTGCACGCAAAGATCGTCATCGAAGAAAACGACCAGTGTCATGTCGAGGATCAGGACAGCGCCAACGGCATAATGGTAAACAACCTTCCACTTAAACGAAGTCCGTTATATCCCGGCGATACGGTGCAAATATCAAAGCACAAACTGATATTCGAGCTTGCGCATAAGGCTCAGCCGGAGATGGAAGCCGCCGGCGGCAAAATGACCATGGATGCATGGCGTATGGATTCCACCTTCATGGTCAGCGAAGAGGAACATAAGCAGAAACTTAAACAGTGGGCGCAGAGGGCGCATCGGGAAAAGAAGGAAAGGGCCGTGACGCCTCCGGCAGCCACTCCTTCCGAAACGTCTCCGGAGGCCACCGAGCCCGCATCTCCTCCGCCGGAACCCGCTCCTGAAGCTGCACCGCCTTCTTCCCCACCCCCGCCTCAGCCCGAACCGCAGCCGCAACCGCAGGCCCCCAGCCCTGAACCGCCGAAAGAAGAAGCGGTATCGCCTTACGAAGAAACGCCCCTCCCCGAGCCAAAACCGATTAAAGCGAAGCTCATTTTTCCGGACGGCGACAAGTGGGAAATTGAGAAGGACGAATTTGTGATCGGTAAAGGCAAAAACGCCGATTTGAAGGTCAGCGGAATTTGGATAAAAAAACAACATGCAATTATCAGGCATAAGGGTGGAATTTTATGGGAAATAACCGATCGGGGCCGGATGTCCAGGGTGAAGGTTAACGGCAAAACAATCCGCTCGACTGTTTTGAATAATAATGACGAAATTTCACTCGGCAAACTACTCTGCAAGTTTGTAAGCAGTTGAATATAGGGTTTAAGGATTCGAGGGGTCGAAGGATTAAGAGTTTATTCTTTAATGTTAGAACCTCCACCAAACATCTGAATATAATTTTTCCATTTGAGTTGGCTGAGTGCCACAGACCCGGAGGTCGCCGCGCCTTTCGGAAGCAAGTATTGTCACCCCAACGGTGCGGAGGGTAATTCACCTTGGTATCCGGCCAAGTCTTTCCCCCAAGTGTTTTTTCTTTTTCTCTTGCCACTCCCCCAAGCCTGTTATACTATGACAGACTGGGATGAAGGTACTTTTTGCAGTAGCGCCTGCTCGTGATGAGCGGTTGCCGTCGTTTACGGCGCCGCCGTTGGGGTTGTTGTATCTTGCGGGTGCGGTCGAGGCCGCCGGTTTCGAGGCCGAGTTGCTCGATGCGCCGGCCCAGGGGATCGGGTGGGCCGAATTCGAGCGAAAAGTTACGGAATCGAAAGCGGATATCGCCGCGTTGACCGGTATGACGCCGATATGGGATGTTACGTGCCGCGCGGCGGGCATCCTGAAGAATGCCGGCAAATTCGTCGTAATCGGCGGCCCGCACGCCACTATGCGTGGAGATTCTTTCTTCGAGGCCGAAAAGGACATCGAGGCGGACGTCGCCGTCGTGGGGGAAGGAGAAATCACTTTTGTCGAGCTTCTGGAAGCCATCGAGGCGTGCAAAGACCTTGCAGACATCCCCGGGGTGGTGACTCCTGCCGGCGCCGGGCCTTCTCGATGTCTTATCGAAAACCTCGACGATGCGTCTGTTCCCGCACGCCGATTGTTAGACCACCGCCTTTACACATACCCACCGCTCGGCCCCGGCCCGGCATCGACGATATTTACCAGCCGAGGCTGTCCGCACGCTTGTGTCTTCTGCGACAAGAGCGTATTCGGCTCGAAACCACGGCTGCATTCCGCCGACCGGGTAATCGAGGAGCTCGAGGAAATAGTTTGCGGCGCAGGTGTTCACTCCGTTATAATCTACGACGACCTTTTCACAATCGACCGTGATCGAGTGATCGATATATGCCGCCGGATCGTCGATAAGGGATTGCGTTTTCAATGGAAATGCGAAGCTCGCGCGGACAACGTCGATCTTGGAATGCTCGAATGGATGCGCCGCGCCGGGTGTCGCATCGTGAGCTACGGCATCGAAACCGTCAATAACAACGGTCTGCGGTTTTTACAAAAAGGAACGACAGCCCATGACGCCGCGCGCGCCGTGGCGATGACCCGAGCGGCCCGAATGGAAGTGTTGGGCTATTTTCTCGTGGGCATACCGGGGGAGCATATCGAAGACGTCGAAAAAACTTCGCGTTTCGCGGCCCGGTGGGGAGTCGATTGGGCGCAATTCAGCGTGCTCTCCCCACTCGAAGGAACGCCTCTGTGGAGCATTGCTCATCGGGAAGGCTGGTACGCGCAAGTTGATGCGACCAACCCGTTCGACGCCGACCTCGCACGGCCGGCGGTGCTCGATGGATACTGGACTCCCGAAAAGTTGCGAAAGGCGCTTTACGTGGCGCATCGAAACTTCTACGGCAGGCCCGGTTACATAATTTCAAGGCTATGGCGCGCGGGAGGCATCCGGGGCGCCGCAGGAATGATGCGAAGAGGACTGGAGCTTATCGGATGGATGAGGAAAACAAGAGCGTGACGAACGATTCGGCTGAACAAACATCGAGCATTTTCGAGGCGGGCAAGTTAAGCGTGGTGATACCCGTTTACAACGAGCAGGAAAATATCGCTGACTTGCTGCGCCGTGTGCGCAATGTGGTAGGTCCCCAAGCGGAAGTCATCGTTGTTGACGACGGTTCGACGGACAAAACCGCCGACCTGCTGCGCGACAGCGACGCACGCGTAATTCGTCATCCGTACAACAAGGGTAACGGCGCCGCCGTGAAAACCGGCATCCGGAACGCCCGCCGGGAATACGTCGTGATGATGGACGGCGACGGGCAGCACAGGCCGGAAGACATCCCGAACCTGGTCGAACGGCTCGACGAGTACGACATGATCGTCGGGGCGCGTACTTCCGAATCCGCTCAAACTTTCGGCAGAGGCGCATATAACAAAGCACTCAACATTTTCGCAAGCTATATCGCGAGCAGGCGTATACCCGACCTTACCAGCGGTTTTCGAGCCGTCAGGCGCAAGGTGGCGAGGGGATTCTTACATTTGCTCCCAAACACTTTCTCGTACCCGACGACCATAACACTGTCCATGATTCGCGCCGGGTACAGTGTCGATTTCGTGCCGATGACATTCGATACGAGGTCCGGCCGGAGCAAGATCCGGCCGATACGCGACGGCTTGCGGTTTGTGGGAATACTGTTACGGATTGCGACTTTGTTTTCCCCGATGCGGGTGTTTTTGCCGGTGAGTCTTCTCTTTTTCGGCGGCGGTGTCGGTTATTACCTCTATACATTCATCATGTGGCACCGGTTTACCAATCTAGCGCTCTTTATGCTGAGCACGGGTGTGATAGTGTTTATGCTGGGGCTGGTGGCTGAGCAGATAAGTCTTTTGCGCTTTGACCGTGTCGAGGACGAGACTCCATGACGGATCGCCCCTACAGCCGGCTTCTTTCTTTTCCGGGCGTGTTGACGCTGGTGGCGGTATTCGGGGCCGCGCTGAGGGCGCTCACCGGCCCGTGGAAAATATACCACCCCGACAGCGGCCTATATCTGCTTCTGGCGCGACGTATGGCACAAGGGCGGCTCGATGTGCCGATGGGCGGCGAAACGGGATATTACCAGCCGCTGTTTTCCGCAGTCACGGCGGTTTTTGGAGCCGTCGTCGGGAATCTTGAGATTGCCGGATGTTTGGTGTCGGTAATTTCGGGAGTTGCCACGATAGTATTGGCGGGCATTTTAGCCAAACGTTTGTTCGGCAACACCGCCGGCCTGGCGTCGGCGCTTGTAGTGGCGGCGCATCCCGGACTGGTGCATTACAGCGGCGTTGCTCTGACCGAAAGCCTTTATACGGCGCTTCTGACGGCGGGAGTGTTAGCGGTCTGGTCGGCGTTGCACACAGACGGTACTAAACGATGGTTCATATCCGGAGTACTGGTGGGGTTGTCTTTCCTGACGAGAGTCGCAGGGGTCTTCGTGGCGATAGTGCCTGCGGCGTGGGCATTGGCGACTGTAAAACCCCGACGCACAACGATAAAAGCGACGGGGTTGTTTCTCATCGGCGTATCGATGCTGATAGCGCCTTACATCATCTACCTGCGCGTCGAGCAGGGCGTGTGGCGATTGACGGGCCAGCAGGGGCTTGCTTACAAAAACGTCGTGCATCGTTCCGAAAGACATCTTATAGACGGTAAGATAGACCCGGCCACGGGGCGGCTTGCGGGGAGGCAGACGGCGGACAGAATCGGGGTCTTCGAGTTGTTGCGCCATTGGCGGTATCTGTTGCGGCACGCCGTCACAAGCCTGGATGACATTTACCGCGATCTTGGAGTGGTGTTCCCGCCGCTACTTGCTGTGGCCATGGGTCTGGGTCTGGCTGGAGCGTTTTGGGGTGGTCGGGAAGAAGGCCGCGCGGCGGCATACCTCTTCAGTTGGTGGATTCCCGCCATTGCTTTGCAAGCGCTGACGGGCACCAGCCCGCGTTATTATATCCCGCTGGTTCCGCTGGGCGCTGCAGTGGCCGGGTGCGGTTGTTCGTACATTTTCGAGCGAGGAGGCCGCAAATCGGGTATCATCATAACGGCGGTATTGACTGCAAGCCTGCTCGCAACGGTGCGATTCGGGCCGGACCCCGACGCGGATTGGGTCAAGTTGCAGCGTACCGTCGGAGACTGGATAACGCGACACGCTCAAGGCCGGTACGTCAAGGTCATGACTCGCGAGCCGTATGTTGCATACTTCGCGGGAGGAGAAAGAATTCAGGTTCCCGACGAGTCACTCGACAAAGTGCTCGAATATGCCCGCCGGTGGGATGTTGAATACATAATCGCCGACAGCATACTTATGGGCCTCCAGCCGCAACTGGCGCCGTTGCTCGATCCGTCGAATGCGCCCGCAGGTCATACGACCCGTCTGGGCTGGAAACCGGTATATATGGCGACCGAAAAGAACCGAATAATTTACGTTTACCAAAAGAAGGAAGGCGATGCTGGTATCAGTAGTCATACCCCTTTACAATGAGCGGGACACCATCGAGGAGATCGTCCGCCGAGTAAAGGCCGCTCCCGTCGAATGCGACCTCGAAATAATCGTCGTGGATGACGCCAGCGACGACGGATCTTTCGATGTGGCGCTGTCCATCGATGGGATACGCAGCTTCCGTCATGAGCACAACCAGGGCAAGGGCGCTGCGCTGAGAACGGGATTCGAGCAGGCCGGAGGAGATGTAATCATCATTCAGGACGCGGACCTCGAATACGACCCGAAAGATTACGAAAGATTGCTCGCTCCCATATTCGATGGCCATGCGGACGTTGTTTACGGCTCGCGATTCCTCGGCGGGCCGCATCGGGTGATGTTTTTCTGGCATTATATGGGCAATAGGTTCCTCACGTTGATCAGTAACATGTTAAACAACCTCAACCTTACCGATATGGAGACTTGTTACAAGTGCTTTCGCAGCGACTTGCTCGAGGGGATGAAATTAAGGTCTGAACGTTTCGGAATCGAGCCGGAGCTGACGGCCAAGTTCGCCCGGAGGAAAGCTCGAATATACGAGGTGCCGATTTCTTATTACGGCAGGAGTTATGAAGAGGGCAAAAAAATCCACTGGACGGACGGGTTTACGGCCCTGTGGTGCATCATCCGGTACAGATTCTTTGATTGATTATGAAAGTAGTGCACTTCGGAACCTACTCGACGGGAGAAGGGTACCCGCGTAACGCGGTCGTGGCGAAATCGCTCGAGGCCGCCGGGGTGGAAGTGATAAAATGTCACCGTGATGCATGGGGAGATCACGCCGGTCGCGAGCGCGTCGTGACGAGCATATTCGTAACAGCGAAAACACTTCTCAGGCTTATAAAAGCATGGACATACCTCACCCGTCAATACCTTTGGCGCACCCCTGAACACGATCTGGTGATTGTGGGATATCCGGGTCACCTGGATATTTTTCTCGCGCGACTGCTGGCCGCCGTTCGCTCGAAACCGGTGGTGCTGGACGCCTTCCTGTCGCTATACGAAGCGGTGGTTGAAGATCGCAAGCTGGTGAATCCAAGCTCCGCGAGAGCGAAAACCGCGAAGTTTCTTGACCGCATCGGCGGCAAGACGGCTCACGCAGTGTTGCTCGACACCAGGGAGCATATCCGCTATTACCGGGATGTCATGGGCATCGAAAGTGACCGATTTATAAGGGTTTTCGTGGGCGCTGAGGAGGATTTTTTTTATCGTCACGAATCCCAACCGCCCGAGAATCCCGGCGAAGTACTCTTTTTCGGCAGTTTTCTTCCTCTCCACGGCGTTGATATTATAGTTCGAGCCGCAGCCAAAGTAGGGAAAAATAAAGGTTTTAGTTTCTCCCTGGTGGGTAACGGTCCCGAATGGAACCGATGTAAAATTCTTGCACAGGATACCGACGCCGATATTAAATGGGAGCCGGGATGGATGCATTACCGAAATCTTTCCTACCGCATCGCGCGTTCGGAGATATGCCTCGGGATATTTTCAACCGAAGCCAAAGCTCAGCGCGTGATTCCTTGCAAAGTGTTTAATATACTTGCCATGGGGAAGCCACTAATAACCGCCGACACTCCGGCGGTGCGGGAAGCGCTCACCCATGGTGAGAACGCCTGGCTTGTGCCTCCCGGCGACCCTGAAGCGCTGGCCGAGGCCGTGGTAACCTTGCACAAAGATGCCGAATTGAGAAAAAAAATAGCCGCCGGGGGGCTGGCGCTGTATCGCGAGAGTTTCAGTTACAGCGCGCTGGGTAAAAACCTGGTGAACGAACTCAAGCGCCGATTCGGCGCGTCGAGCGGGAAACAAGAGTGACGGAAACCACCACGGAAAAACAAACCGGTGGGATGCGCTTATTCGAGCGATCCATGAAATATGTGCGGCCCGCGCTCTTAATAATAGTGATCGTTCTCCTTGCGTACCTGATCCATCGTGCCGGGCCGAAAACGCTACTGGATATTGTTTTACGTCTGTCTCCCGGCTGGGTGGCGGCTTCTCTGGCGTTTTGGGCCGTCAATCTTTCGATAGCGTCGGCTCGCTACAGGTCCTTAGCGGCGCGGGAGCTTAAATACTCGCAGGTGCTCGAGGTGATTTTGGCGAGCTATCTGCTGAACTATGCGTCGATGGTGCAGGGGATCGGCATCGGCGCCAAAGTCGGGCTGATGAAAGGGCGGCGTGTGCCGGCAAGCCGCTCGCTGGCGGGCGCGGGCGGGGAAGTGATTTTCGACCTGCTGTTCACCGGCATGGTGGCAGCGGTGTTCGCGGGTTATGTCGGCTGGAGCAAATCCGGCATGGGCGATCTTCATCCGGCGGTCTTGCTGATCGCGGTGCTTGCGGCGATTTCGGCCGGAGTGGGGTTGTTGATATTCGCGAAAATATCGGGGTTCGGCGCTCGCATGGTCGAGGTGCTTAAGGATGCCTTTGCCCCGTCGCGTTTGCCGTTGAACTTCATATCGACGGCGGGGATATGGACTGCGGCGGCTGCGAGTTATTATTGCATGATACGCGCGGCGGGCGAGTTGGTACCACCGTTTCTTACGCTTGCGGCGTTGAGTGTGGGTTTCGTTGCAGGGCTTATATCCCTTGTGCCCGGCGGGTTAGGGGTACGCGACGTCACCTGGGCATACGTTTGCAGCACGGCGGGCGCGCCTATTACGGTTACGGCTACAGCGGCGTTCGCTCTCAGACTGTTGGTGATTTTGTCGGTGGCGGTGGCTCTGGGAGCATGGACGCTGCTCGGGAGACGCGGCGATTGAGATGATTGATATGGACTTCATAAAGCGCGAGTATTGCCCCCTTTGCGGTGAAAAGGAGAACCGCTTATTGTTCGAAAAGGAAGGAGCGTCTTACGTCCGATGCAGTCGTTGCGGTCTGGTGCACACCAATCCCGCTCCGACACCCGAAAACCTGAAGAAAGTGGCCGATGAATGGGCCGAAAAACACCACGCAGGGAAACATCGCACTAAGTGGGAAGGTAACCCCGAATTGCGCGAAATAATATACGGCCCGAGGATGTGGCGCATCGATCAGTATCGTTACCTCAACCGTATTCTTGACGTGGGTTGTTCGACGGGCGAGTTCCTCGACTACGCCAAAAGTCGAGGATGGGAAGTCGCCGGCTGTGAACTGGCCGACCACACCGCCCGTATAGCTCGCGAGAGGGTAGGTTGCGAAGTGAGATGCGGTCCTTTCGAGGAATCTGGTTTCGACGAAGCTTCTTTCGACGTTGTAACGATGTGGGACGTCATCGAGCATCTTTATGACCCAATCGCGGCGCTCAAAGAAGCGTGGCGCACACTCAGGCCGGGAGGGTTGTTGGTGCTGAATACTCCGAATTACGACTCGCTGTCCCGAAGACTGCTGGGAAAGAGATGGGAAGCGCTTTGCCCACCGCGACATCTTTTCATGTTCGGCCCGGCTACTATCAGAAGGCTCGTGGCCCTTTCGGGCGGGAAGATGGTCGCGCTTCGCGCAGTCGATATCAACCCGTTGGACATAGTTACCGGAACGGTCGGGCGAAAAAACTACGGATTCGACGCTCGTCAGCGGAATATAAGCAGGGTTAAGGAAACGATGGCTCGATATCCGGGTCTGGCGACCGCCCGATCATGGGTAAATACACTGCTGAGCGCAACGCGGCTCGGCGACGTGCTGGAAGTATATGCGGAGCGCGCGCCGTGAAGGTTTGCATATTCACACAGCAGCTTGGCAAACGCTGGAGCGGCGTCGGCACTTACGCCACCAACCTTGTGGCGGGCCTATTGAAAAAGGGTGTCGAGGTGACTGCGGTATGTCCATCCGGTATGCACGGCGATTTGCCCGGCGCGAAATTGCTCGAGATCGCCATGAAAGGCTGGGAGGCAAAGGTCAATTACTGGCCGCCTCTCGCGTGGCGATTCGGTATTGTGTTGAAAATGCTGGCGCGTGAGGAGCGTTTTGATCTCGTGCATTTTACCGACGCACGTGAAGCGCTTTTTACGCCGCGAAACATCGCGCCGCTGGTCGGTACGGTCAACGATTATTACCCCGCCGCCTGCCCGATGAATCCCTTCGCGCTCAAGCCGTACTACGCCGAATGGCTCACGAGGTGGGTTTACTGGCGTGCGACCAGATTGCTCGATCCCTTCGCGTACCGCAAGCTCGAGTGCGTCGCCGCCAACTCGGACTACGTAAAGCGAGTGCTCATCGCCGCGTATCGGCTGCCGGCGGAACGGATCGAGGTTATAAGCTACGGTATTGATGACATAAACGATGGAGAGGCGATTGCCCTGGAAGGCGATCCGTCGATCCTTTTTGTCGGCGCCAACTTCCAGCGCAAGGGCCTGCCGCAGCTTTTGCGCGCGCTGGCGACCGTGCGAAGCTCTCTCCCGAATGCGCTTCTGCACGTGGTTGGAGAAGATGCGCGGCGCGATAAAATGGAGCAGCTTGCGATGAAGCTTGGGGTGACAGAAAACGTTCGGTTTTGGGGAGGTAGACCGAATGATGAAATAAGGTGCATGAAACCGCGTATGTTTGTTATGCCTTCGCTCATCGAGGGCTTTGGGATCGTTTTTCTAGAGGCCATGCTGGCCGGGGTGCCGGTTATAGGAGGCAGAACGGGAGGTACGGTCGAGCTTATCGACGACGGTAAAAATGGGTTTACCGTCTTACCGGACGACGCGGAGGATCTTGCCGGAAAGATCATCCGGCTCGCCGGCGATGATGTGCTGCATGAAAAATTCGTCCGCGAAGGCAAATTAACGGCGTCGCGATTTACGGTCGATAGCATGGTGGAAAACACACTGTCGCTTTACGAAAAGGTAATTGCGAGACAAGGGGCTTAAGCCCCTTGTTCCCGGATGAATTTGGGGAAATGAAGAATAAGCCGCTATTTTGGGCCGCGGTAGGGTTTATTATCGCGGGTGGATTGGCCACAGCCTCGCATTGGCCCGGCGGGACGGTCGGGATGGTTCTGGTCTTTTTCGGTATGATTATTGCGCCGGGGTACCTATTATCCAATGTGATTTTCGACGAACCTTCCGATCCGTGGGGAATTTATCCGTTGTCCCTTGTTTTGGGCGTTTCATGTTTCGGGCTTGTCGGTATGATAATGTTTTTTCTTCGCGCACCCGTCGGTGCGGCATATCCTTCGATGGCCGCTGTGGGCGTTGTCTGCGCCGTTTTCGCCCGAAAGAAAGCCCGACACTTTGAAAAAGGCCGGTTTAAAGAAGCCGGTGCCTTGGGTTGGATTTTCGCCGCCGTGGTGTTTCTTACCGTGTTTATATCACTGCTTCTGGGCAGCTTCCGGGGCTGGGCCGTAGAATGGGATTATTACACTTACATCACCATGATCCGCCGTATCGTAGCTCGCGGCGTGGCGGATAACTTCCCATTGGCGTACTCGAACGAAAGCCACGATCCAATACACAGTTACAACGTCTGGGCGCTTATGTGGGCGGCCATATCGACAGCCATTCGAGTAGACCCGATAAGCCTCTATATCAAGTCGGGGGTTTTGGTCATACCGGCGGCGATCTTGGCTTTTTATTCGCTTGCCAAAACGCTCTTTGACCGGGCGGTGGGTATGGCGGCAACCGTTTGTTACGCACTTTACCACTTCATCGCAATGGGTTTTATACTGCTTGGGCGGTGCAGCTTTTATAACGCCGACCCGGCGTGGCTGATCTTTTTCCCGACGGTAATAAGTCTGGGGTGGCGATATTCCGAAAATGGAGGCAGGGGCCGTCTGGCGGCATGCATGCTTACTCTGGCGGGAACGATGATGGTGCATCCGTTGTGGGGAGTGTTGAGCGGCATGGCCTTGGCGCTCGGTGCTTTGGTGCGGGTTGTGTCGGACGGAAGCGAAGCCAGGCCGGTTTCCCGATGGGCGTCGCGAATAGGCTGGGTGGTGCTCTTAATTCCCGTCGTATGGGGTTTGTGGCATGTAACGTTCGAGACGGAGGTCGAGGGCGGCAAAAAGCCCGAATTATGGTGGGACTTCATCTTTTTTTTGGGGATGCCGCTGGTACTTTGGACGCCCCGGCTTATCGAGTCCGCCCGCAATCTCACCGAAAAATCACGCCGCGCTGTGGTACTGGTGCTGTCGGGTGCGATTGCCACAATACCGTTTGTCCTCCTGCGTTTCATTGAAACCCGAGGCGCTCGCATGGAGGAGTTCGAAACGCTGAAGCCTTATAACTGGTTCATTACTGAGAGCTTATATGTGTTGCACCCTTTCCATGCCACGTATACCGCGCCGGATATAACACTATTTCCCTGGACGCTCCTGATGCTGTTGGCATTGCCATGGTTAATCGTTCGATACCGACGAGGTAATGTGGCGTCGTTGTTCGCAGTGCTTGCCATTTTGCTTATACCCGTATTGGCGTTTCATCCGTACCTATCATGGATTTTCGACCGATTGTTGCACATGGCTTACTTAAGGCGGGCGCTGAGGTTTTCATCGCTGTTCGCCGCCGTGGCGGTCGGCATGGGCGCATGGGCCATAGCGCGGCATGCCGGCAAATGGGCCGGTGTCGCGCTGGTGTCGCTCGGGCTGGCGGCGGCGGTAGCGTCCGGCGCGTTTCCCGTCAACCCCGATTATTTCCGGGGCGCCATGGCCAAATCGATATTCATCATGCTGCATCGACCCGCCCAGGGGCTGTTCTGGCAATCCGACGACAATGCGCACCGCATCCGGGGCGTTCGATGGGATACTGAAGAGTTCGCCGTCCTGCTGAAACACGTCCCGCTGCGGGAAACCGTGCTGTCCGACCCCTTCTCCAGCTATCGAATAACCGCATATCGGGATATTTACGTCTTGAGTCGGCTGAAATATTCCATTGCTGCAAGGGATCAGCTTCGCCGCGAAGAAGATGCTTCTGCGCTGACGACCGCCGGGTATGATTCGAGTCGCGTATGTAACCTATTGCGCCGCTACCGGAGCCGATGGATACTTCTTAATTTAGATCCCGGCTATCGCATGAGGGGCTATTTCATGTGGACGCCGCAGACGGTGAACATGGTTCTCAACTCCGGTAAGTATTTCGAGCCGGTGGATCAAAGGCCGCCGTGGGTGCTGTTTCGCGCCACGAGCGCATGCGCGCCATGGCCGCCTGAAATCGAGGCGGGCGATAAAAAGTGAGCGAAGTTCTGGTACAGGACAAGGCCGTACGGCGCAAGGGGCCGGTGGTGACTTTCTCCGGCATGGACGGTACCGGGAAAACCACACTCGCGCTTGTGGCCGCCGACGAACTCCGACGACAAGGATACCGCGTGCGGATTCTAAGAATATACCCGTTTTCGATAATATCCGTTGCGAGGTGGATGCTGAAAAGCCTTTTTCCGGGTCTTATGCCCGAGCGCATGGGAAGTGTTCGCAGAAGGTATTCCGGAGCCGTTTTATCACTATGGAGACAACTGGCGTTTCGGGTCGATTGCATTACGACGGGCCTTCTAATACGATTCCTGTCCAATCGAGGTATGGCCGTGATATGCGATCGATACGTTTATGATTCGCTTGTGGCTTTGTTGTACGACGGTGCGTGCGATGAGGATTTCATCGAGCGTCTCGCCGCTCTTGTTCCAACGCCGGACGCGGCCTTTTTGCTGCGCGCAAATGAAAAGGTAATTTGCAGTAGAAAAGGTGTCTCCGATCTCGAAGAATGCCGTTTGTTAAATAAGATTTACCTGGAATTGAATGATATGGGCGATTTCTGGATAGTGGACACCGACGATGAGCGAAGTGCTCGCTCGGAAGTTCGAGGTATACTTTCATACTCGGGACGCAGGTGGTAAACCGGATCAAATGGCGGACGACAACGAAAAAACCGACGACACCGGCCAGGACCGGGCTTCGAGACGAATAGCGGCCGTTATTATATATATCCTGCTCGCCGCGGCGGCCCTGTGGTATTTCGGGGCGCATCGTGAGGAATTCACCCGCATGCTTTCCTTAAAGCCCGTTCATCTGGCGCTGCTGGTGATATTTAACCTTGTGACTCGCGTTTTCATCGGTGCGCGAATAAAGTTCCTCACGGCGCCTTTCGGGGTGAAGGTAAGCGTAGCGGAAGGCACGGGATTGTCGTTGATGCAAGGATACGGCAACGCCGTCGCGATAAAGGGCGGTACGGTGGGGGTGGCGTATTACCTTTACAGGGTAAAGAATTTCAGCATCGACCGATTCCTGGCAATTCTGGGCGGCGGGTTCGTCATAACGACGATAACGTTGAGCGTTGCGGGACTTGGCGGTGCAGCTTACTTGTCTGCCCGTGGGGCGCCGCTTGGGCCTGAAATACCGCTAATGTTCGTGCTTGTGCTGGCGGGAGCCCTCGGCATGCTCGTATTTCCACGCCTGAATATCCGCGCGGGCAGAATCGGCGCCGTTTTGTCCGGCGCGCTCGAAGGTTGGAACGTTCTCAAATCAAACCGGTCAAATTTATTGAAGCTCGCCTGCGTCGAGTTGTGCATTCTGGCAAGTTTTGCGGCGCGGTACTGGGTGGCGTTTCGGGCTTTCGGTCAACCTATCGGTTTCGTGCAGGCGTTTCTTCTGGCCCCGCCGGCATATTTCAGCCTTATGGTGAACTTCACGCCGGTGGGAGTGGGGGTAAGGGAACCTTTGCTGGCGTATATGTCCGGAATATTGGGCCACACGGTAAGCGGCGGGTTGGGCGCAGCGGTGTTGGACAGCATCATATTGGTGGCCATTTCACTCGTCGGCGGGCCGATAGCTACATCCATCCTTGTCGGAAAGGCACCTCGAAAAGATGCCGAAGCTTAATATCACCCACGTAGTGCCCTACTTCGTGCCCGCATGGGCATACGGAGGTATACCCCGGCTCGCTTATGAGCTCGCCCGCGAGCAGGCACGCATGGGACATCACGTCGCCGTGATAACCACGGACGCTATGGACGCTCGCAGCAGGCACCCGGAGAGCGGTCGGACGGTATCGATGGAAGACGGTCGTATGTGCGTGAGATACCTGCGAAATTTAAGTAATCGCCATGCATACGACCATCAATTATTTCTGCCGTTCGGATTGGGGAAAGCACTTGACGAACTGGCGGCGGACTCGAACGTCATTCATATCCACGGCCACCGCCATATACTTGAAGTCGCGGCGGCAAGGTTCGCCGCCGCCCGAGGCATACCTTATGTCATCACCGCTAACGGCTCGGCCCCTCGAATTGAGCGCAAAGCCGCCATTAAGGGCGCACTTGACGCCATCGCGTTGGATAAAGTGCTAAGATCCGCAAACGCCGTTATAGCCGTCTGTCGCGAAGAGATCAAGCAATACACCGATCGAGGCGTGACTCGTGATAAAATCCACATAATTCCCAATGGCCTTGATGTCGAGGCATTCGACAATTTGCCACGGGCGGGAGCGTTTCGGGCCGAATGGAGCCTCGACGACTCCCCGATAGTGCTTTACCTGGGTAAAATAACGCCGCGAAAGGGTCTCGTACATCTCGCAAGGGCCTTGAATATAATCAGGCAAAACCGCAAGATACGACTGGTTATTGCTGGCAATGACATGGGATACCTGCCGCAAGTCAGGCGGGAGATCATGGATCTCGATATGTCGGGTATCACGCTGTTCACCGGTTTGCTGCGAGGCATGAGCAAACGCGCGGCTTACGTGGACGCCAATGTGACCGTATATCCGTCCGAGTATGAAATATTCGGTCTGGTGCCATTCGAGTCCATACTATGCGGCACGCCGGTAGTGGTCAGTGACGATTGCGGTTGCGGAGAGATCATAGGCGAGGCGAATATCGGGGAGACAGTCCCTTACGGTCAACCGGACAAGCTCGCGCAGGCAATCGAGGGGGTGATTGATCGGCCCGAGGAATCGACCGGGCGCGTCGAGCGGGGAAAGGCTTTCATCCGCGAGAACCTTGCCTGGCCGAAGATCGCCGCCGATACCGTCGAGTTGTACGGCAAGCCGGCGCGTGTTTCCGGGGAGGAGACTTCGGAATAATGAAAACCGCTGCGATCATACCTGCTTACAACGAATCGCAACGGGTTGCCCAGATAGTTAGCGCAACGTCCGAGTATGTTGACGTAGTGGCGGTGGTAGACGACGGGTCTACCGATTCGACGGCGGACGAGGCGCAATCCGCCGGCGCAACGGTGCTGAAGTTGCCCGTGAATATCGGGTATGGCGGAGCGTTGCAGGCCGGGTACCGGTGGGCAGTGAGCAAAGGTATCGAAGCGCTCGTTCAGCTTGACGCGGACGGACAACACGATCCTCACGATATACCTGCGCTGCTGAAGCCCGTCATCGAGGATCGTTGCGATCTAGCGCTCGGAAGCAGGTTCCTCAAGCAAGATTCATGGCAAGCCACATTTTCGCGCAGGTTGGGCATGAAGTTTTTTTCTTTATTGATACGAATATTTTCCGGACGGCGTATTGCCGACCCGACGACCGGTTTCCAGGCGATGAACCACCGAGTGATCGAGCGGGTGGCTTCCGGCGCCTATCCGGACGATTTCCCGGACGCGGATGTGATAGTCATGCTGCACAGGGAACGATTCCGCATCGAGGAGGTGGGCGTGGTAATGAAGCCTCCTCCCGCCGGTAAAAGCATGCACTCCGGCTTAAAACCGCTATATTATATAGTAAAAATGACTCTTGCGATTCTCGTGGTCGCAATGCGACGTAATGAAGGAGGAGGTGACCCATGACACCCAGGCAAAGAATGTTCGCACTTTTAGTAGCGGCACTGCTATTGATCGTTATTGTGGATCTGGTCAGGAGGCGCAGGCTTCGTGAGGAGTTCAGCATATTGTGGCTGGGCGTTGGTATCGGAGTGGCAGTGCTGGCTGCTTGGTACGATCTGCAACTGTGGCTTACCCATCTCATAGGCGCCATCAGTTCATCCACAACGGTGTTTTTATTCGCTTTTATCTTCCTGGCGCTTATGAATCTCCACTTTTCAGTGCGAATGTCCAAAATGACCGACCAGATAAAATCCCTCGCTCAAACCGTCGCAATCCTCGAGGCCGAACCTTCGGAAAGGAACGGGGAAAATACCGCAGTCTAAAACACCATACCTGACCCTTGGGGTGGTTTTTGCCGTTGTGATTGCTCTGCACGCAATAGGCGGGGGAGTATTCCTTCTCGACGATAATCCTTCAATTCTTGAAAATCACTCCCTCCTGAAATCGTTACCGGAAGCATTGCAGTCGAGCAACTTCCGGTATTTAACCTACGCTCTGAATTGGGCCAATTTACAGGTTTTCGGGTATAGCGCCCAGGCATTTCACATGACGAACGTCGCATTGCATATCATTGCTTCCTTGATGTTGTTTTTTCTTGTCCGGCTCTTTACCGAAACCGATCAAACAGCAGCGGCTCTTGCGGCGGCATGGTTCGCTTTGAATCCTGCGATTAACATGTCGGTTCTTTATATATCGGCAAGGTCTACAATTCTTGCGACCATCTGGACGATTGCCGCAATATCGGCCTACCTGAAGTTTGAGCGTGAAGGGAGGGCACATTGGCTTATTGCCGCTTTACTGGCAAGCGTCGCAGCTATGTTGAGCAAGGAAAACGGCATCGCCGCACCGGCGCTGATCATAGCTATGGGGCTTATAAGCTCCGACAAACGCCGGTGGGCCATCGCGGCGATATTGATGCTTGCAGCATCTCTATCATTCGTCACCTTGCGATTACGGCAATTCATCTACCTGGGGCCGGAATCCGCGACACCGACCTCGTTCGAATATTTCCTTACCCAGATGACGGTTATTCCCCGCTACCTGCTTCAACTGATGTGGCCGGTCGGAATTGCGCTCGAGCAACATGCGCCGATTCGTACCGGCTTGCTCGATCCGGCTGTAATTGCGGGCGCGGTAGGTATGGCTGTGGTATGGTGCTATGCGTTGTGGCGGCTGCGCGCCTCGAAAGCGGCGGTATTTTTTCTCGTTTGGCTCCCGATAACCTTTGCGCCCGAATCCAGCATTGTGCCGTTTATAGACACGATATTTCTTCACCGGGTTTATATGCCTGCGGCGGGATTGGCAGCGTTGGTTGCATACGCGCTGCTCGTTCCCGCTCGAGCTGAAACCGGTTTCCGGGGAAAAAGAGTGGTATTGGCCGCAAGCGGTGTCCTTATGGTTTGCTTTGCGCTGTTTGACGTCTCGACTTCACTTGTCTGGAAGACCGAGATCGGCGTGCGGCGGCAAAGCGTGCGCGTATCGCCCGACAAGTTCAGGACGCGATACGACTTTGGGGTGGAACTGATCAGAGAATTACAATACCGCGCCGCGAGGCCGCATCTTGAATCGGCGGTGCTTATCGGCGACCCGACCGCCGTGCGGCGTGCCAGAGCTTGGAACGCGCTTGGGAAAGTTCGTTATCGCCTTGGAGACTTTTCCGGCGCTGCCGAGTGTTTCATCGCAGCGTCCAGGGAAAATCCTATTTGGAACGATCCTTTTTTGAACGCCGGCCTGACGTTGCTTCGTATTGAGAAACCCGCAGAAGCTCTCGAGTATCTCGAGCGCGCCGCCGCCCTTGGCCTGCAGAGCGAGCAGCTTATCAGCGCGACAAACCGGGCGCGCAAAGCGGTTCAAACCTTGCAGCCGGACGGCGGCTCGGATACAATTTCCCCATGAAGGCCCTGCTCGTCGTTCATGGCTACCCACCCGAAAGATTCGGGGGTACCGAGACTTACACGAGATGGCTGGCGCTCTCTCTTGCCCGTCGGGGACGTGATGTGAGCGTTTTTACCGGAACCGCATCCCCGGGTGAGGAATATGAACTTTCAAAACGTCAAGATGGCGAAGTAACCGTTTGGACGGTAAGAAACACCTACTCGATTCATAACGAATATGAAATGCACTACCACAACCCGCATATCGAAAAGGTTTTCGAGCGAGTTACACATGAATTCAAACCGGATGTGGTGCATTTTACATATCTTCTGGGCGGTCTAAGCGCCGGTTGTCTTCTCGTGGCGAAATCCGCAGGCGCAAAAACGGCGGTCACGCTGACGGATTTTCATCATCTTTGCGCATGGGGTCAGCTTTTCACGCCGGACGGAGTCCGATGCGAGGGGCCGCAAGCGGGTATCCGCTGCGCGTCATGCTTCGCGGGAGAGGATCCATACGCCAGCGTTCCATGGTGGAAGCGGTATTTGATCAAGTTGCTTCCTCCCAACGGACGCGCCGATAAATTACACTCGCCCGGCATCGAACGTATGAAAACCCGTTTGAGATACCTGCACAATGTTCTCGAAGCCGCCGATGCGGTGATCTTCCCCACCGAATCACTCGCGCGACCATACCGCCGTTGGGGTATCGATGGGAAAAAGGCGCCGTACGGCATTGATTGTTCGCTCTTTGACGGTTTCGAGCGCAGCTCTTCGGACAAGGTGAGATTCGCCTTTATCGGACAACTCAGGCCGCACAAGGGACTGCATGTGCTTACCGAAGCGCTCAGAGGAATGGCTGACATCGACACCTGGACTCTCGACGTTTACGCAGCGGGCGATTCGGAAGAAGAGAAGCGTTATCTTTCCGAGTCGATGGACGGGCTCGATGAGCGGGTGCGCTATCGCGCTGTTTTCGACCCGGGCGAAATCCGGCGGGTGTACGAGGAAACCGACATTCTGGTCGTGCCGAGTTTGTGGACGGAAAACTCGCCGCTGGTGATACTCTACGCCATGCACACCCGCACGACGCTTATCGCGGCGGACGTTGAAGGTATCAAAGAGGTCGGCGGCGACTGGGGATTGTATTATCCCCCCGATGACGCCGGAGCCCTCGGGAAGCTTCTCCGCCGGTCGGCGACGGATCCGAAGATGCTTAATCGACCCGATGCGCCAAAAGCTCCCGGCATCGACGAACACGCAGCGCTGGTGGAAAAAATATACATGGAGATGCAGTGATGAAAGTGGTGATTTTGGGAGGTTACGGTTTCATAGGCTCGCATTTGGCCGGCGTACTACTTGAACGTGGCGTGCAAGTGCGTATTTTCGACAAGCCGGATGCGGACCCGACTCGCATCGAGCACATCGCCGGTAAGGTCGAAATTGTCGAAGGAGACCTTGCTGTCGAGGATGACGTCGCCAGAGCGGTTGACGATATGGAAGTCGTGGTGCATCTGGCGTGTGCTTCCCTGCCCGCATCTTCGAACGAAAATATAACATACGACCTCGAAAGTAACCTGATCGGTACGGTTCGCATGATCGAGCGATCGCTTCGGGCCGGAGTGCGGCGCGTGGTGTTCACATCGAGCGGCGGCACGGTTTACGGCCCTGTGAAAAAGGTGCCTATACCCGAAGATCACCCCACCGAACCGATTTGTTCTTACGGTATTCATAAGCTTGCGATAGAAAAGTACCTCGCACTGTTCGAGCGGCTCCACGGCCTCGAGTGGACGGCGCTGAGACCGTCGAACCCGTACGGGAAAAAACAACGGCACGACTCGGCACAGGGCGCCGTCTCCGTATTTGCCAACATGATTAAAAAAGGCAAAACCATCACCATCTGGGGCGACGGATCGGTGGTGCGGGATTATTTCCACATCACGGATATGGTCAACGCTTGTGTAAAAGTCATCGAAACCGCCCCGCCGTCGCGTATATACAACATCGGTGCAGGAGAAGGCGTCAACCTTAATCAACTCATAGAATCGTTTGCAAAGGCTTCGGGGATTAAACCGAAGGTTGTCTATGAGCCCGCACGGCCGTTGGATGTACCCGAGAATGTGCTCGACATCTCCCGCGCTAAATCGGAACTGGGATGGGAGCCGAAGGTAAGTCTCGAAGAAGGATTGAAAGAATACTTCGAGGAGGATTGAACAAACGAGGCGACATCGGAATACAATAGAGTTTCTTGTTGTAATAGCGGCTGTTGTGTTGCCACGTGCATGGGGCTTATGCGCCCCTTTCGTGCGGCCTCTCGACAGCGTGTTTCAGGAAGCGCTTGCGTTATCTCACATCAAATACGGTCTTGGCGTAACCCGGGGCATAAGCGGTTTCGGTATTTTCCACGATCAGTTTCTTTACCACGCAGCGCATCCGCCGTTACTTCAGCTTATATACGCGGGCCTGTATGCGCTCTTCGGTGTCGGTGAGTGGGTATCGCGATCGTTTTGCACGCTTGCGGCGGTGGGCACGGCGCTATGCTTATGGGGCGCGCTAATCAAGGCCGGCGTGCGCAGGGCGGCATTTCCAGCGGCGATGTTCTTTGCCCTGATGCCGCTTGCAGTCGAAATGGGCCGAACGACCAATTACGAACCGGGCGCGCTGTTCTTCATATCGCTTTTCATCCTGGGCTATACGATGCGCGCCGGCCGCGACGGCATAGCGCTGATGGTATTGGCCGTCTACATCGGAGGGTTTTTCGAGTGGACGACTTACCTGGCGATTCCGGCGGTTGCAGCGGCGTCGTTAGTCGAGGGAAAAGGTATTAAAAACCTCAAGTTCCTGGCCTTACCGACCGGGGCGGCAGTTGTTGCTCTGGTTCTTGTTTTCACATGGCAAAAATCGGTTGTCGGAGTTATTCCCGTTCTGGGTCATGCAGCGACGCGCAGTGACCCGAGGGCGTTATTCAACGGCGCCGCATGGGTCGCGGCTTTATCCCATCCGCTTCGTGGAGTGGGACTGGGATGGCTGCCGGTTCTATTCGGGCTATATCGCATGCGGGCGGTGCATGGCAAGGCGCCGCAAGCGACGGGAGTGATAATTGCTTATGCGGCTGTGCCGGCGCTTTTTTTACTGCTCGCGCCGCAGTTGGTTCTAACGCATCCGATAGCGTCGCTTTACATCACGGCGCCTGTGGCCGTCCTGATGGGGATGGCGGTTGAGGAACGCGGGCGAAAAATCGTTCTCGCGCTCCTGGCGTTGCTTCTCATTTATTATTCGGCAAACGACGTATTATTCCTCCGGCAAAGATCGCCTTTCTTTTATAATCTTTCGCGCATGGTTGCGCACGAAGTCGAAAGCGACAAGAATTGCAAGGTTTTCAATTCAGCCGCCGTCGGTTACCTTCGCTATTATTACGGCATCGAAACATTCCATGCCGTTGGCGCGAACGAACCCCCGGTGCGAAGATTTGTAAAGGACGACGGTATATGCGGCTTTATACTTGATGTTTCCAACCCGGAGGTCGGTTATGCCAGGGATGCAGTATTGCACGGCGCTGATGAAAAGATCAAGCTCACATGGAAAATAAAGGGCGTCGAAGTCCGGCTGCGCGGGCGGAGGAGCGGGCGGCTACATTTAACAAATTTACTCGACCGGGCCGAATTGCCGCCTCAGTCCGCGCAAGAGTGGGAAAATCCGAGGGCCGAGATTATGGAAGTGGGTTCGCAATTGAAATACGGAATTTTTCACCATGCTCGACCCGTCGCGTCGGTGATACGCTTCACGGGAATCGACGCATCGGGCGGCGGCGATTTCGAGACCGTTGCGCGTCTTGACCCGCGTGTTTGCAACCCTCCGGCGACGGACGGTGTCGATTTTAATGTTATGGTGTCGTCGGAAGGATGGTCAAAATCCAGGGGGGGAGAAATCGTTCCTGCCGAAGGCGGCTGCAAGCCCGTGTCCATCAAGATCGGATTCGAGGAGGCGGCCTCGAGAGTGAATGTCGAGCTCGAGGTAAGGCCTCGTGGAAATGCGGCTTTCGACCGGTTCTTCTGGGAGGATCCGCGTATAATTCGCCGGGGACCGGATGAATGAGTGGAATAACGGTCATAGTGCCCGCGTATAACGAAAGCTCGGGGATAGTCGGAGTCCTCGAACAAGTTCAAGGAGCGCTTGAGGGCGTCGAGCACGAAATACTGGTGGTTGACGACGGTTCGACGGACGATACCTCGCAACTGGCAGGGTCCATTACCGGCGTTCGGGTGGTTTCGCATGGCCGCAACGAAGGTTACGGCGCGGCGATCAAGACGGGCCTGAGACGCGGCCGGCATGATCGGGTGCTTATAATAGACGCGGACGCTTCTTATCCCGAGGGCTCTATTCCGAAGCTTATCGAACTCAGCCGGGATGCGGACATGGTGGTCGGAGCGAGAACGGGGCGGCGCGTTGAGGAGTCATGGTTGCGGCGTACGGTTAAAAAATCGATAGTGACGCTCGCAAATTACCTCGGTGAAACGAACATTCCGGACCTCAATTCCGGCCTGCGCGTCTTCCGCCGAGACCTTGGCCTGAAATATATCAACCTGTTGCCGGCCGGGTTTTCGTTCACCTCGACGATAACGCTGGTCTTTTTATCGGAAGGGTATCGTGTCGAGTACCTGCCAATCGATTACCGCAAACGGAAGGGGTGGAGCAAGTTCCGGCCGTTCCACGATACGTTGAACATGTTGATACTCATCCTTCGGACGCTCGTTTATTTCAATCCTCTGCGAGTATTTTTGCCGTTGGGCGTGTTGCTGTTAGTTATGGCGTTACCCGCCGCGTTGGTCTGGAGTCATACCGGCTCGACAAGCTGGGCTGCAATATTAATCGGGCTGGTGGTGGCTGCGTTGCAAGTTTTTGGCATCGGGGTGGTGGCGGACGTTATAGGCAAACGACACAAGTTGTGAAAATCCTTTTAGTACATCCGCCTACGCGGCGCATGATATTCTCGATTTTGCCCGAGGAGGTGGAATCCGGCAGAGGTGCGAACCCACCGCTGGGGCTGCTTTACATCGCAGCGGCGATTCGCAAGTTCGGCAGGGACGAAGTCGAGATAATCGACGCACAGGCGCAAGACCTGGACGACGCCGCTCTCGAAAGGCGGATAATTGCCGCAAAGCCGCATGTGGTAGGCGTAACGGCGCTCAGCTTCACCATGCCGGACGTCATGGCGGTCTGCGCCATGGCGAAAAAAACAGGCGCAATGACTGTACTTGGCGGTCCGCACGCCCATATTTATCCCGAAGAAACCGCTCGATTGGAAAAAGTAGACTACGTTCTGGGTGGTGAAGGGGAATATTCCTTTTCCGCCCTTTTGGACAGCATCCGCGAAAACGACACTCCCGGCGATGTCCCCGGAGTGGCATGGACGGAAAACGGGAAAACGTACAGGGGGCCGGAGCCGGATTGTATAGATTCGCTCGATGACATTCCTTTCCCCGCGCGGGATATGCTCGATGTTCACCGCTACACTTCGGTGCTCGCCCGCACATCTCCCATAACGACCATGATGTCGAGCCGTGGCTGCCCGTTTCGGTGCATTTTTTGCGACCGTCCTCACCTGGGTCGCAAATTCCGCGCCCGTTCCGCCGCCGGTGTGGTGGACGAAATGGAGCAATGTCTAAGACTTGGGATACGCGAATTCCTCCTTTATGACGATAATTTCGCCACCGACCACAAGCGCGCGATGATGATAACGGAGGAGATTCTTCGTCGAGACCTTCGGGTAATTTTCGACGTGAGATTGAGAGTAACCGATCTTGACGACGAGCTTGCCGTTGCATTGCGCCGCGCGGGATGCGACCGGGTGCATCTCGGGGTCGAGTCGGGCGATCCGGATATATTGGAGGGTCTTCGGAAAGGTATCACGATCGATGACGCCATTCGCGCTTTCGGATGCGCGCGTCGTGCGGGAATACTCACACTGGCGTATTTCCTGATCGGGTCTCCCGGTGAAACGCCCGATACGGTGGGTCGCACGATAGACCTTGCGCGCCGACTGAAACCCGATTATGTGCACTTCTCGCTTCTCATACCCTTCCCCGGCACCGACCTTTATAAATTGGGCATTGAACGAAATATGTGGGATGGTGATCCGTGGCTGGAATTCGCGCGCAGCCCCCGGGCCGGTTTCGAGCCGCCTGTTTGGGAAGAAAATTTCTCGCGGGCCGAGCTTGTGAAGTTGACCTCGGAGGCTTATCGTACCTTTTATCGCGACCCTGCATATTTGTGGCGGCGACTGAGGCGAGTTCGAAACGTCGGCGAAGCGTTGCGGCAAATGAAGACGGGGTTGAGGATACTCAGGATTTAAAATGGACTTAAGCGTCATTGTGGCCTCCGGGAGAAGCGACCCGACTTCTTGCCTGAAATCGCTCATCGAGCAGCGGGACAATTTCCGGCATGAGGTTATATTGGTGCATGACGCCTCGAACACGCCGACGGAACGCATCGACGGCGTGCGGTATATCGAGTGCCCGACTACAAACCCGGCAACTAAACGCAATATCGGCGCAAGCGATTCCGAAGGCGATGTGCTGGCTTTTATCGACGACGACGCCGGCGCCTCGGAAGGATGGGCCGAGTTAGGTCTTGCGACCCTTGCCGAGCATCCTCTCGCGGCGGGTTGCGGCGGCCCTAACCTTCCCCCCGATAACCAGTCCGCCGCAGAACGTATTACCGACGCCGTGCTGGCATCGAGGCTCGGCAGCGGATCGGGATCGTATCGGTCGGGAGGAAACGCGCATGAGGCGCAAATCGGCGAAGTGCATCTTGTGAATTTTTTTGTGCGTCGCGCCGTGTTCGACGCGGTCGGCGGGTTCAGCGAAACGCTGGGATACGGCGCCGAGGATAGCGAATTCATATATCTATGTTCCCGAATGACACGGGCGGCTTTTATGTACAACCCGGACTTGTGGGTCACCCACCGCCGCCGGCCCTTTGGCCGGGATTTCTTCTCGCAGCGCTTCCAGTTGAGGATGCAAAACGGGCGGCTCCTCTGGGTAAGGCCGGGAATGTACATCACCCGTAAATCGGGGTTGGCTATCACGGTCTTGCTCGCGCTCGCATGGGCCGCTGTGACGATTCCGGCGATCATACCGGCGTTGATGTGCATCTACGCTGTTGTTTTGGGCATAGCTTCGCTGAAAGCTAAAAACGTGAGCAAGTTCGGATGGATTTTGGCGATCATGACGCTGCACGCGGTAAGCGCGCTCGGCTTGCTTGCCGGAGTCTCGCTTCCCTTGGGTGAGAAGTACCGAAGATTATTGCGGAGACCGCGATGATAAAAGCACTCGCCGCTTCCTTTGGGCACCTTGCGGGAATTAAACGTCTGACACCCGTTTATCTTATTCTCGGCGCTACGTGGCGGTGTAACGCCCGGTGTATAACCTGCTTCAACCACGAAAGACTGAACCGGGAGGAACTCGGAGAACTTTCCGTAGACGAGCATCGCCGCACGGCGCAGAACATGGGGCCACTGCTTTGGCTTTTGTTCACGGGCGGGGAGCCGATATTGCGGCGCGACCTGGCCGAAGTGGCCGAAGTATACTACCGGAAATGCTCCGCAAGGCGTATTACCGTACCCACCAACGCTCTCTTGCCGAAACAGACACTGGAAGCAACCCACGCCTTGCTCGATAAATGCCCTCGCGCCGGTATAACTATAAGCCTCGCGCTGGACGGATCGGCCGGAGTGCACGACGAAATGCGAGGCGTATCGGGAGCGTTCGATGCATTGCTCGAAACTTACGACCTCTTGGCGCAAGTCAAAGCTCAGCGGCAGAGATTGTCCATCAACGTCAATACCGTTTTGTGCAACCGTAATTTAGCGGCCATTCCCGATCTTATGGAGCTGGTGTCCGAGCGTATGCCCGCTGCCGACTTTCACGGTTTCGAGCTATTACGCGGCAAAACCCCCGACGCCGATCTTGCGCCGCCCTCGGCCGACGAGTACGAGCGGCTGCTCGAGCGCCTGGTACCGTACTGGTCACGATTTCCTTTTTATAAGGGGCCGTTCAGAAGGTTGATTCGCGCCGCAAAGGTACAGGCGCGACTAACCGAACTAGATGTGCTGCGTGGAGGCCGATTCCGTTGCCTGGCGGGTACCGTGGCTGCGTACGTGGCGCCGGAAGGTAGGGTACATTTCTGCGAAGAACTCGACAGACCGGTGGGAGAATTGCGAGAAGCGGAATATGATTTCAGGAAAATATGGTTTGGTGAAGAAGCGCGACGTTTGCGCAATTTTATAGCCGAAAAGCGCTGCTGCTGCACGCATTCCTGTTTTGTTGGATCGAGCATACTTTTCGATGTATCGCACTACCCCTCGATAATGCGCAGGATGATTTGGCCGTAAAGCAGGCCCGGGGTAGCCGACTGATTCAGTTATACGGCATTATATCTGTCTAAAAACGGCCCTTAAGAATCCCTCCGGATTGGGATAGAATAGTGAACTGAAAATGTCCACAAACCCAAAAGGCCGATACTGAATAAATCTATAAACTTTTCACCACCGTATTCGTGCTGCCAAAACCGAAAATAGCGCACTCCGAAAAATGGCTCAAACTCGATCCGAACTACCTGCCCGAAAGAGCCGAATGCGAATACTTATTGCGTGTTTCATGTCTGGATGGTAGATTGCAGTTGAAGTACACTGTAGAGAGAATGCGAATATGCACAAGAGGTTTTTTTAAGGTAATTGATCGATCCCTTAGATAAGTTTATAGATTATGTGCGGTTCAGCTCGACGGTCGCGGTTATCGAGTCGGGTGGCGGTTTTGCGATGGCTACGCGAGTTGCAATCGCGGCGGTTGCCGGATCGGTAACGGCGTTTTTCGGATGGAAAATACACAAGCTCGTGATTATGGGAGCGGGTGCGGCGGTGGGAGCCTTTGGAGGGCACTTTTTATTCAAGTTCTTGCCGGGCCTTGCTCCCGCATGGGTGTGGATGATCGGCTGCGCAATTATCGGTGCCGGGCTGGCGTATGGGCTGTTCCACGCGGCGTGTGCCCTTACGGGCGCCGTTGCCGGAGGGATGGTCGGGTGGGTTCTGGCGGCCTGGATAATGAGCGGGTCCGACAAGGCCGGTTACGGCGCGGCCATCGGTATAGTGGTGGGTGGAGTGGGCGCCTTTGCGCTGAACCGCTTATTCGTAACACTGTTCTCGGGCATAGTCGGCTCGTACGCGCTGGTGGCGGCGATACTGGTGGTGCTTCATAAAATCGCCCCCGAAGCATCGAGGGCGATACCGGCAGGGGAGTTTATTCCCATAGTATGGATGGCGGCGATTGCCGCAGTCGCCGTCCGGTTCCAATACCGCAAGAGGCCGCCCCTTGCTGAAAAGGACGAAAGTGAACGAAAAAAATCGGATAATTACGACAAAGAAACCGAATAGGCTCAGTCTTCTCAATGGAACAGGAACATCTCGAAATTGAGGGTCTCTTCAAGGAATATTCAAAGCCCTCGTTGACATTTCTTCAGATTTGCAATATTTAAGTAGTAGGTGATTTAAGGTGTTTTTCTAGCCGGGAGTGAAAGCGATGCCGAAAGAAAAAAGTAAAAAGAACGTTTTGATTACGGGAGTGACCAGTACTCTTGGACGCCAAGTGGCCAATCAGCTTTACTTCGATAACAAAATAGGGGTTATCATAGGTACCGCGGTCACGGACATACCATATTACTTCGATGACTTCGATCCCAAAAAATTCATCTACAAAAAAATCGACATTCTGAAAAGTCGGCAGCTTCAAAATCTCTTTTTATCCGAAGATTTCAAACTGTCCAGAATTGACACCGTTATTCATCTGGCATTTTACAACCGCCT
>Ga0180432_10002267_pt1 | contig 28981 bp, 31 predicted proteins | sample SS_ome_10_FD_132414 | JGI IMG/M metagenome (GOLD analysis project Ga0180432, IMG submission 132414) | Hypersaline lake sediment archaeal communities from the Salton Sea, California, USA - SS_1_MS_2 metaG | ecosystem: Environmental > Aquatic > Non-marine Saline and Alkaline > Hypersaline >... | reverse complement strand
CGCCCTCTCACTGCCTCTTTGTACTCTTCTATACTGCCTCTCGTCATGCTCCCCCTTCTGGGTAACATTCTTTCTGAGGCAACTATACCACCTTCGGTAACATTTATTATCAGTCAATTCGGAGGGTTTACAACCGACACGACAGCAGCTAAACTGGTGCGTTAGTGGCTGCCGTAGTGGACCTGGACAAACGGAGATTGAATGGACCTCAAGCGGGTTCTGGTCCCGATTAACGGAACTCGAGCGGACGAAGAGGCGGTCAAGCTCGCGTGCAAATTGGCGAAGCGAGCCAAGGCTCGCATATATGTAACCTATGTCATTCAGGTCGACCGCACTCTGCCGCTTGACGCCGAGATTGAGCAGGAGATCGAGCGGGGGGAAGAGTTCCTCGACCGGGCCGAGCGCATCGCTGAGGAGCAGGACTACGAGGTGCGGACAGACCTTCTTCAGGCGCGTGAGATCGGGCCGGCGGTGGTTGACGAGGCGATCGAACGAGGCGTTGACCTCATTATCATCGGTCTCAGCTACAAGAAGAAGTTCGGGGAATTCAGCCTCGGCAGTGTCGTGCCATACGTCCTGAGGAACGCTCCGTCCTGGGTCATCGTCAGTCGTGAGCCAATCCCTCAGGAGGAAAGCTGACGGCCAATGAACGTTGTGATCATGGGTTGCGGAAGGGTAGGAGCGATGCTGGCCGAGGTACTCGATTCGGATGGCCACAACGTCGCGATATTGGACATTGAGCCGTACAACCTCCGCAAGCTCTCACCGAACTTCAAAGGGAACGCGCTGGTGGGTAACGGCCTGGAAGATGAGTCACTGAAGAAAGCGGGCATTGAACAGGCGGATGTATTCGTCTCCGCTACACAGGGGGACAACCGCAACGTCATGGCTTGCCAGATAGCAAAGCACATCTACAACGTGCCGAGAGTGGTCTCGCGAATCTATGACCCGATAAGGGAAGAGATGTACCGCAACCTCGGGATCGAGTCCGTCAGCCCGACAAAGGTCGTGGCGGAGCTCCTCAGAGACAAAGTAGTTGGATAGTCGATCGTGTATATCGTAGTTGTAGGCGGAGGCGAGGTCGGATACCATCTGACCAAGATGCTCCTCAATGATGGCCACGAGGTGCTGATCCTCGAGCAGAACCCGGCCAGGTGTGAGAAGCTGGCCGAGGAACTGGGCAGCGTGGTGTACCGGGGCGACGGTTGTGAAGCGGCAATCCTCGACGCCGTCGGCACCGGCAGGGCGGACATGCTGATTGCCGTCACCGACGGCGACGAAGACAATCTCGTTTCCTGCCAGGTAGCTAAGCATATGTTCAACGTGCCGCGGACGATCGCTAGGATTACGAACCCCGGTAACGAGCAGATATTCAGGATACTCGGCATCGATATGACAGTGAGCAGCACCAACGTGATCCTGGCCAACATAGAGCAGGAGTTGCCCTCCCATCCCCTTATCCCCCTGCTGAAGCTCAAGAGCGGGTCGCTGGAAGTGGTGGAAGCCAAGATACCGCCGGGGTCCAAGGTCGTTGGCAGGAGACTGGGGTCTTTTCGTTTGCCCGAGGGAAGCTGTGTCCTGCTGGTGATCGGCAAGGACAAGAACCCGCGAATCCCAACCGAGGACACCGTTTTCGAGGTGGAGGATGAGGTGGTGGCCCTCACCAGTGCCGAGAACGAGGAGGCAATGAGGGCTCTGCTCATGGGCAAGCAATAGCCAATGTTTGTCTGGGTCCTTCCCCTTCATTCGTGATGATTCGAGTATCCTTCCAAGGTGAGAAGGGGGCCTTCAGCGAAGACGCCGTACTGGCATTCTTCGGCGAGGTGGAGGCAGTTCCGTGTCGCTCCCTTGCTGACGTCTTCAGGGCGGTTACTGACGGCACGACCAGATTCGGCGTTGTACCCGTTGAGAACTCTCAGGCCGGCAGCATCAACGAGACGTACGATCTCCTGCTGAAGTGCGCCCTGAACATCTTCGGGGAGGTCAAACTGGAGGTCAACCACTGCTTCATGGCGCTGCCCGGCGAGACCGTGGACACCATCAAGAAGGTGTATTCACACCCACAGGCGTTGGCCCAGTGTGAGCGTTTCCTTGCCGGGATGAAAGTGGAGATCGTGCCGACCTACGACACGGCGGGGAGCGCTAAACTCATCAGCGAGCAGAAGCTGCAGAACTGCGCCGCAGTGGCGAGTCGGAGGGTAGCGGAGATATACGGAATGGATGTCCTCTCCGAGAACATCCAGACCATCCCCGGCAACTACACACGGTTCTTCGTCATATCCAAGGAGAATGCGGAGAGGACCGACAACAGCAAGACGTCACTGGTGTTCGCAACGGAGAACACACCGGGCGCGCTGTACCACTGCCTGGGAGCGTTCGCGAACAGGGGAGTGAACCTGACTAAGCTGGAGTCCCGCCCGAGCAAGGACAAACCATGGGAGTACGTGTTCTACGTGGACTTCGAGGGGCACGTGGAGGATACTACCTGCAGCCAAGCTCTCGCGGAGCTCCAGGGGCACATCCGATTTCTGAAGATCCTCGGTTCCTATCCGGCAGCTTCCGTCTAGACGACATCCGGCTGGCCGGATTGCTGGTCACTAATCACCCCGACGAACGTGTCCGAACCGCGCCTGGAGCTCAGCACCCTTTTGGGTTGCAGCCTCCTTGCCCTCCTCCCACGCAGCCTTGCCAAGCGATACGAACTCGTCCATCTTGCCGCGCAGTTGACGGCGCGACTGCTCTCCGGGCTGTGGCGCGAACAGCAGGCCAAGAATGGCTCCGATCAGTCCACCGATCAACAGACCGGCCAGGAACCCCGGACCTCTACTTTCTTCTTCCACTCTTCGCCTCCTTCTTCTGCTCACGCTGAGATAACACGCTCAGCACTTTCTTTGCACCGGCGAATACGCTGTAACCTCTAACCGTTGGCTTCACAATCGTGTTGGATACGAGCGTCGTGATCCCCTTGACTTCCGATACCAGGTCCCTGGCTGTGTCGATAGTACTCGACAGCTTGCGGAAGAGAATGAAGGTGACGATGGCGAAGAGGAGAGAAGCCCCTATTGCCATGAAGGCCATAATGATGATCATTATGTCCCGGATATCGCCAAGCATTGGATGCCACCTCCCAGTCGCGGTCTTCGCAGCGCCCTTTCCCGCAGCGTGCTTCGTACTATACTACGTTACCGCAGAGTGTGCAATGCCGTCATCACGCTCCACGGCTACTCGATTGTTCCGCCGCCCAGCACCACATCCCCGACGTAGAACACTACCGACTGCCCCGGAGTGACTGCTCGTTGCGGCCGCTCGAACGTGAGGCAGGCACGGCCGTTCTCCGAAACCAGCGTACCCGGCGCTTCCGTCGACTTGTACCTGATCTTAGCCGTGACGGCAACCGGCTCCCTGGGTGCCTGGCCCTCGACGAAAGTGGGTTCCCTTACCCAGACTCGGTCTGCCAGCAGATCACGCTCGCCGCCTACGACAACGCGGTTCGATCTCGGGTCCACGGAGAGCACATACAGGGGGGCACCCGTGCTGACTCCCAAGCCCCTGCGCTGTCCGACGGTGAAGGACGCTACTCCTCTGTGTCGGCCCAGGACTCTGCCTTCGGTATCGACGACGTCGCCGGGGACGCCCGGAGCGCGGCGAGCCAGGTAGGTTCTATAGTCTCGATCCGGAATGAAGCACACCTCCTGGCTATCGTCCTTGTCCCACACCGGCAAACCCATCTCATGCGCGAGGCGACGCGCGTCGGCCTTCCTGTACGAGCCAAGCGGAAACAGCAAGCGGTCGAGTTCGGACTGCTCCAACGTGTGCAGGAAGTAGGACTGATCCTTCCTGGAATCCAGTCCTTTGAGAAGAGACAAGCGTCCGTTCCGCCTCTCGATACGCGCATAGTGTCCGGTGGCCATGCAGTCGAACCCGAGCGCCAACACGATCTGCAGCAGAGCGCCGAACTTGATGTGTCTGTTGCACCGAATGCACGGGTTCGGCGTCCTGCCCCGCATATACTCCTGGACGAAGGGCGCTATGACCTCCCGCTCGAATTCGTGCTGGAGGTCGACGACATGCAGCGGGATATCCAGATGTCGCGAGACCTCGTGCGCGGCCTCAATCTTACCCTCGAACATGGGGTCGTGAGGCAAGTAGGGCTCATGTCCGGAGGCCCCGGACGTCAGTGCCATCATCACACCGGTGACATCGTGACCCTCGCGCTGCAGGAGAGCAGCGGCGATCGCCGAGTCAACGCCGCCACTCATGGCTACGGCAACACGCTTGCCCTCTCTCATCTCTCTCCCAGGACGTACTCGACTGCGGCGTCAAGCTGAGGATCGCTGCCTGCCTCCCTGTCCTCCGCCGTGATTGGGACCTCGATGTCCGGCGTAAGCCCGTTCCCCTCGATCTGGTGATCTGTCGGCGTATACCAGTGCTGGATGGTCAAACGCATAGCGGAGCCATCACTGAGTATGAAATCCAGGTTCACGCTTCCCTTCCCGAACGTACGAGTGCCTATCAGAGGGCCGCGTCCATGGTCCTGGATCGCCCCCGCCACAACCTCCGCACCACTGGCGCTGTGCCCATTGACCAGTACAGCCAGCGGCATTGCCGGTGCAACCCCACCGTCCTCGACCTCGTACTCAGTTACCTTCCCCTCGTTGTCCACCGAGTACAACACCAGTCCCTCCTCGAGGAATTGGCTGGCCACGGACACGGCTCCAGAGAGGACGCCGCCAGGGTTGTCGCGGAAGTCCAGCACTATTCCCGCTGCGCCCTGGTCAAGCATCTCTACCAGCGCCGACGATAGTTCGGCCGCCGTCCTGTCGGTAAATCCCGTTACCTGAATGTACGCTACGTCGTCGGAAAGCATCTCGTAGTAGACGGAGTCCAGCTCGATAATGGCGCGCGTAATGACTATGTCGATGAGCGTGTTGTTGCCATGGTGCGTCACACCCAACGTGACGTCCGTGCCAGGTCTCCCCCTGATGCTCATAACGGCCTCGTCAAGTGTCATACCCTCGGTGGATACTCCATCTACTTCTAGGATCGTGTCACCCGGCAGCACGCCGCTGGCCTCAGCCGGCGTTCCCTTCAGGACAGCGCTCACAGCTATCTGGCTCTCTATCGTCGTCACCTCGGCACCGATTCCTCCGAAAGCGCCTTGCAGGTTGCTATGGATCATCTCCAGGCTCTCGGAATCGATGTAGAACGAATAGGGATCGTCTAGTGCTTCCAACATTCCTTCGATGGCCCCCTGCGTGAGGGCATGCGGGTCGAGGTCATCGCTATCCACATAGTTGTCGAGCACCTTCTGCCAGGCCTCCTCGATCAGGGAGAAGTCCAGGCCGGGCGTGGCAGTCGGTTCCGGGGTCGGTGTCTCGATCGAGGTTGGCGGGGCGGCATCGGTGGGCGTGAGCGTAGGAGTTGGCGTCACCTGGGCTACCGGCTGGTCTTGTGCACATCCGGCAAGCGACACAAGCGCGGCCACCAGCAGAACGGTGAAAAGCAATCTGGTTCTCATCACTTCATCCCCACCACGGAGCCCGTCAGAGCAGTCCCCGCACCTCTTCCAGAGCCCTCTCGAGCTGCGGGTCCCTCCCTTGCTCGCGGTCTTCCTGTGTCAGCTCTACCGCGATGTCGGGAGTGAGTCCAATGCCTTCGATCTCGCGGCCGTCCGGGGTGTACCAACGCTGGATCGTCAACCGGATCGCGGATCCATCGCTCAGCCTGAAGTCGGCGTTGACACTGCCCTTGCCGCGTGTCACTTCCCCAATGAGGACGGCTCTCTCATGGTTCTGCAGGGCACCCGCCACGATCTCACTGGCGCTGGCGCTGCCGCCGTTGACCAGGACCACGAGCGGGATATCCAGAGCGAGTCCGCCATCCCTGACGGAGTAATCCTTCCTGTTGCCCTCCCCGTCGAGAGAGTACAGAACGATGCCATCATCGAGGAACTGGCTGGTCACACTGACGGCCACGTCGAGCACGCCGCCGGGGTTGTCACGGAGGTCGAGGACCAGTCCCTTCGTGCCATTGCCCAGAACGCTCTCCAGCGCCGACTCGAGCTCCGTCGCAGTACGTGATGTGAACCGGGAGACCTCGATGCGCGCTACGTCATCATCGAGCATCTCGACCTCGACGGTGTCCACCTGAATCACGTCTCGCGTTACAACGATCTCGACAGGCTCCTCAGCATCCGGATGCAGGATCAGCAACCTGACCTCGGTGCCCTCGTCGCCGCGCATCTTCGCCACTACCTGATCCAGGCTCAGGCCCTCAGTGGACTCACCGTCGACCTCCAGTACCTGGTCGCCGACAACGATCCCTGCCTTCTCCGCAGGCCCACCCGCAATTGGCTTGGAGATCGTTATCTGGCCATCGACAACGCTCACAACTGCGCCGATGCCCCCGAACTTGCCCTCCAACCCACTCTGGATCAGCTGGTAGTCCTCCGCATCGAAGTACAGAGACCACGGATCATCCAGCGCCTCGATCATGCCTCTGATCGCGCCCTCGCTCACCTCATCCGGGTCGAGACCGTCCCGGTCGACGAAGTGATCGAACACGTATTCCCACGCCTCACCAACAAGGTCAACACCCTCGGAGGTAGGCCGTGGCGTGTACCGCACAACGAGTACGAAGATGCCTGCGATCAGCACCAGGACAAGTAGGAGCGTCACTGCCTTGCGAACGTTGTCGGACATCCCGGCCTCCCGAAGCTATTCCTTTGATTCGATGTTAGCAGCTTTCCTGACAGCAGGCAAACGTATTTGACACCCTCTACGTTCACCTGCTATTCTAATCACAGCTAACCGAGCCCACATCAAAGGAGGACCCTGAATGGCGGGCATCACCTCATACGGAGCCTATATACCCCTATGGCGATTGAGCCGGGATGCCATAACGAAGGGATCGCGCGGCGAGAAGGCGATCCGCTACTTCGATGAGGACAGCACGACGATGGCTGTCGCGGCAGCCCTCGACTGTCTCAAGGGGCAGGATCGAGAGTCAATCGACGGTCTTTTTTTTGCGTCCACGACCGCGCCCTACAAGGAGAAGCAGATCGCGACTACCGTAGCCACGGCCTGTGACCTGCGCCGTGACATCAACACCGCTGATTTCACCAATTCGCTCAGAGCGTGTACGTCCGCGCTGAAGGCTGCGCTCGATGCCGTCAAGGCTGGTTCGGCCAGGCAGGTGCTGGTAGTGGCGTCCGACTGCCGGATGGGCGCCCCCGGCACGGAATTCGAGCAGAACGGCGGTGACGGTGCGGCCGCTGTGCTTGTGGGAGGCTCAGACATCGCGGTGAACGTCGATACGGTCCATTCCATCTCCAAGGAGCTACATGACATATGGCGCAGCGACCAGGATACTTACATCAGGGCCTGGGAGGACCGCTTCATCTATGCGATGGGGTATCGGGACACCGTGGCTGATGTGGTCGCGGGCCTTCTGGAGAAGGCCAAGCTTGCTCCCACCGACTTCGCGAAGGCGGTCTTCGCGGCTCCCACTCCGAGGGTTATCGCGGAGGTATCGCGGAAGGTGGGGGTGGACGCCAAGACCCAGGTGCAGAATCCTTTGTTCGACGTGATGGGGAACACAGGAACCGCTTTCCCTCTCATGCTGCTGGTGGCGGCACTGGAGGAGGCTAAGGCCGGCGACCGTATACTGCTGACGAGCTATGGCAATGGTGCGGATGCGTTTGCTCTGACGGTCGGCGAGCAGATCGAGAAGGCACGGGACAGGCGCGGCATCAAGGGCCACCTGGCCAAGAAGCGCGTCGTTGATGACTATAGGACCTACCTGCAGTGGCGTGGCCTGCTGACGTTCGAAGCGCAGCCGACGCCTCCGGGCGGGTTCCTGTCTTCGGTGGCTCTGTGGAGGGACACCAGCCAGGTATTCCCGCTGCACGGACTCAAGTGCAAGGTCTGTAGCAACGTCCACTTCCCGCCGCAGCGGGTGTGTCCGGTATGCAAGAGCAAGGACCAGTTCGAGCACGCGCGGCTGTCGGACAAGACCGGCAAGATCTTCACGTTCAGCGCCGACAATCTCTGCACCAGGCTGGAGGCACCGAGGGTTACGGCGATCATCGATTTCGAGGGCGGTGGCCGCATGGCTACCGTCATGACGGACAAAGTGCTCGAGGAGTTGGAAGTGGGCATGCCGGTGGAGATGAGCTTCAGGAAACTGGTTACCCAGGACGGCTTCAACAACTATTTCTGGAAATCCATGCCGCCAAGGACCTAGTGCGGCACACCGATACACACAGAGAGGAGCATTACAGATGCCAGGCGTCAAGGATAGAGTGGCGATCGTTGGTATGGGCTGCACCAGGTTCGGTGAGCTGTGGGACAAGAGCGACCAGGACCTGATGGTCGAGTCCTGCCATGAGGCTTTGGAGGATGCCGGGGTCGACCTCAAGGATATACAGGCGGGCTGGCTCGGGATTCAGGGAGCGGATACCGGATTCGCTGGCTGCAGGCTGGCGCGTGCCCTCAAGACGGACCTCATACCGGTTACCCGTGTGGAGAACTACTGCGCCACAGGCATCGAGGCTTTCAGAGGTGCCGCGTACGCCGTGGCGGCTGGCATATACGACATAGCCCTGGCGTGCGGCGCGGAGAAGCTGAAGGACTCCGGCGCAACCGGCCTTACACAGATGGGGGGCGAGCCGCAGTTCGGCAGCTGGGTGTGGGCGCCGGTCGTAGCACCGGCCAGGTTCGCCCTGTCCGCCACGAGGTATTTCCACACCTACGGGCTGACGCCCGAGGAAGGCAAGCGAATGCTTGCCATGATCGCTGTCAAGAACCACCACAACGGCAGCCTCAACCACAGAGCGCATTTCCAGAGGGAGATAACGATCGAGCAGGCACTCAACGCCCCGATGATTGCCTGGCCGCTGGGCCTGTTCGACTGCTGCGGAGTCAGCGACGGATCGGCGGCAGCGGTCATCACGACCCCTGAGATCGCGAAGCGAATCAGGGATGACTACGTCCTGGTCAAGGCCTTCGCCATCTCTGCAGGCGCTGGGCCGATGGGTGTCATAGGGTCGGACTACGACTTCGTGCATGTGGACGAGATAGTGAAGTCCGGCCAGATGGCGTACGAGGAAGCGGGAATCAAGGACCCGCGCAAAGAGGTCGACATCGCCGAGATCCACGACTGCTTCACCATTACGGAGGTCCTGATCTGCGAGGACCTCGGCTTCACGCCCAGAGGCCAGTACAAACAGGACATCGAGGCTGGCTCGTTCAACCTGGGAGGCGAAGTCGCTGTAAATCCCGACGGCGGCCTGAAGTGCTTCGGCCATCCTATAGGTGCCAGCGGCATCAGGATGATATTCGAGTCCTATCTCCAGCTCAGGGGCAAGGCCGGGCCCCGGCAGCTGAAGAACCCGAGGATCGGCATCGCTCAGAACTACGGGGGACTCCCCGGAGGCGGCGTGTCGGGCGTTGCCATCGTCGGTGCCAGGGACTAGAATCCTTCTGGGGTGACGGGGTGCGGGTGGAGGTCATACCTTCCCGATAGGGTCTCTTTGCTCCACTTGACATAACCACCGCACCTGGTGGTGGAAGATGGCAGTGAAGACGATCACAGTCAACCGCAAGGCCTACCACGACTATCACATCGAGGAGACGGTCGAGGCGGGCCTCGCGCTCACGGGTACCGAGATCAAGTCCATCAGGATGGGCAGGGTGAACCTGCGCGACGCCTATGCGCGCCCGGAGGGCGGGGAGATGTGGCTGCTGAACTCGCATATAGCCAAATACCCCTCGGGCAACAGGTACAACCACGAGCCCAACAGGCCACGAAAGCTGCTGCTGCACCGGCGCCAGATCGAAGACCTGGGCGCAGCGGTATCCCGGCAGGGATTGACTCTGGTGCCCCTGAAGTTGTACCTTAAGGGTGGGTTAGCCAAGGTCGAGCTGGGGCTGGCCAAAGGCAAGCGCGCGTACGACAAGCGCGAGGCCATCGCCAAGCGCGACGCCGAGCGCCATTTACGGCGCGTAATGAGCAAGAAGGCCCCGGCAGGAAAGAAGCGGTAGTCGCCAGTTTACATAATGGGGACGTGTGGTTCGACAGGGGAACGGGATCACAGAGTTGCAGGCCGAGGTGCCATCAACCTCGCTAAACAGGTGGCACAAAAGTAACTGGCGAACGCGAATACGCACTGGCAGCCTAACATAAGGCAGCCACGCTCTCCCTGGCCCCTCCTCGACGGGTAGGGTAGGGTGCCGAAAAGCCGAGGTGCTGCAGTCCTGACGCCGGTAGGGGCTGTTTAAGATTCACCGGCTGGCTTCGTCGTAGTCGGTCGGCGGACGGCGGCGGAGCGAGATACAGAGGCCGGCTAAGCCTGTAGAAGCTCTGGATGTAGTTCTTCTGGACGGGGAGTTCGACTCTCCCCCGTCTCCACCAGAAGCCGAAGCCTCTCCGTCGGAGAGGCTTTTTTTCGTGCCAACCCCCAACAAGGACTGCCTTCGATAGCACTACGGCGTCCCTCCGAGCGGTCGGCTGTTCTCCCCCACCCCGAAGCGGACCCCCTATCCAAACGTCCCTAGCGCGGCCATCGCGCCAACCCCAGGGATATGGGGCTACGCAAGCCTGTACCATCACAGAACCCGAAAAGAGGGATAGTGGCAGCACCATGGACAGGATAGGTAATTGGGCCTATGCTCACTCATACCTATGCGACTATACTGAGTTCCTGGTTTATCGTTCGCAGGGAGGGAGGGTAACGTGAACAAGGAAGAGACGTACGATGTCGTAATCATCGGGGCAGGCCACAACGGCACAACAACGGCCGCATATCTGGCCAAGTGCGGGTTGAGCGTCTGCCTGCTCGAGGAGAGGCCGGAGGGCGGCGGGGCGCAGGAGACCACAGAGCCTATCGCCGGTGTGCGCATCCAGCCCCATGCCATCGCCAACTACGGGGGATCGGCCCCGGGCTGGGAGCAGTTGGAGATGTGGAAGTACGGCTTCCGCATGGACTGGAAAGCCGGTGCGCATGTGCCCCTGGATCTGAATAGATACATGCTAACCACCGACGGACTGTCGGCTGTGACCGATACGGACAAGATGGGCTGGGCCAAGATATGCTGCATGCTGAGCGAGCCAATGGGCTTCAAGGACCTGCTGCGGGCTACTTTCTGGTGTCCGCCGCATCCAAGTTACGTCGAGCTGGATGAGCACAACATCCCCTTCATGCAGGTCTACAAGAAGTACGAGCCCGAGGTGTGGACAAAGGAGCTGCTCGAGTGGACGATGTTCGACCTCATGGACGAGTACCTTGAGACCGAGCCCTTCAAGGTGAACCAGGCATACATCGCCCTGGTATCGGGGGCTCACGGCCACATGGAGGGTGGGGCCATTCCGGCCCTGTGCAGCGTGGCAACTGTGCTGCCGCCCGCCGTCGCCAATCCAGTGGCCCCGCGCGGCAACATCCACGGCTACTATCACGCCCTGCTGCGCTGCGCGATCGCGCACGGTGCGGTGGTGCGCACGTGCTGCCCGGTGGAGGAGATCATCATCGAGCACGATCGCGCGGTCGGGGTACGGCTCAGGGACGATGCCACTCAGGGGGCGAAGAAGATCTGGGCGAAGAAGGCGGTGATCAGCGCCGTTCACATCAAGCCGACTTTCCTCGATCTGGTGGGGCCGCGACATCTGGACAACGGCTTCCTGCAGCGGATCAAGGACCTCAGCCTCAAGGGCGGAAGCCTGTACATGGCCCATTTCCTCACCCGCGAGCGGCTTCGAGTCCGCCCGAAGTTCCGCAAGCCTGAGTATAGGTATGAAGATTACAGCTCCTTCACGGGCCCGTTCTATCCCATGGACTCGCGAGAGCTGTACCACGAACACGTGACGGAGGTACTGGGGTACCAGCGCAATCTCACCATCCCGCCCGAGAGGGCGATGTACGGCATGGTTGCCAGCGAGACCTACGCCGAGTGTCATCCACAGTGCACGCGCCCCGGCTACTACATCAACGGGCCTCTGTTCATGCTGGTCCCGACCCCGCAGTACAACGTCGACGGCGCGGAGTCCATGGAGGACAAGGCCAAGTGGGACGAGTACATGCGTGTCGCGCTCGCCCAGGTAGTCGAGAACCTCGATTCGGACAACCTCGTGCAGATGTTCACCGACACGCCGTGGAACCAGGAGTTCCGCAACACCGGGATGCTCGGGGGCTCGTGGTACGGTATCCGCTGTGACCGGGACCAGTGGTGGAACGAGCGTCCCCTGCCGGAGCTTGCCCGTTTCCGCACCCCGATCGACGGGCTGTACCTCTCCCATCAGTCGTCGGCCCACCCCGGAGGCCTGTGCCTGATGGCCGTCGGCTACAACCTGATGCACATCCTCATCGAGGACGGCATCGCCGAGCCTGGTGACTGGTGGTACGCCTCGCCGTGGTACATTCCGGAAGAGGGAAAGATATCGGCGATACCGCGGCGTCCCGAATCCGTCGCGACCCGTTGAGGCCGTCAAGGAGGAGAGATATGAAGAATAAGAGAGAACTGGTCGGAGATCCGCATCCGCAGTGCTTCTTCTCTGAGTTCCCCGCTCAGAGCGACTGGGATGCCGTTATCATCGGAGCAGGACCCAACGGCTTGATAACGGCCGCATATCTCGCCCGGGCGGGCCTCAAGGTTGCTCTGGTCGAGCGCCGCTATGAGGTCGGTGGTGGTCTTGCCACCGAGGAGATACTGTTCCCGGGCTACTACTCCAACATACATGCCATCTACCACCTGATGGTGGACTTCATGCCCGTCGTCAAGGACTTCGAGTTCGACCGTCATGGTTTCGTCTGGATCAAGCCCAACCTCCAGACCGCTATGGTATTCAAGGACGGCGGCTCCCTGCTGCTGACACGCATGGTCGAGGACACCGCTGATTCCTTCCACAAGTACTCCGGCAAGGACGCCGTAGCCTTCGGCAAGCTCATGAGGGACTGGCGGCGGATCGTGAGTGAGATAGTGGCCCCGGCTACCTACGTGCCGGCGATGTCTCCCCTGGATATGAGCATCTCCATTCAGCGCACCGAGATCGGGCAGAAGATGCTGGAGCTCGTTGAGCAGAGCCCGCTGGAGATCATCACCAAGAACTTCGAGAACGACCGGATAAGGGCTCTCCTGCTCTACGTCAGCTGCATGTGGGGGCTGGACCCCAGGGAGACGGGGGTAGGATTCTTCGTCCCACTCCTTCTCGACCGCGGGATGAACAAGTGCTACTGCCACGGCGGTTCGCACAAGATGGCTGGCGCGCTGTCGCGCGAGATCGTCCGGGCCGGTGGCACGATCCTGGAATCCTCGGAGGTAACCAGGATCAATATGAACAACGGCTCCGTCTCCGGCATTGAACTCATGGAGGGCCGGACGCTCAACAGCGACGTTGTCATATCAAGCCTCGATCCCCACACTACTTTCCTTGATCTTGTCGGCTCGGAGAAGCTACCCCAGAACCTCAAAGAGATGGTCGAGGGCTGGAAGTACGATAAGTGGAGCTTCAACACCCTGCACGTCCTGTCGACGGAACCTCCCCACTACGCCTGCGGAGATTCCTGGGTCGATGAGTCGTTCATGACTATATTCGGCTTTGAGAGCACCGACCAGATCCTTGCCCACTGGGACAACGTTGTGGCGAACAAGGTCGATACGGACATCCTGGGAGGTCACTCCACCTGCGAGAGCAACTTCGATTCTCACCTGATTCGAAGGCCGGGCAAACACGTCTCCTTCTTCCAGATGCATGCGCCCTATGACATCGAGGGCGGTTGGGACAAGCGGGGCCCCAAAATCGAGGAGGCAATCCTCGCCAAATGGGAGAAGGCTGCGCCCAACATGAAGCGGGAGAACATCGCGATGACCGTCCAGGAGACGCCGGTGGACATCGAGATACGGCTCCCGAACATGCGCCAAGGCTCGATCAAGCATGGCGACTACAAGCCGGTCCAGCTGGGTTGTTTCCGCCCCAATCAGGAATGCTCCAACCACAGCACTCCCATTCAGGGCCTCTATCTGTGTGGGGCCTCTACGTATCCGGGAGGCCTGGTGCTCGGAGGGCCGGGCTACCTCGCCGCCAACCGGGTGGCGGAGGATCTGGGCGTGACCAAGTGGTGGAAGCCAACCAAGGAGATGGAGAAGTACATCAAGACATACCTGGAATGAGACCTGTGGCGTCGAACGCCGCGTTCACGATAAGGGCACGCTGCTTCCCCGACCTGTAGTCAGTCACCGATCTGACCGATCGGCAGCGCCCGCCTCGGTCTGAGCCAGCAAGGCCGCGCCGAGAGCACCCATGATCTGGGGTTCGTCTGGAACCACGATCGGAAGGCCGATTGCAGCAGCTAGCGAGTCCCTCACTCCGGCATTCTTGGCAACGCCCCCCGTGAATACCACCTGCTCCCTGTAGCCCACCGTCCTGCCCATGACCGCTACCCTGGAAGCTACAGCCCTATGGATGCCAGCTACCAGGTCCTCCCTGGTCCGCCCATCGGCACGAAGTGAGACCATCTCCGTCTCGGCGAATATGGTGCACGTGCTGCTTATGTGGCAGGGGTCTTCGCTGGTCAGCGACACCGGACCCATCTCTTCGATCTCCAGGCCCAGTACCCCCGCCATGACCTCCAGGAACCTGCCTGTTCCGGCGGCACACTTGTCGTTCATGGCGAAGTCGCTGACGGTCCCGTCCTCGCGGACGCCGATGACCTTGCTGTCCTGGCCACCTATGTCGATGACCGTTCTGGCCGCGGATACTGAGTGATTAACTCCCTTGGCGTGGCAGATGATTTCGCTTGCCGCCTTATCGGCGAAGGCAACGGCGTTTCGGCCATAGCCAGTCGACATAACGAACCCCAGGTCGGCCCTGGCGATTCCGGCCCGCTGCAACGCCGCGTCCGTTACCTCCTCAGCCGCTCGGGCTACACTGGCACCGGTGGGCATAACGGCATAGGCCAGCAATTCGCCGTCCGCCACAATGACGGTCTTGGCGGTTGCTGCTCCAACATCGACACCCGCCGTAATCATCGTTCGGTATGTGTAGGACCGGCCCTATACGGCCTTGGCCGCCTTGGTCGCCCTCAGCAGCTCGGCAAACGTCTCGACCCTGGTCCTCAGCTGGCCGGCGCTGTAGTTCCGGGTATCATAGGTGTCCCCCTCCAGGACGAGCACCGGCACGCCCAGCTCCTTCTCTATGGTCCTCTTGGTTATCATAACAGTGGCGGCCCACTCGCGGCAGGAGTAGGGGTAGAAGTTGATTGCTCCCTCCACGTTGAAGGCTTTGCAGTTCTCCAGGTTGATGGCCACGTGCGCCTCACCGGAGTGCGGTATGTCCAGACACGGGCCTACACCGATCTGGTCCCCCCAGTCGGTGTAGGGGTGTTTGCCGAGCACCCAGGGGCTGAGCCAATACGGTATCTGAATACGGATGGCCAGGCCTGTCTCCTCAATCATGCGCGTTATGCTCGGGTCAACGCTTATGGTGGCGGTGGAGAAGACGCCCGGGGCCCCCTTCTCGACAACGCCCTTTCCCTGCTCGATTCTCTGCATCACCTCGTCGACCAGGATCTCGAGCGCCTTCTGCTTCCCCTCAACGTCCCTCGTAGGCATGGAGTTGAGGAAGAAGGCGTGGGCCAGACTGGACTGGCTTATCGGCTGGGGGTCAGCGCGTCCGATAGCCTCCGTCATCGCCTGGTACTTCAGCCGGTAGATGGCGTTCGACTTGCTGGTGGCGCGTATCTCCTCCTCCGTAATCTGACAGCTGAACATCTCCTCGAATGTGCGGAACATCTTGCGCGCCTGAGACCCGCAGTAGCGAACGCGGTAATCATTGAACTTAGGCCAGTCGCCCCAGTTCGCATCCGAGCAGCTGTCGAGGTACAGCACCGGGACGCCGTACACCTCCTGCAGCAGTTGCTCCGCTTCCGAAGGCTGGTCGCAGTGATAGGATGCCATCAGCGACAGGTCCGGGAAGGGGATTACCCCCTTCACCATCGCACCCAGTCGAGTTTGATAGAGAGCGCAGTGGGCGGCTCCGGGCGGCAGGCCATTCTGCTCTCCGACCTCCAGCAGGGGCGTGAGCTTGTCGAATATCTGACCCATAGTCATGTTGAGTATCTGCCCCGGTACGGCGAAATACACTTCCTTCTCATCAACCGAGAGCATCATCGACATCAATGGCCGGAGCTCCATCGGGAACTCGCTGTAGACCACCTTGTCATGTTCTTCCCTCGCCAGTACGAGATTCACGAGTTCTCTCATCCATATGCCGAGGAACAGGCGAACGCCGAGCAGGTCCATGTCCAGGTAACGCTTCAGCCTCGTCTCGCCCCGCTTGAAGTCCTGCTCATCCAGCTCCAGGACCTTGAACGCCTTATCGATCCTGGGTCTCTCTCTCTCGATCTCATCAGGTTCAAAGCCACATAGCTTCAGTAGGTCGGTGTACATATCTACCTGCCTCCCCCCGATCTGACTATCTCGACAAAGGTCTCGATCCTTGTCCTCAGAGGGCCCCTCTCGGAAACGTCGTAGTCCGACTCCAGCTTCAACATCGGGATATTGAGCTGATCTCGGAGTGTCTTCTCGAAGTAGTATGCCTGAATGTCGTAGCTGCTGCGGTACAGGAGCTGGTACCAGACAACACCGTCCACATCGAAATCCCCGGCCAACCGTATCAGATAGTCAACGTGCTCCCTGGATGGCCGGAACCACGCCGGCGGTTCCCTCCTCCTGAAGTACCTGTCCGCGAGGGCCTCGATGAGGTCGCCGTTAGGCTCCACGTTTTCCCAGTAATGCCTCATCCCCTCGGCGAACTCCTCGACGACGATGGAGGCACCGGCCTGCTCAAGCATCTCCGGGACCTTGTAGTCGCCCATTGCCAGTGTGGAACCCGTTAGAAGAAGCCTCGGCCCTTTCTGCCCGGAAGCCGGCTTGTTCTTCAGCTCTTTGAGAACCGACTCCAGGACATCCACCAGGACTGTCTTGTCGGCTACATACGAAGCATGGTTCAGCCTGACGAAATCGTAGCTGCTTATGGGTGGCTGCTCGGACCGGCGCAGCAGGCTGATCTCCTTGAGAAGGCTCCTCATTCGGTTGCACAGGCTGATCGCTTCCCTCAGTTTCCCATCATCGATTTTGTTGCCAGTGAATTCCTCCAGCTTGTTCTTGAACTGGCGCAATCCCTCGACATAGTAGTCGAAAGCGTGTTCATCCTTCTGATGAGGGACGCCGAACCGGAACACGTTATCGTTGGCGAAGAAGTCGAAGCAGTCGGCTATGGCCTTCACGTTGTGGTCGGTAACCGGGACTACGAAGAGATCGAGCATCTGATAGAGTGGTTCCTCACCCAGCATTCTGTAGCCGATCTGCGACCTGCAGAAGGTGTCGACGAACCTCGGGATATAGGCTGCGCTCTCCGCCACGGGCTCGGGGTCTCCCCCACGGATCAGACCGACCGGAACTGCACCGCTGGCATAGACCAGCTCCTCGGGCATGTAGCCGCCGGGGGCGTAGCCCACGAGTTTGACTCCGTTCTGCCTGAGGCGTCCCAACTCGGTCACTCTGGTCGCCAGGTGATCATTCAGTCTCTTTGTCGCTTCCATAAGGTAGTCACCTCTGTCAGGATGCTAGCAGTCTGGGGAGAGGGCGTCAAATCGAATTAGATGCTCGTTCACGATGTTATGCTGTCCGAAGCCACAGGCACTCGGTGACACGGAGCAGAGATTCTGCAATAATCCTTAGAGGCCCTTACGGGAACCAAGGGGCTACTTAATAGAGCGCTCGGTGTGGTAAGGGGGGCTTACAGTATGCCGGAAGCGAAACGGGGCCAGGATGACCCGAAGAGAATGAGTGAATACGCGCGACAGTTGGCAGTGTCCGATCCCTTCAGGGAACTGGCAATCCGTGATGCCATCGCGGCGCTGGCCATGCCGCAGGGCAGCGGCGGCCTGGATGTAGGGTGCGGAATCGGATCGAACACGCTTCGGCTGGCCGAGGCCGTGGGGCCTGCCAGTCACGTTACCGGCGTGGACACGTCGTCGGAGTTCCTGGTCTATGCCAGGGATGCCGCGGAGAGGGCAGGGCTCGCGGCCAGGACTCGTTTCGAAGAAGGCGATGCCAACAGACTTCCGTTCGAGAATGACACGTTCGACTGGGCGTGGAGCTCGGATTGCGTCGGCTACGCTCCGAGTCTGCGTACCGGGGCGATCCGTGAGATGGCACGCGTGGTCAGGCCGGGAGGCACCGTCGCAATCCTGATCTACTCTTCCCAACTGCTGCTGCCCGGCTATCCCGTGTTGGAGGCCCATCTAAACGCCACATCGGCAGGCATAGCGCCGTTCAACAAGGGCGCGAGGCCGGAGTCCCACTACCTGCGTGCCCTGGGATGGCTCCGCGAAGCGGGACTCGCCGAACTGGCCGCCGAGACCTTCCCGCAGACATTCCAGGCCCCGCTCCGGCAGGAGGTGCGCGACGCACTCATCTTGCTGATCGACATGCGCTGGCCCGGCGCGCTGGCGGAGCTTCCCCCTGAAGAGCGGTCTCTCTATGAACGACTCACTACTCCCGAGTCCCCCGATTTCATCCTCGACCACCCTGACTACTACGGCTTCTTCACGTACACAATGTTCCGGGGCAAGGTCACAGCCTAGCCGGTGACGTTGACATAACGGCAGCGCCCTCGGGGACTGATTTACATAAACTAGCACCCCTTTTCGCAGCTTCGCACCTGTCCCCACCGCAATGTGACTAGGGGAGCAGTGCATGCAGTCCAAAGTGTCCACCGGCATGCCTGCAAATACCGGACGGCGCTGAGGACTGATTGCTGATAGTGCGATATAGCTGCAGTCCTCTAGTCCGCAGAGTCCCATGAGGTTGTTCTACAGCTGTGGGACTGCGGGCGGCAGACTGCCAACCAACGGGATTCGCTTGCATTGGCAAGCTGGCGGGTAGTCTGTGATGGGTCGCAGGCCCGAAGTCCCATGGCAGGTGCCGGGCCAGCCTTGTTGCTGGAGTAGGCCACGAGTAGTAGAATGGGGCGGGGATGAGAAGCTTGGAGGCGCCGCATGACTGAGGCCCAGAGACCCCTGACCGGCGAGGAGCTCTGCCTGCTGGGCAGGATTCACGCCGGCGTCGCGTTGCTCGACGAGCTTCTGGGGTTCACCATTCGCGTAATCGTCAGGGCCAGGCCGGGACCGGGCCGGGTGCTGACCTCCGAGCTGACCTTCTCGCAGAAGATCGGCCTGCTCCGGGAGCTTGGCGTCTCCAGGCTGCGCAACGACGCGAGGCTCAGCGGGATGAGCGAGTTGCTTGTACGCGTCGAGGAGGCTGCACGCAAAGGGTCGCCGGTGACGTATGACGTCCGGCTTCAGATGGACGACGAAGGTGAGGGCAACGGACGCGGTATCCTGGTTGAGCGCGTTGCATCGCCTGTTGACCGACTCGAACAGGACGCCCGGTTCGTTGAGGGGGTCGCTGCTGATGTCCTGGCGTTCCTGGAACGCGTCCACGGCGCTCTCTACGACACATACGCCTCGGACGCCTGATACTCCTGGTTCTCTGCCTATCACGTCAATTGCTCACGGCGGCAGTTGCTTGACATAACTGAGACCGCTCTTTCGAACACCCGGACCTGGCCGCTACAACCCTCTACAGTCATTGTGCCACACCGCGTCGCTTGGCTTCTGGACCATCCTGCTGTTGATCAGCCTGCCCGGGTGCCGAAGGGCGGTCTTGTGGTTGGTGGTTGACGCCACAAAGCCGTCGAGAAAGGCGGCGGGGGAGTGTTGGCTCTGTGGCAGGTGGTGGCGGCATCCATGAGCCCCCGAAGCAGAGCCGGACCTGCGTCGCGAGCCGCCCAGGGTCTCCCATTTGATGAGTGTCGTTGTTCACATAACGAATATAGTGCGACGTTATCGTGAAACACAAGAGAGATCAGGAACTCAGCACCCTCTTCACAAGGGCAAGCTCGTCCCTGATGAGACGGGGCATGAGGAAGTTGCGGCGGACGTTCTCTTTCCCCTGCTTACCCAACTCCGACGCCAGCTCGGGGGTCTTCAGCAGGTGTACTACCTTGTCGGCGCACTCCTCGATACTGGTCACCAGATAGTCGCTCAGCGCCCCGGTCATCTGCATGGGGATTCCGCCTGCCTTGCCGGCCACCATCGGAGTGCCTTTCCAGAGGGCCTCCGAAACGACGAGGCCGAAGCCTTCCTTGATAGACTTCTGTATCGCAACGTCACACGCGGTCTGGAAGGCGTTCACCTCCATGTTGCCCACGCCTGTCAGGTTGCTGAATACGTGAATGTCGCTGTCCTTGTTGGCCTCTGTGTTGATTGCGGCATAGATGCCCCAGCCCTCGGGATCGTCGCCTGCCAGTGATCCTACCAGGGCGAGTTGGAGGCCGGGAATCTTCTCCTTTGCGAGTCGATATATCTCGATCACGCCGAAAGGGTCCTTCCAGGGGTCGAACCTGGACACCTGTACTATCAGGGGACGCTTGCGGTCCATGCCGAGGTTCTCGATCATCTCACGACAGAGCGTCCTCGCCAGTTGCATGTTCTTGGAGCTGAAGGCGTCGATGGCCGGGGCCATTATCCCGATGTGCGGCAAGCTCAGGCCTTTCGGCACGAACTCCTCCATCGTGAAGACGGCCGCGTCGTACTGCTCAACATAAGGACTGAGGAAGCCCCAGGCGAGGGGGTCCGGCTCCGAGCTGTCGATGTGACACCGCCAGATCCACTTCGCCCGCGTCTCCCTGCTGAACTGGCGCAGCGCAGCCGGCTGAGGATCGTTGACGATGAAGACGTCGTAGTCGTAATCCATCTCCCGGGCGTTGGCCTGGTTCTGCGTCTTGTAGACGCGTTGCGTCTCCTCACGCCCGATCAGGGAGCCGTCGCCACCCTGCAGGGCGTTGTGCATTGCTTTCGTGATAGTGAAGAACCGCCGGTCACCGTGGATGACCTGCCAGTCGGCATTGATACCAATTCCTCGCATAAGAGGAATGTAGCAGCTCAGCAGTTCGGCCACGCCTCCCCCAAAGGGGGTGGAGTTTATGTGACACAGGCGAATCCCCTTGAGGTCGGCAGCCAGACTATCCAACTCATCGAGGACGCCATTCCCCATCAGCAGGCGGTACTTGTCCAGGGTTCTCGTCCGTAGCGTTATCTTCTGAAGCATGGTCAGACCGGCGGGCCATCAAACAGCCACGGCTCCGCTGCACCTGGGCTCGTGGCAGAGTATGTAATACCGTGCTCCGTTATGTCAATCACCTTCCGGCATCGGAGGCCAGTATGCCTCCGATAGCCCAGTTGTCCTTCGATACGTCCTCGAAAACGATCGTTGTCGCCTCTGGGGTTGTGTGCGCGATCGTGACCATTGCCTCGGTTATGACCCGCGCCAGCTCCGCTTTCTGCGCGTGAGTCCTCCCGGGCCACATCTCAACCCGCACTATCGGCATCTCCCACCTCCGCTTTGTGGTTATCCATCCCTGTGCGATTGCCCCACCGTCCCGCCCCATGTATAATCGTCACCGCAGGTATCCGTCAGCTCTACAGCGAGGCCCGCTTATGTCGTCAGGTCGCCTCCATGGACTCAAGGTGAGGCTCAAGAGAGCCCTCGGTTTGAATGTGATACTCTGCGATAGCTGCATGTGGAACTGGCGCAGTTCCTGCCATAACCCCGACCGCCCCCGCGCCGTATCGTGCCCCGACTACAAGAAACGAGGATCTCAGTACTGACCCCTCGTTTCCTCTGGGATAGTCCGGACTTTATGTCAAGCTAGTACTCTACTTGTACTCGTAGAAACCCTTGCCGGACTTCCGCCCGAGATGCCCGGCGGTCACCATTCTCTTCAGCGTCAAGGGCGGCGCGTATTTACGGTCCTTGTACTCTTCATACATCGACTCTGAGATGTAGAGGACCGTATCGAGGCCGATGAAGTCCGCCAGCCGAAGCGGCCCCATCGGGTGATTGCACCCCAGCACCATGCTGCTGTCTATGTCCTCCCTGCTCGCCACGCCGTTCTCCAGCAGCCGTATGGCGTCCAGTATGAACGGCGCCATCAGTCGATTGACGATGTAGCCGGGCTCATCACGTGCCACTATGACGGACTTGCCCAGGGATTCACCGAATGCCTTAACTGTCTCGAAAGTATCATCGCTCACGAGAATCGTGACAACCACCTCAAGCAGAGTCATGACGACGACCGGATTGAAGAAGTGCATGCCGACTACCTTCTCGGACCTCTGCGTTGCCATCGCCATGTCGGTGATCGAAAGACAAGATGAGTTGCTCGCCAGGATTGTGTGCGGTGGGCACACATTGTCAAGGGTGGAGAACAGCTTCTTCTTCTCGTCGATGTTCTCCACAATCGCCTCTATCACCATGTCGCAATCGCTGAAGTCCTGCACGCTGGTCGTCGTCCTTATGCGGCCCAGCACATCCTCCAGATCATGCCTCAGCACCGTCCCCTTAGCGACTCCTCTCTCCAGCGAGTCCCGTATTCCCCTCAGACCTCTTGCCAGCAACTCATCGCTGAGGTCTGATACAAGGATGTCGTACCCGGCCTGTGCCCCCAGCTGGGCTATCCCGCTCCCCATCTGACCACAGCCCACGATTCCGATTTTCTTGAGGGTCGTCATGACGCCTCCTCTTCCTCTCGAACTCCCCTCCCCGACCGGCCACAATATAGCAGAACTCCTGCCAACGAACAAGCTTACATCAGTCCGCTGCTCCCCACACAGCAAGAAGAGCACCGGTCATCCGGTGCTCTTCGTCTTGGACGAGTGCGCTATGTATTATGTCAAGTACATGCCCTACTGGTAGTCGTAGAAGCCCTTGCCGGACTTCCTTCCCACGTGCCCGGCCGTCACCATCCTCTTGAGCAGCAATGGAGGAGCGAATTTAGGGTCCTTCAGCTCCTCGTACATAGACTGGGCGATGTAGTACATGGTATCCAGGCCGACGAAATCAGCCAGCGACAGAGGTCCCATGGGGTGGTTAGCGCCAAGCTTCATTCCGTTGTCGATGTCTTCTCTCGTGGCTATGCCGTTCTCCAGCATCCTGATGGACTCCAGCATGAAGGCCCCCAGCAGCCGGTTGACGATGAAGCCGGGCTTGTCCGGGGCCACGATAATCGTCTTGCCGAGGGACTCTCCGAAGCTCCTGACGGCACTGAGGGTCTCCTCGCTGGTCGTCAGTGCCTTCACCAGCTCGAGCAATGCCATAACCGGCACGGGGTTGAAAAAGTGGGTTCCGACGACCTTGTCCGGTCTCTTTGTGGCGGATGCAATCTCAGTCACCGACAGGCACGACGTGTTAGACGCTAGAATCGCGTTCGGCGGGCATATTCCGTCGAGTTCCGCGAATATCTTCTTCTTCAGGTCCATGTTCTCGATGGCGGCCTCAATAACCAGGTCACGGTCCGAGAAATCCTTCGTGTTCGTTGTGCCCTTGATCCGCCCCGCTATCGCTTCCTCTTCCTCCTTGGCCAGTTTGCCCTTCTCTACGCTCTTGGCAAGGGTCTTCTTAATCGCCCCCAACCCCTTGTTGAGCAGGTCATCATTGATCTCCGATACTACGACCTGATAGCCGGACTGTGCGCAGCTCTGAGCGATACCGGCACCCATCAGGCCACATCCCACAACTCCAACCTTCTCGATCTTCATTCGGCCCCCTTCTGATTACTTGGCTCGACAGCCAGAAGAAGTATAGCAAATGGCATCTGCGGGTACAATGTCGCGAACGTGTGATTGGGTTCGCGTCCGGCTACAAGCCATGACTCAGGCGGGACGCGAGACGTGGAGGCAGGCCCTGTTGCTCCATCCGCTCCTGCGTGGCCACGACATCGTAGGACACCCTTCTATGCCATACAACGCCTTCGCTCAGGTCACAGATGATGTAGCTGGCTCTGGGATCACCGTCCCTCGGTTGCCCGACGCTGCCGGGGTTCACAATGAGACGGTTCTCCCTGAGCGACAGGGGGGTCTGCGTCGAAAGCTGGTAGCACTGACACTCGCCGTTGGAGCCGATTCGCTCGAAGGCGAGTGGCATATGGCTGTGTCCGATCAGACAGAACTTCGTTTCGAAGTAGTTGAAGCTGATCAGAGCGCCGTATTCGGAAACTACGTACTCCCAGATCGGGTCTCGAGGGCTCCCGTGGACCAATGTGAACTCGCCCACGGTAATGACCACGGGCAGTTCGCTCAGGTAGTCGACGTCGTCCGGCCTGAGCTGACGCCCGGTCCAGAGATTGGCGGCTGCCGCATCCGAGTTGAAATCCTCTACGTCGAGTTTCCCGATAGCAGCCCAGTCGTGGTTTCCGGCGACGCATCGAATGCCGCGCTGTCGAACGATCTCGATGCAAGCACACGGGTCAGGACCATATCCGACGATGTCGCCCAGGCACCAAATCTCGTCGATGCTGTCCTGGCCTTCTATGTCATCAAGAACGGCGGTCAGTGCCTCGGGATTGCTGTGGATATCGGCGATAACGGCGCAACGCATGATATCGCCGGTACTATACCAGTTTGAGTCATGCTTGGCCAGCGCTTGTTGGCGCGACGCTCAGGGAATATAATGCACGCCATGAAGGTACGGGAGTTGGGCGAGTTCGGCCTCATCGACCACATCGCACGTATGGTCAGGGGCAGCCACAAGCCGGACCTGATCCTGGGCATCGGGGACGACGCCGCAGCGTGGCATGCGAATGCGGGTGTGGAGCTGGCCACGACGGATATCCTGGTGGAGGGCGTGCACTTCAACCTGGGGTATGCCCCCTGGGAAGATATCGGGTGGAAGGCGCTCGCCGTCAACATCAGCGATATCGCCGCCATGGGAGGCAACCCGGAGTATGCTTTGGTCTCGCTCGCGCTGCCTCCGGACACCGATGTACAGAGCGTGACTGAGATGTACTCCGGGATGCTCGAGATAGCCTCGCAGTATGGGGTCGCGATCGTTGGGGGCAATGTCAGCAGCGCACCCCAGGTCGTGCTGAGCATAAGTGTGATTGGCACTTCAATGGGGACACTATTGACGCGCTCGGCGGCCGCTCCCGGAGAGATGGTGGCTGTGACAGGATGGCTGGGCGGCTCGGCGGCCGGGCTTGGTGTTCTGAAGGGAGACGTCCACGTACCAGCGGACGTTGCCCGCATCCTGAGCGTAGCCCATCTGAGACCGAGGCCAAGAGTCGCAGAGGCACAAACACTTGTGCGGAGCGGCGTAAGGACATCTATCGACATCAGCGACGGCCTGCTCAGCGACCTGCAGCGCATCTGCGAGGCCAGCCGGGTTGGAGCAACGATATGGTTGGAGAGGCTGCCCATACATGAATCGATGGAGAAGGCATACGGCGCGGATTCGGCGCGCCTGGCGCTGTCCGGGGGCGAGGACTACGAACTGCTGTTCACAGCACAGACTGACCTGATAGAGGACGTAAGGGCCGATCTCGGAATCCCGGTCACAGTGGTCGGCGAAATCGTCAGCAGCGATAAGGCCGCCGTGGAGGTCATCGATGCGGGAGGACACGTTGTCGATGTCGGCACTGCCGGCTGGGACCACTTCGCGATAGATAAGTGACGGCCCGGCGAGGTGCCTACCGGTCTTTGAATCTCAGCTCGCTGTCGCCTTGAATGAGATACTCCCCGTCCCGCGCCTCCCACCTCACGATATGGAAGTCGAGTTCTCTTCCGTCTTCGAGTAGCAGAGTGAGCGAAGCATCAACTCGATCCGCCGCAGGCGGATCGATGGTTCCTTCGAGCAATGCTATTGTGCCGGACACTACCTGCATCTGCTTGATCAGCGCCTTCGGGTCTCCACTGAAGTCCTTGGCCACGAGGTCCTCGACCTCCACGTTGAGCCGATAGCGGACCATAGCTGCTACCTCACCACGCACGCGTACGCTCCCGTTTCCCTCCAGCGATTCTACGGGCTTCCTCCATCTGCTGAATGTCAATACTCTCTCCCGCTTGAACGCACTGATGCTCTAACTCATTGTACATGGCTGGCGCAGTCGGAACAAGTGCCCCCCCCCTGAGCCGCAGTCCGGCATATAGTCCACATGCGAAACGGACTGGCATTCTGAATGTGAAATTCGCTTGCAGTCCACACATCTTGTCGTGATTTAGGGACTGTAGTGGACGGTCACCCCTCCTCCAACGCCCGACCCCGCCAAGGCGGGTGGGTGCCAAAGCCACCATGTGATACAATCATCTGCGGGTCGAGCGGACTTGGCCGGGATGGAGAGCTTCAGACTGATCAGCCGGAGCGCCGATGACACTGTAGCGATGGGCTGTGCCCTCGGTGACTTGGCACGTCGTGGCGATGTCGTGCTGCTGGTCGGGGACCTCGGCGCAGGCAAGACCTGCCTGACGCAGGGCATCGCAGTCGGTCTCGGTGTCGCTGACAAAGTCACAAGCCCCACCTTCGTCATCATCCGCGAGCATGCGGGACGTTTGCCTTTGTATCACATCGATTTCTACCGCTTGACCGATGTGGATGAGGCAGCCGATCTCGGACTCGACCAATACCTGTACGGCGACGGCGTATGCGTGGTGGAATGGGCTGACCGGGCCATGGGCCTCTTTCCTGCCGAACATCTCCTCATTGAACTGCGCCGCATGAGCACGAACAGGCGCAGCCTGGAGATGAAAGCCAGCGGCGCTAGGTACGTGAGTCTTGCCAGCGAACTCACGAGTGCCTGTTCCGGTCGCTCCTGAGGGCAGATGGAACTAGCGATAGACACGTCAAACGAGATCGCCAGCGCGGCGGTGGCCCAGAAAGGGCGTCCGATCGCCGAGGTAACATGGCGCGCCGGGTACAACCATACGGCTACCCTGCTTGACAACGTTGTCCATATCCTCCGATGCGCAAGGGGCACCTTGCGAGATGTGGACACCCTGGTAGTTGCAAAAGGTCCGGGCAGCTTCAACGGCGTGAGAGTGGCAATCAGTTGCTGCAAGGGGTTGTCTATGGCCCTCGGTATCCCCCTCGTTGGCGTCGGTACGCTGGAAGTGGAGGCTTTTCCCTACGCTGACACGCTCTTGCCGATATGTCCGGTCATGGAAGCGGGGAAGGGCGATCTGGCCACTGCCCTATTCCACCTGAGGAACGGCGAATGGCAGAGGCTCAGGGAGGAGCGAATCCGTACCCTGGAGGAGTTGGTGTCGGAGACGGCAGACACAACGCTGTTCTGCGGGAACATATCGCGTGAGCTGCATCTGCAACTCACGGAGTCGCTCGGCCACAAGGCGAGAGTAGTGCACAGCCCTGCGGGGGTGCGCCGCGCGGGCTACCTGGCCCAACTGGGTTGGATGCGAATCCAACGTGGGGAGTTGGACCAGCTCGGCAGCCTTCAACCTCTGTACCTCAAGCGGCCCTCAATCACGGTCAGCCGTAAGTCCGGCGGGCTGGGGTGACGGTATGAACAGCGTACCCTGTCCGACGGCGCTCTTGCTGACGGGTCCGCCTGGGTGCGGCAAGACCACGGCGCTGAAGAACGCGCTGGCCGGGTCCGGCGTGTACGCGGGAGGCTTCTATACGGAGGAGATACGAGAGCGTGGTTCGCGCCTGGGCTTCAGGATCGTGACCATCGACGGTCGCACGGCGGTACTGGCGCATGTAGACATCAAGAGCCGCCATCGGGTGAGCAAGTACGGTGTCGATGTGGACACCCTTCGGAGCGTTGCTGTAACAGCGATTGAGGATGCCGTCCGAAACCGCGATGTTGTGGTCATTGACGAGATTGGCAAGATGGAGCTCCTGTCAGGTGACTTCAGACGCGCCGTGTGCGAAGCACTCGACAGCCGCGCCAGGGTGCTGGGCACCATAATGCTTGCTCCCAATAAATGGGCCGATGCGATCAAGCACCGTCCCGACGTCCGGGTGGTATCGCTGGACATCGGGAACAGGGGTTCAGTGGTGGACGATCTTGTTGGCTGGCTCCAAGAACCCGCACGCGAACATCAGAAACTGGAAAGGTAGGCGACGATGGAGAGAACGCTCGTACTCGTGAAGCCCGATGGGGTGCAGAGGGGGCTGGTGGGAGAGATCCTGGGCTGCCTGGAGAGGACAGGACTCAAGCTGGTTGCTCTGAAGATGATCCACGTTGACCGGGAGTTGGCGGAGCGTCACTACGAGGCACACCGTGGCAAGGCCTTCTTCGAGGGCCTTGTGACCTATATCACGTCCACACCCCTCGTCGCGGCGGTCTTCGAAGGTCCCAGGGCTGTCGAGGTGGCCAGGAAGACGATGGGAGCGACGGACCCCGCCGAAGCAGGCGCGGGTACTATACGGGGTGATCTGGCCCTGGAGATAGGTAGAAACGTGGTCCACGGATCTGATTCGGTGGAGAGTTCCGAGAGGGAGATCGGCCTGTTCTTCGCTCTGGATCAGGTGCTATCCTACGAGCGTGACGTTGAGCCGTGGATCATAGAATCCTGACAACGGGTGTGCCTGTGCTCCAAAGGCTCTCCAGATCGTAGTACTGCCTCTCATCCGGCGCGAACACGTGTACAATCACGTCACCGAAGTCGAGCAGTACCCACCCTGAATCGCTCTTGCCCTCCTGCCGCAACTGGTGGATACCGGCTTCTCCGAGCACCCTATCTATCTCATCGGATATGGCCCTGGTCTGGCGCTGGCTCTCGGCCGTACATATCACCAGGTAGTCCGCAAAGGCGGATACCTCATGGATGTCGAGCATCAGGATGTCCTCTGCCTGCTTATCCAGGGCGGCATCCATTGCCATCTTCGCTATTTCGCCTGACTCCAGCTCCTGTCCCCCTTGATTTCAGCGTATTCATATTATATCACGCTCACCTATCGAAGACCCCGATCGCACAATCGCTGTCGCAGAAAGGTAGCCATGGCCTACGTATTGCGTCAATAGAAACTGTTACCGAACGGGTGTTGTTGCCGCAAAAGCGCGGGTTACCGAAGCATCCTCCTTTGGGGTAGCGGAGCCTCCTGCACGATTAGCAAGCTTCCATAGGTGG
>Ga0180432_10002265_pt1 | contig 28996 bp, 17 predicted proteins | sample SS_ome_10_FD_132414 | JGI IMG/M metagenome (GOLD analysis project Ga0180432, IMG submission 132414) | Hypersaline lake sediment archaeal communities from the Salton Sea, California, USA - SS_1_MS_2 metaG | ecosystem: Environmental > Aquatic > Non-marine Saline and Alkaline > Hypersaline >... | reverse complement strand
GAACGAATGCTGTCTTCCCAGAGGGCCTTCTCGAAATCCAGATAACGAGAAAGGACGCCCAGCAGCATGATATTCAAGGCCTTTTTGAACCCGATCGTTTTGAGGTCGTCCTGAGTGTTGACGATGGCGTGACGGGCGATGTGATGTCGAATCCAGCCCTCCAGGTCCGGGGGATAGGTGGCCTGACCGCATCGGACCGGGGCTGGATCGATACGACCGCGGTCAACGATAAGCACGCCGTCCGGGGAAAGATATTCCAGCTTACGCACGCCCTCGAGCAACTCGAACGCAACAATATAATGGGCGGTTCCTCGTTGGATCAGGGGCGAATGGACCTTTCGGCCGAAACGGACGTGGCAATCCACGCTGCCTCCTCGCTGGGCCATGCCGTGAATTTCGGATTCCTTCACGTCATAAGCACTTCGTAAGGCCACGTCCATGAGGATCTTCGCGGCCAGAAGAATGCCCTGGCCTCCGACGCCCGTGAAAATAATATTGGTCATGTGTTTCCCTATTTTTTCAGAATACATTTTCGTCTGGCGATGATGACCGAGGGGGCCCGTACGTCGATCTCCCGCTCGATTGTCCGGCGCAACGCCGTGGTGTCTTTGGGATCCAGCGTCACGGTGCGTGTCACGCCGATCGCGCGGGCGAGCTGCTCGAGATCCAGTTCCGGCGCCGGTTCTCCCTTTAGTGTTTTGCCCGACGAGGGATTCTCCTGGTGGCCCGTCATGGCGGTGGTCCGGTTATCCAGCACAATGACGGTTCCGGTGCCCTGGTTATAGACCATGTCAATCAAAGGAGTCACGCCGGAATGAATAAAGGTCGAATCCCCGATCACGGCGACGGACCGCCTGGCTTGTTCCTTCCCGCGGGCTTTTTCAATGCCCACAAGCATACCGATGCTCGCGCCCATACAGGTCTGCGTGTGCATGGCATGCAAGGGTTCCAGGGCGGCCAAGGTATAGCACCCGATGTCCCCCACGACGGTCAGATCCAAATCCCGGAGAATCTCAAAAACGTAGCGATGCGGACAATGGTTGCACAATTGAGGGGGGCGCGCCGGAAGAGCACGGGGATAAGCGGCAACCCGGGGTTGGGACCGGTTGTTGAGGGCTTGATCCACGATATCCGGTGTTAACTCTCCGATGATCGGCAGGCGGGCTTTTCCGGTCGCCGTCAGGCCCATCGCCTTGACGTGGTTTTCGATGAAGGGATCGAGTTCCTCCACAACCCAGAGTTCTTTCACGGCTTCGGCGAATTCACGTATTACAGTGTCGGGCAGGGGCCAGACCATCCCGATTTTCAGAATGGAATCTTCCGGACAGACCTCCCGGACGTAATGATAGGCCACGCCGTCGCAAAGGATGCCGCGGGTTCGGTCGCCCCATTCGATTCGGTTGAGATCCGAGGTGTTGGAGAAATCCCTCAACACGTCGAGCTGGGATTCCACCCGCGGATGGCGCAAGCGTGCGTGCATGGGAATCATGACGTATTTTTGCGGATCGCGTACAAACGGCTTTAAGGGCATTTTCTGCGGCGTGTGCGGGCCAACAACGCCTCGGCTGTGCGCAATACGTGTGGTGATCCGCACAATGACCGGGCGATCGTATCGCTCCGAGAGGTCGAAGGCCGTGCGGGTCATCGACCGGGCCTCTTCGGGATCGGACGGTTCCAGCATCGGGACCTTGGCCGCACGGGCGTAGTGACGGTTATCCTGCTCGTTCTGCGAGCTCCAGGGACCGGGATCGTCGGCGTTGATAATGACGAGTCCGCCGTTGATGCCCGTATAGGAGAATGTAAACAAGGGATCGGCGGCGACGTTCAGTCCCACGTGTTTCATCACCGCCATCGATCGCGCCCCGGCCAGCGCGCCGCCCATCGCCACCTCCAGGGCTACCTTCTCATTCGGGGACCACTGGGCTTGAATCTCCGGGGCCGTCGCGGCCACGGTCTCCAGAATCTCCGTACTGGGAGTTCCCGGATACCCGGCGGCCACACGGCAATCGGCTTCAATCGCCCCGCGTGCAACGGCCTCGTTGCCCATCAAAATCTCTTCGTTCACCTCTTAACCTTTCAATATTTCTTCGCGCGTCAAGGTGCGATATCCTTCCGCAGCCAGGGCGGCACGCGCCTGGACCGGATCCTCGAAACGGAAAATCATCATCGCCAGATCATCCCGTTTTTCATTAGACGCGTACATGTATTCAATGTTCAGCCCACGCCGGGAAAAACTGCGCAAGGCGCGGTACAGGGCGCCGGGCCGGTCTTCCAGGCCGATGACCAGCACCTCGGTCTGCGAGCAGGTGAAATGGTGGTCGCGCAGGGCCTTCACGGCTCGATCCGTGTCGTTGACCAGCATGCGCAACACGCCGAAATCGGAGGTCTCGGCAATGGTCAGCGTAAGAATGTTAACGTTCTCATCGGTTAGAATCTCGAGGATTCGTTCGAGGTGTCCCGGCTTGTTTTCCAGGAACACCGAAAGTTGTGTGACTTCCATAAATAAGGTCCCCTATCGATTCCTTCGTTTATCAATGACCCGCTCGGCCTTGCCGACGCTGCGCGCAATCGTCTGCGGTTCGACCAGGGTGATCTTGGCGGAGATCGACAACATGCTTTTGATGCGGTTGTGTATCTTTTGGCTCAGGGCTTGAAGGACCTTGAGTTCGTCCGAGAAGACCTTATCGTTGATCTCCACCAGAATTTCAATGCTGTCCAGGGCTTCCCGGCGATCCAGAATAATTTGATAATGAGGCTCCGTACCCTCGATTTCCATGAGAACCGCCTCGATCTGGGAAGGATAAACATTCGATCCGCGGACGATCATCATGTCATCACTGCGCCCGAAGACCTTGTCCATCTTGATCGAGGTCCGCCCGCAGGGGCAGGACTCGGAGTATAAGCGGGTCATATCGCGGGAACGATAGCGAATCACCGGACACGCTTCCTTGGTGAGAGAGGTATAGACGATCTCGCCCGGCTCGCCTTCCGGTAATACGGTTCCCGTCTCCGGATCCACGATCTCCGCATAAAAGTGATCTTCCTGCACGTGTAACCCGGATTTTGCCGAGCATTCGGCCGCGACGCCCGGGCCAATCACCTCACTGAGGCCGTAAATGTCGTAGGCGGAGATACTCAAGCGTTTTTCAATCTCCGCGCGCATTTGTGCGGACCACGGTTCTGCGCCCAAAACGCCGATACGCAGTTGGGTTTGGGTCAGATCGAATGTTGGTTGTTGCCGGGTCATATGATCGGCGATATTCAAGGCGTAAGACGGCGTGCAGGCCAATACGGAGGTTCCCAGATCTTTGATGAGAACCAATTGGCGGTTCGTATTGCCCCCGGAGATCGGAACGGCCAGAGCGCCGAGTTTCTCAACGCCGTAGTGCAGCCCGAGCCCACCCGTAAAGAGGCCATATCCGTAAGCGATCTGAACGATATCCGATTCCGTCACACCGTAGCTCGCCAGGGCGCGGGCGACGACCTCTGAAAAGGTCTCGATGTCTTTTCGCGTGTAGCCGGCCAACGTGGCATTGCCCGTGGTGCCGGAAGAACAGTGGATGCGCACGACCTGATCGAGACCGACCGCGAAAAGCTGATAAGGATAGGCCTCACGCATATCCTGTTTGGTTAAAAACGGTACGTTTTGCAGGTCGGCCAGGTCCCGGAGGTAACGCGGATGAAAACCTGCTTGATCGAAGCTCTTCCGGTAAAACGGTACATTGTCGTAGGCGTGACGCAGCGACCAGCGCAGTCTTTCCAACTGCATTGCCCGCCGCTCCTGCGGGGCCATGGCTTCATATCGGGGATTAAACATGGTTACGGATCCTGCAAAGTTGCCTATTGCGATTGGTGACTGATAGGTCGTATTCTGATGCGTGCTCCGGCGTTTTAACGTCGTCCCGGATTTCGTTCCGTCAGGAAGTGTAAATCGAAATGAGTGTTGATGACGTATAATCCATTCATTGAAAAGATGTTCCGAAATATCATAAGCTTACAACCATTTGGTTCTACAGGGGACTCACTGAGAACAATAACCGATCTTTCTATCAAGAAACCAGAGTATAACATGGAAAGGCAGGTCCTTTCAAGGACGAATATGTAGGTTTCACATTTTGCGCAGTTGCGAAATAGAACGGGGCCTGCCCCTCCCACAATGCATCGGCATCGGGGCCCAACAAATACCCGTTCAATGTGTTGGCGGATAAATGCGCTGCGTGCAATCCCTTCTCAGGGCCGATACAGCCGGATATCGTCGATGTATAATGTTCCTGTACCGCCGGGCGCCGCGGTGTTGCCCGTCGTGCCCAGGCCGATTGCGAGCTGGTCCACGTTGCCCAGGTCGATGCCCTGATCGGCGAAGGTTTGTAGCGGAACAATCCATCGCCTCCATGTGTTGACCGTAGCTGCACTCGGATCATCATGGACTGCGATCGCCGGCGCCCCGGCGCTGTTGGCGACGGAGACATAGAGGGGCTCGGCTGCATTGCTCAGACTGCCCCGGAACCAGAGCGACCATTCCGCAACATCCGCCTGTGTCCAATCCGTCAGCGCTGTCAGCGTCCTTGATGCTTCTGAATTCGTTACGCCGTTTTCGTTGGCATAGAGAAGCGGCATAGACTGTGAGCCATTGTGAACGATCGTTTGCTCGGCATACGGGGGGAGTAAATAGCCCACCTGGGCACCGTTATCGGCAATGCCGAATCCGTCGATCCAGCTTTGCCAGATAGCCTGACCGGCCACGTCGTCGTCGGTATAGCCCTCGAAATCTTCGACGAGCAGGAATCGCCCCGTGGTAAAGCTCCAAAGGGGGCCTTTCGACACGTTGGGCTGGCTATCCATTTCATCCACGCGCCAATAGTAGGTCGTCTGCGGCTCAAGCACTCCGGGATCGTAATTTTCTTCACCGAGCGTCATGGCGCCTTTGTCCTCAGGCGAACCGATACCGGCGTTGCGGACGGTCTCTTTATCCGTACCGAAGTAAAGCTGGTGCGACGCGGCCGAATCGGCCGGCGACCAGCTTAACGTCACGTTCATCTGCACATCCGCTGCTCCGTATGCAGGCTGGGGATGACCCACCGTCCCGGGCGTCGTAAAGCTCCAGACGTCGCCTTTATAGGTCGCGACGGCGTCAAATTCATCGACGCGCCAGTAATACACTTTTTCCCGTTCGAGCGGTCCGGGTTCATAGGTTGTCAGACCTATTGGGGCACCTTGGACGGCATTATTCACGTCGTCGAAGTTGTCGCCGAAATACACGGTATGAAGCTTGGAGCCGAAGCCCGCCGTCCAGTTTAGCCTCACATCGTCCGGGCCGACGAACTCGGCGCCGTCCGCCGGATCGGGATGATAAGCCGTCTTGGGCGGAATCGAGAAACTCCAGACGGGACCCTTCCAGGGGCTGTTGGGGTCGGCGTCGTTGACTTCGTCTATTCGCCAGTAGTACGTCGTGCCCGGCACGAGACCGTCCGGATAGGCAAAGCCCGGAAAGCCGGCCACGTAGAATGTGGTTAGCTGGTTGCCTCGAAATACATCGGAGGCCAAAGTGGCGTTCGTGACCTCATCGTAGTTGTCACCCAGATACACATCGTGTGATACGGCGTAATCGCCCGCCGACCAGCCCAGGGTGACCCACGTGGCTTCGTGAAGGGCGCCGTCCTGGGGATCGGGGCCCAGGGCATAGGGATAGCCCTGGCCTTTGATGATGACCTTGATCTCGTCTTCGGGCAACACGAGGTCGTGGATCTGCACGTCATCGAGGAGTCCCATGAAGGAATCATCACCCCAGGACGCGGGCCATCCGACCCAGAGTCCGATGCCCATGTTGTTTTGTACATTGGGTACGGCCGCATCGTCTCTTTGGCCGACGGTCTCGCCGTTCAAAAAGATCATCCGTTCGGAGCCTGCGACGTCCCACGTCATCGCCACATGCGACCATTCCTGCTCGGGTATCGTCACGTCGCTCAATACCCAGTCGCCCCCCCAAACAACGGATTTCAATTGGAGACCGGTCATGAGCGCCACGCCGTATCCTTCGAATTGACCGACGATACAGGATCGGCTCGTGTCGGCCGGGAAGACCCAGGCCACCATCGTGGTCCCCCCTGTCGGCGTCATCTCCGACGAGTAGGGGATATCAATCATCGAATCCGTGCCGTTGAATTCCAGGGCCCCGCCGATTCTCCCGGCTACCCATTGCGGATCGCCCAGGAGTGTGCCATCGTGGCCATTGCCGCTTGCGTCGGAGGCCGTGCTTCCGGACCCCTCGTCGAATCTCCACCAGCCAATGAGGCCCGCTTTGGATATGCTCGTTAGAGTTAGGCTTAAACAAAGCGAGAAAACCAACAGATGAATCAATTCTCTACGCATAATAATCCTCCTTCAAAAAGAATGAACGGCTATGGAATTTTCCCTGCAAACGAAGACAAAAAAACCACAAATGCCGAATATAATTTATATCAGAAAAAGACCCTCTTCGTCAAGAGGCCATTTGATATGGATGCCTATGTCAAAGCGATACCGGCCATTTCATTTTCACGGTTTTCAATTAATTTTGCCCGCACAAGGTCGTTTTTTTTAGGATAACCGGCCTTTTTTTCTATAAATACCTGGAAATATCTCTCACTCCTCCCATAGATTTGATCGGTATCATTCTCGATCAGAATCTCGGCTGTTTCGCCGATAAACTGCCGGCGGAATGCTCGTCCTAACTCGTTTCCCACCTTGTGGAGTCTTTCCGAACGCCTTTTGAGGGTCTTTCTATCAACCATATTGTTACTTTTTACGGCTGCCGTTCCCGGCCGGGGAGAATAACTGAAAATGTGCATCTTCGCAAAACCAACCTCATTCGCTATATCCACCGTCTTTTCAAAGTCGACTTGCGTTTCCCCAGGAAAACCAACGATAATATCGGTCGTTATTGCGGGCCTGTCGAGCCTGTTCTTAATGGATTCGACGACCTTCCTGAATTCGTCGAGGGTGTATTGTCGGCACATCTTTTTGAGGATTGTGTCTGAGCCTGATTGCAATGATAAGTGAAGATGCGGCATGATGTTAGAATTTGCGGAGAACGTATCCAGCAGGCGGGCGGTTACATCCCCCGGCTCCAGTGAGCTTAACCGTATTCTGTTCAGATTGGGCACTTGGGCAACCTTGTCGAGCAGCTCGGCTAACCGGTCATTTTGCTGATGGGGCCAGTTTTTGCGTCTAACGCTGTCCCGGCCGTAAGCGCCGAGAAAAACGCCCGTGAGCACGATTTCCTTATGTCCTGAATTCACAAGAGCTTGTGCTTCGCGCAGCACCTTTTCAACCGGCTTGCTGTGAACAAACGGCCTTGTTTTGGGTACAATACAGTAGCTGCAGTATCCATCGCAGCCATCTTGAACCTTGAGAAAGGCTCTGGTGTGGTCTTTAAACAAGTTTAAGATCGGTAATTCCAAGTCATTATCACATAACTTGTTTTTATGCTTGATTTTGAAGCCGTTTTTTGCTTTAATAGAATGGTTCGGGCAGTATTGAGAGCTTCGGGAGACCGGTGCGACGGCTTGGCCGCTGACGAGATGCTTTAATGTGGCTGCAAGGCCGGTTCGATCCCTGATTACGTGAACGTTTTCGGTGGGTATTTTCAATTCACCGATGCTGACCGTGGGCAGGCAGCCGGAGACGATAATGAGGGCATCGGGATACTCCTTGCGGGCGTGTCGAATGTACTGCCGGCTCTTTGACGAGGCTGTATGGGTGACGCAACAGGTATTCACGACAACAAGGTCAGGTGGTGAGGGCGGTTCGGCCGGGCACAGGCCGAGGTGTTCGAGAAACTCTCGAATCTGCTGGCTTTCATATTGGTTCACTTTACAGCCAAGAGTACGTATAGAAAATGTTCTCATGATGTGATATAATGTATGCGTGTTGGAACGGATTGACAAGGGTAATTGAAAACTTCGCGAGAGGCATATTATGGCGGCTGAAACAGGCACTGTTTGGGCAATTGATATAGGCAATCATTCACTCAAGGCGTTATCCTTGAGCACGGAACGCGGCGTTGTGGAGGTCGTCGGCTTTGACAATATCCGTCACGGCAAGGTTCTCACGGGCGGCGATGTAACCGATGCCGAAAGAGAGGAACTGATTGCCTTATCTTTACGCAAATTTGTCAATAAATATGATTTGAGCCTGGACGACATTGTCGTTTCCGTGCCGAGCCAGAACAGCTTTGCGCGTTTCGTCACGCTGCCTCCCGTGGAGGCCAAGCGTATTCCCGAGATGGTCAAGTTCGAGGCGGTGCAGCAGATTCCCTTCGGTATTAACGATGTCCAGTGGGATTGGCAGTTAATGTCCGAGCCGGATAGTGCTGACATTAAAGTGGGTATCTTTGCCATCAAGAACGAAGTCGTCAATTCGTCCCTGGAGCATTTCAACCGGGAGGACGTGCAGCCGGGTTACGTGCAAATGGCGCCGATGGCGTTGTACAACTACCTGTTGCACGATCGTCCGGAGCTGGTAACTTCCGATACCCAGGCCACGGTGGTCCTTAACATCGGGGCTGAAAACACCGATTTAGTTGTCTGCACGAAATCGGCGGTCTGGCAACGATGTATTCTGATTGGCGGGAATGCTTTTACGAAAGCCATCTCGGAAGCCTTCAGGCTTAATTTTGAAAAAGCGGAAAAGCTCAAACGCACCGCGCCGGTCAGCAAGTACGCCCGACAGATTTTCCAGGCGATGCGACCTGTTTTTACCGATCTGGCGTCTGAAGTGCAACGGTCGTTAGGTTTCTATAACAGTTCTAATCCGAATACGAAAATTGTGAAGATCGTCGCCATGGGCGGGGGGACCAGACTGCGAGGGTTGCTCAAATATCTCCAGCAGACACTTCAGATCCCCGTCGAAAGGCCGGATACATTCAAACGGCTGGTCATGGGACCGGGCGTGTCACCGGCAAAATTCCACGAGAATGTCAGCGATTTCGGTATCGTGTACGGTTTGGCCCTGCAGGGCCTGGGTCTGGCCAGGATCGAGAGCAATCTCTTGCCTCGCAATATTGCACGGTCGATGGCCTGGGCGAGCAAGGGGCGCTATTTTATTACCGCGGCGTGTATGCTTCTGGCGGTTTCGCTCTTGAGTTTTGGGCGGACCGGATGGGACAGTATGAATTACAAGAAGAATGCCCATGTCCGATCGAGTATCGCCCGGAGTGTGCAACAAGTCCAGGAGGCCCAGGAACAATACGCGGAGGTCAAACGGCTGGGGGCTGAGAAAGATGCCGCGATCGAGAAAGAGTTCGAGCCGTTTGAATATCGTGAGGTGATTCCGCAATTATACGAGACCATTATCTCCGCCTTACCCAATGAGGAGAACGATTCGAAACATGCCGCTCTGCACAAAGCCTTTACCGAGGGGCGCGTTGACGACATCAAAAAGATACCTCGCAAGGAGCGAAAACAAGTCTTCGTCACGAATATGGCCATGTATTTTACCAACGATCTGGACAAAGGACAGTTTGGCGGCGCCGATTCGTGGAGACGGAGCCGGGGAGCGCCCGGAGGCAATGAAGGATTGGGCGATGGGATGGATGAGTACGAATACGCGATGATGATGGAGGCCGAGTATGGGATGGATATGATGGGACGGTATGGGCCGGGAATGTTCGGGGTCCAGGAGACGGAAGAAAAGAAACAGGGATTTGTCTTGACCATCATCGGATATACGCCCTACGGCAATAAGATCACGGAAGTTCAGGAATTGTTGGATCCTCACGGCGTTGGCGACAATCAGGATAGATGGGGATTTGTCACCCGCCTGGCCCACCTGGATGACCTGGTCGAAGACGGCAATAGTCCCTTCCAGTTGTACAAGAAAGCGGAGAAAGAGCAGTTCAGTTTGGAAGTGAAGCAAGTGGACCTGGTGGACTCGGAATCGATGCCGCCCGAGGGCGTTGGGGTCTGGGAGGAGAAAATACTCACGTCCGGAACGACAACGACCGCCGCGACGAGAGGATTGGGGTACGTCGGGACGCAAAGTCAGTGGGAACTGGTCGATCCGATGACGAGGGAGACGATTAACAAAGTTGCCGTGCTGGACGAAAATGGAAAGCAGGCCATCTATAACGGCAAGCCTGTTCACCGAGTGAATGACCATTGGTTCGTTTTAAATGTTAAGTTCGTGTGGACGGATGCGCCGGAGCCGCCGGAGCAGCCCGGTTCGTCTTTATACGGCGGTCGAATGAGTCCAACGACCGTCAGTCCGTCAACCACGTCCGGCTCGAGCAGCCGAAGTGTACCTAATGTCGATATGTGAGATAAGAAATGAATCTACCAAATATCAATTTCAAAGAAATCCTTGGCAAGCTGAGTGTTATCAAGAATAACATGGCGCTGCTGGTACCGATCATTATTGTTTTTGTCGCGGCCCTCCTTTTTGCCCCGACGTACCTGATCGGCAGGCGGCTTCAGAAGAACATACAGGCGGAGAGTATCACAAAGGGCGCTTCGGTGATCAAGCGGCTGAAGGCCGAGCCGATTTCGGGTGAGCAATACCAGATTGAGCTGGCGCGTCAGACGGACCGAGCCAATGATGCCAATGAAATCGCGCGTCTGGCCCTGCAAACCACACAGCGAGAGCTTTTAAGTTATGATATTTTCCCCGAGCCCGATCCGAATGCCGATTTTTCGGCGGTGATCTTTCAGGTGTTTGGTGAGCGGTTCCGTAACGGGATCGACGCGCTTGTGAGTCGTGTCAATGGCGGCGATTGCCCCACGCCGGAAGAGCTGCAGAGGGCTTTGGAGAATTCGTCCGTGTCCCGATCGCGTATGGGCGGAAGAATGCCGATGATGGATATGGGAGGTCTTCGCGGCGGAGGCATGGGCGATTACTACGGCGGCGGCATGATGCCGGGAAGCAACGTGAACAGCCTGATCATCGATGAGTTGTGTGAATCGAGAGCGAAATCCCTTTGGGTTTACGTTGATCCGGCGATGATTGCCGGCTACGACTACTGGTCGACTTTCACGTATCAAGGCAAAGAGGATGCCATCAAGGACTGCTGGTATGCCCAATTGGGGTATTGGGTGATCGAGGATATTTTTGACACGATAGAAACGATGAATGCCGGACACGAGAATGTGCTCACGGCGCCGATCAAGCGGTTGTTGAGCCTTTCCTTTACGATGGGATTAAAAAGACCCCGGTCGGGAGGCGGCGTCTTTCGCGGCGCCCGGGGAAGACGAAGCTCGGGACAACAAGGCAATGAGAATGCGGACCGGCCCGTTTACGTCGTGACCGACAAGGACGGCCTGTCGGAATCCTGCACCGGACGGTTCTGCGATGAGGAGAAGGGGATCCACACGATCCATTTCAATGTGTCTTTCGTGGTTAAAGCGACGGACGTCCTTCCACTGATGGACCGATTATGCAGCGTCAAAGAGCACCAGTTCAAGGGGTATCCCTTCGGGCAGGAGCCGGCGCAAACCTTCAAGCACAACCAGATTACGGTTTTGGAAAGCAAGATCGGGTTTGTAAACCCCAGAGAGATGAACCATCGAAACTATCGCTACGGCGAGGGCAATGCCGTGGAGTTGGATTTGATCTGTGAATATCTTTTCAAGGTAGAAGCTTATAAGCAACTCGTGCCGAAACCGGTCCAGGATACCCTGGACGGGGTGGAAGAAGAAAAGTAAGAACGACCAGATAAAGGTGTAAGACGGGAACACAAATATGATTAAGTTAAGCAGCATAGGCAGCTTTTTTGAAGAGCATGTCGAGAAGATCGTCATGGTGATCGTGGGCCTTATTTGTGTTTGGCTCCTGATTACGCGCGTTCTATTGAGCCCCAATATGGTGACTTACAACGAGAGCAAATTCAGTCCGAGCGCTATTGATGGGGAGATTCTGGATGAAGCCAAAGAGTTGGCACAGACGCTGCGCGAGCCGCCCGAGAAGCTCGAACCCTATGAGTCCCAAAAGGATAAATTCCTGGCCATGCTGGATTCGTCGATTACCGACGTCGATATTCAATCCGTGGCGGTGGCGCCCCGCGTGGCCTCGAGCGAAGATGCCGTTGGTGTCTATGACCTTCCCCCTGTCGGCGAGGTGAAGGACGTGGCCATCGAGCATATCCGGGCCGTGGCGTATGTGCCGCTCGATGAGGTGAGCGAGCAAAATACGTATGATAAAGCCGGGAATGAGCCGAATGATATCGATTTGGTGACCGTCGCGGCGAATTTCGATATTGCCGGGTTATACAATCGATTCAGGGAGAGCTTCGTCGAATACGTTGAACAACGCTGGGCCGATCCCTGTCTGGCCGAGCCTCTTTTTGCCGCCGTGCAACTGCAGCGGCAAGAGCGTAATGGCAATGGCACCTGGAGCCAGTGGGACGATGTGCCGCGGGCTCGAATCGACGAGTATAGGAAGCTTTTGGACGTTACGGAAAAAGTCGGGCAGTTGCCTGCGGGTGGTCTGAAAGTTCGGCTGCTTCAATATGATTATCCCATGGTACAGATCGGTTTGTTACAGCCTGAGCCTTACCAGTTCGCCACAGCCGAGGAGGAATGGCTGCCCCCGGAACTGCACAAAGAGTACAAGCAAATCAAAGCCAAGGAGGCGCTGGAAGCTAAACGGCAGGAGAGGGAAGAACAACGAGAAGAGCGGGATCGACAGAGGGACAGCGGCGGCATTGGGAACACCGGGGGGATCGGACGCGCCACCGGCGGCAGACGCGCCGCGGGTAGCGGCAGAGCACGGAGTAATCAGAGGGGCGGCGGGGGAGCCGATCTTTATGGCATGGGAGGGGGAATGGAGTATGGCGATACGCGGTCGAGAGGAGGACGTAGCCGAAGTAGTCGGCGCTCGAGTAGCCGGACGGGTGGACTCGGCGACATGGCCGTCGGCGGAGGGCGGACACCGGCACGAGGTGCGAGAGGTCGAACGAGCGATCCCTATGGAGACATGATGTACGGGGATATGATGGAATCGGGAATGCGGGGTGGAGTGAATTCGCGATTCTCGCCCTTGTACGACGTTTATGAAAAGTATGATGAGATGATGCTCACCCGGTTAACGGAGTTCGAGAAGCTGGAGAAGCTGACGTTCTGGGCGCATGACGATACGGTGGAGCCGAGGAAGACGTATCGCTATCGGATTCGTTTAGGCGTTTTCAATCCCGTTGCCGGGACGGATAAGATTAGTGCCAAGCACGAGGCCCTCAAAAATGACGTGATTCTCTGGAGCGACTTTTCAGAGGTGACCGAGCCGGTCGAGATTATGGGCAAATTGTATTTCTTCGCGAATAACGTCCGCGAAGCGGACAAAGCGGTCAACGTTGAGGTGGCCCGGCTTACCCTGGGTCGCTGGCATAGCGATGATTTTTGGGTCCGGCAGGGAGAGGTCATCGGGGAGCCTCGCGAGCCGGAGCCTGAGAAGGAAGACAGAAACAGCCGACAGCGACGTATGATGAATGATCCGACGGGGCGGATGGGGCCGATGGCGGGAAGGACCGCGATCGGAGGACGCACGGGGCAGACGAATGTGCCGGAGGTCATCGATTATCGAACCGGGGCCGTGATGGTGGATGCGGTCGTCGTGAATGACTGGTCGGCCAAACCCCTGCGCACGCGGAACTATTTTGATATGCTTTATAGTTATGATGGGATCAATATCGAGCATATGCCGGTGGGGGTGTCGTATCGACCGAGAGCCCTGGCGGGCGTGTATAGTCACATTAACAGGTTGCAGAGAGAGCCCCAGGAGGAATTCAAGAGCTTCGGCACGAGCGATCGCAAGCGTCGAGGAGGCTTGGGCGGGGATATGATGGATGAGTACGGCGGCGACTATATGATGGAAGATATGTATATGGAACAAATGGGCGGCGGTATGGGGCGCCGCTAATGGTCTTTTGAACGGGGAACGGAGTTCCCAAGAATACGTCAATTGCTTAGCATAACCGATGTGTAGGTTCACGGAAGAAATGCATATATCGGCATCAAATCTTATGACGGCCGGGTTGCGGTCTGCCGAAATTTTCTCTCCGTCCTATAAAAACTCAAGAGATTACCTTGTATCTGCCGATAAGTTGAATAGTGAAATGGTCTGTTCATAAAGACGATGGGATGTGATTTAACCAAGAAAGGAGTCAAGAATGGAAATGAGAAACGGATTTGATAGGCATGGAACAGTGGCCAGGGGTGTTCTGGCGGTGGCGGCCCTCGCTGTTTGTCTCGGTTTGGCCGGGTGTGGTGAAGAAACGGCGAGGATCGAGGAAAATCAAATTCAACTGCAGGTCATGGCCAAGAGCAATGCCCAGCAAATCAAGGCGTTAGCGTCGGTGATCGAACAGAACCAGCAAGAGTTGAAAGCCGGATTTGAGGCATTGCAGAAAGACATCCACAGCCTGGATGTTCATGCCATAGCGCTCGGCGAAGAGCAGGCCGCGTTGAACGAAAAACAAGACAAATTGATGGTGAATCAGGCCAAGCTGCAAGAGGCGGTGCAGACGAATACCCGCGAAGTCACGGCGAAGCTGGCCATGATCGAGCAGAATCACGATACGTTGCTGGCGGGAATGGAAGCCGTCCAGAATGATGCTCAGAAGGTCACGGCGCAGATGGCCTCGGTCGCGGACGAGCAGGCCAAACTGTACGCCGGTATCACGGCGGTCACCGACGAGCAGGAAAAGCTTCATCTGACGGTTCAAAGCAACAGCCAGCAACTTGACGATACCTCGGCGGCCATCGAGGAAAACCGGCAGGAATCGCTGACCGTGATGGGCAATCTCCAGGACAATATTCAACAGGTGGCGTCCAATATGAATACGCTCAGCAGCGACCTGTTGAAGCTGCAGGATGTGCTTCAGGGCAATATCCGTGAGTTGGTGAGCCTGGTGGATGCCGGCGGCCAGGGGCAGCTTGAATTCCAGGCGAACACGCGAGCCGGGCTTCTGGCACTGGATGAATCCATTACCGACATGAAGGAAAGCCAGACTCAGCTTCAATCGCGGATTGATGACGTGCAAAGCAGCACAGAGACTTTAGGCCGCGAGATTCCGACGGTTATTGGGGAGCTTAAGGATGAAGTTTCCCGGATCAGTCGAGAGCTTGAGGACTCCGCTGGAAACGAACCGTTCATTTCCTCAGAACCGGAAGACATATAGTCGGTATCAGACGACGTGACACAAAGTAAGTACACGCATTGACGGAAGTACTTGACGTGAGGCACATACTATCCGCGCCGATTGATTTGACGGTCGATCGGCGCGGATTGACTTTATACGCTGTGAATCATATCTCAGAAATTACCGTCGAGTATTATTGTGATTACATCGCCGGTAACAGCGTCGAAGGAGCGGTTAGGTTGCCAAAGGAATCCCGTGCGAAGACTCGGAATTGTTGTCGCTGTCCGGCTCTGCCGACTTTCACTTCGTAGGTTCGCGAGGTTTGCCAGCCGCTGCTGAATCCGGATTCCGTCGTGCATTCGAAGTAATATTGCACACTCCCGCTGGGATCGGTCGCTTCGACCGCGGTCATCACGGCCCAGCAATTAAAGCTTCCGCCGCCGCGATTGACTTCTTCGGGTTCCGATTCCCATTGCATCGGATTGGGGGTCGGCGGTACCAGGTCCAGAGTAACTTCAGTTGAATCCCCTGTCATATTTTGATTGGGGGATTTATCCCGAGTTCGCGTGATAAAGCTGTAGTTGTAGCCTTTCGCAAGCGTGGGCGTCTGGTATTCGGGGCTATCCTGCCAATCGCTGCTATAAGCCGGGTGTGAGGTGCACTCAAAGTAATACTCGACGCCGTTGCCATCGGTGGCGGTTGTTGCAACCATTCGAATCGACGCCGGCGGGACGACGTACGGTTCGGTTTCCCATGTGGCCGGGTTCGGAAGGGGCGGTGTCGTATCTTCAGGGAACGTCGCTGCCGCATACGGCTCTGAGTAAGCCGTTTCAATTTGATTGGTCTTATTGCGGGCTTTCACTCGATAGGCATAGGTCGTATTCGCCGCGAGCCCTTCATCCGTATAGGTTTGTTCTTCCTGCCAGTTGCTGTCGTGTCCGCCGCCGGTGGTGCATTCGAAAAAATATTCCACGCCGCTATGGTCCGTAGAGGTTGCTTCCGCGGCGGTCATGGTTATCGTCGAGGTCGAGATGGCGTAAGGTTCCGTTTGCCAGGCCATCGGATTGGGGGTCGGCGGTTGCGGCGCCGGCGGTTCCGGCAGCCAGTTGTCGGCGAGGATAGCGAAGTCCGCAAGATCGACGACATTGTCCCTGTTGATGTCCTGGATCAGCGGGGCTTGCCGGCTTAACCATTTGTCCGACAATAAGGCCATGTCGCGAAGGTCGATCCAGTCATTGACATCGTAGATATCCGGATTCAAATTCGCCGGCGTGCCGACCGTCGAAAGCGACATGCCGGCTTGGGCCGTTCCGCCATACGCACCGATATTCATGCGTCTGCCGTGCGGCCAGAGTTCCGCCGTCCAGTCCGAATCCGGATCGCCGCCGTCGATACAGGGGCTGGTTTGGACGTCAAGAACCCATTCGTTGACATCGGACCTCCATCGACCGGCCTCCGATTGAACGCGATAATCGCCGTTCACCCAGGCATCGTCGCGCTCGTCGTCGGGTGTTTCATTGTCGTCCCAGTATCCGTTGATCGCAAAAAGCGGATCGGCAATCTCATCACCGAGGCCAAAGCCCGCTCCACCCCCGACGTTTCCGCCGTCGTTAGACCAGAAGACATTATAGGAATTCATCGAGGCTCCATAGATACCGCCGACGAGCCCGGCGGCCTTATTAAAGGCGATGATGTTGTTCTTCACCTCGCCCGGGCACTGACCTAAAGCGCCTCCATTGATGCGGGCGGTGTTGCCGACGATGGTATTGTTCACTATTTGGATGCAGCTAAACAGCCCGCCGCCGCTGTCGGAGATGTTGCCGGCGATGATGTTGTTCATGATCCGCCCGCGACAGTTGCTAACACCGCCGCCGGATATGGCGCTCCGGTTTGCCGTGATGGTGTTGTTGACGATGTCGCCCGTACATTCGTAGCAGCCGCCCCCTTTGTATGCGGCATAATTGCCCTCGATCACATTGCCCGTAATAGGCCCGTCGCAAAAGGATATGGCGCCGCCTCGCCCCGAGTCGACATTGGAATTGTCTGAAATGATGTTATCGGTTATCGGCCCGTCGCAGTAGGCGATGCCGCCATTGTTTTCGGATATCACGTTATCCGTGATCGGCCCATTGCATGAATAGATCCCTTGCCATCGACTGGCGATAATCTGATTGTGTGCAATTACAGGTGCGGCGTCGTTTTCCCCGTGGATGCCGTAGCCGCCGCAATCCCTGATCATGTTCTTTCTGATCGTGGGCGACGTCCCGTAACAATGAATGCCCTGGCCGGTAAGGGTAAAACCGGTGAGGACCGAGCCGCTGTCTTCGTCAAAATCGAAGCTCACGCTATAGCCCGAATCGGCGGTAATAACGGTTGCCTGTACGATGTTCGGATCGTCCGGATCTTCGCTGGTGAGCGTCACGGCCATGTTGTTGAAGGTGATTCTCCGAGTGTACGTGCCGGGCTTAACCACGATCGTATCGCCGTGCATCGAGCCATTGATCGCATCGGGAATAGTATCGAAGTCTGCGGGTCCGTCGTCATCAACCGTCAGGACCGCCCCTTGAGACGTGATCGTTAACGACAGGCATATCAAGAGTAAAATCGGTTGTTTCATCCCCAAATCCATCCACTTTAAATAATATACCATCGGAATTATTGTACACCAACAATAGCGCGAATTCAAGTGAAAACCGTCGAGCCGATAAGAGAGGCAAGTTCTCTTTACCGGATCGGTTTGATTTTCTCGCTGTATAGCCAGCCCGCATCCGATAATTCGTAGTTGATAATCTCGTCGGGTGTGAAGAACAGGTTGATTTCGTTTTGGGCCGATAATGGACTGTCCGAGCCATGCACGAGATTGTACCGTTGGGAGCAGCCGAAATCTCCCCGTAACGTTCCCGGTTGGGCGTCATATCCAAACGTATTGCCCAACATTTTGCGGACGATGTCGATCGCGCCGTCCGCCTCCCAAACCATCAAAAGCGAAGGGGAGGACGCCATAAACTTGACCGCCGGTTCAAAAAAGGGCTGATCCTGGTGGGCGGCATAGTGCCGGCGGGCCAGGGCTTCGGAAATGAGCATGAGTTTGGCCGCGGCGAGTTTCAGGCCCTTTCTCTCAAATCGTGCAATGATTTCGCCCGCCAAATGCCGCTGAACGCCATCCGGCTTGATAATGACTAACGTACGTTCTGCCATTTAAGAAGATGATCCGGTTTTCCGACGGGATTCGGTGATTGGATTATACTCCTTTGGGGACAATGTAGATTTCCACCCGTCTGTTCTGGGGGTTGCCTTTCTTGTTGGGCAGGTTTTCGGCAATGGGTCTGTATTCGCCGAAACCGCGGGCGCTTAGTCGCGTGGAAGCAACATTACTGTCCTCCATGACCTTGAGTACGGCCAGGGCCCGGTGAACGGAGAGGTGCCAGTTGGTGGGATGCTGAGCGCGCGTCGCGGCCTTGGCGATGCGAACGTCATCCGTGTGACCGGCGACGATGATGTCGAATTCCTTGCCTTCTTCGGAGTTCAGAATGCCACAGAGCGCTTTAACGGCTTCCGCCGCCGAGGCGGTGACCCGGTCGCTGCCCAGCTCGAAGAGCAGGTCGCTCTTGAATTTCACGATACCCCGGCTTGCGTCGTACGTCACGAGGTCGGGACGCTGCTTGGCAAAGTCTTCCAGCAGCGTGCTGAGCTCCACCGGCAGCGCCGCTCCGCCGAGGAGCAATCTCTGCTGCATCGACTCGAGGAGTTCTGTCTTTTGGGCAATGTCCTTTTCGAGGGCGGCAATCTTCTGCTTGAGGGCATCCACTTCGATGCCGTCTCTTTGCTCCGCGCCGGCCAGTTTCTCTCTGAGCTGATTGAGTTCCACGGTCGCGGTATTCAGATCGGTTGTGAGCTTGTTGATCAGGTCCTGTTGTTTAGTATTTTGGATACGAAGCCTGTCGAGTTCGGAATTACATCCACTGAGAAGGAATATACAGGCAAAAACAATAATCGCGGAGAGTTTGAGGGTTCTCATCATTCGATCCTTTCCAAGATGATTACGACGTCCTTCCGGCTATCCCTAAAACATACAAGCCTTTTGATTATGGGTCATTACGATCCGACACATTCTACATTCCCCACCTTCGTACATCAATAAAACTCATTTCGCCCGGCCCGTCAATAAGAAACTTCTAAAAAATACGCGCAGTTGTCCAAGGAAGTTTTAGTAGATTGTCGGCGCGTTTTCCTATACACTGCTCTGCAACGGTTTTATAGATTGAATGAATGTTTGATGGGATAGATATGGACGTTTTGGTTGCTGAAAAATGCGGCTTTTGTCACGGCGTCAGAAACGCCATCAGTGTGGCTGAAAAAATTCTGGCCGAAGAGAATGATGTTTATAGTTTCGGACCGATTATCCACAACAGCGACGTCGTGGAACGACTGGCAAAATGCGGATTAAAAACGGTGGGCCGGGTGGAGGATGTTCGCTCCGGAACGGTCCTTATTCGGTCGCACGGAGCGGCTCCGAAGCAGGTTAAAAAACTTCAGGACAAGGGGCTCAACATCGTCGATGCCACCTGTGTTCTGGTCAAACGCGTTCAACATATCGCCGGCGAGCTCCAGGAGCAGGGGTATCAGGTGGTGATTATCGGCGAAGAGAACCATCCGGAAGTCCAGGCTGTCGTGGGCTGCGCCAAAGACGTGATCGTGATCGCCGACGAGTCGGATTTGGATCGGTTGCCCCAAAATGCCAAGCTGGGCGTGGTCTGCCAGACCACGCAAAATCCGGAGCACTTCGGGAAGATGCTGGGCGCGATGGGGCGGAGCAGCTTTAGTGAATTAAAAGTCATTAATACGCTGTGCAAAGAGGCGATTAAGAGACAGGAATCCGCCATACGGTTGTGTAAACAGGTGGATGTTATGTTTGTCCTGGGCGGCCTGGAGAGCGCCAATACGCGCCGGTTGGCGGAACTCTGTGCCAAAGACAATGAGCAAACGTTTCATTTGCAAAACTGGGAAGAACTCGATACGAGCGTCCTTCAGGGCAAAACGACGGCGGGCGTTACGGCCGGGGCGTCCACGCCGGATTGGATCATCAGTGAATTTGTGAAGAATCTGGAGATTTTTTGAGCCTCCTTCCAAATCGAGTGAAACTTCCCGGAAAAAAACAAAGAGAGGCTTGAAAAAGGCTTTTTCTATAATTAGTATTTCAAGTTTTGGGAAATATGTTATGATGCTAAAGGCATCTGCTGCGTGGGCCGATGTTTATGTTCATTTTGAACCGTAAAACGAAACATGTGTGCTGTGTTGCACAAAGCGGTGTTGGCGTGAATGTGGGGCGCCGGCCGCTTATGATCCATAGACTCCACAGAGGGAAAGATTCATGGTAGATAGAAATATTGTTAACAAATTAGGGCTGTCGGAGGAGAAGCTGAACGAGCAGGTGAGCGAGATTTTCGGCGATCAGGAAAACGAATTCCTGGAGCAGACGCTCCAAAAGAAGGTGGATTTACGTCTGCCCGGGACGATTCTTCGCGGCACCATCGTCTCGCTGATCGGCAACGACGTGATCGTCGAGGTCGGCCTCAAGAGCGAAGGGATCGTGGATGCCAGTGAGTTTGAAAGCCCTGATGAAATAGCACCCGGCAAAGAAATTGAAGTCTTGCTGGAAGATACGGATTCTGAAAGCGGTCTTGTCTTGCTCAACAAGCGCAAGGCCGATTTGATTAGAGGATGGGAGCGAATTCTCGAAACGAAGAAAGAAGGCGACGTGGTCACGGGCAAGGTCATTCGGCGAATCAAGGGCGGTTTGCTCGTGGATATTGGTGTGCCCGTTTTCCTGCCGGCCTCGCAGGTGGATATCCGAAAGCCCGGCGATATCAGCCGGTTTATCGGCAAAGAGGTGGACTGCAAGATCCTCAAGATCGACGTGGAAGGCCGAAACATCGTTATTTCGAGGCGCAAGCTCATCGAAGAGGAACGGCGGAGCAGCAAAGAAAAAATCCTGTCGGAAATCGAGGTCGGCCAGTGGCGCAAAGGTATTGTCAAGAACATCGCGGACTTCGGTGTCTTCGTGGATCTGGGAGGCCTGGACGGCTTGTTGCACATTTCCGATTTGAGCTGGGGCCGGATATCGCACCCGTCGGAAGTCGTCGAGCTCGATCAGGAAATCGAATGCGTCGTCGTCGGTGTGGATAAAGAGCACGAGAAGATTTCATTGGGCCTCAAGCAAAAAACCTCCAGCCCGTGGGATGATGTTGAGGAGCGTTATCCGATCGGTGAGAAGGTCAAAGGCAAGGTCGTCAATGTGATGAGTTACGGTGTGTTCGTTCGGTTGGAGGACGGCATTGAAGGTTTGGTGCATATCAGCGAGATGAGCTGGACCAAGCGTTTGGCGCACCCGGGTGAGATGGTCAATCTCGGGGATGAGATTGAGGTCGTCGTACTGAACGTCAACAAGGAAAAGCAGGAAATCTCATTGGGTCTCAAGCAGACGCAGACGAATCCCTGGGCGATTGCCTCGCAGAAGTATCCGGCCGGGGCGATTGTGACCGCCAATGTGCGGAGCATCACGAATTTCGGCGCATTTGTAGAAGTCGAGCCCGGGATTGACGGGATGATTCATATTTCGGATCTGAGTTGGACCCGCAAGCATAGCCATCCCGGCGAGGCGCTGAAAAAGGGCCAGGAAATCAAATGTATCGTACTCGATGTCAATGAGGAAAAGCGGCGAATCTCGTTGGGGATCAAGCAGATGACGGAGGATCCGTGGATTCGCGCCATTCCCGAAAAATATATTCCGGGTCATATTATTAAAGGCACGGTGGCGAAACTCACGAATTTCGGCGCGTTTGTCGAGCTTGAGTCGGAACTGGAAGGGCTTTTACATATTTCCGAGCTTGCCGATCATAAGATTGACAAGCCCCAGGATGTCATCAAGGTCGGAGACGAAGTCGAGGTTAAGATTCTGAAAGTCGATACGGACTCCCGCAAGATCGGCTTGAGTTTGCGGCGCGTTCAGTGGGCCGCCGAGGAGCAGGCCGCTGAACCCGAGCGAAAGCCGCTGCGCCAGCCGGCGGGTCCGGAACGAGTCCTTTCGGATGATTTTATGGACAAGCTCGCCAAGCGTAAGCAAGGGGAGGTTGTTGACAGCGAAGCGGACCTGAAGCCCAAAGAGGACGATTCGTCCTCGGCCCCGGAAGCTCAAGAATCCTCGGCCCCGGAAGCTCAAGAATCCCCGGCTCCGGAAGCTCAAGAATCTCCGGCCCCGGCGGTAAGTGAGCCGGCGGCGGAAGAAGAGGCTGAAGTCAAAGAAGAAACACCCAAGGCGGAATCTGAAGAGACGTCCGAAGCTGAAAATCAACCCGATGACGAAAATAGTCCAGAACCGGAGAAAACCTCTCAGGAATAAAGCTTCCGTTTATCATGGTTTAATACATAGATGACCGGGATTGTTATCAGGAACGAAACGGATGCCGATGTTGGCACGATCGCCGAAGTGACGGTCGAAGCGTTCAAGACCCTGGAAATCAGCAACCATACGGAGCAGTTTATCGTCGAGGCGCTGCGCGCCGCCAGCGCCCTTACGGTGTCGCTGGTTGCGGAAATGGATGGCCGGGTCGTAGGACATATTGCGTTCTCTCCCGTACACATTTCAGACGGTACCCGAAACTGGTACGGGCTTGGACCTGTTTCGGTGCTGCCGGAGCACCAACGCAAAGGCATTGGCAAATCACTGATACGGGAAGGGCTATCGCAATTGCAAGACCTGAATGCCTGGGGATGCTGTCTTGTAGGGCATCCGGCTTATTACAAAAAATTGGGATTCAAGAATGTATCGGGACTTGTCCATGAGGGAGTGCCGCCGGAGGTCTTCCTCGCTCTGTCTTTTGATGGGCCTATTCCACAGGGCACCGTCACTTTCCACGAGGGTTTCAAAGTGGATGGCAAACAGGGGGCTTAAATCGGACGGTCTAAAGGCCGCTGCTTAGCCCCGTGTTATGAGGTTTGTTCAGCAGCCCAAAGGCATCATGGATTGCTGCGCTGCACGATCTTGAGAATATCCTGTGAAGAAGAATTAATGAGCTTGCCTGATCAATGACACATTATCAAAATACACATCCTTATCATCCGCTCCTGCGTTGATCTCAATGGTTCCGTCCAGATCGGTCTGCGATGTCATGACAAATGTGTGCGTAAAGTGTTTCATGACCAGACCCTGAAGGTTCGTGTTCAGATATACAGGGCCCATCCTACTGTAATTCCATAAGGAACCTACATCTTTCTTCTTGACCATGACCTCGATCAAACGGGGCGTTTGGGCTCCCGCATCAAATTCAAGTGCATACGTTTCACCCTTAATGAGTTTCATGCCGGCCTGGATCAATCGGATATCGGAACCTTCATCTCCCCCGTCACGGATGCTGAAATGAGCCTTCCCGTCTTCGAGAGCCCATTGCGCATCGGCCGGTTCGGTGACTATCCAGGTCCAGTCGGATTGGCCCTGGAAGAAGTCTCCATTGCTGACCATGTTTTCTCCGGGTTCGTTGGGATCGTAGAGATACACCATGATTGTTTCTTCGTTGGAGAAGTCACTTTCTCTGCCCTCAACATCCAGGGCGGTCACCCGGAAGTAATATCGACGACTGTTCTCCAGGTTATCGAAATGGACCAGTGTCGTGTCGGAGGTCGCCATTAAGGTCTCGGGATGAGGATGAAAGCCCCCATAGACACGATAACCGGCCACATTCGGATCGCCGAATTTGTTAAATAACAAGGTCAGCTTGTCGTAATTATGCTCGACGACCAGATAGGGCCTTTCCACCCGGCCCATCCAGGGGAAGCGGAAGACACGATATGCATAGCTACCGCTGTTTACAAAATCCATCTCGAACTCGATTTGTCCCTCCGGATTAACTTCGGTCACCATGGGATAATCAGATGAGACGAAGTTAATGAGTGTGTTCCCGTTGGGCAGACGCTGTGCATTGCCCTTGTAGTATGTATATCTGTCAGGATCAGCACGGTATTCCCAGACCCATCTGGCGGTCATCGTATTAGGGTCAAGTTCGTATTCCACTGCCCGTGAGACCGGGGGATCGTGATTATTACCATTGTCAAATAGTGTGTAGCGATGATGACCCAGGGCACGAATATCGTGCTGACACCAAAATCCCCCTAAAGGATCATTCACAAAAGAATAATCGCTGTGGGCTCCGCCAAGCTTCCAGATCGTCTCGCCGGTTTGACGGTTGATCTTGGTGACTTCATTGAGGTATCGGTGAGAGACCAGAATATGGCCGTCCTCGTCAATATCAATTGCATTCATGTGCGAGAAGTCAATGCTACTTCCGAGTACATCCACAACGTGTGCGGGGCCAAGGCTGGCCATGTCAAGATTTCCCCAGGCCCGCCACTGAAAAATCAATTCATCCGCAGCGGTGAATTCCTGAATGCAGGTTTCTCTAATAGTCGCATCGGGATGGCCGCCGTCCACAAACCGGCTCATATCGACATTGCGGAGGGTGCGCACGCCCAGAAGCAGATAACCTCCGTCTTCCAGCACCTGCAGTTCATGTTTGTCTGTATAATAGCCGTTGACGGCATAAAAATCTTTCATCCAGTTGAAGTTTTGATCGTATCCGCTGAATTGGGTATCGGTGATCATGCCGTTCTTCTGGACCTGAATATAATCGACATCCAATCCCCGTCGGTACCATACCGGAGCGCCGAAATTATCCATAATCAGGGAGTAGGGCGTCTCCCGGTTATACGAAATAAAGATGTATCCGTTTGCAGGATGACGGCACGTCGTAATACGCACGTGGGGAAAGTCACTGGGTACGGACACTCCATTGTCCATGATGATAGCCCCGCCCGAAACAGATGCGGGCCCCGAAGGCGCCTCGTTCGATCGTTGCGTAGTGATTATCGGCGTCGTCAAGGGAGGGGCGATCGCCGATTGAAGGGGAGCCTCTGCCGGGCGCATCACATAAAACCGATATTGAATCGGTTCTACAGGTTTATCGACAGGCTGGCCGAACAAAGGAGTTAAAGTCACATCCACCTCTTCATTGGCGATGAAAGGAGAGGCGGGTAGAAAGGCAATCGTGTTGAGATCGGTGCAAATAATCGTGTCCCCTTCATGCAGGCCGCTCTTTTGTCCGACTACCTGTATGAAGCGTGATAGATTGACCAGATCCGTAGGTGCGTTTTGCGCAAACCGGATCAGGAGCCGGGTTTCTCCGGCGACGTATTCCGCTTCCGGCCTGGGATCGAGATACTGGTAACCGTTTTCGAGAACGGTCATATAGTCTGTTACCGTCGCCGCCTCCCCTGGACGGCAGACAATCATCAGGATACCCACTAAGAGGATCGTTGTGCAGGATCGCTTCATTCCATTATTCTCATTTCCAGTTGCCGTCGGTTTGAGGCCGTCGTTGGTTTGTTATTCGATGGAAAAGACTCCGGCACTCCGATCAAAAATTCCATCGTCCAATGAACTCTTGATCCTGATCGAGTAGTCGGTGCCGGGTTCGAGATCCAGATCAACCTCCCATTCATACGCACCGATACTCGGTACTTCTGCGATGGTTTGCACCCGTGTATCGCTCCTGTATAGCTCGAGGACGACGCTTTCATCGAGATTGTCTTTCCATTGGATAATGTACACCAGGCCGCGCTTCCATTGCTCGCCGTTGTCGGGTGCGACCACCTGCACCATGGGGGGGACGGTTTGGAATTGTCCGGTGGACCATTCACTGATACCGCCAAAATTAAACGTGTTGACCCGCCAATAGTAGGTCGTATTGGGTGCTGCCGTTTCGAGGGTGAAGCGGGTTTCGGTGAGATTCATGGTGTTGATATCCAGAGTGGCGAACGTCGGATCGGTCGACACTTGGAGGTGGTAGCCGTTGGCCCATCCTCTCGGAGTCCAGAAGAAGGCCACGGGAAGCTTCTGATTGACGGTCCCTTGATCGCCGGGTCGGATCAGGATCGGGGAGTAAGGGATCTCTTCCAGGTCCGGAAAGCAGATAATGAATTCCCCGAAACGCGTCATGGTGGTTCTCAACTGCCTGGTTACATAATTGTAATCTGTCTCAAGAGGAACAAACAGGCCGCTTCCTTTGTAGGGTCGATAGTAAATCGTACAGAGATTCGGATCGACATAGCCCAGCGGATCGGTGCGATCAGCAAAGCCGAAACTCGTGGCATCAAAAGACAGGTCCGCCTGCATACTGTCGATTTCCCAGGCCGTGACTGTCACGCGTATGGGCAGCACTCTCGGTGCCTTTCCGGGAAACTGCGGATAAAGCGGTGCCCGTGGTTCGTGTGTCACGTCAACCGCATTGTATCCCTCGCCTTCGAAGCTGTTGACCTTGAGCGTTACCCCGGTCACGTCGGAATGATCGTTAAAGACGTACCGATTGCCCTCCATGAGTTCATAGTGCGTCACCGTTGTGGTCAGATCCTCGAGCGGCCAGACCATCCTGTTGAATCCTCCGGTGACGCCTTCCCGGGCCGGCCATATCTCATAGACGAGCCGTCCGTTGGGATCCACTTCTGTCATGGCCGGTGCGTCGCCGGTTTTGGCCGCACCGCCCCATCGAATGACGGCATTGGCATTGGGCAGGAGGGTGACGTTGCCGCCGGACAGGGCGCCGATGTCCGGATCGTGCCTGAATTCCCAAACCAGGGTTGCGGTCTTGTTCTCTTCATCCAGTGCATAGGCGACGCCCCGGGAATAGTTTCTGGACGTGTCCCGTTTATCCAGGCCGTTGTCGAAAAGAGTCAGAGTGCCATCGGCATGGCGGCGTGCATCGTGCTGCAATTTGAAATAACGGGGGGCGTTTTCTTCGTGCTCGTTAATGAAGGTAAATTCATTGTGCTTGCCGCCCATACGCCAAATGACCTCGCCGGTGACGCGGCTGATCTTAATGACTTCGGAGGTCTCGCGGCAGGATAAAATGAGATGGCCGTCTGTTTCGTCCAACTCCACGGAGTTAACATGAATATAGCCAAACTTCTTCTTCGTGATGTCCTGATAGGAATCTAAAATCGAGATGTGATCCCAACTCCGCCATTGAAAGATAACGTTTTTATACACATCCAACTCTTGAATGACGGCTCCAATCACCTCTGCGGCGGGATAACCCCCTTCAACCATTTGACTCATGTCAATAACCTGCGTGTCATAGCACAACATCAGAGCATGGCCATTGGGTAAAAGCTGGAAATCGTGACTGTCTGCAAGGTAACCGTTTCCCATTTGGAAAGAATCGACCTGATTGAAATCGGGTCCCTGGAGAAACCATGTGTACTTCTTCTTGACGCCCTGTATTTCCCTTCGGTACGCGAATAATCCATTACACAGCAATCCCCCCAGGCTTTGGGTCTTGCTGAAGAAGACGGGTTGGCCCGCATTATCCATAATCAAAAAGTAACTGCCCACCCCTTCAACCGTAGATGTTACATTGCCTACCAGGTATCCCGGCGCGGTTTCACCATTCTGAGTGATGATGAATTCGGGGAAATCATCAGGTAAGTCACCATTTGTTTCATCGGCTATCGCATTGGGCAAAGACAGCGCCAGCAAGAACCCAAACAGTGCAGTCAATACTCCAACCTTTTTCATAACAACCCTCACTATACATCCAAAACCAGCAATACTTAACACCAGGCAGATAAACTATTGGCCACCCCATAACATGATGTTTTCGCATGACGGTAAGCGATATAGAAAACCATCTGATACTAAACACCTGTCAACTCGGATTTCCCATATACACTTCACGGTATCATTCCTGCGAACTTCAAATTCTTATGATACCGTAATTTCGCCTCAATTTCAATATAATTCCAGCAGGTTGAGCGTGCCGTACCGGAACAAAGACCGAAACGTCACGCACATACGTCAGGATCCAGCTTCCGCCATCCGGATTTTGCATTGTTACAATAGGTACATAATCTTGTATCTCCTAAGAACATGGGGGGATTGGGGGAGTTTTTTTTTGTGAATTGGAGAAATTTAGTAATTTCTTACATTTTTCTTGACGAGTAACTGGTTGGTTTGGTAAAAATGGTTACATGAGTGAAGTCAGGTAGCTCTTAGGGAATTTGGCTTTCTGGCGTAGAAAAGTATCCATAAGTTCCTGGGCAACCACCGAAGCGTGTTCGGTGAAGGGACAGAGCTGGAGTGAGGTTTGTGTTAGGCATGTACGGTCTTTTCGTATTTTCTCGACTTACAGCTCAACTGCGCTTTTCTCACGGAAGAACAAGGAGCCAAGTCCTATAACAGAGTATTTTTTTAACGGGCACAGAGTCCTGTCGATCTTTCTCTGTGATTTCGTTGGAAGTGGTCTGTGGCAGGTAAAAACCCTGATCAGACAAGGGTTATGGGTTTGTCATCTGGCGCGCACAAGAACCGTAGGCGCTCTGACTCGTTGCCAGGGCGAAGTACAAGGTTCTTTACAATGTTTTAAGGAAGGAGAACGATTATGTGCAAAAAACTCTTCATGTTAACCTCTTTTATGCTGGTGTTGGGCCTCGTGAGTACCACGGTCGGCCAGCCGACGGGCGAGATACTCTTCGAGTATTGGATGAATGTCGGCGGCACGGCGATCAGTGACTTGACGGGCCTTGACGCCTATCCGGACAGTCCGGATGACGGCGAGTTGCGGGCCCAGTTCGATGGTCCGGTGGATTGGGCAGACAACTACGGGGCGCGTGCTCGTGGTTATCTGTACCCGCCCGCCGACGGGGATTACACCTTCTGGATCGCCGGCGACGACGCTCAGCAGCTTTTCCTGAGCACCGATGCGGATCCGGCCAACGCGGCGTTAATTGCCGAGGTGACCGGCTGGACGAACCACCTCGTGTGGGACAAGGAAGCCGGACAGCAAT
>Ga0180432_10002264_pt1 | contig 29032 bp, 21 predicted proteins | sample SS_ome_10_FD_132414 | JGI IMG/M metagenome (GOLD analysis project Ga0180432, IMG submission 132414) | Hypersaline lake sediment archaeal communities from the Salton Sea, California, USA - SS_1_MS_2 metaG | ecosystem: Environmental > Aquatic > Non-marine Saline and Alkaline > Hypersaline >... | reverse complement strand
CAAGTAACATATCAAGCACCTTTAAATATTTACTTTTGGATCAACGGAATTCCATCAGGACAAACTCCTTATGCGAATATAACTCGAAATGGTGTATTATATCTAACGGCACAACTTCTTTTAGGAAGCACGCCATTAAGCGGATATTCCGTAAATTTCTACGATATAACAAATAAAACTAGTATAGGTAATAACGTCACTGATGCTTTTGGACATGCGACTTATCAATATAATACGAATATGAATACTATTGCAGGACCACATATAATTTTTGCTAATTGTAGTTTTGGAACTAATTATTCCTTCTATATATTAAACGCTCCAATAAATGTATCGCTAATTGTATGTCCAAGTCCTCTCAATATAAATAACACGGGCTCTATTGGTAGATCATTTTATATTCTTGGAAATTTAATCGATGGCACAAATGGAGCAGCAATACAAAATGGAACAGTTGAAATAATCTTAGATAATAATCCATTGTTCGATAATGACTTAATCCCGTTTGTCCGTCCCCAACAACACGAGAATTATTTCGATTGTAACGAAACTGGAGAAATTTATGCCTTGTTTGAACTGACTAATTATTTTGCTACAGGTAATTATTCTTTAAGAGTGGATTTTAACGCCACATTTAATTATTATTATATGCCTTTCCCTCTAATTCTGAGTGGTTTTGCTAATTTTTCTTATTCAGCAGTGGGGCAAAATAACTTAACTGTTGAGGATCCTACTGATATCACTATTAATTTTATGATAGAAGGTGAACACAGACCTGAAACTTATCCTTCTGGTTCTCTTCCAGGAATATATAAAAGGGGTGAAAATGCTACATTTGAGGTTTGGATCGAATATCAAAGCAATCCAGTCACTAGCGGGACAGTGCAATTAATTGATGTTTATAATAGCTATAATGTGATTGACAGTTATACATATAATGCTGGAGATGTCAATGGTTATCATAAATTTTTAATAAACACATCAACAGCAAACTTACATGCGGGACTCCATTACATTGAAGTCCGATATTCATTAAAATCCAATTTTACTTATATCATTATTAACGAAACAATTAGCAGTATATCAATTGATCAACCTGAATTTGAAAAACAAAGAGACACAACTGGCTTCACCATTTCAGGAACTGTTCAGGATACGATCACTCTAAAAGGATTGAAGGTTAAGATCTTTCTATTAAATAAATCAAATATGACGGATGTTTCTGGATACCTAGATTTAGTTGGACCTCAAACAATTACTATAAGTGATGCTGGTTATTACTCTTTCACCATAAATGAAATAACTATAGCTTGTCCGCGTGGAGAATATTACATATTAATAACCTTTAATGGAAGCATCTATCATACAGATGGTCTATTATCTATCGATATGACAAACGCGATGGTCAGTACAAATAGTTCACTCTTAAGTATAAATGTCACAGCAGGAGTTAACATAATTGAAGGTTATTATTACACGGAAAAACAGTCCCCTCCTTATGAACTTTGTATAAACACAGACATCCTTCATGTTATTGGAAATTTAACGTGGGATGATGGGTCCCCTATGGTAAATGTTAAGGTTACTTTACGAGTTCTACTAGCTCTTGATGATTCACCTATAGCAGCAAACTATACTGCTACTACAGATATCAACGGAAGTTTTGATGCGACTTTAGTTATTGATGCATCATGGCCTGATTATTTCAGCGAGACAAAAATTATTATTGAATTTTCTTCTGCCTTAAATAATTTAGAATATGTTATTGATCCAAGTTCAGTACAATATAACTAATAATAAAAATACAATTGAGATGATAAAAAAATGATAAAAAGGAATGTTAAAAACCGTACTAAACACGGGAAATTCATTTTTATTACTTTTTTACTCCTCTTTATAGCATCTATTTCTTTGATAAAGTATGATATTGGTTATGATAATAATGAAAATTTCGTCATGGATGTTGAAAATCCTTTACAAATTTCAGCAATAGATGGTTTTATAAATTTTACTAACAATCAAATCGATGGTACAACTCACAGCACTTCCGAGACGATAACAATAGAAGGTTGGCTCCATTTAGGTAGTACAGGTATACAAGGTAAAGATATTTCTTTAGTCATTGATGGTCAAATAGAATCATCAGCCACTGATATAACTGATTTTATGGGTCAATTTTCACTTAATTATACCATCACGAATGATTGGAATATATACTCAGGACATAATTTTACTGCTGTCGTAACTAATCCTGGAGTCTATACCTATCTCATAGAAAATTATTTTATTATATATTTCAATACATCATCTCAATTTGATCTTCCATTTGTAGATGTTTCAACACCATACCTAACCGGACCAATCGGATTTAGTGAAGAAATTACACTTAATGGGCAATTAGAATATGTGAATGGTACAGGTATTCCACTTAACTTATATAATAATTACTGGTATAGTAATACTGGTACCCTTATAGATTCTCAAGGTTCATTTACAGATTCATTTGGTAGTTTAACAAATATTAATTTGCCTGATACTGCATTTAGCAATATAACTTTAAAAATGAATTATTCAGATGCTCCAAGAGTAAATTACTCAGAAATAGTAATCCCAAACATAAGAGTATTTCAAGATGTTGCATGGGCGAATATGGTCATCCCAGCAACAGGAGTTCAAGGTTCATCTTATACCATTTCGGGGCAGCTAGCTTCAAGCACTGATCCTTCCCTTAAAATAAACAATCGATATGTAAGAGTGCTTTATAATGGAAGCATCCTTCTTGACAGTCAAGTTCAAACAAATGCGGATGGAACCTTTACTTCTACTTTCACGCTCCCTATGGATAGAGGTAATGGTACACATTCAATTCAAGTTGAGTTAATCAACACTGCCAGTAAAACTATTAGCTCATCTATTTATTATATCTCTGTAAATTCTCCCGCTTCAACTCCCGCCTCTCCTGGCGCTCCAGGAGGAGAAATACCATTTGCAGGCTTTTTTGCGGTATTTATTCCAATCTTGATTGGAGTCATAGCAGCGTTAGGCATTTACGGATATTATTTCTTGAAAAAACAGAAGGAAGAATCTCAAGTCGTAAACATACCCCTTGAAGATAAAATTAAAAACCTAAAAATCCTTAAGGACACGGGACGATTAGAAGAATCGCTGTCATATTTATTCAATGCGATTTTTATGGAGTTAGTAACCGCGAAGTTTGGAAGGGAAAAAAAAGAGTTCGAAACAATTCGAGATTTTGCAATAGTTTCCGTGAAGGAATTAGGCTTAAAAGCGACAGTCGTATATCCCTTCATGACCAAGGTAGAATCAATCATTTATAATCGTCCATTTAAAATAACTGATAATGATTTTTATGACGCATGTGATATATTCAGTCCGGTATATTTTGAACTTACTGGGCACAATTTCATCTTAAATTTTTAAAAAATAAAAAATGTTATAAATTCTAAAAAAATTAATAATTAAAAAAAACAGCAAATAGGGAAAATAAATGGCAAAAAAAGAAAAGAAAAGAAAGAAAGGGCAAGTAGTTGAAATCGATGTAAAACAGAGATTTGAAAACGTGAAAATATTAGTCAAAACAAAGAGGCCTAAAGAAGCAATTGCGTATATTTATCTAGTCTATACGGATCTCATCGATAACAAGCATAAAAAACCAAGATTGCCACATCAAACAATTCGCGAGTATGCAATTGATTGCGTAACTGAATTGGAATTAAAGCCGCAGAACACCTATGTATTCATCAAAAAGATTGAAGACATCATCTATGGAGGAGTTGAACCCACTGCTAAAGAGTTTGAATCAACTATAGGACTCTTTACGAACTTGCACAAAGAAATAACTGGAAAATCGTTTTCATTTAGCTTGTAAGGAATATATAATTGACTTTTAAATCAAAATAAGAATGAGACAATGGTCAAAATAGGAGCGGGAAAATCATCCCAAAAAAGCGTTAACATATCAATGGGAATATTATACATATTCTTTAGTATATATGTATTCATTTTTGGGTTTATTATAAGCGACTTCATTACTATTTTCCAGCAAAATAATCCTGGAGTTCTTCCTATTTTTGTATCCTATATTCCGCTGTTGTTTTGGATCGCTGGTATATTTTTGGGATTTGGATTCTTGATTTTTTTGAAAAATGTTAGAGTTCCAAAATCGCGAGAAACAAAATCTCGAAAGGCCTCAACTGGATCGACATATAGGCAAGCGTTATTTCTAATCATTTTTATTTTTGCCTTTATACCACTGTTTTCACCTGCCATTGACCAAGGGATAAACGACCAATACTTTTCGATTTATAATAGTGGTTGGAATGGGTGTTCTAGATTACGAGAAGAGCTCATAGCAGAAGATTATGATGTAATGAATGTCCAATCTAGCTTGAGTGCTACTGATCGTATTGATAAAAATGTTTTACTTGTTTTAATGGGGCCAAATCAGGTTTACAATCCATTATTTGAAATTCCATATTTCATTGATTTTTTTAGCGACACAAAACATAAAAACTCCATACTGCTTTGCCACGATTATGGTTCTACATATGAATTATTATGGGAAATATTTGTTGCCAATCTACTTAATTTTGATCCAACTAATCTCTTTCCAGTCACGATATTTCCCAATGGAATATTACGAGATAATCAATCTTGTCTGGAAAATGTCGGAGGATTGAAAGATACGTCTTTCCCAATTATAAAAAGTTTTCCTGCCGTTTCCGATCCTGCTATGAGCACAATAACAAACGGAGTTAGCAATGTTATTCTTTCAGAAGCAACTGCTGCAGCTGGAGGAGACATGCTCATTCAAGCTTTTGGGTGGAATATTATTGGTCAAACTTCGCAAGATTATAGTTTTGTAGATAAAAATGGCAATAGACAATGGGACAATGATACAGATGTCATTGATCTAAGCTTTATTGCAGAACTTATTGGTGGTTCTTTAGGTGGCGTTGACATGAGTAATGCAAGTCAATTTTTAAAACTTCCATTAGGAGGATCATTCTTTAGACCTGCAGTATTTCTGGCAAAACAATTAAATAATTCAAGAGTCTTCGTGTCTTCAGACGCAAGTTTGTTTACAAACGATTTAATTGATTTAACTCAGTATGACAATTTACAATTTGGGTTAAACATTATTGACTGGTTGACTTATGCTGGAGTTGAGGATAAAAAGGATTGGATCGTTGTATTTGACGAAGCTCATATACGCCCTGAATACTCCAGAGACCTCACTTCCGCGGGGATCTTTGGTTTTATCATTCAATACATCGTCCATCTTTCTACTAATCCAATCACTGCGTGGATATATCCTCTTTTAGCGATATATACTTTCAGAAAATATCTTCCGAAAAAGGATGAGGACGAAGAAAAAAGAAAAGCAGCAGAAGCAGAAAAAAAAGAAGAAAAGGAAAAATTCAGGACCTCTTCATTTTTTGCTCAAAAAATAGACTGGTACAAGGAAAAAAACAGGTATGGAAAAGCTCTCACCTTGTTATATAGAAGAGTCGAAAGGAAATTACACGCACAAATTGGAGGAGAAAAAATCACTACTCAAAAAGTAATTGACTGGGTTACCGCTAAAGAGGCGGGTGGCAAGGTAAATAAGCTTAAAATAAGAAGAATTACAAAATTCATGGATAGAATGTTAGCTATTAAAGAAGGGAAAGGGAAAGGAAGTAAAGTTAAGACGCCAGAAGAATTTGAAACACTTTTCCTTGAAATGTCCTGGATTATTAACAATATTTAAAAATAAATTATGATCAACAAAAAAATAGAAAAAAAAATAAAAAAAAGGAGTGAAAAAAAATGGCAGATAAAGCAGAATCCCAACAGCCTGAATTTGATATTTCACCTATAAGAGAAATTGCACAAGATGTCCTTTCAGAAGTTTCGCGAGTAATTGTCGGAAATGGAGAAATTTTACAACATCTTTTTGTAGCTCTTTTAGTCAACGGACATGTGTTGTTAGAAGGTGTTCCTGGTCTAGGAAAAACCGTTATGGCAAAAACATTTGCCACAACCCTAGGCATTAGTTTCAAGAGAGTGCAGTTTACACCTGACCTTTTACCTGCTGACATTACGGGGACGAAGATTTTTGATCAATCCGAAGGTGCATTTGTTCTGCAAAAAGGACCAATTTTTGCAAATGTTGTACTGGCTGATGAGATAAACCGAAGCGCCCCAAAAACGCAAGCAGCATTGCTTGAAGCTATGGCAGAAAGGCAAGTAACTATCGAAGGACAAACATTAGAGCTTGAAAAACCATTTATGGTTGTTGCAACAGAAAATCCCGTGGAAATGGAGGGCACTTATCCATTACCTGAAGCACAAGTAGATCGATTTCTTTTCAAATTATGGTTAGATTACCCTGAACAACAAGAAGAAGTAGAAATTCTAAGAAGACAACTATCTGGAGATTCACCTTCCGTTGATATTATTACAAATGCCGAAGAACTTCTCGCGGCTCAAAATATGGTAAATCAGGTCTACATTGATGATAGAATTCTCAAGTACATCCGCGACATTATCATAAAAACTCGGAACCATCCTCAAATCGCACTTGGATGTGGCCCACGTGCTAGTCTCGTTTTGATGAAATGTTCAAAAGCTCGAGCAGCAATTTTAGGACGAGTTTACGTTACTCCAGATGATGTGAGAGCTCTTACGGGTCCCGCGCTAAATCATCGTATTCTCCTCAAACCTGAGGCAGAACTTGAGGGTTTAGATATCAAATCGGTGATAAAAAGTATCTTGGAAGAAATTCCAATACCAATCTAATTATTTTATGAATACAATTAAAAATAAGATGGGATAAAAAATCATAAATAGAGGATTAATATGCTAGGTGGAAAAGGAAGAACTTTAATCTTATTTGCAGCGTTCTTTCTATGTGCAGGATTTGCATTTGTAAATTATTTTTTAATTTATTTCGCAATATTACTATTATTTAGTACCATAATAAGCCTGCCATTTTTTGCCTTACATATGAACATTGAAGAGTTAAAAGTGCACAGAGAGTTAGATAAAGAAAAGGTGTTTAGAGACGATTTTCTTCACGTTAAGGTAGTTATTGAAAATATGGGTAGACATAATTTTGATTTTCTTGAAATTAGAGACCATTACAATCCAGAGCTTTTCAGGTTAATTTTAGGAGAAAACTTTATTTCTACTCGAATAGGAGCTAAAAAAACCATTAAATTTTCATATGTTCTCGAACCTAAAGTAAGGGGTGAATATCCCCTTGGACCATTATCCTTAACCATCAAAGACAGGTTAGGTTTTAATTCAGTAGAAAGAATAGTGCCTGAAAGTGTATCTGATATCTTAGTATATCCTCCTTACGACGATATTAAACGTATTGAAATTTTAGGGTCAAAAAGGTCGTTACAACTAAATTACGGAGCTCAACGATCCAAGCAAAAAGGCTTGGGTTCGGAATTCTACGGAATGAGGAAATACGTGTTTGGAGATCAATTTAGATTGATTGATTGGAAAGCAAGCGTCCGTCAACAAAGATTAATCGTGAAAGAACACGAAACCGAGAGGGATGTAACTGTTATGATCTTATTAGATGCTTCTAATACTATGGCCGGGGGTGCAATTGAAAATACAAAGTTCGAATATGCAATTAGAGCCACAATGTTATTAACAAAAGTTTCCCTAACAAGAAGAGATAATGTTGGTGTATTTGCATTTTCAGATAAGAAGAATTTTCATTTTCTAAAACCTGGAGGGGGGGATGATCAATTCTATACTATTTTAGATTTTATTGCAAGGATTAAACCTGAAGGAAAATGTAAAATGGCTGAAGCAATGGATCATTTCACGAAACGCTTTCAAAAGCGTAGTTTAATATTTATCATCTCTGATTTGGAGGCAAGTACTAAAGAAATTAGTCAAGGCATTAAGAAATTACTCCCATTTAATCACTCGACGATTATCATAAATCCATTCTCCCCCTGGTTTGAAATACACGAAATGGACTTATCATCTACAGATAAAGCTTTAGCAGAAGCAATAAGCGAAGAAATGATGGAACATATATTAACCGTAAAGCAAGAATTTAGAAAATTAGGAGTTAATCTTATTACATGCGGTCCTGATGACATATTAAATCAAGTTCTAAGCAATTATATGGAAGCAAAGAAAAAAGGAAAGGCGTATTAAGAAATGGCAAGAAATTATTTACAAGGATTAAAAGTACTCAATGGACTCGTATTTCTTGGAACCTTAGCCTTATTTCTCTCGATCTTTAGTTTTAGTGAAATTTTAACCGTAGCGACTGGTGAGACTGCCCTCTTTGCTTTTATTAATGCTTTAAGAAATGTTTTGACTTATATTATCTACATCGTGCTTTATTTCATTGGTATTGGTATCTCTTATATAGTCTCATTTGGCCAATATCATATTATATCCGCTGTTGACACATTTTACAAGCATTTCTTTGGATCTTGGTTTACATTTGCCACACCTACTGGAAAGGCTCCCGCAATAACTGAGGTTTTTACATTAATCCAAGAAGAATTATTAGTTTTGCTTTCAGATATATATTTAATTGCGTTCCAAGTGTTTTTCGCAATTGCAATTTATTACGCTATTAGAGCAATTCTACAAAGCAATCCTAGATATAACCTCAGGGTTATAGGGAGCTTGATGATTATGATCATCATTCCATTAATGGTGTTTGGACTACGAGATATGCTGGCACTTTTTGGGATTACCAATATTACTTATTTAAACGATTTACCGAACCCAGTTAACACATCTCTAACTCAGCTACCACTAGATAATTTGTTTCAATTCTTTGGAAGTCCTATAGCATCACTAGCTATTATAAGTTATATATATCTGGAACTATCGTTTCAAATTAATTATACAGATTTAGTTACCAAACCTTCTTTAGAAAGGAGCGATAGATTAGAAGCCCAATTGAACATTTTAAAAAGAGAATCCCTTCAAGTTGTTGCTAATGTCGACAAAATTAGAGAAGAAGCTAAGCAAAGAAAACAAGAGCTTGAATTGAAAAAAGAATCAGTCGGAAAATTTTTAACTAAATCCGCTACATCTGGATTTTCATATGTTAAAGAAATGATTGAAAAGAAAAAGTTAGAAGCTGAAGAAAAGAAGTTAGTTACTGCTGCGTCAAAAACGAGAAGGTTAGGTAGATTTGTAGAGCGACTTTTTCGGGAGGATTCTGAAGCAGAAGATACACTAACAGCAAGATCTGCAAAACCACGGGCAACACATTTAGCCACTTCAACATTTTTTAACTTTGGATTGCGTTTGATTATCTTAATAATTATAAGTTTCATAATCATACACCCACATTGGTTCATGGTTAATGTTTTTATGTTACCTTCTGCTATAACTGAAAGCGTAGCGATGTACTCCCCCGAGGTAATTATCGTGCTCCTCCTTCCAATCGTATTAATCTTCCCTGTAATAGCTCAAGCAATTTCATATATCAAGCATAGAAACCTTATGATACGCTTGAAGCAAGAAGGACAAATCAAGCAAATCTTAGCGTCTGTAGGAGATTATGTTAAGGTGGAAGAAGAATCTGAGGAAGATAAGGAGACGAAAGAAGAAGATAAAGAACCAACTCTTTCGGAAGAAGCCACTACAGGAACAACTTAAATGTTACAAGTTGATCACGAATCTTGCTAACTCTTCCTTTTTATTGATATTTGTCATTAAAGTATTAAAACAATATGTGTTAATACCTAAATTTTCAATAATTGGCTTTAATTTACCGTCTTCGTTATCAATGATAAAATTTCCAAGTATTTCTTTATAATATTTCGCGACTCCAACGCAGGATGCTTCAAATCCAACGCTTTTCATTAATTTATCTGCGGGGCCTTTCACTGTTGTTCCTTTTATTATTGGGGAAATGGCATACACTTTTTCTTTAACTTTCATGAGGGCTTCCTTTAATCCTGACACTCTAAGAATCGTTCCAATAGACACAATAGGATTTGAGGGACAGACAATAATTTTTCTCGCTTTCTTTATATACTCCAAAATCCCATCAACAGGTTTAGCTTGTTCGATACCTCTAAATTCAACTCCAATAACTTCTGGGGCACATTGATGTTTAATGAAGTATTCTTCAAAGTGCATTGTTTCAGTTCGAGTTTTTATATAGGTTTCAACAGGTTCGTTAGACATAGGAATAAGTAATGGTTTTACTCCTAATTTCTCACATATCATTTTAGTAATTTCAGATTTACTATAACCGCGCTTAAATAAATCTGTACGGTAAATATGTATTGCCAAATCCTTATCTCCAGCGTTAAACCATCCTGAATCGTAGAAATTCTTTAAGATTTCTAAGCAATTGAAAGTATCGTCAATAAAACCCCATCCTTTGTTTTTATCAACAAGATTAGATAGAGTATATGTAATAATATCCAAATCAGGACAAATCTTAAGGCCAAATAATTCAATATCATCACCAGTATTAACAATGATCTTTAATGATTCTTGATCTATTACCTTTACCAATCCTTCAATGAACTTTGCGGCTCCTACTCCTCCCGCTAATACCAGATAAATATCTTTGCTCATTTTTTATCCATTCTCTTCTTTTAAATCAAAAAGTATCTCACTTAATTTCTTGCGAACAGGCGTCTTTTGTTCCTTCAACGAATATCCAATGGTAAAAAAAGCCATTGGAACATAAGAACTTGGAAGTTTTAAAACTTCCTTTACAATATTCTTGGCAAATAATGGCGCACAATACCAACACGCTGCTAAATTTCTTGCTTGAAGCGCGAGTAAAAAATAAGTGGCTGATGCACTTACGCTTTGAACACCCATAATGAATTCATTATTTTCACGCTCATCATCCGCATATTTTTCTAAATCTCTGGTATCTAAACATTGTAATATCAGGATTGGTGATTTTAAGAAAATTTCTCTACGATTTTTAATTTTAGTTTTGATGAATTCTTTCGATTTTCCATCCTTAATTAAATCTCTTTTTAACTTTTCATTCATGCGATCGATCAATGAATTTCGAATTTTACTTTTTTCTATAATAATATAACGCCAAAATTGTCCGTTATGAGCACTTGGAGCCCACCTGGCAATTTCGATACATTCTCTAATAAGATTTATGTCTACCGTTTTCAAATCAAATTCTGATTTATAACTTCTGCGATTTTTTAGAGATTTAAATAGATTATTAGCATTTTTTTCAATTCTAAATAAATCTGAGTGCCTTTCTCTCAGGATTTGCTGAATAGACGCGTTTTCCGTCAAGTTAAACTTATAACCTCTTAAAATCACGATGGGAAGACCTTCGTCTGCTTCGCCCATTATTAATTGCGCTGCTGATGCAAGGTTATCGACTTGTCCTATAATAGTACTTTGTAAAGTATGCCCGAATAGATCAAGATCACCACGCTTGTCTATAATGGATTGAATTCCTGCAACACCTAAAGCAACACCAACTGCTCCTACCCTAAAAGGTCTGCCAAAAGAATCTGTGATAATGACCGCTATATCTTTACCCGTACTTTTTTTTAATGCTTCTCTTATTTTTTGTGATATCTCATCTGAGTTTTCTGGAAGCAAAGCAATATAATCTTCACCTTCCACGTTTGATTTATCTATACCAGCATTGGCACATACAAAACCTTGCTTTGTTTCTGTAATGAGAACATGCTCAGCCTTCAAGATTTCATTCGATTCGTCCAAGATCGCTTGAATATGTTCGGGTGATTTAATGGGGACATCTTTTAATTTGGCTTTTGGGGTAATCTTTTCATAAAGAGAAAATGCTTTTTCGCTTGGTTTGATATCTTTTAAGTTCCTTATTCTTCCGATACTTTTAGAAATTATAGTCTGAGCGATTAGTATGATATCTCCATTCTTTAAAGAAAAATCATTCTTCTCTAACCCATTTAGAATGATCTCCGAGATATCATCTCCAGGATTTATTAAGGGAATTCCTTCCAGACCAATAATTTCTATTTCATACTTCATTATATGAATTATTTTTAATTTACAGTTAAAGATAATTTTAACTATATATTAAGATATCCTTTAATTTCAGAATCCTTACACTCTGTAAAATTATCAAATTCTCTTGGAATTGCGCAACAAGCAGAGAAAAATTTGAGATTTACATCTGGATTTACTTGTTTCAACCATTTTATTGTAGATTTCGAAGGAATTTCAATTCTTGTGATCCCTGCTTTAATAGCATATTTTTCTACATCACTCTTAATATCCCCTCTAGGTCTCATGCAACCTAATGAAATCTCCGTTTGAGGAAATACAAATCTAATTGTTGCTATTACTTTTGCGATATCTTCGGGATGTGGTCTTTTAAATAAATTCTCAGAATTTTTCGGGGGGATTAAAGCTATTAAAACTATTAAAGAAGGATTTATCCCCATTTCTTTAATAAATTTGATAGATTCCAATTCCTTGTGAAGTTTTCCATAGTATAAACCAATACATATGTGTGGTACGATATTTAATCCATATTTCTTCAATAAGCTAACTGCTTTCTCGTAATCGCTTATGTCTTTTTCTAAATGATATATTTCTCTAATAATATCATTGTCTATATTGATGTCAAAAGAGACAATATCAACTTTCGCTTCAGCTAATTTTTTTGCCGTCGCTTCGTTTAATAGTCCTGTATGAGTATTTATGATTAAATTCGTTTTCTCTTTTATTTTTTTAACAGTATCTAAATGATTTATCAAGGGAACTGAACCATCTGGTTCACAACCTCCAGAAAGTAAGGCTCCTTTCCCCCCTTTTTTGGATAGATTTATTAAAAAATCTTCTAAATCTTCGTTATTTAGTATCGGTTTCATTCCCTTTAGATATTTTTTATCACAGTGAGAACACTCTAAAGCACATTCATTTCCAGTGATACTTATCGCAGGAAATTTCTTATTTGGTATATAAATCTTGAGATTATTATGAAATTTCTCTTGAGTAAGATTTCTTGCATGTTCTAGAAAAGGTTCCAAATGCTCATTTGGTAAATCTAGAAAATTTTCGAAATCTAACCAATTTGCTTTACCCTTTTTTATGTGTTCAAGTAACGATTTGATATTATTCATATCTTCTTAACCAGCTCTCATCTGAATATCTTTGTTTAATAATCTCTTCTGCCAATTCTAGTTCGTAATCTGAAAATGCCCCCTCTTCGAGGCGAATTCCTAAGGTCTTCTCAAAACCTTCTTTTAGCGATGAGAGTAATCGGTCCTCATCAAAATCTTGTATGAAGCCCTTAATTCCAATACATTTTGCATAGACAGATCTTACCATGCGGGATTTGCTTATTCCCTGCGGTGCTTTTAAAACGGAATACATGAGTTCTGGATCAAGATCTAATAATATAGTTCCATGTTGAAGGATATGACTTTTCTTTCTAACTTGTGCATTTCCCGAAATCTTTTTTCCATCTAAGAAGAGAGCAGGACAATGAATAACACCTTTTTCAGGCTCCAAACCATAAATATTCAATCCTTCGATTATACCTTGGGTGATAATTTCAAATTGTTCTATGACTTTAAAAGCATTCAGTTTTTCTAGGAACTTTTGAGGACATACAATCGAATAGGTAATTTCACTATCTTGATCGTGAAAAACTGCGCCACCCCCCGTAATGCGCCTTACAATATCAAATCCTTTTTCTTTAGCAACCTTTACATCAACCTCATCCGATAAACTCTGATTCCTTCCTAGGTTAATTGTTGAAGGTTTCCACTTAAAAAAACGCAATGTATTTGGAGATCTTTTTTCTATCACGGCTTTTAAGATGGCTTCATCTAATGCCATGTTCCAATATCCATTTCTGGTTTCAATTGGTAAAAATCTCCATGTCTCCATTTCTATTATCTCAAGTATTAATTAATATGCTCTTTTAGTAGATTAAAAATCTCTTCATTTTCATTATTAGATAAGATTCTTGGATAATTATATATTGGTCCTGAAGGTCTTGAAGTATAATAAGGACGGTTACATCCGGGACACCCTGAGGTCATGAAAGCATCGCTATTATCAATTATATCTCTTAATTTCTCTCTAGAAATATTAATTTTAATTAAAGTTCCATCATCATCAAAAGTAAAATCTTCTAAGGACAATATATTGCTTACAATAAGATATCTTCCTAATTGAATCCTCCTAAAATCAAAAATTTGTGGCTGTGTCATTTTTTCAAGCTTTGTCCCTTTTATAGGAGTAAATGCAAATAAAGCAACTGTGATCTTTAATTCATGTAATTTCATTATTATCCGTAAAATTTCTTCTTGAGTCTCTCCCAATCCTACTATCAAATGAGTACTAACATGGCCTTCTTGAAAAACATCTAAAGCATCTTTTAAGCATTTAAAATGTTCGTCCCAATGATAAGGACCTTTAACCTCGCTTCCTTTAACCTCATTAAAAATCTCTGGTGTGGCTCCATCTAAAGCGATACCTACTCTAGAAATACCAATTCTTTTTAGTTCTTTCAATCGCTCTTTCGAGAGGGGTGGAATCGCAACTGAAATAGGACCATTGTATAGGTGACTAATCTTATTTACAATGTCTATGATATCTACAAAATTATTAGGGTAATTTAATGTTTGAATGCATATTCTTTTAAAAGACTTGTCAACAGGTAAGTTTTTTAATTTATTTACAACTTCTTCTATTGGATATACGGGCCAATTCACTCTTGAGAGTTTTTCTGTAGAACTATCTGAACCTCTCGCTTGTGGGCAAAAAGCACAGTTTGCGGAACAATGTCCCTTTATATAAGTCATTAAATAACAAGTCGTGGGTGGATCCTTTGGCTTTATCGATACATCGAGCCCTAACACGGACGCGCTTCCAATAGATACCCTAACTTTTTCGATTCCCATCAATATTTCTTATTTTTCGATAAAGATAAGTTTTTTTCTTATGAACTCTAAGTTTAGTTATGAACATCATCTTTGTTGTCAACTTCGGATTGTATAAAAAAATCACGAAGATTGAGAATGTTGGTGGAATTGAGACAAATACTAACGATGTTATCAAGGAATTAGAATTAAGAGGCCATAACTTGTGGGTTCCTGAAAATGAGCCAAAAGAGCCTGAATGGGTCAAAAACGGAGAGGTTGACATTATTGCTGCTTCTACCCATGATCCTCTAACATATTTACAAGTAGGAAAATATAAGAAAAGATTCAAGAATAGGGCTGCGGTTGTTAGACACGCCCATACTACTGTAGAAGACATGGTAGGAAATATTTTTCCAGACAAACCTATTTTCAACAAATTATTGGAAATATGGTTAAGAATTCAATATGGCCCCGCTCATTTATTAATAACTCCTAGTGAATATTCTAAACAATGTTTGTTAGGAATGCAACATTCTTTGACATATCCTATTTATCCCGTGAGTAACGGTATCAGGCTCGAAAATTTTACAGAAAATAAGGAATATGGCAACAATTTTCGACGATTCCTCCAGGAAAAATATGGTGTTCCCCTTGACGCAACAATAATTCTTAATGTAGGTTTGAGTTGGAAGAAAAAAGGCGTTGATCTATTTGGAGACATAGCGAAAGCTCTGCCTGATTATTATTTTGTTTGGGTAGGACCAATTAATAATAACCCAGATATTGACAAGGCTCTAATGTTAAAAAATGTCATTTTTACAGGTTTTTACGATGATATAAGAGAACCTTATTATGGTGCAGATGTGTTTTTAAACACTTCTCGAGTGGAAAATCAAGGAATACCCTTGATTGAAGCCGCGATATGCAAGTTACCTATAGTAGCAAAAGACTTACCCGCTTACGATTGGGTTGTTCATGATGAAAGTTGTATTAAAGCAGAAAAAACTGAGGAATTTATTGATGGTATTCAAAAAATTTTATCTGATAATAACTTTAAGGATAAAATAGTAAAAAATGCTAATAAAATTGCGATTGATATACACGATTTTAATAAAATTGGCGATAAGGTGGAAGCCTTATACGAAAAAGCAATTAGAATAAAAAAAATATGGGATAAGAAAAGGAATATATAGTTTACTCATCATTTAAATGGAAATATTTATTATTGTAGGAATGCTATTATTAATATAACTATGATTTCAAATAGTAATAATGTGAATAATTCAATGGTTTTGCGGTTGTTAGATATAGATTTATTATTATTATTACTATAGCGAAAGCAAGCAAATTTGACCTTTTCTTCTCTTTTCACCATGAATTTGATTGCTTGATATGTGGTGTCGATTAATAAAAGGTCAATTAAGCGATATAGCTTTCTTGAAGTCTGAAAAAAAGGAGAAAAAAGTAGTAAAAACGAGGTTAGAATGGTATGGTTGAATATGAGCCTCAAAAAATAGAAATAAAATGGCAAGAAAGATGGGAAAAAGATAAGATCTTTGAAGTTAAAGAGGACCCTAAAAAAAAGAAGTATTACGTGCTTGAAATGTATCCTTATCCGAGCTCTGCACTTCACATGGGTCATCTACGCAACTATTCTATCGGAGATTCCTTTGCACGATATAAGCGCATGAATGGTTTCAATGTATTATATCCAATGGGTTACGATTCTTTTGGCTTACCCGCAGAAAATGCTGCCATTGATCAGGGTGCAAATCCCGAAAAATGGACCGATTCAAATATTGAAGCAATAAAAGGACAACAAAAGCGAATTGGGCTCTCCTACGATTGGAAAAGGATGATTTATAGTCATGACCCCGAATATTATCGATGGGATCAATGGTTTTTCTTGAAAATGTTCGAAAAAAATCTTGCCTACAAGGAAGATTCGTATGTTAATTGGTGCCCTGATTGTGCTACAGTACTCGCAAATGAACAGGTGCATGGTGGTAAATGTTGGCGTTGTAATACCGACGTAGATCAAGAGTTCCTTTCACAATGGTTTTTAAAAATTCGAGCCTATGCCGATGAGTTACTCGATGGATTGGATATTGTAGATTGGCCTGAGAAAGTAAAAGTTATGCAAAGAAACTGGATTGGGCGCTCTGAAGGATCGGTCATTAAGTTCCCGATAGTTGATGAAGATCGCACCATAGATATCTTTACAACCAGACCCGATACTCTCTTTGGAGCTACTTTTATGGTATTTGCTCCTGAACATCCATGGGTGAAAAAATGGGTTGAAGGCACGAAATACGAAAAGGATTTCGAAGATTTATATAATGAGGTAATGAAACAAAACAAATTTGAACGATCTGATATAGATATTGAAAAAAAAGGATTATTCATAGGTAAGATTGCCATCAATCCGATAACAAACGAAGAAATTCCTATATATATAGGTAATTTTGTAATATACGAATATGGTGCAGGAGCAGTAATGGCAGTACCTGCGCACGATCAGAGAGATTTTGAATTTGCCAAGGAATACGACATACCTATTAAAGTTGTTATTCAACCATTTGATTATGAGCTTAATTCTGAGAAAATGACAAGAGCCTATGAAGGTGATGGTTCTCTAGTCAATTCAGGAGAATTTGATGGAATGGAAAATAAAAGCGCAATAAATGCAATCACGGAAAAGCTAGACGAAATCGATATGGGCTGCGCAACCATTAATTACAAGCTGAGGGATTGGTTAATATCTCGTCAACGCTATTGGGGCTGTCCTATCCCGATTATTTATTGCGATGATTGTGGAACCGTTCCAGTACCTTACGAAGATCTACCTGTTAAATTACCAAAGGATGTACAATTTACTGGGAAAGGTAATCCATTAGAAACCAGCGAAAGCTTTCTAAACGTAGAATGTCCTAACTGTGGCAAGCAAGCCAAGCGAGAAACTGATACGATGGACACCTTCGTTGATAGTTCTTGGTATTTCTTTAAATTTTGCGACGCTCAACCTTTAGAAGATGTTCCTTATAGAAAGGAAATCGTCGATTATTGGGGCAATGTTGATCAATACATTGGCGGTATAGAACATGCCATAATGCATCTCCTTTACGCTAGGCTTTGGAGCAAGGTCAGTCGCGATCTTGGGCTCCATTCACATGACGAGCCATTTCAAAGGTTGTTAACCCAAGGAATGATAAATAAAATCCATCCGTATTGTTCCAAATGTGATGCGTTTGCAGTAAAAGCTGATATGCATGATAAGAACTGTAAAAGATGTGGCACTCCTTATGTCTTAAAAAGCGTAAAGATGAGTAAAAGTCTCGGGAATACCGTTGATCCGATTGGAATCATGGAAAAGTACGGTGCAGATTCTGCGAGATTTTTTATCCTGTTCGGAGCGAGTCCAGAATCAGGTTTGGAATGGTCAGAAGAGGGTGTTGGATTTGCATCAAAGTTTATCAGAAACACGTTTCAATTGTTATCAGAACCCTGTACGACGATTCGAAAAGAAAAAACCATCAGGGATACCCTTATAATCTATCATCTAAATAAGACATGCAAAGAAGTCACTGAAAATCTTGAAAAAATAGCAATAAGAAACGCAGTCAATAGTATAATACAGTTTACATCTGACTTAACTAAATACAAGAATGAGGGTGTAATTGAAGAAATTTATGAGGAATGTCGAGAAAAATTAGCATTATTATTACATCCAATCGCCCCTCACATGACCGAAGAAATCTGGGAACTCATTGGCAAAAAAGGATATTTAAGCTTAGCATTTTGGCCTTCGTTCGACACGGCGATACTTACGGAAGAAAACAATTTCAAGTGGAAATTAATGAATAGCGTCATTGATGATATTAACAGCATAAAACTCATCATGAAACAAGAAGAATTGAATGAAATTAAAATAATTATTGCTGACGAATGGAAATTCAAGTTTTATTCGATTTTAATGACTCAAATAGAAAAAACGAAGAATCAAGGAGAAATCATGAAGGTTATTATGAAAGAAAGTGAATTAAAACCACATGGAAAAGCTATCGGCCAAAATGTTGGAAAAATCTTAAAAAATGTTGGCAAATTTTCAAAAATTACGCTCTCTCCATCCGAAGAACTGTCATTTTTCGAAGATATAAAACCCATTATAGAGAAAAAATTTAGTTGTCCTGTAAATATTACATTTGAAAAAGATTTGAAAGAATTGAAAAAAGCAGCTCAATCACTACCGGGAAGACCAGCATTGATAATTAATTGAACCTATTTTATTCTCTTAATTTCCTTTATGATTATATAGAGGATCCAAATTCAAAATTATTATTTCTATATTAACTAAACTATATAAAATACAAAAATATTAAATCTTAATAAGAGATGATTTTTATGTAAGGTTCTATTGATAAGAAAAAATATTCCTCCATGATCAATGACGATTTACGAGATTACCATAATTACAACAACGGGATATCCATACTTCACTAAATTGATAAAAGAGATTCCAGAGGGCGTGAGAGTTTATCTCCGGTTTTTTGATTTCTCTTATGATCGGGAAGATGAGGAACAAATCGAAATGGAATCAATGTTCGAACTTACCGCTGGTTTGATTTCGGCGTTATTTGAGTTTTCTCGTGCCATAAATAAAAAAATATTCATGCTTGAATTTCAATCAAAAAAAGAAGAAAGAGAAAAACAGAATATCGATGGAAAAGACGCCGAAGGAAATACTATATCTGAAACATTGATCACGTGTTCGTCAGAAACATATCTCATTCATAACTCAATTCGTGAAAAGATAAAATTAATATACAATACACTTATCGTGCCAAAAATACCTTTAATGACAGGAGACCCATTATTAACTCCTGAAGTAGATAGAATTGTTGAAATTCTGGATGATTTTAAAGCTCGAGAAAATTTTTCGAATTTCAAAGAGGACATCAAGGAGATTAGCGAAGAAATGTTAGGTGAAATGAACGATTACGGTCTCGAAGCAATCTGTATTTCTACGTTCGACCTTTCGCTAATAGAAACCTTTGGAAATAAATATTCATTAGGAGATCTAGAAGATATCCTCAGGAATCTCCCCCAAATCTCGGCAATCCCGCCATTTGAGTGGATATATCGCCAATCCATTTACGAGGGAAAAGAAATATGGGTTTATATCGGAAATAGCGGAGTTGGAATCACTGAGGAACACTTAGGAGAAAAACTCTTCGAGCCATATTATTACCTCTTGATTTCCAAATTCGAGAGTTATCTAGGAGAGTTTCCAGCAAAACTTACTCAAAAATTTAATGAAGCGTTCTCAAAATAATAAACATATTTATTATTGAACTGATTTTTCAGCAGCTTTAATTATCTCAGATAGTGAATCTGCTTGAAGAGACGCCCCACCCACTAATCCTCCATCAATATTTTTGCGTGAAAGTAGATCATCAGCATTTGCAGGCTTCATCGAACCTCCATATTGAATCCTGACTTGTTCAGCAATGTTCATATCGAATTTTTCGGCTAAAAGATCGCGAATGTAGACATGAATCTCTTCTGCCTGCTCGGGCGTGGCGGTTTTTCCCGTCCCTATTGCCCAAATTGGTTCGTAAGCTATAACAGTCTTTTTCATATCATCGCTGCTCAAATCCTTGAAAGTCTCGTAGATTTGATTTCGTACAATTTCTTTTGTTTGACCGCTTTCTCTTTCATCTAAATGCTCTCCAATACATACTATGGGATTCAATCCTACCGAAAGCGCTTTTTTGAGCTTTTTATTGATAATTTCATCTGTTTCCTTGAAGATATCTCTCCTTTCACTATGACCTAAAATAACATAGTCAACGCCAAGTGCTTTTAGAAAAACTGGAGATATTTCTCCCGTAAAAGCACCATCTTCTTCAAAGTACATGTTCTGCGCACCAATTTTAATATTTGTCTGCTTAACTATTTCACATGCTGCTGATAGCGCTGTAAAGGGAGCACAGATTACTGTATCAACAAAGTTAATATCATTTAATAAGGGAATTAACTTTTCTAACATTTCTTTAGCTTCAGCTGGAGTACCTCTATTCATTTTCCAGTTGCCGCCGATAATAGGTCTTCTTGTCATTATCTTTACACTCTTTAAAATTAAATTAATTATATTATGAATTATAAATTCTAATGAAATGTTGTTTAAATTTGTTTTTTAGAATTATTATGATGTGATTTTTTTTGAATTTAATTAAATCCTTATAGTATTTAACATCAATTCCAAAGTGTTTGAATGCTTCTCTTACAATAGCTTTTAAAATTGGAAGAGAATCCTTTCCGCTAAGGACCAAGAATTTCACTTCGTCTATAAAATCCAAATGAAAATAATCAAATAATGTATTTTCTTGACTTATGTTCAAGAATTAAACTAAAGAATTGAACAAATGTTAGTTCCTCTAAATATGCCGTTATACGATAGATTATGATTATTCAGTACTTTTTGGGAGCTTTTCAGGAAGTTTTGTCATTTCTAAAAGCTTCTTAACTTCAGCAACATCGGGTTCTATTATTTTAGGTAAGCCTAATTGGTCCCGTCTTCTTTCTATCGCAGGTTGCATGGGAATTGCCTTGGCATTCTCTAAAATTGTTGACGCTTGACCAGTATAATAATCAGGAGCTTCGCCTTTTTCAATGCTCATGTTCTTTAAAATGATAAATATCTCTGTAAGCTCTACTTTTTGTGGACACACCTCGTCGCACGTGTCGCAGACCGTACAACCCCAAATATTAAAGACATTATCCTGACCAAATATCTTCTCCTTTAGCCCCAAAAGACTGTCCAAGATCAACCTCCTCGGATTATACCGCCCTTCCGTAACTTGGGCCACTGGACAAGCTCCACTACACGTCGCACATTGATAACAATAAGCCAATGTCGTCCCGATTTCGTTCCCGAGAATCTTGTTTCGAAATTCAAAATCAAGTGTTGCCATTTTTTTTTCACTTTTCAAAATAATAATATGTATTAATATCCATAGTAGAATTTAAAAATTATTTATCAAAAAAAAACGATACCGAATTATATATCCTTATAAAAAAAAATAAAAACACATTTAATACCTCGCTCGATATTTAAAATAAAAGTGAAAATAAAAATGAAGTACAAAACAAAAAACAATATATTATTTTCACAATTATAAAAAAATAGTCAAAAGTATCGCAAAAAACTATATTGACAACTTGAGATGAAAAATCGATATGCACGTATCTGAACTGAAATCGGTTGGAATTGACGCTCCTTTGGAGGGAAAGCTCCTTATAGATATTTACACGACATGGTGTGGGCCCTGTAAGTTCGTCGCTCCAATCCTACATAAATTAAGAGACGAGGGACTTATAAAACTAATACAAGTAGACCTTGATCAAAATCGTCCCTTGGGCGAAATGTTCGGCATCACGGCAATTCCCACTTTATTATTCTTCAATAACGGAGAACTAGTGGAAGGGACCATCGAGGTTGAAGGTCAGGCGTTAGTAAAAAGAGGAATAATGGTTGGTGCAGCCGGAGAGGCAATCCTCAGGCAGATAATCTCGAAAATGTAAGATTTAACTTTTTATTTTTCTCTTTTTAAATAAAAACTTATCTAGATTGTTTGAAATGATTTCCATGTCTTTGTGTTTCCAAATAATAGAAATATAAGTAATTCATTCCTTTTGTTGACTATGACAGATTTTTTATACATGAATGATTCATATTTGAAAGAATGGGACGCAAAGATACTAAAAGTAACGGATGGAAAATTTATTGTGCTTGATAAAACCGCTTTTTATCCTAAATCTGGAGGCCAACCTTGGGATGAGGGAATAATTAATAGAAATGGAGATAAATTCAAGGTAGTGTATGTAGGTAAATTTTCGGGAGAAATAAGTCATGAAGTTGATAAACTTGGTTTGAATAAAGGAGATATTGTATCTTGTCAAATTGATTGGGAGCGGCGATATAAATTCATGAGATTCCATACAGCTTGTCATCTGATAAGTAATATCTTGTATAGAAAGGCGAATGCCAAAATTACTGGCAATCAGATTGAAATCGATAAAAGCCGAATGGATTTTTCGATGGAAAATTATTCTCCTGAGAAATTGCAAGCTTTTGTGAATGAAGCAAATGAAATCATTCATCAAGATTTACCAGTAAGTATCAGTTACATGTCTAGGGAGGAAGTTATGAAAAAACCCGAACTTGCTCGGTTAGCTGTAGGGTTACCAAAAGATCTACAAGAATTTCGTATCGTAAGAATTGGTGATATTGATGAACAGGTTGATGGAGGAACTCACATAAACCATTTAAAAGAAATTGGAAAGATAAAATTAACAAAAACAGTAAACAAGGGTGCAAAGAATCGAAGATTGTATTTTATTATTCAATAAGAGTAATTGGTAAATAAGTTAAATCATCATTTATTCATATAAATAATCTATTGATAAATTTTATAAAAAAATTACAATTTCTTAATCATATAAAAACTAAAATTTGCGTTAGAGGCATGAAAATGAACATCACGAGAAAGGAACTTGTCGATTACGATGCAACTATGAACCAAAGCAGGAACATGATTTATCACCTCATCCGTTTCATGAAAGTTAACGGATTGGAAGGGAACGACGTAAAGCAAAGGCTTCGATTGATGGGTAGAAACATTGCTAAGAGTTTTCATAACTATTGGAAGCCTGTCGATCAAGTTAACATAGTTAACGTAAGAGATGTCATCGCTACAATGTATAAAAAGATAGTAAATAGCTCTGTTTCGGTTGAAATGGATGAATCCCAAAACTTAATCGTTGTAAGAGATTCTAAATGCGCTTTGTGTAAATATTTTTACGAGGACGTAGGTAAATTCGCGGGTTGCGAAATCTTACTTGGAATGGTTTCAGAACTTATTTCGCTCATCAACAATGGCTCCGTATCCGGCTCCAAAATTCTATTAATACCTCAAGAAGTGAGTGAATCTTTGTCCTACGGCGATAATGCGTGCATTCAAGTATTTAAATACAGCAGAGGAGGGATGTAATAATGGGAGCATTTCAATGGTTGATGAAAAAAGTCATGAAAGTCTTCTCACGTACAACAAATTCTTTGTTTTACACGCTGCTTTATAGGGAAATATTGAAAGAAATTCACGAAATTACCAAGAATGAAGACGATAGCGTCACGATTTTTAGAGAATTCGGAAAAAGATCGGCTTATGAATCATGCGAACGACATTCTAGCATTTTCAAATTTATGCCGGGCAATCCTGAAAAGATTCTCGAGTATTTCGAAGTGCTCTGGGCCGTCGTGTTCGGAATGGAGATGGGAGAACATTCATATGAAGAAATCAAGGTAGAAGGGCAGAAATACACTGAATATCTTTTAACAATCGCAAACAATCCTATTTGCGGAGGTTATGGTGACGACGAGGAAGATACTTTCAAGTTCAAAAAATTAAGTAAAGACACTGAAGGATGTTCGGCTGGTTTAGGTGGAATGCTTGAAAGCGTGGCAAACTTCATTTTAAAGATTAAGGAAAATGAGTTTAGAATAAGCATCACCGAAACAAAATGTTTAGCTAAAGGCGCCGACGCTTTAGAACTCAGTTGTAAAATTTATGATTTAGCCGAGTGGCAAGAGCTCACGGCTGTAAAACTGCAAGATAAAATCACTTCTAAAGTTCACATTTTAGATAGCAAGGGAGAAGAAGAGTTCGTACAAGACTCCAAGTTAGACTTTCTCGATAAATTACAAGACGTTATTTCTTTAGATAAATTGGAAGAAATACTCGACGAACCATTAGAAGGCATAAAGAAAAGATTAGCCGACGTCATTAGGGATAAGCTTAATATGGAACCAGATCACTTCTTTGATTATTTCAGGAATTACGAAGACGACATGATAAGAATTATTGGATTTTTGTTCATCCACGTTCTAAACGAATATGGTGGCGTGATTGAAAAATTACTTAAAAGCGAAACATTTGCCAAAGCAGTTGGATATCTGTTCAGGCAAATCAAGGATATGGCTTTATTATTCATACCAATTGATGTTGTCAACGATTATCACCAATTATTAATCAATTTCTTAGATGGATTGGCACCTCCTGAAATGGTTGAAAATGTCAGGAATATGTCCGGGAAAGACGATTTATATTTAATATTTGAAGGGGCTCAAATGGCTCTTGAAAACCTCGGCATTAATTTTTCAGAATTAAAGGAAAATGTCTGGGAAGAGCTAAAGAAAGAGCGCGAAGACGGTTTAATATCCTCTGACGCCTCGATGGTGGAAGAAACTCAAGAAAAGTTTCCAAAAATTCTTAGAATTGTCCAAGAATTATTAATGATGATCAGTGAGGTGTTAACTCTCCCAATAAGGGTATTAATCTCTGAAAGTCATTATGGAATAAAAACAACAGTGAATTCGGTAATTTCTGAAGAAGAAGGTGGACTTTTTGTGAGATTTCGAGATAGGATTGACAATATCTTTGATGTAGTTCAAGAAATGAGAGAATAAATGTTTAAAACTCTCTAAACTTAAATCCTGCAAAAATCTCTTTTATATTATCTTTTTCTTTCTTACTTAACCAATTCGAGCGAGAATATTCCCTTTTTGCTCCAAGAGTATCCAATTTTGATAACCATAAAGGATTATAGGGTAAAAGTCCAATTTCTTTTATATCATGTGATTTCAAATACCCTGCTAAATCTATCAAATTCCTTTTAGTCGCGGTTATTTTTGGGATTAAAGGGATCCTAGGTAGTACATTAATACCGTTTCGTTTTATTAAATCTTCAAAATTTTTGAGAATTATCCCGTTTGGGACCTTGCAATGTTTTTCATGTGTATTAGAATCAAGTATCTTCAAGTCAAAGTAAATCAGATTGACATTAGGCAAAATAATCTCGTTGAATTTTTGTAGATTGTAATATCCACAAGTTTCTAAACATGTGTGAATCTCGTGTCTTTTCATTTCTTTTAAAAATTCGGATAAAGAATCCATTTGTTGGGTAGGTTCTCCACCAGATAGAGTCACTCCGCCTCCAGAGTTTTCGTAAAAAGATTTATCCTTCAATATTATATCTGCTAGTTCCTCAACTTCGTATTGCTTGCCAACAAATTTTAGAGCGCCATTATCACATGCTTCAATGCACATTCCACATAAGGTACACGTATCGCGGTTGATGCGAAACTTTTTTGAGTAGTTTATGGCACCAACTTCGCAAACTTCAATGCATTTTTTAGAATTCTTACAGTTTTCGCTGATGAAAGATATCTCTTGGCTTGACGATTTTGTTTCTGGATTTTGACACCACACGCAAGAAAGTGGACATCCCTTGAAAAAGATAACAGTCCTTATTCCAGGTCCATCATCAAGTGAATTTCTTTTTATTTCCACGATTAAAGCTTTCATTGTCTTCATGCTAATGAGTAATGAACTCGTGCCTTTCAATAAGCTCCAATTGCATGTCTCGATTTAAATCCGTGAAATAAGCGTTATACCCGCTTATACGAACGATTAACCACCCATAATCTTCTGGATTATTCATTGCATCTCTAAGCAAATCTGATGTAATCACGTTAAACTGAATTTGCATGCCGCCTAAATCGTAATAGCTTTTCACGTAGCTATTAAAATAATTCAAAGTTTCATCGTGGGAATCAGAACTATTTGGTACCAGTTTTACGTTAAACGCCAAATTATTAGGCATTTTTAACGTGTCTAAAGACGCTACCGAGTGAATATTTTGTATTAATTCGTCTTTTCTACCTGGTGCCGGCGTTAAACCCGGTGTAAAAGATTTATAAGCCTTCCTACCGTTTGGTAAAGCCCCAGAAAGCGTTCCAAACGCAACGTGATTGCTCATGCTCCAAAAACCAGCTAGATATCTACCGCCTCTATAATTCTCATACGACAAGAAATCCTCGTAAAGGTAATTGACTAAATCTCTACCAATCTCGTTAGATTCTGCATCATCAGATCCAAACATTTCAATTTTTTCAATTTGCTGATATATCTCTTTTCCTAGTTTCGTCTCAAAGTTGGCTTTTATGACATCATTGAAAGTCGGTAAATCGATAAATTTCCTGTCATACACTAAATCCTTAATTACCTTAAGACTATCAATCACGTCCGTTAAACCAACTAAAGCTACTCCAGAAGTGTTATATAAGGCAGCCCCATCAACCAGATCATTCCCCTTTTCCATGGGGCCCTCAATTAATGAACTAAGCAAAGGCGTTGGATGGAGAATCTGATGAGTCTTTCCCAAATTGTTGTTATATTCAACAGAGTTATCAACCAAGAAGTGTAATTGGGTTTTGTAAGCCTTTAGAAAATCATCGTAAGTTTTGAACTCGTTTAATTTCCCTGTCGTTGGACCAATTTGCCATATATTACTAACAATTGGGTGATATCCATTATTTAAGGTCATTTCCAAGGGAGCTACCGTGTTTAACATCATGCAATTTGTATGACCAAAATGCCTTCCACATATGGTTGGCTCAACGCAGCCAGTCGCCGCCCATGTTCGAGCGTGCTCAATTGGAATGCCTTGGATGGTAAGCGCTTTTATCATCTGTTTATCATTGTGTATTGAGGGCGTGGCAGCAGTATTGATGTTAACTTCACATAATCTGTCTAAGTATTCTTTTGAGTTTTTATCCGGGTGATAACGAGCATTCATATTTGGATCTCGAAGACAAAGCATTTCAGTTACTTTAAGAATGATGTATGTCATGTCGTTCACGGAATTTTCCCCGTTTTCGTCGACACCGCCCACCGTTAACGCTTGATCAGAAGAACTCCCTCCAAACAAATAATTTCCAATATCAGGTACTAACGGTAAGTGATCTCCCGTCCTTAAAAAAAAACACCCCATTAATTCAATCGTTTTCTTAATTATGGCTTCTTTTTCTTGTTCTGATTTAGCTTTCTGCATGTCTGCTTCAAAATAGGGCTGAAGCCACTGGTCTAATCTACCTAAAGATAAACCCGCATTCATGCTTTCGTGGTGAAGAGCGATCCACGTGATCCAAATGGAGTTGATTGCTTCTTCAAAAGTTTCCGCTGGTTTAGCAGGAACTTTCGCGCAGATTCTCGAGAGATTTTCCAATTCTTGTTTTCTTTGCTTTTGAACGTCCGAAGCATTACTATTGTCAATTAAACCTGCTAACTCTTGAGCTTTATTGCTTAAATTAGTCGCATAATTAATTACTCCTTGAATGGCTAAGTTAAATCCCTCATAAAAGTCTTGTTTCTTTTTATCGGACGCAAATTTTTTATGTTCATCGGCATCTTCCTTTAATTTTTCTAATCCTATTTCTAAAACCGATGGAAATCCGGGTATTGTGTGCGAGATTGTTTGAGTTTTCCACATGAAATATAAAATCCACACTTCATCAAGCCGTTGTGAAAGGGGATTTCCCGTCATTGACCTACAATATTCTCTAATGTTTCTATCTGACCAGTATGGGAATACCTCGTAATTTAAAATGTCTATATCTTCTTGATTAATTTCGTAAGGATTTAACTGTCGGTTATCTATGGTGTATAATTCCGGCCAAAGTGCCACGGCGCCAGTGTCAGGATATAAAAGCACGCCTTTCTCTTTTGTCGTAGTCGTGCCCGCCAGCAAATCGTGCTCTTGAATTATTGGTTTTTTATTTGATAAAACATGGTTTAACATTTTGCCTTGTCTTAATTCGGGATGATCCTCGTTACCATCTTCCTTCAAAAATCCATGTTCCCTGAAGTAATCAGTAAGCAGTTTAGCTCTTTCAGTACAAATGCTTCCTGGAGTTTGGAAATGCCTATATTTCAAATAATTAATACGCTTGAAGTCTTGAATTTTATACCTTCCTAAATAGGGGTCATCTAAGTATTTTACATTGTCAACCTTATAGTCTAAGATTTTATTTTTTGCAGGTTTATATTTCGAAGACCCATTTTCCCAGTCAACAAACTCATAGTAGGATAAAATCTCTTTTTTAACTTTCTTTTCCTGCCTTTTCTGGAATTTTTTTTTACGGCCTTGAAGTAGATACGCCGTTAGAAAGGAAAACCTTGCTATGTCAGTGAGGTTTCCTTCGTATCTAAAATTATTATTTAATAGCCACACCATTGTATTTTGAGGCGATGTACGGTATAATT
>Ga0180432_10002262_pt1 | contig 29036 bp, 32 predicted proteins | sample SS_ome_10_FD_132414 | JGI IMG/M metagenome (GOLD analysis project Ga0180432, IMG submission 132414) | Hypersaline lake sediment archaeal communities from the Salton Sea, California, USA - SS_1_MS_2 metaG | ecosystem: Environmental > Aquatic > Non-marine Saline and Alkaline > Hypersaline >... | reverse complement strand
GGGCGCTTTTTTTGCAGTAGTTTTGTTTTTAGGGTACCCCCACCCATGGCTGATAAAAAGAAGATTCTTGCCGCAATTCGCAAGGCTCAGGAAAGCCTGAACCGCAAACCGTGGGTGGTTGAGACGCTCGACGAGGTCGCCGAGTTCTTCGGTCGGCAACGCGACACAATCAAGGACTGGCGGAAGAAGGGGATGCCGGGCAAGGCCGGCGAATGGGACCTGCAGGCGATCGTCCCGTGGCAGCAAGAGAACGTCGGCAGCTCCGGCCGCGGCGACACCGACGACAAGAGCCGGGCCGAGGCCGAGCGCCGGAAGGCGTGGGCTGAGGCAGCGAAACGGGAATTAGACCTGAAGGTGGCAACCGGCGAGTTCGCGTCGGTCGACGAAATGATCCGGCTCATCCGCCGCGCCGACACCCACGCGATCAGCCTCTGGCAGCAGACTCCGGACCGGTTACTCGGATTACTCCCTGCCAAAACCAGCGGACGCGACAAACGACGCTTCCGCAAGGAGGCCGAGAAGATCGTCGCCGACGTGATCGAGTCGCAGCGGCAAGGCCTCATTGACCTCCGCGAGGAATATGAACGCTCTGACGAAGGCAATCCAAGCGAGGATCGACGCCCGGACGCATCAGCAGCGCCCACCGCTGCCTGACTGGGCGAAGGCCGAAATCCGATTCTCGGGGAAGACGAGCGCGAACCCGCGTTTCGACGCCGAGGAGTATCCCTACGTCGTCGAGATCCTGGAATCGGCCGAGGACCCCGAGACCGAAGAGCTGACAATCACCGGCTCAACGCAATGGGGCAAGACCAAGATCCTCGAAGTGGTCCTCGGCGGCATGGCCGCGTTGCACCCGGCGCCGGCGATGATGGTCACGCCCGACCAGAAGACCACCCGCCAGGTCCGCGATCGCTTCTACGGCACGGCGGACGCCTCGCCGGCGTTGCATCGCATGTTGCCGCCCGCCCATCGTCGCAATGATCGATACATCGACTTCGGCAATTCGCTCTGCCACCTCGCCTACAGCGGATCGACGCAGACGCTCAGCTCCGAGTCGTGTCGCGTTATCCTGGTGACCGAACTCGACCGCTGCCGAAAGAACCTCCACGAGGGATCTCTCGAAAAGCTCGTTGCCGAGCGCGTCAAGAACTGGCCCAACTATTTGCTCCTGTTCGAGGGGACGCCGACCGACGAGACCTCGGCGATCGTCAAGAAATACGATGCCAGCGATCGCCGGCGGTATCTTGTGCCGTGTCCCCATTGCGGCCGGTACCAGGAGCTGCGGTTCTTCGTCCACAAGGGGGGCAAGTACGCGGGCAAGGGTGGCCTGGCCGGACTGCAGAACGCCGACGGCGAGTGGCTCCCCGCCGACAAGGTCCGCGACTCGGCCTACTATCTGTGCGAGAACGGCTGCCGGATCGAGTCGATCGACAAGTCGGAGATGGTCGACAAGGGTGTCTGGTGCCCGGCGGGCCAGACCGTCGACAAAAACGGCAAGCTCCGCGGCAAGCCGCTCCGATCGCCACACAAAAAAGGTTACTACCTCAACTCCCTGTACCCCAAAAAAATCTCCTTCGGCCGAGCGGCCGAGGAGATGGCATCCTCCCGCGGCGATCCCGCGGCGTGGCAATCGTTCTTGAATAACTGGGTCGGCATCAAGTACACCCCGCAAACCAAGACGCCGGCGTGGACCACGTTGGGCAAGCGACTGCGCGCCCACCACCGCCGGGGCGTCGTGGCGGCCCGGGCCTTCTTCGTTACGGTCGGTGCCGACGTCCAAGAAGAATCGGTCTACTGGATTGCCCGCGCGTGGGGCGAGGGCGCGACGTCGTGGCTCGTCGATTGGGGGTGCTTCCACAAACAGGTGGACTCCCAGGGCGCGACTCGCCCCGATAGCCACCTGACTCAACTCGACCCGATCATCCGCCGCGCGTGGCCGGTCGCCGGCGTCAACCCGGTCCAGCAGACAACGCTCAACACGGTCCGGGTCGGCATCGACACCGGCCACAAGCCGCTGCTCGTTCACAACTTCGTCCGGACCTACAACAGCGACCGAGTGATCTGCATCGCCGGCGACGCCTCGCCGGTCGCCGGCGTGCCCTACAGTTTTTCGGTGGTCGAGAAGAACCTCCGCACCGGCAAGGTCTACCCCGGCGGGATGCGCCGCTGGGCCGTCAATACGGATTTATTCAAGACGGACATCCAGGATCGCTGGTCGATCGGCCGCGACGAGCCGGGCGCGTGGCTGATTCCCGACGTCTCGCTCGACGAGGCGAGCGACTATCTGAAACAGGTGGCCAACGAGGGGAAGCTCCCGGTGATCGGCCGCGACGGCCGCACCAAGATGCGATGGATTCTGATCCAGCCTGGCGTCGGCAATCACTACTTTGACTGCGAGGTTTATGCCCGGGCCCAGGCCGACATGGTCGTCGGCGGCAACTGGTCCGATCTCGCGGCCCGCTTCACTCCGCCGCCGCCTCGGCAGGCCAAGGAGAAGGAGCGTTTCATTCCAAAAAAGAGAGGGGGTGGCAGTTGGATCAACCGCTAGCTATTTCGCACGAAATGCCCGTCCGCGGACGCCAGTCCGCACCGCCGCCGATCTGCCCGAACTGTGGCCGGCCGTGTCAGGCCTACAACTCGCGGCCCACCCATACCTACTACAAGTGCAAGACGCCCGGCTGCGAATTTACCGAGAAACGGGCCCGACCGCTCATTTTGTCGGAGCAAAATACCAACGTTGGTACGGACCTCTCGACGCCCGGCCCCCCTCAACCGTAGGAGGATCGATGGCCACCTACACCGACCAGCAGATGCTCGACTCGATCCGCGAGGCAATCGTCAAGGTTGCCGAGTCGGGCCAATCCTACCGACTCGCCTCCGGCGCCCAAGTCACCCGCGCCGATCTGACCCGGCTTGAGGCGATGGAGCAGACCTACCAGGACCGCGTCAACGACGCCGCCAACGGCACGACGATCTCCCTGGCCCGCCTCGGCAAGACCTCGTAAACCCCTCGGCCCCCCCATGGCAAAACGCCACCCCTTCCGCCGCGCCCTACGCGGCATCGCCACGGCGATCGACCGGGCTGCCTTCTGGACGGCTCCCCGGGCGTACACGTATCGCGCCCGCCTCAAGATGGGGCTCGACCTGCAGCGGCGTATGTTCCGGAACGCCACACACGAGGGCGCGGGGACCGACCGGGCGTCGGGGGCTAACTGGCTGACTAGCAATCTCTCGCCTGATTCGATCTGGGATGACGACGCCGAAACGACCCGCGAGCGGTGCGACGAACTCTACCGCGACAACCCGATGGCCAAAGGGTTCGTCGAGGGCCGCGTGATGAATATCATCGGCACGGGCCTGCATTGCCAGAGCCGGATCCGCGACGACGATGACGCCGGCATCGATCTCGGGCGTGCTCGCGATCTCCGCCGGCAGCTCGAACGGCTCTGGCGGCAGTGGCAGCGTCGGGCCGACACGTCCGGCCGCAAGAGTCTCAATCGGCTGCAACGTCTCGCCGAGCGAACCTACTCGCGCAAGGGCGAGGTCCTGATCGTCTTCAGCGACAAGCCGCAGCCCGGCAAGCCGGTACCGCTGGCCGTCGAGATTATCGGGCCCGAGCGCCTCGAAACGCCGCCGGACAAGGCCGGCGACCCGAAGATCCGCTTCGGGATCGAACGCGACGGCGACGGCGACCCGATCTACTACTACATCCGCAACACCCACCCGGGCGACACGGAAGAGTGCGACGAGACCTACGAGCGGGTGCCTGCCGAGCGGGTGCGGCACTACTACGAGGAGCTGGAGCCTGGCCAGTCCCGCGGCTTTCCGCTGATGCACTCGGCGATGAACCCGCTGAAGCGGCTCGGGAAGCTCGACGAGGCCGTCAACGTCAAGAAACACGTCGAGGCGTGCTTGGCCCTGTTCATTGCCACGACGGGCAACCCCGACTCGATCGCGTCGGCGTCGGCCACGACGACCAACAGCGACGGCAACTACGTCGAGGAGCTGGAGCCTGGGGCCATTATCCGAGGCCGGGCCGGCGACGGCGAGCCGAAGGTGATCGACCCGAGCAGCGGCGGCGCGAACGATTATGAGGTGCTCGTCAACCACACCAAACACAACATCGCCTCCGGGCTTGGCTACCCCTACGAGCTGTTGACCAGGAGCTATGCCAAGACCAGCTATGCCGGCGGTCGGCTCTCGCTGATCGACGGCCGCGTCAGTTTCCGGTCGGGACAGCAGGACCACCAAGAGGTGTGGCTGTTCGATCTGTGGGACCGATTCGTCGCCGAGTGTGTCCTGGCCGGCCTGGTCGAAATCACGGCGCTCGAATATGCCCACCACCCGGATCTCTTTGGCGCGTGTGCCTGGACCCCGAGCGGCTGGCCGTGGGTCGATCCGCTCAAGGAGGTGATGTCCGAGTTGAAGGCCATGGCCGGCAAACTCGCCAGCCGCAGCGGCTTGCTGTCGGGCCGCGGCCTCGACGACGAGGAGATCCAGGAGGAGCTGCTGCAGGAGGCCATGCGCGACGCGGAGAACGCCGAGCGGCTACGCAAGTACCGCGAGGAGACCCTCGGCATCAAGGCCCCCGAGCCGGACAAACAGGCCGACGCGACCGCTCAGCTCGCCAACATTGCGGCGATGCTTCGCAGCCTGGAACCGCTCGCCGCCACGATGGCCGCGGCGGCCGAACAACAAGAACTTCAGGAGGCACTGCAAGATGGCGACGAGTAAACGCTACCGGTTCCGAGCCCAGAAAACCAAGGACACCCTGAAGCTCTATTTCTACGACGTGATCGGCTACTACGGCATCACGGCGCAGATGGTGGCCGACAAGCTCGACGAACACCCAAACGCCGAGACCATTCAGGTCTTTATCAACTCCCGCGGCGGTTCGATCTTCGAGGGGTTCGCGATCTACAACAACCTTCGCCGCCACGGCGCGACGATCGAGGTTTTCATCGACGGCCTCGCCGCATCGGCCGCGGCGTTTATTGCCATGGCCGGCGACGAGCGCGTCATCGCCGAGAATGGATTCGTCATGATCCACAACGGCATGGGCGAGGTCTGGGGCAACAAGGCCGAAATGCTCAAGATGGCCGACCTCCTCGACAAGCTCGACGGTCAGATCGCGCAGATCTTCACCACCCGAACAGGCCTAACGAAGCCCCAGGTGGTCACCTGGATGGACGAGGAGACTTGGTTCACCGCCGACGAAGCTCTCGCAAACGGGTTTGTCGATCGCATCGCCGAGAAGGAGGAGAACGACCAGGCCAGCAACCGGGCCGAGGGTCGGCTGTTCGACTTGAGCATGTTCAATCACGTTCCCTCGGAGGTCCCGAGGGCCGAAGAAAACGAGTCCGTTTTTGGTCGAGCGTGGGAGTCGCTCCTGCCCGACCAGTTTTTCAATACCGTTTCACAAGGAGCACCCGCCATGGGTAAAGACGCCACCGACAAGAAGACTCCGCCCGCCGCGACTCCCGACACGCAGGACACCGCGCCCGCCGACGCCGTCGACACGGTCGACAAGATCGAGCTGACGCAGGCCGATCTCGACGCGAAGCTCGACGAGGCCCGGGCCGAAGCACTGGCCGAGGCCAAGGCCAACGGCGGCGATCCGCCCGAAGAGCCCAAGCCGTTGACCGACGCCGACGTCCGCCAGCTCGTCAACCAGGCCAAGGCCGATAGCCGGGAGATCATCGCGCTCTACAACGCCGCCCACCTCACGCCCGAGCAGCAAAAGGCCCTGCCTCTGACCGACCTGGTCGACGGGCCGGTCGACGACGCCCGGACGCTGCTGCTGAAGGTGGTTTGCCTCGATCGCCAGCCGGTCGGCGACGGCGGCGGCAGCGATCCGAACGACGAGGACACCACGCCGAGCCCCGAGGACCGCTACCGGGCCGAGTTCAAGGCGGGCGGCGGTGAACACGTCCTCGGTTGCACCGAAGAGGAGTACATCGCCAGCCGCAAGGCCGACGACAACGGCGGCATCGTCGAGTAACCGCCACCGCGCCACCGCAATTCCGGGGCAGCTCACCCGTAACAGAACTTCCATACAGGAGATTATAGACCCATGTCCGTATCAGCCAATCAAACCGTCCGGGCCCAAGGCGCGGGCAGCCGGCGGGCCTTGCCGGTCGATGCCGGTATTACTCTCTACCAGGCCACGCTCGCCTTCATCGAACGGACGTCCGGAGCCAGCGAAGGGTACGGCACGTCGACGCCAGACTCCGGCAACAACAATTTCGCCGGCGTCGTCGTCGAGGAGTGCGACAACTCCGGCGGCTCCGCCGGCGACGAGACCGCCGAGGTCTTCACCGAGGGCGGGTTCGTCCTCGAGGGATCCGGCTTCAGTCAGGACATCGTGGGCGACACCGCCTACGCGAGCGACAACTACACGGTCACTCCGTCGAGCAGCAACACGACGAAGATCGGCCGGTTCTCCGAGTATATCTCGGCGACCAAGATGCGCGTCGACATCGACGTGCTGCCGTAACGAAAAACCGAGCCGGGAGCTGCTGACTCCCGACCCGGCCCAAACCCCGGCGGTCTGCCGAAGCCTGTCACACGGTACGGCCATTCTAACAGACCGCCTCCAACCTGAAAACCAAATTTGGAGGCATACCCATGTCCCTCGATTCTGCGTCCGCGGTTGCGAAACTCCGCAGCCTCACGGTCAAGTTCGACAACGGCGTCAAGTCGGTCCAGCCGTTCTATCCCGCCCTCTGCACCGACGTCCCGTCGGACGGGGCCGACGAGGAGTACGGGCTCCTGGGCAACGTCCCGCAGGTCCGCGAGTGGATCGGCGACCGCGACTTCAAGGAGCTGCGCGGCGCCAAGTGGACCATCGAAAACAAGCTCTGGGAGCAATCACTCGCGATCGCGAAGACCCGCATTCGCGACGATCGGCTTGGCCTCTACTCGCCGATGCTGGCCGAGTTGGGCAAGCGGGCCGTCAAGTACCCCGACACCCTGTTGTTCAACCTCATCAATGCCGCCGAGTCGACCGCCTGCTTCGACGGGCAGTTCTTTTTCGACACGGACCACTCGTGGGGCGACAGCGACGCCCAGTCCAATGACCTGACCTACGACGCCACCGACCACACGTCGGTCACTGTGGCCGAGTTCAAGGCGGCGTACAACGCCGCGGTCAAGGCCCTGATGGAGTTCAAGGATGACCAGGGCGAGTACATCAACGACGACATCTGGGACGAGAGTCTCCAGTTGGTCATCGTCTGCAACCACACGCTGTTGCAGACCGCCCACGATGCGCTGACGGTGAGCCTCAATTCCACCGGCGGCGAGAACAAGGTCATCACCCAGCGGCCGAAGATCATCACCTCGGCCCGCTACAGCTCGACCGTCAAGTTCGACATCTACAAGGTCGACAGTCCGCTCCGCCCGTTCATCTTCCAGAAGCGCGAGCCGCTTTCGCGACAGATGAAGGGCCAGAACGACATCGAGAACAAGGACGTCAAGTTCATGACCGAGGCCCGCTACAACGTCGGATACGGCGTCTGGTGGACCGGCGTCCGAACGACGTTCAACTAGTCAACCCACTGAAGGCCGACACTTCCTCCCCTTCCCCGGGGTCGCGCGGGCCGGGTCTCCGGCCTTCGGCCTGGTCCGCGCATTATCACATTCAAGGGAGACCGACCCAATGTTGCTGCGACTGAACCGCAACCACCCGACCGGCAAGTTCCACCGCATCGTCCGCGACAAGACGGGCAAACCCAAGAAGACCCTGTCCTTCTCGGTCGACGATGCCCCAGTCGACCTGGCCAAAGCGGACCTGGCGGCCGTCAAAGCGGACATCGAAAAGGGAGTCCTCATCGAGGTCGACGAGCGCGGCAAGGCGGTACCGCCGCCCGAGGAGTTGTCCGAGTACCAGAAGGGCTACGCCGACGGCTACGACGCCGGCCTGGCCGAAGCATCCTCCTCCGATCCGGAAGAACCACATGACACTCAAGACGCAGATCAAGAGTGATTTTGCGGCGATCATGCTCAACACCGACGAGTTTGCGGAGCTGGTCACCGTCTACCCGTCCGGCGGCGGGCCGTCGCGCGAGATTACCGCGATCTGCGAGCGGACCCGCGAGGACGATCCCCGCCGATCGGTGAAGGCGGATCTGGACGAGCTGCGGCTCGAGTGCCTCAAGGACGAGGACCATGCGAAGGGCGGCATCTCGCAGGCCTCGATCGATGCCAAAGACATCTACAACCGGCTGCGAGTGCGACCCAACGACGAACCGGATACGGACACGAGTAAATACGTTTTCACAGGCACGATCGACAAGGAAGAGGACAGCCACTGGACGCTGATCTTCTCCCGATCCAAGAAGTACCGGGTAGGCAATGGCCATCGAACTGGCTGAACAACGCGAGCTGCTGCTACCCCCGTGGGACACGCGGCAAGTGATCTTGCCTCGCTGGCGGCATTATTTTCCGCGGCGGTATTTCCCCGGCGGCGGTGCGCAGCGGGTCTACACCTGGCCTACCGCCGACCCCGAAGGCCCATTGCTGACGCCGTTGACGAACCTGGCCGAGTTGTGCGCGTCGTGCCCGACTTTTCAGGAACGGGCCGGCCTGACCGCCGGCGACCCGGACGCCGTCGCAAAGTTGCTCAACGGTGACGAGGCCGAGAAGAAGCGAATCCACTTCCCCATGGTCGACCTGGACCAGCACGCGCTCGATCCCGGCATTGTCCTAAGCTGGGGACCCGAGTGGAGCTGGGCGACCGATGCCGGCGGCATTCGCCACCACCTCAAGGCGAGCGGCGATCTCTGGATGGGCATCCACGACAAGGACCGCTACCCAAACGACCTCGAAACCTCATCGCGCGACTTCACCACGTTTGTCGGCAACTTTATGGCCGAGCTGGCGTTCCAGTTCGGCTACGACGACGGACTGACCGGCGATCGGATCCGCCAGGCCCCGGTCGGGCCCGACGACGACGGCGGCCCGAAACTCTCGCCGCTGCGGGAAGGTGCCGCCGAGGATCAATACGAGTGGTCAGTCTTCTATTTCATCCATTGGAGCTGATCGATGGTCGCCGTGTACGCATTCCAGATCCGTCGACGTCCCGCCGCCGAAGGCGTGTCGGGTCGCGGTATGGACCGGGCAGCGAAGCAGCTCAACCGCGAGATGGGCGAGCGGTGGCATCAACTCTACTTGCCTCGCCACTTCGAGGAAGGGGCGGCGGAGCGCTACGACTATCAGCCCCGGGCGGCCCGCTACAAGGCCATGAAATCCAGGCGCGGGTTACCGCCGCTGGTCTACCGCGGCACCCTCAAGCAGCTCACCAAATCGAGCCACGTCATCCGCGCCTATCCGACGAGATTTTCCGTCCAGATGTGGGGGCCGCGCTACGCCACGATGAGACCACGCCCGCCGGAGCGCGGCGGCACAAACACGCGGCCGGCGATCGGCGCCGAGGTCGTCAAGTCCCACCCCGACGAAGAACGCGAAATGGCCGCCTGGGCCAGTCGGCGATTCGTCCAGCTCCTCGACGCCGAGCGGGGAAGCAGCAGCACCGAAACCATCCGATAGGAGCCCGCCCATGTCCTCTGATACTCGTTACTACCTCGATTCGGTGTTGCTGGCTGGATCGACGCTGATCTCCGAATTGACCGATCTGTCCCCCGACTCGGGCACCGACCACCTGACCGGCTACGCCGCCAGTTTTCCGCACCCGTTGTTCCGCGGCGTCCGAGGCCAGAAGCCCGGATCCCCGTTCAGCTCGCCGCAGATCGGCGCGATCCTCGCGGCGATCCTCGCCGGCGGCAACAACTGGTGCCTCGACCTGTCGGCCGGCAACACCGATCTCGGATTCCTTCAGGGCCAAAACCGCGGGATCCGCCAGGCCCGGGCCGGCGCCGTCCACGAGCGGCTGCGGCTATCTCGCGGCTGGCTCTATTGGGACAGCATCAGCGCGTCGCACCAACAGGATGCCACGATCTCCTGCCGGCTCGAAGCGCTCTACGACGAGACCAACGCGCCGATCGTCCAGATGGGCGCGGGCGCACTGACGGGCACGCCGACCGGCGTCCAGTGGTACACGCTCGGCCCGGTCAAGCTGAATGGGTCCTGGTTGACCAACGAGCAGAGTTGGAATCTCGGCAGCGGCATCCAGACCGAGATCGGCGGCTCGGCCGGCCGGATCTACGCCACCTACGCCGGCATCAACCAGACCGACCCGGTCCTGAGTGTCACAAACAACGGCAAGCCGTGGAGCGCCCAGGCCCTGGCCGGTGCCGCGATCTCGGCCGATCTGGAGTTCTGGCTGCGGGCCAAGGATCAGGACGGCCACAACATCAGCGAGAGCACGGCCAGCCATATCAAGTTCAAGGCGACCAACGGCCTGCTGGTGCCCGAAGGGATGAGCGGCCAGACGAACCAGCCGACCAGCAACACGCTCCGCTTCGGCATTCGCTCGGCCGATGCCAACTCCGACCCGCTCGAGATCACCGTCGGCGCGAAGATCCAGTAGCCTCTTCCCGCTCCTTATCCCCGAACACCCCCAGAAGCAAAATACCATGAGTGTCAACCACGTTTTAACTCGCAGCTTCAAGACGGGCAACAACGCGGCCGTTGTTGCCGAAAAAACCGTCGCGGTCGACAGCGAGTCCGTCGTGCCTGCGCTGACCATCAGCGACGGCGAGGACGATCACTTCGAGGCCTGGCAGGTCGACATCAGCCGCGCTAAGACGATCTTCATGCAGTCGACCAAAGACGTGACGATCTGCACCAACGCCCCGGAAGCCCCGAGCGGGGCACCCGACCAGACGATCGAACTCCTGGCGAACCAGCCGATCATTTGGGCTTATGGCGACCAGGAGTCCTGCCCGATCACGGCCGACGTCAACAGCGTCTACATAACGAACGGCAGCGGCGAGGACGCCGAGATCGATCTCGTCGCCGGTCACCAATAAGCCCGACCAAGTCTTACAACTCGACCCTCGAACCGAAGGCCCCCCCATGGCACCTCCCCTCTATTTCTTCGCCGGCCTGCCGGTCGCAAAGCTCTTTGCGCCCGACGGCCGCTTCGACCATGCGATTCTCGCCGAGTACGAACTCGACGCGATCCTCGGCGACCTCGAACGCTCGAACTGCTCGACGTGCGACCAGGACGCCGCCCCCGGCCCCGGCGGCCACAGCGGCGGCATAGTGACCTACAACCCGGGCGGAATCACGGCCCGGCACGTCGGCTACTATCCCGATCATATCGAGTGGACGAAGGTCCGCAGCCAGCCGGAGCTTTGGCTCGGGATCGATCGCGAGGCCCCGCCGACGGCCGAGGAGTTGGCCAGGCCGAAGCAAGTGTCCGGCCATCCGGTCGAATTGGCCGACGGTCAAACGTACCAGATCGCGGTAATCCGATCGCCGGCGCGTACCAGCGAATTGCCGCAGACAATGACCTTCGACGCCGAGGGCAATTACCAGGGAGAGATCCGCCGCGAGTATCTGCCGCTATGGGAGAGAGCGGGCGACGTCTGGGATATGTTCTACAAAAAGCCCAAGGCGGCGATGCTTATGTCCGCGATCCTCGCCAACGCGACGGCCTTTCTCGGCGTCAACTATCGGGTCTCCCGCTACGAGCAGCTTGCGCTGCAACTGATCGACACGTCGAACTGGGAGGACGTGCTCTCCGCCGCGGTCGACACCCCCTTCATGGAAGAAATGGCCGACAAGGAGGGGCCGGCCTCAAACCCTCCGCCAGCCGCCGAGCCGTCGAGTACCGAGCCTGGCGAGCCGGCCTCCTCCCCGCCCACCGACCCAGCCGCGCCGAACTCGCCCTAGCGTCGCTTCCCGAAGCACCTGAACCGCACTTTCACCTCTACCGCATCAGCCGCTGACCATGGCCCAAATCGAATATCAAGCGACTGCCGATTACACCCGGGCCCGGGCCGAGGCGGCGAAGCATGAAAAGGAGATCGGCAAACTGAAGGCCAAACTGGTCGACATGGCGGCGACCAGCAAGCGCGCGAGCAAGCAAGACTACGAACTGGCGAAGCAGGCAAAGCGGATCCGCGAACAGGCGACCACCGCACAGGACAAGTACAATCTGCGACTCAAAACGGCGAAGACGCTGCTCGATCAGCAGAAGATCACCCAACGGGAGTATGCCAGCGAGGTCAAACGGGCGAAGCAACAACTCGACGCCGCTGGACGATCGGGCAAGAACGCATTTGGCCCGCAAGCCTTGAGCCAAGTGATGTCTATGGCGACGGGGTTCTTATCAGTCAGTGCGGCGATCGGCACTATGACGAGTGCCCTGCGCGAAGCGGATGCTGTACGGCAGCGAGCGGCCTCGGAGGCAAAACAGAGCCGCATGGGCATGGGCGCACTCGCCCAATTGGCGATCGATGACCAAGGACGCGCCGACCCGGCCAAATATGCCTTTTTGAAAGCTCAGGCGGAGGAGTTATTTGCGTCGGGTGGCGCGGAGAATAGAGACGCGGCGGCCCGGACGGTCTTTTCGCTAGCGTCGGCGGGCGCGCTCGAAGATTTGCCGCTCTTCGGTGGTATGCGGTCGTCGGGCGTCGTGGAGTCACCCGATGTTCTCGCTGGATCGGCGCGGGCCATAATTACCACCATGGGGCGTGAAGAGACCGGTGGATTCCGCGAATTATCCTCGAAGGCGCTGGCCGCGAGTTTAGTGGCCCAATCAACGGCTGATGAAATGATGCAAGCCGCCGCGGGGGCGGGCGGCTCGGCAAAAGCACTCGGGTTGACCGACGAGGAGGTGCTTGCTGCCGTTGGCATGACGTCGGCAGCAACCGGCGTCGCGGCGGAGGGCGGGACGCAAATCGAGGCTCTGCTCGATGTACTGGAAAAGCGGAGCGGGTCGACCTTTGCCGGGCATAAACTGAACTTCAAGAATCAACCTCTCTTAGAGTCCCTCCAGCAGATCGAGGCGATGGACTTGAAGGATGCCGAGTTTGTGAAGTTCTTCGGAAAACGATACGGCCGGGCGGCCTACCGGACGCTTAGTACGAACATTCCTAAATACCAAGAAACGCTCCAATCTGTCCGCCAGGCAGAGACAACCGACCTGATCGGCCAAGTGATGACGTTGCCGCAGACCGACCCGGAAATGGAAGCCGCGAGGCAGGCCCAAAAAGCGAGCGCGCGAGAAAGCATCTCTACCGACTCTCTCGGTGTTACTCGCAATCTGCTGGATGCCGCGATCGACGAATTGATTGTCCAACAGCGAGAGCAAGGCTCCTCGGAAATGATGCTCGCCCTCCAACGACGATACCTCGGCGCAAAACGATGGGTAGAGGGCCGTGAGGAGACCATGCTCCGCGACCTTTACGAATCAGATGACGCAATCAAGGATCCGGAACTCCGAAACGAAATCGGCCGCCATCTCGGCGCACTCGTCGACGAAACCCGCGGTCTGCGCGAAGACCTGAACAGCGGCCGCGTTCCCGCCGCCGCCGCGAACACCCACAGCGAATAGAGACCCGTCCGTGATTAACCAGATTGAAAGCCATAAGTTTCTTCGCCTGGCCGGGCAGGTCTGCCCGCCGAAGGAGCACCTGAAAGGCAACGGGCCGATGCACCGCATGGGTGTCGACGGCTCCGGCTTTCTAAAGATCGGCCGCTGGGGCGATCCGTTCGACCTGGAATCGTTCGTCGACGAACTGGACATCGATCAGTGCTGGGACACCTTTCACAAGTACCGCGACCTGATCGACGAGGGGGTCGTCTCCCTGGTCCAGGACGACCACGACTTTGCGGTCGACGGCTGGGAAATCAAGGTCCTCGACGTCCACTCGCCGGACGTCCATGAGGTGATCGGCTTTGTCGGCGGGCTGAATATCGATACCGGCGAGGCCGGCGCGACTCTCCGCTGCCGTTGGCGGCTTTGCGCGGTCGAGCTTGTCGACGACGCATAACATAGGAGCATACCATGGCAGAAGCCACCGTCCAAACCGTCAAGTGGCAGACCGTCTTCACGGCGATCGACACCGTCCAGGGCGACGAGTCCGCCGACGGCAAAAAAGTAACCCACGACCAGTTCAACGCCGGCCAGGAATCGTACAGCTCGTCGACCACCGTACCGGTCGACCGGTATTCCGGCCAGGAATATACCCTCGACGGGGCCGGCGAGGCCGTCATCGACCTGACCGACCTGGAGGCGTTGCAAGACAACATCGACGGCGACGGCAAAAAGGTCAACCTGATCCGGATCGAGAACAAGTCGACCAACAGCGGGAAGGTGACCGTCGGCCCGGCCGCGGCCAACGGCTACGCGCTCTGGGGCGCGGGCAACGACCTCGACGTCCCGGTCGGCTGCACGATCGCGATGAAGTTCAACGAGAAACTCTCCGACATCGACAACGTCTCGGGCGTCGGGGACTACCGGATCCAGCTCTCCGGCACCGCGGCCGACGTGATCCGCGTCGAGCTGGGCATCGGCTAGTATTTCGCGCGAAATAGGGAAGGCCATGACTACCAGCCTGATTCAGCCTGCCACGGGCGACATCGTCCGCGACGCCCCCGCGCACCGGGTCTACACCCGCGAGTTCTGGCAGCGTGCCTGGACGCTCCAGGAACACCTCTACTGCGACCGGTTCGTCGAGACGGCCGCGCCGGCCGCCGCGTCGGCCGTGCTCTATTGGGACTACGGCAGCAAGATCCAGGCCGGCGAAACCGAGTTTGCCGACGTCGAACCGCTCGACCTGGTCGGCCACTACGTCAAGATCGAGGTCGACACCACCGAAGACACGCCGCGAAAGTGGTACGGGCGAATCCCGGTCTCCGCGCCGCAGCGGGGCGGCAATTCGCAGACCTTCACGGGCCTGCAAACCCTGTCGGCCGCCGGCCTCGACCACCTCTTGAACCGGACCCCGATCGTTACCTCGTTCCTCCGCAACGACGACAACGGCAGCCAATATGAGATTCAGCGGGGGATCACCTTCAACGAACCGAACCACGTCGGCAACTGCGGCAACCGGTCGATGTCGCCCGGACCCGACGGCGTCTACCTCTTCAGCGAGAGCCAGGCCTCCGGCAGTGCGACCTGGTGGACCACCCGGACGATCGTCGAATATCTGTTGAACTGCCACCCGCCGTTGTCGATCTACGGCGTGGCGACCTGCGGCCCCTGGGAGCTGTCCGACCGGGCCAAGACGTGCCTGCCCGATTGGGACAAGCCGGTCGTTAAGACGCACGGCCGATCGGTCCGCGACATTCTCTGCCAACTGCTCGACCGCCGCCGCGGCATGGCGTGGACGCTGACGGTCGACGAGAACGGCGCGGGCGGCACCATCTACCTCGACGCCTTTTCGTTTTTGAAAGATCCGCTGACCCTCCCGAGCGGAGAAACTCAGGCCGCCAACGACGTGCAATGGGATCTGGTGCCCGACGACGTGGTCGATATGCAGGCGACCGTCAAGGAGAGCGACTCCCACGTCGTCGAGCAGGTCATAGTCCGCGGCGATCCAAAGCGGGCGGTGATCTCACTGGGCGATGCCGACAACACGCTCGATGCCGACTGGGCGGCGTCCGACAAGACCGATTACGACGCGGGCCCCAACCTGACGGGCGTCGACGACGTCGACGAGAAGGAGAAGCGGCTGCGGGCCTATCGCACGGACCCCGACCTCGCCCGAGTCTACGCCTACTTCCGTTTGCCGGCCGACTGGGACGGCCGTGTCGCCGACGGCCTCGGAGGGACGGCGGAGGTCGCCTTCCCGGCCGACGATCGCTATGGCACCGAATTGTACTATGTGCCGGGCCTGCGGTTCGAGCGAAAACTGCCCAGCGAGATCCTCGACATCGCCCCAACCGACGGCGAAGAGATCGAACTGGAGCCGTTTGTCGTTTTCAAGACCGAGACCGGCTCCCCCGACCGCTACCAGTTCGGCGATCTGCTGGCCGCCGGCGACGGCATCGAGGGCGAGGGCGACGGCCACGGCCGCGGGTGGTCTTGCAGCTTGCGGCTCCAACCGCACGCCCCCGGCGTGATCCTCAAGGTCTCCGGCAGCATTGACAGCCGGCCGGCCGGCCAGCACGTCCTGGCCAGCGCCGACTATACGCCCCTGTCGTTCGAGTCGGCCGAGACGGTCGACCTCAACTGGAAACATGCGATCGTCACGGTCTGTCTGCGGCTCGACTCGGCCGTCGAGGCCCGCTACCCCGAGGACGGCGACGTCAGCATCGAGGCCGACGTGGTCCGGCGAGTGACGATCGACCTGGCCGGCAAGGATCTCCGCCTCGACTGGTGTACGGCCGGCGCGGTGATCGGACTGGCCGACGGCCAATTGCAGCGGATCGGCACGGCCCAATACCTGCGAGACGATCGCGATACGCTGGAGGACATCGCGAGGTTCGTCTACGACTGGTACCAGACGCCTCGCCAGGCCCTGACGATCCGCACGGGTCAGATTTACGACGGCCTCTCGATCGGCGACCTGATTGTCACGCTGGGCGAGGGCGACCACGAGACCGCGATCAACAGCGTCGTTACCTCGATAACCCACAACGTCAAGGCCAATACCACGACGGCCCAAACCTCGTTTGCCGAACTCGACCCGAGCATCCTGGTGTAACCATGCCCGAAGGCCCCGAAACTCTCGCCGCCCAAGTCCGCGATCTGGCGGCTCGCATCGGCGCGCTGGAGCAAGGCCGCGACCGGTCGGCCGAGCGGCCGGCCATCCTCGGCCGCGCCCGCAATCCCCGGCTGGCCATTACGTGCAAGAAAGACACGGGCACCGACTATCCGGACATCAGCGACGAACCGAACACCTACTACGTCAAGTTTTTGGATTCGACGTACACGGAGACCGAGGGCAAACAGACCGCCACGCACACCGAACGGCAAGCCGAAGGGCGGTTCCTGGCGCACGTACCCAACGGCACGCTGTTTCTGCCTCGCGACACGATCGTCGAGACCTTCCACGACAATGGCCGCTGGTGGGTCTCGCCGCCGGTGAATGGCGATATTTATTTCGAGCTGAAGGACGCGCTGGCCCCCGGCGGTTACGCCGATGCCTACCCGCTCACCTATTCCGGCGGATATGCCGTCGACACCGGCCAATACTTTCGCGTCCACGACGCATTCAACCGATTCCGCGGCCGCGCGCGAGTGGCCAGTCCGGCGCTCCAGGGTTCGCGAGGCAAATGCCGCTGGAACACGCTAAGCAAGCGGTTCGAGATCGACTGGCTCCAGCCGCATGTGACGATGATCCGGGCCCTGGTGAACGAAGCGAGCGGCGTGTCCACCAGCGACTCGACCTATGCCGTCGACAACGTAACGATCATGCAGCCACTCGACACGGCACTGTTCATGAGCACCGATGGAGCGGCGCCTACCTCGGCAAACAACAACGCCGGCGGCGAACTCGACAACAATGCAGTCGTGATTTTGGGTTGGAACGACGCGAACGAAGATTGGGACACCTTGGTAGGACCATGTCCGGCATGAACTCAACTCCCGAGCTGTGGCTACCTGGCGACCCGTTAGAGTTACGACCGGCTCCACGCGACCGGCGACGAGTGTCTTCCTGGCGGGAATATGGCTACGGATACCCTTGTTGTTGTTTTGATGGTGTATGTGGTTTCTGCAGCGGCTCGACTCCCGAGAAATTGGAGCTGGTGATTTCTGGAGCCGCTAACGATTCGTGCGATGAGTGCTACTATTCTGCCGGGACGTTTGTCTGCACATTTCAGGAGGGCGGCTGCGGGTTTCTTACGTGCTGCTGGGATTCGCCCACCTTCGAGCCGTGCGACAATCACGCCACGCCGGTATGCCGTCGCACGTATTGGTGGCGAGTCGGCATATTGCAGGTTTCAGGCACGGAGCTAGAAATCAGGGTAGGACTTGCAGGGGCAGCCACCCCGCATGACATCGTATTCAAAAAGACCGTCACACCATTGTCGATCTCTTGCGACTTTGAGGACCTGGACATCCCGTGGGTCAGCGATCCACCTAACTGCAACCCGTGCAACTATAACGGAGAAACAGCAACGCTGTCCGCATTATGAGCAGGAAAGAGTGCCCGTTTACCCTAAATGAAGACGGCAAATGGGAGTGCCCGCACTGTAAGTGGGTATACCCCCGCAAGTCGAAGACTCGCCCGCATAGTTACTGCAAAATGCAGGATGCCGAGCCGCTCGACCAGGTCTGCGATTTCAAGCCGACTGGCAAGACGTCACCGAACTGGCAATGCGTCCAGTGCGGCTGGGAGTACACCGGGCCGACGCCGCCCCGCCGAAATTGCCCCAATGCCGACCCGGCGAAAATAGCATCAGGCATCGACCCACACGGTTGCAGAAAGCGATGCCGGGAAATCAGGCCAGCCCCGTAAAATAATCTAGTATCTATGATCTACCTCTTCGGAACACCCGGCCGGCCGTGCGGCGCCTGCGTTGAGAGCTGGCACACCGTCAAGCTCTGGCGGCGGTTCGGCCTCGACGTGACGGTCATCCCGACCGGACCCCTCGACGAGTACGCCGAGAAGCTCCTGGCGATCGGCGTGACGATCCACCCCGGCAAACTCGCCGAGGTCTGCCTCGAGGACGCCGTCGTGGTCGCGTTCTGCAACCACCCGTTTCTGCGGCTTGGCGCCGAGCGGCTGAGAGCGACCGGCTGCCGGATCGTCTGGTTAAACTGCATGAACCAGATCCGCACCCAGGAGCGGGAGCTGCTCGAGCGGATGGGCCCGTTCGACGCCTACGTGTTTCAGAGCTGCCATCAGCGTCTGGAGTTGCAGGGCCTGTACGAAGCGGCCGGGGCCCGCAACTTCCACCGGATCCCCGGCGCGTTCGACGTCGACGAGTTTCCTTTCCAGCCGAAGGCCCACCGTCCGGATACACCGTTTGTCGTCGGCCGGCTCAGCCGCGCGCACCGTCTCAAGTATAGCCGGCACCTCTGGGACACCTACGCGCAGATCCCCCAGGTCCGGGCCCGCGTGATGGGCTGGTCGGGCACGGTCCAGGCCCGTTGCGGCAAGCCGCCCTCGTGGGCCGAGGTCCTGCCGGTCGGCGCCGAGCCGGCCCTGGATTTTCTCCGCTCGCTGCACGCCCTGGTCCATCCGGGCGGCGAGGCGATCGAGAATTGGCCGCGTTACGTGCTCGAAGCGATGGCCGCCGGCGTCCCCGTAGTGACCGACGCCTCGGGCGGCATCCCCGAAATGATCCGCAACGGCCTCGACGGCTTCTCCTGCAACACCGCGGCGATGATGGGCGTTACTGCCCGCGCCATGGCCGATAACGAAACGCTCCGAATGAGAATCGCCTCCCGCGCTCGCACTCGCGTCGAAAACGACCTGGCCGAGCCGCACGCCATATTTGCCCTCTGGCAAAAACTCTTCTCCTCCCTCTCCTGATTTATGCAACTATGAACATCCTAATCACCGGCGGCGCCGGGTTCCAAGGCTCGAACCTGGCCCGCGCCCTGTTGGATCGCGGCGATCGCGTCACGATCCTGTCGACCCTCTCCGAGCAATCCCGCCGCAACGTCGAGCGGTTCGGTCTCGACGATGCGACGATCGTCTGGGGTTCGATCACCGACCCGGACGCCGTCGAAAAGACGGTCCGCGACCATGACCTGGTCTTCCACCTGGCCGCCAACGTCCACGTCGACGAGAGCATCCAGCACCCGAGAAAATACTACACGACAAACGTGCTGGGCACGTACAACGTGGTCGAGCAGTGCCGGCGGCAAGATGTCCCGCTGATCCACGTCGCGACGTGCGAGGTCTACGGCGGGTGTGACTTGTGCCCGAAAACCGCGTTCTGCGATCACCTCATCGACGAGACTTGCCCGCTGAAACCCCAGAGCCCCTACGCCGCTTCCAAGGCCGCGGCGGATCTGCTTGCCTTCTCACACGCGGTCACCTATGGCCAGCGGGTGCTGATTCTCCGGCCGGGCAATATCTTCGGACCCGGCCAAAGATCCGGCAGCCGCGGCGCCGTGGTCCCGATCTTCGTCCGGGCCGCGTTGCGTGGCGAGCCGATCACGATCCACGGGGACGGCAGCCAGGCCCGCGATTTCGTCTACGTCAAGGATCTAGTTCGAGCCTACCTGTTCCTCGCCGATCGGTTTCTCGCCGCCGACCTCCCGCCGATCGTCAATATCGGCACCGGCGAGGACGTCTCCGTCCAACAAATTGCCGACAAGACCGTCGAGCTGACCGGCTCGAAAAGCCCGATCGTCCACACCGACGATCGGCCGGGCCAGGTGTCCACCTTCCGCCTCGACTCCTATCAGCTCCTCAGCCTCGGATTCCGTTTCGAGTGGTCCTTCCGCGGCCTCGCAGACTACATCGAGTGGTACCGCAAGCACGAAGCCTAGCGATCCCTTCCCCATGCGAATCTGCCTCATCAATCCACCCCAGACCGCGCTCTGGAACCCGCTCTCCTATCCGCCCCTGGGGCTCTTGTACGTGGCGGCCGGCCTCCTCAAGCACGGCTATACCGACGTCGTGATCCACAACCAACCGCACCGTACATGGGCCGACCAGTGCGACGAGCTGCCCGAGGCCGATCTCTACGGTATCACGGCCACCTCGGTTTGCCTGCCGGCAGCCCGCGAGATCGTCGCCTGGCTCCGCCGCCGGCGGCCGGATGCCACGATCGTCGTCGGGGGCATCCACGCCACATACGACGCCAGCGAAACGCTCGAATATACCGGGGCCGATTATGTCGTCGACGGCGAGGGCGAGTATGCTTTCCCCGCCGCGATCGACGCGGGGCTCCCTCAGCCCATTATCCGGGCCGAGCGGATCTACAACCTCGACGATCTGCCGCTGCCGGCCCGCCACCTCTTGCCGGCCGACGTGATCCGCGACCGGAGCGGCATTCACGCCGGCGAGGAGACCATTAAGAAGCAGATGGTCGCCGCGGCGACCGGCCGACCCGGCGAGAACCAACCGGCCACGACGATCGTCACCTCGCGCGGGTGCCCGTTTCGCTGCGCGTTCTGCTGCAAGACACGCACGACCGAGGGCGTGCGATACCGATCGCCGGCAAACCTCGTCGCCGAGATGGAACATCTCGACGAGTCCTACGGTATCCGCCAGTTCCGCATCGTCGACGACGCCTTCACGGTCGATCGCTACCGCGCCAAGGATATTTGCGAGCGGACCGCCGGCCGAGGCTGGGGATTTACCACGATCTTGCGTGCCGACAGTCTCCGCGACCTGGCCATGGTCAAGCGGCTGGCCGCCGGCGGCGTCCACACGGCCAGCTTCGGCGTCGAGTCCGGCGCCCAGTCGATCCTCGACACGATCAACAAGCGTGAGACGATCGACGAGATCAAACAGGCCATCCGGTGGTGCCGCGAGGCGGGCATCCTGTCGAAGGTGTTTTTGATCTTCGGCCTGCCGGGCGAGACGCTCGACACGGTCGAGCAGACCAAACAGTTTTTCCGCGAAATCAGGCCAGACTCGTATACTCTAAGCAGTTTTCAACCGTTGCCCGGCTCGGCGATCTACGAAGATCCCGCCAAGTACGGTTTGACCCCGCTCTACCGCAAGGGCGACTATGAGGACTACTGGTTCTATTACGAGCCCGACGACGATCGCCGCGGCTTCCATTTTGAAATGCCCGTCGCGGTCCGCTGAGCCCGCGGCGAGCTGATCCGCTGGCTGCGAAAAGGTGAATGGAAAGCATGAAAAACGTGCCTAACGCCAAACGGCACCGGGCCAAACTGCGAGCCCGTCGGCTACATGCGCAGGCCATGGAGGAATCGGACGCGACCCGCCGGAAGGAACTTATGCAGGCGGCCCGCCGCGCGCGGACGCTGGCCAAAATGCACCAACGCCCCAAAGTAAAATGAGCAGCTACTTCTGGCGAAACCCGATCCAGCAACAGATCATCCTCGGCCTACTCCGCGGCCTATACGATCCGGACGGGACGGTCCGGTTCCTCGACGTCGGCTGCAGCTCCGGCGAGATGCTCCTCAGCTACGCGATGCTGCTGGCCGATGAGTACGGCGACGAGTGGCCCGAGCGGTTTGCCATCACGGCGATCGACCACGACGCCCGGCAGATCGAGCATTTTACCCGCGGCCTCTGGACGGCGAACCGGCTCTACCGGATGCCCCTGTCCTATCGCGATCGAGCGGTCCGCACGTTCGACCTGCCCGCCGCACACGGAAAGCGCGAACCCTGGGCCATGCTGAAGTCGACGGCCCTGGTCCGGCAGCTCGACGTGCGGTGCCAGGACTTTGGGCACTTCGAGAGCCGCCCGGCGACCTGGGACGTGTGCCACTGCCAAAATACCCTCTTGCATCTGCCACTCCAGCGGGCCTTGGGTTGGGTCGAGAAGTTCGCCGCGATCCTACGCCCTGGCGGATACTTTTTTTGTGCCGGACACCACAACGAGAGGGGGCCCCTGTCGGTCGACCAGCTTAAAAAGTATTTCGATCCGGTGCCTCACAACCTTGTCGGCGTCTACAACGAGTGGACGCAACGCAAGACAGCCAGCGACCCGGCGATCCAACTTGCCCAGTACGATCCGGCCGATCCCGATCTGGCCTACAAGATCGGATCGATCTTCCGCCGCAAGGAGTAACCCGTGGTGAAGCTGCAGCTCGCCGAACTCTGGCACACCTTTATCGCCGGCCGACATCCTCAAGCAATAGCATGATCCACCTGATCGCCATCCAGAACCGCAACGACGCCCGGTATTTGCCGGCGGCGATCGGGTCGATCATCCACCAGCCGCATGTGCTGCTTGTCGGGATCGACGCCGGCAGCGAGGACAACTCGATCGACGTCCTGGAGCGATACTCGCTTGAGATCGCCGACGTCGGCGACGTAAACCAGGCCGCCGCCTGCAATTGCGTGATCCGCGACTTCTGGGATGAGGATTGGCACACGTTCACCTGGTTCAATGCCGACGACTGGCTCGCGGAGAACTTTGTCAGCGTCCACCGCAAGGCATTCGCCGAGAATCCCGAGCCCGACATCGTCTGTAGCGACGCCTGGCTCTTTTATCAGGACGAGCCCGAAAAGGGCGTCGGCCGCTGGACGGCCTCGAAGGTCGACCTCGGCGAGCGGTTCTCGAACAACCTCAACTACGTCTGCCAGCCGACCGCCATGATCTGCCGCCGGGTGTTCGAGACGTGCGGTCTGTTCGACGAGGAGATCCAATACCCGTTCGATTACGAGTTCTGGCGGCGAGCCTACAACTGGGGAATGCAGTTCCGCGTGATTCCTCACCCGACCGCCTGGCGCCGCCAGACCGGCGCGGGCGAAGGCCGCAAACAGCGGGTCGACGAGCGGCTCGGCTTCACCGACCAGAAGACCGCGGAGATCCGCCGCGAGATGAATCTCATCCACGAGCGGTACAAGGACGGGGCAAAGCGGAAGGTCAACCCGCTATGAGCAAAAAACGCATCGGCTTCGTACTCTCGACCACCAAACCCGGCGGGGTCGAGATGTCCGTCTTGCGGACGCTCGAGCGACTCGACCGCGATCGGTTCGAGCCGTTTTTTTGCGTGACGAGCGAGCCCGGTTCCCTGCATTCCCGCTTTGCGGAATTGGCACGGCCGATGACCGCGCAGCCGGATTATATTGTCGGCGTTCCCGAGGTCGATGTGCTGAATGTTTACAACAACCTCGCGTGGGCTGCGGAGTTCTGGGACTATCCTTTGCGGCCAAGGCCGGACGTGATCCAGCACGTCTACATGCACCCGCAGACCCTCTTTTGGCATCACGCAAAGGCAAAGACCTACTATCGACTGCTCTACAATTTTTTCCTCCACAAGTACATCGTCTGCGATTCGCCGCTGACACGCGACGCGATCGCCCAGGACGCAACCCTGCTGGCCAACCTGCATCCCGAAAACTACGGCGGCCGCAAACGCGACGCGATCGGCATCAGCGCCCGGATCAAGGTGATTTCCCACGGCGTAGGGAATCCAGAATCGGGACGCACGCGGCCCATCCCCCGGCTCTGCGGCCGAGTCCTCTGGGTCGGCAATCCGACCTGGGTCAAGGGCTGGGACCGTTTGCCCGCGATCATCGACGCGAACCCGGCTACCCAATTTGAGATCGTCTGCAAGGACCAGCCTCACGAGGCGGTGATGGGCCAAAATATCCATTACCACGCGGCACTCCCGCCCGATGTGCTCGCCGATCTGCGCGGGCGGTGCAATATCTACCTGGCGACCAGCCGGCGAGAGGGCCATAGCGTCGCGTGGGAGGAGGCCCGGGCCGACGGCCTCGTCTGCATCGACGCCGGCGGACCGCCCGAGCCGGCCGAGTCCACGGCCGTCGACGATCTGGCCCAACTCTGGGAGGATGAGTCGTGACAAGAAAGCGTATCGTCTGGTCGGTCCCGTGGCTCAACGCCGATCCGGATTACTGGCACAAGAAGGACGACAGCTTCCAAGACGCCTTGGCGGCCCTGGCGGTCGATCACGACGTCCACGTCTGCACCCTTCACCCGACGCGCCGCGACATCGAGATTATCCGGGGCGTGTATTACCATTTTCTCGCCGCCCCGCGCGAGGGCGATGTAATCCCTTGGGGCGATTGGGTCGGCACCGTCCGGCGACTTGATCCCGACGTGATTCACTACTGGGGGTTTTCCTGCCCGGCCAGTCGCAGCCTCGACTATTTCCTGCCCGATGTGCCCAAGACGGTCTATCCGGTGGGATCGCGGATCATTTCTGCCGCAGAACTCGCCGTGGTCCGGACCGTGTTCGTCACCACGCCCGAGGACGCCGCCACACTGAAAGAGCGGCCCTGCTACAGGGCTCTCGGTCCGGGCGCCCCGGATGTCGTCGTCTGCCCGTTCACGCCGACGGAGACCTTTCAGGCAAAGACCTACCGCGGCGAAGTGTTCGACGTGATCCACGTCGCCGATTGGCGGCCCCTGAAACGCCACGACTTGCTGATCGAGGCGGTCCGCGACACTCCTTGGAAGGCCGTATTGATTGGCAATCGCCACGATCCGGCCTACCATGAGAGATGTCGGCCTGTCACGTTTAGTGGTCACTCGAATCATGGTGCCATCTACACGAGCGATCGCTGTTCGCCGGCCCACCTGGCGAGCCTCTACCATGATACGAAGGTGGCCGTCCAACTCAGCAGCTCCGAAGGCGGATCGCGCGTAGTCACCGAGGCAATGGCCTGCGGCCTGCCGCTGATCGTCTGCAGCGACTGCCGCAGCAACGCCGACCGGATCGAGGACGGCGTCACCGGTTTTGTCGTCGACCCGACGCCCAAGGCAATTCGCCGCAAGATCGCCGAGCTGCTCGTCGATGCGCCGCTGCGTGAGAAGATCGGCCGCAACGCGGCCCGCCACGCGCGGAGCCTGCCGTCGATGACCGACGTCTTCCGCCACACCACGGAGGCCCTGCTATGAAGCGTCGCAGTTTTTTGCGAGTCTTCCTGGCCGCCGTTTGCTTCGGGCCTTTCGCGACTCGCCCCGCGATTCGCCCTCGCCGGCCGCGGCGGGTCTACGTCCGCTACGATCCGGGCCGCCGCGGGTTTGTCGTTTGTAATCCGACGGACGACCCAATCGGAGTCCTCGTTAGTGCGAACGACGGCGAGGCCGTCCTCGTCACCCTCGATCCACAGAGATCCAATCCATGAAAATCTACCTACTCGGCTATTTCGGATCGGGAGCCCACGCCGACGACCTGATCGGTCTGATTACCCGGCGGATGTTTCAAAGCGAGTGGCTCAAGGCGCACGCCTTCGCACGCACCCCTGTCACGCCGACGCTGACAATCCACGATCGCACGACGCACCCGTGTCCGTCGAACGGCGCGGCGGTTGCCGAGTTTCTCAGCCAGTACGATCTGGTCGTCTTCTGCGGCGGGTCGTTGCTCGGCCGGCTGCGGCTGCCCCCGTTCCACCGCATCGAGACCTGGATCCACGGACTCGCGCCGCCGCTGGTCCTCCTCGGGACCGGCTGGCGGACCGAGGCCCAGCCGCTGACGCCCGAGGAGCACCGTCGAATGTGCCTGCTTCTCGGCCGCGCCCGGGCGGCCTACGTCCGCGGCGAGCTGACCCGCCAGCAGATTATTTCGCACGAAATGCCCGCCGAGCGGGTCCGCGTCCTCGGCGACCCGGGGCTCTGCTTCGGCGACGGCTCCTTTCATATCCGAGGGATCGACCGCATCGGCGTCGTGGCTCGCCGGATGAGCGACGTCGAGATCGCCCAGGACCGGCAGACCCTCGACAACGAAACCTGGCACACCCGCCTGGCCCAGATCCTCGACGAGCTGGTCGCCGGCGGCTATGAGGTGACTTTTGTCCCCATGACCCCGCTCTGGCGAGAACAGGACAACGACCACAAGGGCGAGGCCGCGGTCCGTGTCAGGATGGTACACCGCGAGCGGGTCGACTCGGTCGCCGCCACCGACTCGACACTCGCCGCCCACCTCGGCACGTTCGACTTCGTCCTCTCGCAGCGGCTCCACGGCAGCCTGGTCTCCCTGGCTCAAGGCGTGCCCGTCTTCCCGATCGAGTATCAGTTCGGCAAGATGGCCGACTCGCTATCGCTGCCCGGCTTCGAGCAGCTCCGCGACCTCATCACGCCGCAATGTGGGGTCACCGTAGAAACCTTTTATCAGAAGTTCCCGGCGCTGACCGACCCGGCGTTATTGGCCGCCACCCAAGCCGCCTGCGCCACGGTCCGCGACAACTACGGCCGAGTGATCGGCGAGCTGATTTCCTAACTCCGTACCACGACTCCGGTAATATCCCATGGCAAACCGAGTCACAATGAAGGGGCTACAAGGGAGCGATGGGATCTATATCCGTGCGATTGACCTGCAAAACCTTTTGAGTGAGTGCGCACAGGAGGCTAGGGACGTTAAGACCCTCGCCAAGTTCATCAACGCAATGAAACACGATCTTGCGAAGTTTGAGAGAGACTGGATGGACAAGTCCGGAAGGTAGGCAAATGCTCTTGAACCCACCACCTACTCCGTTTCGCCCAGGCATGGCGGCCCTCGTTATCCTCGCATCGATTGGGCTGTTTGCCTTGGTGATCGTCTTGACCCAATGACAAGAGGCAAACCGATGGCACGTCGCCGACCGCGGAAGATTGATTGGGAAGTATCCTTCGGCAAACTGCGGGGCGTCTACAACGCTCGCACGGTCGGGGGTGCGGTATCGAAGTTTCGCCGCGATCCGGAGCAACAGGCCAGACATGGTTGTAAGCAAAACAAGGGCGGCAAGGAAAGGCAATTGACCCTAACCACCGAGCGCGGCGGTACATGGAAGAACGTCTCCGTTGTGCCGGCCAAAACAAGAACGTTCCGATACGCCGCCTGACCACCACCCGGACTACATCTCCGGTATTCGAGAAACCTATGCGACTTTCCTTTCGACGCAAAAGCGGCTTTCCTCGGTGCGACGGGCAGGGGGACCCGCAAAGCTACCATGCGCTGGAGCCGATCGATGCAAACACCGGCGAAACGATAGAGAACGTCCAGTCGTGTTCGATCGAGGATTGCTATCAGTCGAAGGGCTACGCAGTCTTGACTGTTTCCGTCGTCCTTCGTCACAAGCCAGGCGATTGGAATGGGGATGGAGCCTTACCGATCTATTTGGAAACTCAACCACCGGACAACGCCTCCGGTATTCGCTAACCCCACTGGATTTCCCCCATGAAAGTCAAAGACCGTATCAAGGGCGGCATTCGCCGCGTCCGAGCCGGCGACTTAACGCCGCATCCCAAAAACTGGCGTACACACCCCGACGCACAAAAAGACGCGATGCGGGGCGTGTTGGCCGAGATCGGCATCGCCGACGTGCTGATCGTCCGCGAGCTGGAGGACAAGACGCTGCAGATCCTCGACGGCCACCTCCGCGCAGAGACAACCCCGGACCAGAAAGTCCCTTGCGTTGTTGTAGACCTCAACGACGAGGAGGCCCTGAAGCTCTTGGCAACCCATGACGCTATCACCGGGCTAGCGGAAACCGATTCCCAGGTCCTCCTCGACTTGGTCGCCGAGATCGAGACCGAAAGCGATGGTGTCGGCGACATGCTTGACAAACTAGTGGCAGACCTCAAACCGACCGTCAAGGAGGACGAGACAGTCGAGGCCGAAGAGGGTGTAACACTACCTGAGCCTGGCGATGCAGACTGCGAGGAAATTGATGTTCCTTGGGGGGTAGTTATCAGTTGTGACAATGAGCAGCACCAAGTGGAATTGCTCGAAGAACTATCCAAACGAGGCCTAACATGCCGAGCGCTCGTATAAAGGTCCGATCGCACGTCAGGCGATCGGCTCGCGTAATGCAGATCGAATCCATGTTTGACGTGCCACCAAGCGAGCGAAGCGAGCTGAAGTGGCACGTCAAACTACCGATCGAGGATACTGACTGGAACATTGGCCTGATCGTCGGCCCTTCGGGTTGCGGAAAGACAACGATTGCTCAGCACCTATTCGGTGCTGCCAGTGTACTCAATTACCAGTGGGGCAAAGAACGAAGCGTCTTGGACGATTTTCCCCCGAAAATGGGGATCAAGGAAGTTGTCGACTTGTTGACGTCAGTTGGCTTCGGATCCCCGCCCGCATGGTTGCGGCCGTTTCGTGTTCTATCCAACGGCGAACAGTTCCGCGTAATGGTCGCCAGGGCGATCGCCGAGACGACGGGCCTAATTGCCATCGACGAATTTACAAGTGTCGTTGATCGGCAAGTGGCAAAAGTTGCCAGTCACACGGTCCAAAAGGCGATTCGACGCCGTAAACGGCAGCTCATCGCCGTGTCATGCCACTATGATATTATCGAATGGCTGCAACCCGATTGGGTTTATCAGCCGCATACGCGAGATTTCGCAAGGAGGCGGCCACAAGCGCGTCGAGAACCGCCCCTGGCGAATGCGCCACCGGGGCGAGCTGGCGATCCACGCCTCGGCCCCGTCGGCCCGGTCTCGCGCCGCCGATGCCGAGGCCCGAGCGATCCTCGCCTCGCTCGGCGTCACCGTCCCCGACGAGGTCCCGAGCCGAGCGGTTGTCGGGACCGTCGACGTCGTCGACGTCGTCGAACTGCAGGCAGACGAGCCGACCCTATTCGACGCCGCCGATCTGCACGACGATCCGCTGGCCG
>Ga0180432_10002261_pt1 | contig 29037 bp, 23 predicted proteins | sample SS_ome_10_FD_132414 | JGI IMG/M metagenome (GOLD analysis project Ga0180432, IMG submission 132414) | Hypersaline lake sediment archaeal communities from the Salton Sea, California, USA - SS_1_MS_2 metaG | ecosystem: Environmental > Aquatic > Non-marine Saline and Alkaline > Hypersaline >... | reverse complement strand
CATAATATTGAATTGGCATTGTAATTTTATTGGGATAAACTTTTTCCAGAAAGACAGGTTTTTTTATCAAGGACGTTTTATGGAAATGAAAAGAAGATCACTTAAGGTAGTTGCAGCAGTTGCTTTGGCAATTGGTTTGACGGGTGGAATTGCTTATTATATGACAAGGCCCTGTTGCCCGGTTTCTGATTTTGTTTCTCAGAGAGATAGAAAAGAAATGTTGAAAATATTTTATGATGATTGGTATTGGCTGTTTCCTGGCTCTGACTATTCACCTGAATATATTTTGGATACAAAATCTCCTGGCAAGGAGGCATATCAGGCCCAATATAGAGGAAAGCTTCAGATAAAAGTTTTACGTAAGGATGGTAAATTGGCTGGATTTACAACTTACTATAAAAAGAATTTTTATGAGGGTCAGATTCAATTTGTTGCAGTTTCTCCTGCATTCAGAAGAAAAGGGTATGGGCAAATGTTGACTGTTTGTGCTGTCAAAGGTTTATTTGCTATGGGATGCAAAAAAGCCTCTCTCCTTACTAGACTAAACAATGAAAAGGCTCGTCGCATTTACGAACGGCTTGGATTTAAAGAAACTAGTCGCGATGATGACGGTTTCATATATTATTCCGTAACCCCAAAAGATTTTAAGGGTTAATCCGTACGCTTCATTTCTTGCGCAATTGGAAGCCCCATGTTCTTTAAAATAAAGGGTGCGATGTCGGACAGTTGTTTAAGTGGGAGTTGTTCTGTTGATCCTGCAAGATTTTTTCTGATCATAATAAATGGAACTGGACTTGTTGTATGGGCGGTGTGAGGCTGCCCTGTTTTTTTATCCATCATTTTTTCTGCATTGCCATGGTCTGCTGTGATGTACAGTGTTCCGTCCATTTTATTGACAATCTGTTCGTACAATTTTTTTAGTTCGTGATCAAGAAATTCAACAGCTTTTATTGTTGCTTCAAGATTTCCTGAATGTCCAACCATGTCTGCGTTTGCATAGTTAATAAGATAAAAATCTTTGGGATCGGTTTTGAGTGATTTCAAGACATGTTCTGTTATTTGGTTTGCCGACATTGCTGGCTTATCAACATAATTTTTTGTTCTAATTGAATCTACAAGAATTCGAGTTTCGTTTTCTAGCGCGCCCTCTCTTCCTCCGCAAAAAAAGTATGTAACGTGTGCATATTTTTCGGTTTCTGCGATGGAATATACTGTCTTTTTATTTTTATGAAGAACATCCATGAGAGTGTTGATGGTTGATGATTTTTTGTATAAAGAATCGGTTGCAAGCTCTTTGGAATATTGTACAGGTGTGATAAAAAAGGCTGTTTTTATATTTCCTTGTTTTTTTGAATCAAGAAATAGCTTTGTTAATTGTCGTGCTCGATCTGGTCGTGTATTGAAAAAAATAATTCCGTCACCGTTTTTAACAATAGCGTCCTGGTTCAGTTGAGTTGGTTCAATAAATTCGTCGGTAATATTATTGTGGTAGTTCTTTTCAAGAAGTTCCTGCCAGTCTGAGAAGGAAGCTTTTTGGCGTTGAGTGAGCACTTCGTAACTTTTTTTTGTTCGATCCCAGTTGTTATCTCGGTCCATTGCGTAAAATCGCCCGTGTATTGAACCGATTTTTCCAAAGCCAAGTTGTTGAAGTTTTTCATCAAGTTGCGAAATATAGGTGTTTGCTGAGCGTGGGGGGGTGTCTCGTCCATCCAAAAAAGGATGAATAACGATTTTTGTAATACCGTGCTTTCGTGCTGACTGCAAAAAGGCAAACAAGTGCTTAATATTACTATGGACACTTGCGTCAGAAAGAAGGCCCATGATGTGCAGTGTTTTGCCGGAATTTTTTAAGTTCTCCATGTTTTTGTTCAAAATATGGTTTTTGAAAAAAGTTTCATCATCGATAGCTTTTTGAATAATTGATATTGGCTGATCCACAATTCTTCCCGCTCCAATGGTCAGATGTCCGACTTCCGAATTGCCTATTGTCCCACTAGGTAGCCCCACAGCCTCTCCTGAAGCAGACAAAAATGCATGAGGATATATTTTTTGCCAAATATCTAGGTTAGGTGTTTTTGCTAAAAAAACGGCATTATACTCAGTTTGAGCATTATATCCGAGTCCATCCAGAATTACTAAAACGGTTGGTTTTTTCTCATTTTTCATCAAAATCAGCTCCAGCAGAGGGTTTTGCTTTTTTATAGCAAACGTACCATTTTTCGTTCCTTTTAGCACAGTATGTCTGCGCTATTGCTATTTGAAGCGATGTTCTGGCAGGCGGAGGTCTCATGGTGAGGGAGTTTTGGGGCTCGCAATTTCAAATAGAATGGCTTTGCGGTTGACAAAAAATCTAAATTTGATAGCCTGAAAACAAGGTGGTATGAATGGAGGTTTATCATACTATTTTTCAAAAAAGATCGAGGCGTTAGGCCGACTTTTGCGTGGAGGTTGATGGAGTTTAAAATTATTATAGGGGCAAAAGGGATATCATGAAAAAATTATATAGTTTAGGTCTTCTTATAGGTTTGTTAGTTTCTGGTAGTGCAGTAGCTATGAATGGTCAAGATGATCAATATAAAACTCCAACACAAGGTTTCAATTTTGTTCAGGTTACAGAGACGGTTTCTCCGTCAAGTTTTACTAATGTGAACAGGAACCTTCTTTTTGAGTTTAATTCTTGCGTGGAAAATTGCCCATCGCCACAAAAGAAGATTAACAAGAAGTTGCATTTCAAAAAGAAGAAACCTAAAGGAAATAATGGGGACAAAGGAATAGTAAGCTTTAGAGTTTGGCAGGAGATTGGCAAGCATATAGATGAGATAAATGCTAAAGTAGAACCAAATTTTGGCATATCCGAGCCTTTGCCAAAAACTGAAAAAGAAAAGAGAAAAGAACTGTCTAATAGCAATGTTGTCAATTGGAAAAAGAAGAAAAAGAACTTTTTCTTTCGTCTACCGCAACATTTTAAATTTAATTAAAATGAATGTTTGATGCTATGAAGAAAAATCTATTTATTCTAAGTTTTTTTATTGGATTGTCTTTGTCTTGTAGCTCTTTTATTGCTATGAATCATAAAGATGAAATTGGTCCATGGAGTCCAAAGTATCCATCTCCTTTATTGTCTGATTTTGACGGAAATGGTGATGTTGAATGTTTCGATGAGAGTTTTTGTAAAGAAGATAATTCACAAAATTATGATTTTCATATGGAGTCGCCAAAAACGCCAGAGTGTGGTTACTCTTTTGTTTGGGTATTTGATGATGAGAAGGTGAATAATGAGGATGAGCAAGAAGATGGAAAGAGGGTTCATGTAAAAAAAGAAGATCCAGTTTTCAGAAAACTTATATTTGATGATGAGGAAGCTCCTAAAGAAAAAAAGGTTTTCAAGATAAAGAAAAAAAATATCTATCGAAGAAAAGATCGGGGTAGAGGTTTGAAGACTTTTTCCAAGAGGAAAAGTGCGCAGAGAAAAAAGAAAAAAGAAGTTGAGATAATGTTAGAGAAAGATAAAAGATCTTTTGTTTCTCTAAAAAATATTAGTTTTTCAGAAGAGCAAAAAAATTTTCAAAAGTAGCTATCGATCTTAAATTTTTTGTTTTTGAAAGAGTCCAACAAAAAAAGTCGGGCTCTTTTTTTTGTTCAATTTTTCCGCATTGTCACATCTTGTAATTTTTGCAGATCCAACTATGCTGACTCGTTGTTTGTAATTGTCAGTTCAACCTCTTGAAAAGGAGAGAGTCGTATGATGAAGAGGTCTTTGCTTATTGTGTTACTTGGTAGCCTGTTTCTAGCGGACATGAGAGCTGATGAGGAGCTTGATGTTAAACAGTTGTTGGCTCGTGTAGACCTTGTGCTTTTTGTACTAAAAAGAAACACGTTGTGCATGGAGCGTTATCGTTTGGATGAGCTTGATTCAGAAATTAATCAAATTTCTAGAGAGATGTCAGAAAAACACTGTGTTTTCAAAATAAAGATGAGAGGCGCAAATTCTCGAGCAAACTGTGTTGCGTGGGATAATGGAGAGCTTGCACGGTTAAAAATTATTACAAGTGCACGGTCAGGTAAAAAAAATGATAGAGCGTACTATCTTCCTATTGATAGGGTGATTCCTGAGGAGTTTCAGACTGAAGAACTTGCTCTTGTTTGTTTTGATTGTGCCGTGGAACATTCAAATCTTCTAAAAACAAAACGAGGGCGCCCTCGCAAATTGTGGAGATCGCGCATTACTGTTGCTATACCGGCGGTTGAGGGACAACTTTCTATGGATTTAATTGTTGATGGAAAGGTTGATGCTGCATGTGGTTTCTTCATACAAAATGATATTTTTGAGGGTGGCATTCCTTTGACCGGTAAAATGGACATGTGGGAAGCAATAAATAAAGGCGTACTTGTTACAAATGGGGAGTCGGTTCAAGTTGATTATGATAATTCTGAATCGATATCTGAGGTTGAACAGGAAGTTGTTGTTCAAGAAGTTGATGTAAAAACTGAAGTGGAATCGGATGTTCTACTTGCCTCAGATGTTCAAAAAGAACCTTTGAATCAAGAAAAAGAAAAAGAAAACCTGTCGCTTTGCGATAGAATCAATTCCTTCATTGTGGCTACAAAAAACTGCATGGTTTCCTCGTGGCATAAAATATGGGGTTGATTTCATTTATAAAAAATAGTCTTTTGCGAGAAGGCTCCTCTACAAGGAGCCTTTTTTCTTGCTTGACAGATGGGAACCTGATAACATTTTTCATCATATCTTTTTATAATCAAGCTAATACATGGAGATTGTATGAAAAAGTGTTTTTTCCCGCTACTATTGGTGTGCTGTTTGAGTACAATGAGTGTGCGTGGAGAATCTGTGGAAAGTCATTCTAATAAAGTGGTTGCTTATGAAGAACAGGAAATGTTTGATGAGTTTGATTCTCTTGTTGACGATGCGATTAGCAGGGGTGTTCTAAAGAAAAAAATTGAGTTTAAAAAACCAACACGGTTGAAGCTGATGCTTGCAAAAATGGGTATGCCTCTTATTCGATTTTATTCCTATATTGTTTTGAAATATAGGGCGTTTGCAAAGTGGTTAGCTGTTTGGTGGTATGGCAAGAAAACATCTTAAATCCTTATGAAACATACATTTGCCTTTTATTTTCCCGATTTGGGCAAAATAGAAAGATCTTTTGTTTCCGTTGGTCCTGGTCAACCAATTGCGTTTGAAGATGAAGGATTGCTTTACAGAATTACTCGTATTGTTCGTATGAAGCCGGGGCAGGTATGTATTTTATTTGATCGTGAACTATCTATTGAGTTAGAGCTACGCTCTTTTATTGGAAAAAAAGGCATTGAAGGTGTTTTATTACGTTCAAGTAAAAATCGTATTTTCAAACCAGAAATCACTTTTTGGTTGCCGTTGTTAAAGCGGGATCAATTTGAAGCCGCGCTTTATACCCTTGTTGAGCTGGGTGCAAATGTTGTTCAGCCAGTTATTACTGCAAAAACACAGCGGAAGTGGGGTGGTGCTAAGGAGTTGAAACGGGCAAAAAAAATTATGATTGGAGCTGCTGAGCAGTCAAAAAATTTTGCATTTCCACTGTTGAATAAACCTTTGAGCTTGCAAGAGTGTTGCGAAATTATTGATCAAGATCAAAAGATATTTTTTGATCTTGATGGAGAACCTGTATCTCACATTGTTCAAATGACTGATGATAGGCCGTTGCTTTTGATGATAGGGCCTGAAGGCGATTTGATTCAAAAAGAAAAAGAGTTATTGCAAAAAAAGGGGTTTAATTTTTGTTCCTTAACCCCAACTATTATTCGGGCATCGCAGGCAGCGGTTCTTTCTGTTGGAATATTCAGGTCTTTTGCGAGGTGATAACCTTGTAGTTTCATTGTTTTTTTCAACATGTTTGCTATTTTTACTAAAAAGGATTGGTTCTCTTTTTCGGTAGGAGACGAGTGGTATGAAATTTTTTCAAAACGATGTTGTGTTGCTTCTTTGTTTTTTGTTACTTTTCTGTTTTGGTTTAAGTTTTCTTCATAACGATCATCATGACGTGCGTTTTTTTATTGAAGATTGTACCCCTGAATTACAGACAAATACTGTAGCTCAGGGGGCTTCAGTTTCTTCGTTTTCGGAGGTTAGTGATAGCTTGGATAGTTCGAGTGATGATAATTTCGATATGCAGAGAAATAAAAAATTGGCTGATATGACGACTGAAGAGCTTCTGCGTTATATGAAGCCATTGTTTATAACTAAGTCAGCATCCGCAATTATTTCTTTTTTAAAGCATATTCCATCGGCAAGTGTTTTTCGGATTGTACAGGCAATAGTGCAGAGCGAAAAGGTTCATTTGCCTCCTCGCGTTAAGCTTAGAATTATTTTTGCTGCGGTTCAACGTCAAAAAAACGAACAGGCTCGCTATCGTTTCTTCAATCTGATCGCTGGTGACAAGCGATTGAAAAGGGGTGTGAAGCCTCTTTTAGTTAAGGCTGTTGAGGCAGGGTATTCTCATATTGTTCCAGATATTTTAGATTGGGCGAATAAAGCTGGCATTGAAGATATTTCCACTGAAGCGCTTTTGTATGCTGCTCGACATGATGATGAAGATCCAGAATCATTGCGTGAACTTTTTGAAGCAGGTGTACAGATCTGTCAAACTACAGCATCGAAGTTGCTGTACTTGCTTGTTGATTCGTGCTCTCATGGGTATTCAGTAACTTTCTTAATAAAACAGTTGGGTGCAAATCCAAATTATGCTGAATCTGATCTTACCGTTTTAATGAATGCTGTTCGCGCCAATAAGACAACAGTTGTGTTTGAACTTTTAAAAAATGGTGCAGATCCATTTTTTAAGATGTCAGATGTTTTTGAGCAGACCGCGGTACAGATTGCACAAGGCGCGGGGAACAAAAATATGGAGAGGGTTTTAAGGCGTCACGGAGCGTGCGAGGTTTGTTGAACTTTTTGAACTGTTTATTTTCCGATAGCCATACTTTTTAGGTAATGTGGAAATATCTGTTTAACAAGCCCTTCTTGTTCGTTCCATTTTTTCCATGCTATTGTTCCAACTTGTTCAATTGAACAATGTTTTGGAAGTGGATCAGGGACAATTACTGTTTGTGGGTCGAAGTATTTTTTAATCTGTTCGAGATGTATTGGAACAGCTTGGCCAATAAAGCGAACAGTTTTTGTTGAAAACTGTTCTTTTAGTCGCGCAAGTAGCGATTCAATATTTTCATACCCTTTGATTCGATTGATTTTTTTCCCCTGGTCGATACCAAAATAAACATCTCCACCGTACGCATTCAAAAGAGCAATTGCCACATAGGATTTTTTATCTTTGTATTCGTCAAGAAGTGCGTCTAAACCATCGACGCCAATAAGTGGTTTTTGTGCAGCAAACGCAAGTCCATTGATTGTTGCGATTACCACTCTAAGAGTTGTAAATGGGCCAGGCCCTTGGTTGGTGGCAAAAAAGGAGAGTTGATCAAAAGAAAAACTGTTGTCTCGTAACAATGAATTTACGAGAGCAACAGTTTTTTTGCTTGCTAGTTTTTTATTTTCTGTAATGCGCGCAATGAGTTTTTCGGCTTTAAAAAAACCAATTTCGACAGTTTCATACGTGTGCTGAATTGCTAAAAAGTGATTCATGCTTGTTATTTTGTATTAGTTAGTTCCGGTTTTTATGTTTTTGTTGTTGATAGAAAACACTAAATGCATCAAATTCTATTGTTTTCTCCTTTTTAACAATAATTTTACCACAGTTTAGACATTTCCAGCCATCGAAGTTTAAAAAGTGGTCAAAAAAAGACTGCAAAACCATTAGCCCATTGCATTTTTTACACTTCATCGGGCCTCCCTTCTCCTTTTTTTAGGAACGCTTCAATTCCTATACTTGCCTCTGGCCAAGCATCTTCAAGGTGCCGGTTTTGTGAAAAATATTTTGTGTTAGACCAGCCAACCAATACATAACCACCATTTGTGCTTCACTACTTTTTCAAACATCCACTTGAGTTGGCATCTTTCTTAGAAATGTAAGATGTGGGCAATAGATTTGTCAATGATTTCTCCAAATGGATCTTTTATTATTGCATATTTTTTTTGTTTTGTAAATAAGATAGATACGATTCGAGAATAAAGGCGGCGGCGATTGAGTGTGATTTTAACTTGTCTTCTTTCGTTTTTTCTTTTTTTACGCGGCTGGCCATTTTGCTCGTGAGTCTCTCATCCCAAAGTTCCCAAGAAACTGTATCAAAAAGTTTTTCGAGTCTTTCTTTTTCGAGTTGAACTTTTTTTGTCTGTTCACTTTCTGTTCCGCGCAATGTTCGGGGATTTCCGACAACTATAATTTTTAATTTTTCTTGTTCAATAATTTTTACAAGAAATTGATCAAGTTGTTTTGTTTGCACTGTTTGATAAGGTCGTGCAAACATGCCCAAAGGATCTGATATTGCAGTGCCTGTCCAGCGATCTCCAATATCGAGAGCTAAAATTTTCATTAAAACTACCTTTGACAGATGAGAAACATATTATTTATCGTAAAATTCTCTATACTGGGTGCAACTAAGGTGTTTACCATCGTATCTTATGATAAAGGATAAAGAGCTGCAAGGGCCCGTTTTTTTGTAGTTGTTGTTTAGTATTTTTTAGGGAGGACCCGATGAACTTTTCGATGCTTTGGAAGAAGATGGGTTGGTTTTTAGATTTTTTGCAGGGCTGGCCGCTGATTGCCTATGTTGTTGGTACTGCAATTGTCTGTACGCTAGCGTGTAGGTTTGTACAGTTTCGGTATTTTTTCAAAGCATGGAAATATACATTGTTCCCCGAAAAAGCTGACGCTTCAAAAGTTCAGGGGAAAGTTGATATGAGTCCTTTTCAGGCGTTTATCAATGCTTTGAATACAAGTTTGGGAAATGGAAGCATTGCAGGAATGGCTACTGCTATATACTCTGGCGGGCCTGGCTCAGCGTTTTGGCTTGTTGTTACAAGTTTTTTGACTATGTCAATTCGTTACGCGGAAGTTTTTCTCAGTGCTTATGTGGGAGCGAAAGTAAAAACAAAAAGCACTATTGGTGGTCCGATGCTTTATTTAAAGCAGGTTATTGGTGGTAAGCATCTTGCGTATCTGTATGCTCTTTTTGCTTTTGTTTTTGGATTGATAGGCGGTAATGCTATTCAGACAAACTCTGTTGGTTTGAGCATTGCAACAACATGGGGTGTTCCTTACATGCCAATTGCTGTAGTTGTGCTTATATTCATGCTGTATGTTTTATTTGGGGGTGCAGCACGGATTGTACGAGTATCTGACAAGATTGTGCCCCTTAAAGTTGGTGTTTTTTTTGTTTCAGCCATTATTGTTATTGCATATCATTACCAATCAATTATTCCTGCGTTACAACTTATTTTCAAGAGTGCATTTAGTTCCAAAGCCATGATTGGAGGAGCTGTTGGTTTTGCGGTGCAGCAAGCGGTTCGTTTTGGTATGATGCGTGGTATTTTTGCGACAGAGTCAGGACTGGGGACAGCTGCGATTTTGTTTGGTTCAACTGGATCGACGCGGCCAGTCAGAAGTGGCATTATGTCAATGCTTGCGGCATTTATTAGTACTTGTGTTTGTTTTTTAATCAGCATTTGTATTGTGGCTAGTGGTGTATGGAGCAGTGGTCTTGATAGTACTGCGTTGACCATCGCCTCTTACGATACTGTTTTTGGTCAGTTTGGTGGTTGGGTAGTAACATTCCTTTCCGTTTCTTTTGGAGTTGGTGTTCTGGTGACGTTTGCTTACATCACTCGTGAAGCGTGGACGTATTTAACTGGTGGTCGATTTGCATGGTTTCATACCGTTGCGTACTGTGCGGTTGCATTTGCAGGAACGCTTGTAAAAGTGGAGTTTGTTTGGAACTTAGCAAATATTGTTACCGCCGGAATGTTGTTGATTAACTTGTTTGGTATTTTATATCTTCTGCCACTCATAAGAAGAGAGCTTATCGCTTTTGCAAAAAGAAAATGATCGACCAAAGGCAGTTGCCAAAAATATTTCCCGTTGCATGCCACACAGATAATATCGGTTTAGGTTCAACTTTTGTTGCAATTCAGGGTCAAAAGCAGGATGGTTATTCGTTTATTCCTCTCGCTCTTGATCGTGGAGCAAAAATAGTTGTTGTTCAGGATTCGGTTTGTCTTTCTCGGGATATTCGGAATCAGATTGATTGTGCAGGAGCAAAGCTAAAGACTGTCAACAATACTCGACAGGCCCTTGCTCATTTGAGTGCTCGAGCACATGGGTATCCAGCAAACAAGTTGCGTATTATTGGTGTGACAGGCACAAAAGGAAAAACATCAACTGCTTTTATGTTGGAACATATTTTACGTAACGCTGGGCATAAAACTGCCTTGCTTAGTACTGTTCAGAATAAAATTTACAACACTGTTTTTTCAGCCTCTTTGACAACTGCTCAACCAGATTATTTGCATAGTTTTTTTTCTTTGTGCGTTGAGCAAGGGGTTGAGTTTGTGGTTATGGAGGTTGCTGCACAGGCACTTTCTTTGCATCGAGTTGATGGAATAAGTTTTGATGCTGCGCTTTTTACCAACTTTGGTCAAGAGCATTCTGAGTTTTACGAAAAGTTAGATGATTATTTTGCCGCGAAATGCCTATTATTTGACCAACTTGTGCAGGGAGCGCCTGCATGTATTAACGGGGATGATTTGTGGGGGAAAAAGTTGTTAAGCCTATATCCCGAATTTTTGTCATTTGGAATCGCAGAGTCTTTGTTATTTTATTCTGCCCAGCCGGTGGAATTGGTAGAGGGTCTTTCTTGTCGAATAATGAATGACAATTTCAGTTGTTTAGTGAATTGCCCTCATCTGTTTGGGAGGTTTAATGTTTATAATCTATTGGGCGCTATTTCTCTAGCCAATGCTCTTGGTGTTTCGCTTGAGCAATCTACACAATCTATAGCTTCGTTCTCGGGTGTTCCGGGAAGATTAGAGAAAGTTCCGTTGGCCAATGGTGCTCTTGCAATCATAGATAAGGCACATAACCCATCTTCATTTCATGCTGTTCTTTCTAGTTTGCGTGCTATGACTGACAACCTCATTGTTGTGTTTGGCGCGGGAGGTGATCGAGATAAAACAAAGCGGCCACAGATGGGAAGAATTGCCGCGCAGTATGTGAATTATGTTGTGTTAACATCTGACAATCCTCGTTCAGAAAAGGCATCTGATATCATTGACGAAATTTATTCTGGTATTTCTCCTGAAGATTCTACACGGGTTGTACAGGAAGTTGATCGTGAATTAGCAATCAAAAAGGCATATCAGTTTTCCAAAGAGGGGAGCATAATCGCTTTGTTAGGAAAAGGTCCCGATGAGTATGAACTGATCGGGGACCAAAAGATTTTCTTTAGTGAAAAGAAGATTTTGAGGGGTTTGTAGAGTGCCCTTTACTTAAGGCATTTATGGACTCGATAGAAAGAATATGCGCTAATTGCCCCATTTGATACTGCTCCTATTATAGCAAATGGGATAATTACTTTTAAAGCAAATACTATTGGCGCAATAATCCAACACCCAAGAAGGCCCAATAGTGGATCCTCTTGAACTATTTTTTTGAATGACTTAATCTCATAGTGACTAATAATTGCGGTTAGGCCTAGTCCTGCAGCAAGTACTCCAGAGCTTGTTCCAGCTATTTTCCATTTAACAGAGTCAGAAATTGCAGCTTGAGTTTTTGGTACCATGAATAATAATGATAGGATTAAAAGAAAAACATTTCTTTTTATTATCACGATAAAGCCCCCCCCAATAAAGTTTTTAGAAATCCAATTTCGTCCTTTTTTACTTATTTCTCATTTTATTGGTTTTTTGAGAGGCTATCAATAGGGGCAGTGTAAATTCAAATAGAATTTTTAAGCAGATTGTAATGGCCATTTTTACGCTTTGTTTAGCGTGGTCTCCCATTCCTCATAACAACTATCAAGCTCCTGTTTTTTTTCGAGCAATTGCTGTTGGTTTTGTTCAAACTCCTGTGTTCCATACTCAAGATCAGCAAACTTTAGTTCCAATTTTTTAATCTCTTTTTCTAGTTTATTTATTTTGTTTTCCAGTTTTTTATCTTTTTTTCGTTGCTCATACTTCTGTTTTTTGGAAACATTTTTATTTTTTGCTTCGTTTGATTTTTCTGAGAAACTTTCTGCCTTTTGGTTATGTTGTTTTTGGTACAAGTAGGATTCATAATCTCCCTGATATTTGTGTGCGCCATTTGGTGTCAGGTCAATTATATGGTCTGAGACTCTGTTGACAAAATCGCGGTCGTGAGAAACGAACAAAACTGTTCCGTGGTAAGCGTTTAATGCTTTTAAAAGAACCTCTTTTGATTGAATGTCCAGGTGATTAGTTGGCTCGTCGAGCAGTAAAAAGTTTGCATCTTGCAGAAGCACGCATGCCATACTGACTCTATTTTTTTCTCCACCACTCAAAACTTTTGTTTTTTTGTCAACATCATCACCGCTGAACAAAAAAGAGCCCAAAAAAGAACGAATTATTTTTTCCGATTTATTGGTGCAGCAACTTTGTACGTTTTGCAAAATTGTTTCATCAAGGTTGAGCGATCGGTTTTGATCTTGTGCAAAAAGTGCGTGTTTGACGTTATACCCAAACTCTATGGTTCCGGTTTTTAGTGGTAGTTGTTTGCAAATCAGATTTAACAGAGTTGATTTCCCTGTTCCATTAGGGGCGACAATTGCAACTTTTTGTCCACGTTCAATGTCGAATGTTACATTTTTAAAGATCTTTTTTTCTCCAAAAGAATGTGCGACATTTTTGACGCGTAAAACAATTCTTCCGGCTCGTTGTACTTCAGGAAAAGAAAAATTGACATTTTTAAGTGACGGAGGAAGAGTGATCAGTTCAATTTTATCGAGTTCTTTCTGCATGCTTTTAGCCATCTTTGCTTTTGATGACTTTGCACGGAACCGATCGATTGTTCTTTTTTTCTGCTTTATTTCCCGCTGTTGTTGGTCATGTGCGCTTTGTAGGGTTGCAAGCTCATTCTCACGTTGTTGTTCGTAGCTCGAGTAGTTGCCTCGATAACGTTTTGCTTTTCCTCGTTCAAGGCTGATTATTTCGCTGCACAGTTGGTCAAGAAAGTATCGATCGTGGCAAACAAGCAAAAAGCCTGATGAAGACTCTTTTAAAAAGTTTAAAAACCAATCCTTTGCTACAATGTCTAGATGGTTTGTAGGTTCGTCAAAAAGGTAAAAATTAGCTTTTTTGAGCAGAAGCTTTGCAAGGATAAGTCTCATTTTCCATCCGACGCTTAGCTGTTTAACTGGTTGTTTTTTTTGTTCTTCAGAAAATCCAAGTCCGGTCAGTATACGTTCTGTCTCACTTGCCGCTTTATGTGGATCATGATGTTCTAATTCTTGGTGTATCTGAGCGTATCGTTCGATTATTGTTTGTTCTGTGCTCGATTCAAGTTGTTGCTCTAGTTGTTTAGATTCCATTTGTAGCTTGTGAAGTAGCTCAAACGTTGATAACGCTTCTAGATAAACTGATTTTTCGGACTCTAGAACAACCTCTTGTGGCATGTAAGCAATGGCTGATCTATTTTCAACTGCAATCGTTCCGCTATCAAGATTCTGCATGTCCGCAATTGCTTTGAGTAGTGTTGATTTACCAGATCCGTTTGCGCCGACCAATCCGATTTTTTGGTTTTGTTGTATAGTAAACGATACGTTGTCGAAAATCGTTTGGTTACCAAATGATAAATTGATGTTTTTTACATGAATCATTTAACTTTTGTTTGTTTAATGGTTTTTCAAATGAACTTCTATTCTAACTGAGGGCGAATGGTTTTCCAAGTGGAATACCTGTTGTACTGCAAAAATCCATAACGTTACGAAAATAATAATGAGGTTAAATAGTAATCGCAGCACACTTGATTTTGTGTTTATTTTCATGATTTTTCTTGTATATGTGATGAAATAGTTGAAGTTTTTTATGAAATGGTACCTGCTTGTGAGGTTTGTGCGGATGGGGGTCGACTCGCAACCCCCACACAAAAAGCAAACATTATTTTGTCTTTCTTGTGATACTAGTTGTCTTGTCACGTATTAATAGGTGCCATGTTAAGACTTTTTTGGTTTTTGCATAGAAGCAACTGTTTTGTGTCAATGTTTAGTTTGCACAAAGTGATTACTAGGCACGTTTTAATAGCGGTTATTACAACCAAAAGCCACACAGCTATAAGACCTCTCTTAAGACTCATGATGATACTCCTTATTTGGTTTCATCCTGTCTAGTTATTATCAATGTACGACCGACAGACATAAGTCTGCGTGTGCGTATATTAGTTGATCAAAACTGTAATGCGCTACGCCACCCAGATGAATAGTCTATGCAGCAGGAGTGAGAGTGGAAAAAAGGATTCAAAAGTATGGGTTGTGGCAGAGGATAGGAAATGTTTTTTTGTTGTATTGGCGGACTGCTATGATTTTTGGTCATAGTCATGATCAGCTCCTTGAAATATGGTTAAAAAGAAATACTGCTTGGTCAAAAAGTAACACTATTTTTTTTTTGACACAATGGTTTTTTTAAAGCTACTATGTGAATTTTATAGCTTCGTCGGAGGGTATATGCTTCTAAGTTGTTTTTCTTTTTTTGTGTATCTTTGTATTTCTTTCGCAACCTTTTTCCATGGCAACAACGATGCTTCAGAACTCCACCAAATATTTTTTCTTTGCTCAGGTTGATATATCATGCGTGATGGTCTGTTGTACCAAATGAAATAATGAAGACGACTGAGTTTTGAAATGAGGCGAAAGTCGGATGTTTTTTTTAGCTTGGAAAGCATAATTGGTGCTCCGTGCATCAGATAAATTCCCTGTTGCTCGAGCCATGGAGCATGTGAATAAAAATCGGTGTTGAATGAAACATAAATCACAGGTTGTGTTTGCGAACTGAGTCCAGCTAATAGTCCTCTATAAAACCAATTTCTTGGAAGCGTTGGAGCATAGGCCCCAATTAAAATATTAGGGTATTTTTTTTTAATGTGTGTTCTTATTTGTTTTCCAATTTTTTTCGCTTCAGCGGAAAGAGTTGAAAAGTATTGTTCGAATAAGTTGTTTTCAATTAAATAACTTACTCTGCTTTGCACAGAAATTTTAGTGAGAAGTTGTGGTTGTCCTGTTCTGTCTGCATATATTTTCCATGCAAGATCAGAAAAGTCCATAAGGCTGCTGTAGCTTCCCGCTTGTCGTTGTGCGTGATACATCTCGAAATCGAGAAAAATACCGTCGATTGGGATATCTGCTCCAAATATTTTTGTGAACCGATCAAATACATCGAGCAGTTCCGGTTTCCAAAAATGTTTAAAATCAAGGGGACTCGGTATTTTTGAGTAGGTTTTACCAAAAAAGTCACGGACAGCAATATGAACAGGATGGGATCTGTAATTACTAGTAATGTCGGTTCCAATAAAAATTTTTGGTCTTGAATTTTTGTTTTTGTTAAATCGTTTTTTCAATTCTTTTCCAAGTGTACGCACCTTGTTTTCAAATTTTTTTTGAGTTTCTGGTGTTGCATCATTTTTTACACTGAGAAATGATTCTGGGTTTAACTCAAACCACAAAAGATTAATTCCCGAGTTGTGTATAAAGTCTAGACCTCGTTTCATTGCTGCTTGCTTTAATATTTTTTTTTCTTTTTCTGGGAGTGAGGTTGCAGGTTTACGTTGTTCAAGAAAATAATCACCAGGATCGAGCCAGGCGCACGAAAGCTTTTTATCTATGAGCCAACGGTAGTTAGGATTGTTGTGAAATAAACTATACATTTTACGTTCTGCTTCTTTTTTTTGTGCAATGTTAAATTTTTTGGTGAGATTTCCGGGCAGTTTTGTTTTTTTTCTGCCATTTACGCGGGCCATGAGGTAAAACTTTTTTAGCATTCGCTGCAGGGACGCAAGAAGTTTTTGTCTGGTAGCAAATGAAAGTGGTACAAGAAAAAAGTTTTCCGCAATCTCGCTAAATGTGCAGGTTGATGCCTTGGTGATCAGGTAGTTGTTGTTCAGTTTTTTGTTAGTGAGAAATAGTGCTGGTGGAAATGGGTGAGGGACTGTTGGCTTGTTCTCCTTTTTGTTAATCAATGTTGTGCCGTACAGGTGTCCTGTTTTCCCGTCGTGCGCAAAAAGATTGTGAATAAACGAGCGAACGCCCTCGTCAACAGGAACACCAAGGTTCTCCAAAAGACTAATCGCTCGATTGACGAATGCAGTTTTTTGATTGCCTGACAAAAGTATGGCGATATTTTTGTTGCCGGATTGTGCATAGTTTTGAACAGACTTGATGCATTTTTGAACGAAGTTGTTTTTTATATTGCTCATCGCGCTTGCACCCAGTTCAAAAAAAATCGTTTCGTATTTCTCAATTTTCGAGCTATTCAAAAAAGAGAACAGATTTTGATAATCCGGTGCATAACCTACAGATTCAAGCAGGCTTAAAAAGTTTCTGTAGTCGTAAGTGGTTTTGCCGTCGGTGTCGATGAGCAATGCGGGTTGTTGGCAGAATGAGTATGTGCTTGTTAAAAAAAGAAGCGCCGCACAAGCGGCGCGAATTTTATTCATAACTATATATTTTGTGTTTTGGTTACTATGAATGCTTCCACTTCTTGAGCAAACTCTTGGCTTGTAACGTATTCATGGATTATTTCTCCTCGCTTTATTGCCGTTGCAATGATGTTTGCCAGTCCATGAACCATGTTGCCAAGATTGTGCCCGACGTTTGCATTATCACGGGGTGCTTGCAAAATATTGATAAAACTTCCAAGAATTCCCGCAAAATGAGAAAGTACCACTTCTCCTTCATGATCAATTTCAGGAGGGCAGTGGTGTGCTTGTTTCGGCTGTGATGGTTGTTGAGCAGAAACTGAAACTGTTCCTAGCAAAAAAATTGTACATAACAAAATCAGATGCTTCTTCACCGTCTACTCCTTTTTTAATCAAATGGTTACAACACTTCTCCTTGATTCCGAGGGCTTTTTTCTTCAAAAACCAAAACTTGCAGGACTCGCTTTGCAGTCGCCTTCTGAACTTGGAAGTAATAGTTCTTGTATAACATTCGTTCACCTTTTTTGGGAACATGTTGTAGCTGTTCTGTCAAAAAGCCGCCCAAGGTTAAAACATCTTTTGTTTCAAAGGTGATACTCAAGATCTCACTCACTTCAGTCAGAGGTACACTTGCGTTGATTAACCAGCCACCTTGCTTGAGAGGTATGATTTTTTCTGTAACAGCCTCGTACTCATCGCTAATCTCTCCAACAATCTCTTCAAGAATATCTTCGAGCGTTATCAAGCCAGTAATACTTCCGTATTCGTTTATCACCATTGCCATGTGCTGATGTTTTTCTCGTAATTCTTTAAGGAGTTGGTTGATTTTTACGCTTTCAGGAATGAATGAAATAGGTCGAAGCAGATCTTTAAGAGAAACTTCTTTTTCTTGTGTCCAGATTGCAAAAATGTCTTTGAAGTGGATCATGCCAATAATATTGTCAGTTTTTTCTTCGTATGCGGGCAATCTTGTAAATTGATACTTCGAAAAAACACTGAGAGTATCTTTTATAGAAGTGTTTACATCAATAGACGCAATATCAATGGCAGGCACCATAATTTCTTTGACAGGTGTTTTTCCAAGATCGAAAATACCGCGTAACATCTCACTTTTTTCTGCTTCGATTAAACCCTTTTCATCTCCATGTTCAATAAGAAATTCGATCTCTTGCTCCGAAGATATCCATTCGCTACTTGCTCCACTGGCCATTCTTTTCCCCCCAATTTTTGAAACGAGAAAATCAGAAAGTCTTATGAGGCCCGGAATAATAGGGCGCAGAACAAGATAGGTCAGATTAGTTAGCCATAACGTTGATCTGAAAATCTTTTCGCCACGGGTTTTAGCAAGATTTTTTGGGATAATTTCTCCAAAAATCAATATTGCTACTGCGGCAAAACCGATACCTAGAGAAAATCCTAATTTTCCAAAGTTTATTTTGGCAAAGATTCGCTCCATAACAGCGGTACTCAACGATGCGGTCAGAACGTTGACCAGTGATGTTGCAATCAAGACCGCAATTAGTACCTTTTGAGGTGTTTTTTCAAGTGCAGTAAAAAGTGTTACATATTTTTTTGTTTTTTTTGCCAATTCTCTAAGTTTAAAAAGTCGAAGTGCAGTTATGCTTGTTTCAATAAAAGAAAAAACCCCAAATAATAAAAGCGATATGAAAAACGCAATTATTCCAAGGTACAACGTAGTGTTCAGTGGAGGTTCCATAGTTATTGCCTTTCTTCTCCTATTTTATAGTGAAATTGAAAAAGGGTTATATTATTATTCAGATAATTCATCGTTATATATTTCTGCCGTTTCTTCTGCTTCCTTCTCAAAGAATGCGCGTAATCTTTTACTGCGAGAAGGATGCCGTAGTTTTTTTATTGCTTTTACCTCAATTTGACGGATTCTTTCACGGGTGACTGAAAAATCTCTGCCAACCTCTTCAAGGGTGTGTTCTGATGCAACGTCTATTCCAAAACGCATTTTTAAAACCTTTTCTTCCCGAGGAGTTAGTGTTTTGAGAACTTCTCTAACACGCTCTTTAAGATCGTTGCTAGCAACTGTTTCGGATGGTGAGCAATCTTTATCGTTTTCTATGAAATCTTTGATAAATGCATCATCGCTATCACCTACTGGGGTTTCGAGCGATATTGGCTCTTTTGATATTTTTATGATGTTTTTTATTTTCTTTTCATCAAGATTCAGTTTTTTAGCAAGTTCAGCATGTGTTGGTTCACGTCCATGTTCTTGTACGAAGGTTCGTTTAATTTTGTTGATTTTATTGAGTGTTTCCACCATGTGGACGGGAACTCGAATGGTTCTGGATTGGTCGGCGATTGCACGTGTTATTGCTTGTCGTATCCACCAGGTGGCGTATGTGGAAAATTTATAGCCACGTTCAAATTCAAATTTCTCAACAGCCTTCATTAGTCCAATATTTCCCTCTTGAATGAGATCAAGAAAGTGTAGGCCTCGATTGACATATTTTTTTGCAATATTAACTACAAGACGTAAGTTTGCTTTTGCTAAGTCATCCTTGGCATACTTATCATCTTCTTGGGCGTCAACAAGTTGTTCGTAATATTTAACTACTAATTTTTCGGGAAGACCTATTTCGCCTTCAATCTTTTTTTTCGTTTTTGTTGTTGCGCGAATTGTTTTAGAAAGTTCTTCAATTGCTCGCTTTGTTTCCTCTGTTTGATCTTCATTTTCATATTGTTTTAAGTATTCTTGACAGTTTTGTAGTAGTTCATTTTTTTCTTCAACCTTCTTCAAATATTTTTCTATTCTTTTGCCAAGTTTTCTAACAAGTTTATTGGCAATTCTGATCGATTTTATTATTTCTGCTATTTTTTCTTTGTTTTCTTTGATTTTATCAAGCATCTCTTTCTTTTTTGCAGCAGAATCGAGTTTGTTGCGATATGATTGATAAATTTTTTCTTCGTTATCGATCAGTTTTTTAATTTCGGAAATTGTTTTCAGGAACTGTTTTTGTTCTTTTTCTAGTTTAGGAAGGTTGTCTTCATCAAATTCAGAAAACTGTATGATGTCTTTTAGGGCGACTGTTCCTTTTACAACCTTTTCACCAATTATTACAAATTCCTTGTGAATAAAGGGGAATTGAGCAATTGCATCAATTGATTCAGCCTTACATCGTGCGATTTCATTTGCTATGACAGATTCAGTTTCTTTATTGAGAAGAGGAATTCTACCAATATCTCGCAAGTAGGATTTTACACCGTCTGCAAGTTGAGTTGTAATCTCCTTGGTTTCTTCCTCATCATCGTCTTCGCTATTTGCCTTCGCAGTTTTGAGTCCCAAAGCTCCCTTCATTTTGTCTTTAAGGGCTTTCTTCGATGTTGCGTCTTCTTTTTCTGTTTCTTCGTCGGCCTGTTCCTTTCTTTCAATTTCTTCAAGTGTTGTGAGTTCAATGCCGTTTTTTTCTAAGAAAATAATCAGATCATTGATCTCTTCTTCTGTAAGATCATGGTCTGATGCAAATACAATCAACTCTTCGTAGGCAATGACCTTGCCTTTTTCAAGGATGCTTTCTAGAAGTTCTTTGTTTAGATCGATAGAGCTTTTTTGTTCTTTAGTTTTTGCAGGACTTTTTTTCTTTGTAGTAGCGGTTTTCTTTTTGGTAGTTTTTTTTGTTGCAGCTTTCTTTTTAGAGATAACTTTCTTTGTTGTTTTTTTACTTGTTTTTTTCATGGATTACTCATTATTTTTTATCAATTCTTTATTCAATAACTTTTTTTTAAGTTTAGAAAAATTGAGCAGAATATTTTCAATCTCTTGTATGTTATTATCATGTTCGGCCTTTGCAATGCGAGACTTCACATTTTGAACGATGACTTTCCAATTTCTTTGTTGAAGTCTTTCTAATAGCTGATCAAATGACCGTTTTTCAACCCTTTTTTCTTTCAAAAAAATGGCTTCACTAGCAAAGATTTTCTCGTTTTCATCGAGAAGCTCAAACAAATTTGAAAAGTCCAGCAGAGTTGTTTTTTGCTCCATTTTTAAGGTTTTCAGTTTTTCCAAAACCGAACTAAGGGGAGCAGGAAGGCACGCAATCAAGTAGTCCTCATTGTTCTCATTCAACAACGACATGTTGTTTATTATAGCAAAAACTATTCTTTTTTCTAGAGATATTCTTGAACTTTCGAAATTATTTTCAACTATCTTTGGGGTGATATCCTCAGAGTATTGACTGTTTTTGTAGGGATGTCTTTTTAATTTTGTATGAAGTTCCGATTTGAGCGATTCAAACGGGATTTTGAGGCTGTTGGATGCCTTTTGCAATATGATATCCCTTTTGAGCTGTTCTGGTATTTTTCTAACAATGTCGAGTAATTTTTCTACACTTTGTAGCTTTTTGTTTAGTGGCTTGTTGGAAAAATCTTTCGAAATGGTTTTAATGAAAAAGCTGAATATATCAAGGGATTTGTCGATCAATTGATTAAGATTATTTCCTTTTTCTAAGAATGAGGCAGGGTCTTCACCTTGAGGGAGGCAGATAACCTTGAGTTCGATATTAGCTTGCCAACATAGTTCAGTTAAACGTAGAATTGCCTTTTTTCCTGCGTTGTCGCCATCGTAAAGGATAAGAAGCTGACTTGTATAGTGAGAAAGTTTTTTAAGATGTTCTACGGTGCAAGATGTGCCAAGAGTGGCAACTGTATTGGGAAATCCGTATTGTGTCATGGCGATGCAATCTGTGTATCCCTCAACAAGAAAAAGATCTTCTTGTTTTTGAATGCTTTTTTTTGCTTTATCAAGGCCAAATAGTATTGATCGTTTGTTAAAATAATCGTTTTCGTGAGAATTGTAGTATTTTGCTCTGTTGTCATGCTGTTTAAATATTCTTCCGCCAAAACCGCAAAATCGTCCGAGATGATCTGTGATTGGAAAAATAATTCTATCCTCAAATGGTGAGTACAAAGTATTTTTGCCTGTAGAAAGGATTTTGAACTGTTTAAGGTCATCATTTAAAATTGAGTGTGTTTGCATGGAGGTAAGAAAGAGTTTTATGCTTTTATTTCCGCCGGGAAAGTATCCAAGTAAAAATTGGTCAATGCTTCCGTCATTTATATTTCTTTTGTGTAAATATTTAACTGTAGATGGGGATTTTCTAAGTTGTTCGTGACACCAGCGTGCTACGTGTTCACACAGTTGGAAGTAGCGTTCCTTTTCGTTGCTCGACGATGTAGTTTTAACTTTTGTTGTTAATTCTTGAGGCACGTTGATATTGTATCGTTCGATTAAGTGATGAGCTGCTTCTAGTTGGGTGCAGTTTTCTGCCACAGAAATGAATGATATGAGATCGCCTCCGGTGTGGCATCCAAAACAGTAAAATATTTCTTTATGTGGGCTGACGGTAAATGAAGCGGTTTTTTCATGGTGAAATGGGCAGTTTGCTTTCCAGTAAGCGCCAGCTCTTTTGAGTTTTGTATACTCGCCAATAACATCAAGAATTGAGAGTTGTGATTTAACGTAATGAAAAAGGTTCATGTTTGTCGTGGTTTGCGAAAAAAAGTTACAAAAACAAAGGTTGTGATTGCAAAAACAAGTAGGATCAGCGCGAGCCATTGATGTACAGAAAATATTTTTAAAAAACCTTTTTGACAAAAATCTCTATCTGCTCGCCAAAATGCTATAGTAAATCGTTCTATGCTTGCAAGTGCAAGGTAAAGTGTTATTAATTGTCCCGGCTTTTTAAGTTTTTTTGTTGCTACAAATCTCATAAAAATGAAAATGAAAAAGAGCGTTATTGAGCTATAAAGTTGTGTTGGGTGGAGTGCAATATTTGTTGGAGCGGAACACAGCTGATCCGAATAAGTTATTCCCCAGGGTAATGATGTCGGCATTCCATAGCAGCAACCGGCAGTAAAACATCCTATTCGAGATATTGATTGGAAAAGGGGGGCGTAGATTGCGATCAGATCAAAAAAGGGAAGTGCTGGAATCTTTGTTTTTTTAAGGTAGTAGGCCAGAGCTAGTGTTATTCCAGCAATAGTTCCTAAAATGGAAAATCCGCCTTGCCAAATTCTAAATATATCAAAAACGCTAGACATTGAGCTGTATTCTTGTGCTATAAACAGCAATCTTCCCCCAATGATGCCGCTTAAAATCCCGATAAGAAGTACGCTTGAAAATTGATCTTTGCTCAGCAGTTTTTTTCTTAGAGGATGGTGGTAAACAAGCCAGGTGAAAAGTAGGAGGCCGATCGCAATGATCAGCCCGAAACTTTGAATTGAAAGAGGTCCATAAATATGAATCAGTTCCCGGCACATGTCGCAAACCTTTGTAATATCAACTTATTTTTTTAGTTATACAAGTTTACAACATTTTGCTTCAGAACACGATGTCAGACCTTAGCCGATTCAACAGAAAGTGGGGTTGCTCCTTCGATCAAAATTCTCCATTTTTTCTTCCAGTTGAATGTTATGGAGATTGAATCAATTTTCTTTGGTAGTGAAAATTCAACAATATTTGCACCAGATCGGTGCTTTCCAAATTCGAAGTCGTAGCGAACCTTAAACTTATCTTGCTTGATAGTAATGTTTTTTTCTTTTCCTTGTTCAATTGGTAGACCATTAACCTTGATAGAAAACTTTGATGGTGTGTATTTTGTAAACATGAACTTGTATTTTTTATCTTTGTCTGTGATGTTGTTTTTCACTTTAATTGTTCTTGCGAGTGAAGTTCCTGTAAAAAAAAATGCTAAAAAGACTATTGTTCCCTTGTACATATTCATTACGCCCCCTTTAAGCGATAATAGTGATTGCTTCATTCTTTCTCTTTTTAAAATATGCTTTTAATGATGTAGGACACAACGGTTCTCTGTTGGAGTTTATACAAAAAAAGATGAGAAGTAATTAGAGATTACTCTTATGTTGTCTTGTTCTGAAAATAAGAAGAGAAAGAGCTGCTGGGGTCATGCCGGGAATAAGTGATGCTTGTGCTATCGTTGAGGGTTTATATCGAGCCAGTTTTTCTTGTAATTCGATAGAAAGGCCAGGAAAATTTTTGAAGTTAAGTGTTTTTGGAATAATCAGCTTTTTGAACTGTTCCATTTTTTGAATTTCTTTGTGTGCGCGCTCAATGTATGGTGAATACCGTATTTCCGCGTGTATTGTCTGAATGTTTCTATCGGAAAGTGGGCCGACGGTTTGAGTAAGCAGCTTGCTGTTCCATTCTGATTGACCAAAAAGACGCAGAAGTTCTGTTTTTTTATAGATATTGTGGAGTTTTTTCAAGGCCGATTCGAGATCTTCTTTTTCTTTCTGGAAAGCAGCGTATGTTTTTTTTTCTACCAATCCTAGTTTGTAACCCTTGTCAGTTAATCGTAAAAATGCATTGTCTTGTCGCAAAAGTAGCCGATGTTCTGCGCGAGAAGTGAACATTCGATATGGTTCATCAACGCCAAAATGTACAAGGTCGTCAATCATAACGCCAATATAGCTTTCACTTCTATCCAAAATAAACGCAGGTTTTTTTGTGTGATACAAGTGAGCATTTATGCCCGCGACAAGTCCTTGGCCAGCAGCTTCTTCATATCCTGTTGTTCCGTTTATCTGTCCTGCACAAAATAGTCCATTAATTTTTTTTGTTTCCAGTGTTGGGGTAAGTTGCTCTGGCAAAATAAAGTCATATTCAACTGCGTAGCCAGGCTTGGTGATAACTGCTTTTTCAAAACCTACAATTGATCGAACGTACTTTTCTTGCACATTGTACGGTAATGATGTTGAAATTCCATTTGGATATAGTTCATCTGAAGAATTAGACTCGGGTTCCACAAAGATCTGGTGCGATGTTTTGTGTTCGAATCGTGCAATTTTGTCTTCGATTGATGGACAATAACGAGGTCCGATGCCGGAAATATTCCCAGAATACATTGCAGATAGTTTAATGTTTTTTTTGATAATATCGTGTGTTTGTTTGTTGGTGCGGGCTATGTAGCAAGCGTGTGTGTTATTGGTTTTATGGGGGAAAAATTCAAACAGATAGTTTAAGTTTGCGGCCTGCTGTTTTTCCATCTTTTCAAGATCAACGCTGGAGCGTTTAAGTCGAGGGGGAGTTCCCGTTTTCAGTCGAGCAAGCTGTAAGCCAAGTTTGGACAGATTTTTTGACAATTGTGTAACCGCTTCTTCTCCTGTTCGGCCTCCAGCCCAGTTTTTTTTACCAATGTGTAGTGTTCCATTCAAAAAAGTTCCTGCGGTCAAGACTACCGCGCGTGTTTCAAAGTGTTGTCTATCCTTCGTTGTAATTCCGGTAACACTATTTTTTTTATCGACCGAAATTTCTACTACAGCATTGGACAAAATAGTTAGATTTTTTGTTTGTGAAAGTTTTTTTTGAGCTAGTTTTTGATAGGCCAGTTTATCAATCTGAAGTCGAAGCCCTTGGACCGCTGGTCCCTTTTTAGTATTTAGCATTCTTGCTTGCAGATAGGTCTGCGTGCATAGTTGTGGCATCAATCCGCCAAGTGCGCTAATTTCGTAAACAATATGCCCTTTACCAACACCGCCAATTGCGGGATTGCAGGGCATGAGACCGATTTTTGTTGTATCGAGTGTTATGAGCAGAGTATTTGAACCACTTTTTGCTGCAGCGCAGGCAGCTTCTATTCCTGCGTGTCCGCCGCCTATAACAATAACATCAAAAAAATCCGACCTATTCTGATTCATAGCTACAATTTTTGAGAAACAGCATTTGGATATGTAATGAGTGAGTCCCTACAGAAAAAATCGCTTTTCCGTAGGGATTATTTTACTAAATTCGCTTTTGTCTGGCAATTTTTTGCCATTAGTTTTGCATAGTATCAGCTTGTAAGGAAGCAACCTCCATTTCCCCCAAGTGACAATTGGATTATAAAAAAGAAGTAGACATTTTTAATGTTTTTAGGCAGGAATACCTTTTTGCAATGTTCTAACAAGATGAATTTTTTGTTTAAGAGTCATTGCGGAGCGCACGCCTTTTAACTCAGCAGCCATTCTGTCAAGTTGCTCTACAACGTCTTCTTTGCCTTCCATCTGTTTGATTTCTGAAATTGCCTTCAAGAACTGTTTTTCTAGCGCGTCAAGAGCATCAATGAGAGCCCTTCTTGCTTTAAAGAAGCTAAGGCCTCTAATTTTCGCTATCGACTGCACAAAGGTTTGCCATGCAATCTCCATATGATTCTTGAACTTTGTTCCAATTTCGCAGGTTGGTTCAAAATCTGTAATAAACAATCTGATTTTTTTTACTAGATTCATGTCAGCTGTTCGGGCGAGATTTTTTATATCTGTTTTTATCACGACTGCAAAATTAAGGGCTATTTGTTCAGACGTGCTCAGTGCAAGTGCATGAGAGCCAATGCTGGCAAGTGCAGAAAATGCGATAGCAAAAGCTAATTTTCTTTTCAAATTAAAGAATTTCATAAGAATTCCCCCTGTGTTGTATGAATTAATATTTTTCGCCTATTCCATTTTGGTATTATTCAGACTAAAGGGCATCTGGGAAATCGTCAATCGGTGGAGCAATAGATTGATTAATTCGGGCTATAAGGTATCATTAAAATATTGGTAGTGAGGTGGTTATTCGTCCAGATCGTTATATTGAGGGTTTTTGTGGAGCAATGACTTGATTGGGGCGGTCTTATGGTGGGATTTGTTTATGTTTTATCATCTTTCTTTGTACTTAAAGCAATATATTTCATGTTTTAATGTTGTTCATTATGTTAGTTTTCGTGCTATAGCAGCACTTTTGAGTTCGCTGGGTCTTTTCTTGTTGTTTGGCAGGTGGTTTATAGCTCAATCCAAGCGGTTTTTTCGTTCAAAAGCGCGTGAGTTTACCCCAGAAACGCACAAAATTAAGGATGATATGCCCACTATGGGGGGTGTTTTTATCATTTCTGTAGTGGCAATTAGCAGTTTGTTATGGTGTGATTTGACTAATTTGCGGATCTGGGTTTTTCTTTTTGGGCTAGTTTCTTTTGGGGTGCTCGGTTTTTGGGACGACTGGTGCAAGATTAAGTTCGGAAAAGGTATATCTGCTGTTGCTAAATTTGCCTCTCAGTGGTCTATTGCGCTGCTGGTTGCAGTTGGCCTTCTCTTTTGTCAGGGCATGACTACAGTGGTCGTTTTTCCGTTTTTTAAGAGTTTTCAGCCAGATATAGGCTGGTTATTTGTCCCATGGGCAATGTTTATCATTGTAGGGTGTAGTAATGCTGTAAATCTAACAGATGGGCTTGATGGTTTGGCGATAGGTTCTTTGATGCCTAATTTTGCTACGTTTTCTATGGTCTGCTATCTGGCAGGGCATTTTAAAATAGCACAGTATTTGAATATTCCTTTTGCTATGACAGCAGAAGTTGCTGTTTTGGGAGCAATATTAGTGGGGGTTTCGCTTGGTTTCTTATGGTACAACACTTATCCGGCTCAGATTTTTATGGGAGATGTTGGGTCGCTTGCGCTTGGAGCTGCACTTGCGATTATGGCTTTGATGGCAAAGCAGGAGTTGCTTTTGGTCATTGCAGGAGGATTGTTTGTAGTTGAAACTGTTTCTGTAGTTCTCCAGGTATTTTCATTCAAAATTTTGGGTCGTCGCATTTTCAAAATGGCCCCTTTACATCATCATTTTGAGCTTCTTGGTTGGCCAGAGTCCAGGATTGCCACTAGATTTGCTATTATATCGTTCGTTCTGTGTTTGCTGGCGCTTATAACTTTGAAATTGCGCTAAAACAAAGTTCTGTTATAAAGCAGACTATTTTTGTTTTTTGTGAATTTTTTGCATAACTCCTGTCATTCCTTTTGGTTTATCAATTATGTCGAGTGTTTGCAGTGCATCAAGGTGGTTTTTTGGCAGTGTGTTGGCCAGGTTGTATATTTTCTTATTCTGTTTTGTTTCTTTGCCAAAGAATTTTTTCTTAAAAGAGAATGGTCGGGGAATTTTTGTTGTTTCTAGGAAGGCAGTTTCTTGTGTTTTTTTCATGTTGATGAGTGAGGCTACCAAAAGAGATTGCTTAAAGTTTAATTTGTCATAAGTTCCTGTGCCCACAATTTTTAATGTACCACCCATAAGTAGTAAAATGGTTCCATTTGGGCTTGTTAAAATCTTTTCAATTTCGTCCTTTGGTTTTATTGTAGCAATACACTCTTGTTTAGTGAGTTTATGCTTATGTTCGTAAATCTTGTATATCAGTTTGTTGTTTTTAGTTATTTTGAGCACTTCAGCTATATCCCCATTTGGGAGGAGTATGTATTTTATCGCATGTTCTGGTGAGTCTAATTTTTTAATGTCAGTTGATTTGTGATTGTCCAGATCGTATTTTGTCAGGAAGTGTTTTTTTTCATTCTTATTCGGATTTCGAATAAGAAGGATATTGTTGTGTGGTAGCATTATGGATTTAGTGATAGTCTCATAATAAGATTTTATTTTTGGGTTATATATTTTTTCTTTATTGATTATTGAAAATTCATTGTGTTTGTATTGTATGGCAATGTTTTTTTCATTCAGTGTGTTCAATCGTTTTATTTCTGGTTTATCTTTGAAAGATTTAATTTTTTTGCCAAATGTAGATTCAAAAATTTCTCTTTCTATAGGTTCAAAAAGACTTTCTTCAAAACTTTTTTTTTCGGATGTAAGATTTTTCTTTGCAAAGATGTACTTATTTGATTCGTTAGTCTTTTTCTCGAAAAGATTGTTGCCCCATCCGTAGATGACGTTTCCGTTGTATATTAGTGTCATATCACTTATTGTCATTCCTTTGATTTTCCAATAATAATGTTTATCGTGGAACGCTGTTATTTCAAAGTTGTTTGTTTTGTTATTAATAGAGTATTTATTGAAAAGAAGGAGTTGTTTATTTGGAAGAGGGATTACTTTTGAATACGGAACGTGAATGCCTTTTATTGAAATTGTCTCTATTTTACCTGTTTTTATATCAACCTTTGAGATATTTATTGTCGGTTGATTATCATTGTTTGTCCGTATTTCTGCGGCATATTTAACAACATAGAATTTGTTTATGCCAGCTTCGAATATCTTGTTTTTTCCTGTATGTTTCTTTCGTGGTATTTGGAATGATTTTATAAAGGTGTTTGTATTTAGATCGTAGATGCGTATAAATTTTTTATTTTCTTTATTATTGTGGATTAAGGCGGCGATACGGTTATCTGGCAAGATAATGAAATCTTCGATATCCTCATCTTCATTTTTGAATATAGTCTTGTTTGTTTTTTTGCTCGGAAATAATATTTCTTTGAAGGCTGAGTTTTGAATATCTGATGGAATTTTTTGAGTCAATCTGTGCCAGGGGCCTTTTGATTTTAGGAAGAGTTCTAGATTTTTATGATTGAAAAAGAGATTAGCAAGTTTTTCTATGCATTTTTTTAGTTCGACTTCATTCCCTAGAATTATTGCCAAGTCGATTTGCTCGTACAAATCTTTTTCTTTTTTTAATTTTTTTTT
>Ga0180432_10002258_pt1 | contig 29055 bp, 22 predicted proteins | sample SS_ome_10_FD_132414 | JGI IMG/M metagenome (GOLD analysis project Ga0180432, IMG submission 132414) | Hypersaline lake sediment archaeal communities from the Salton Sea, California, USA - SS_1_MS_2 metaG | ecosystem: Environmental > Aquatic > Non-marine Saline and Alkaline > Hypersaline >... | reverse complement strand
TTGATTAAATCGGTGAAATGGTCTTTGTTTCTCATTGGATTGTTCCTTGACTCCGGTTTTTCAATAATAAACTGCCTGTTCTTCTTATCAACAAACTACAATTTTCCATGCGGCCTGGTTTTCAAATTCGCTTCTCGCATACTCAAAAAGCGAAGCTTTTGCCGCCGTGGAAAACCGTTTACTCACAATAATCTGCGGCGTATCGTCGGAACGCATTCCTAATTAGCATCTTTGCGTGAATAGAGCCCTACAAAAAAAGCTGCCACAAAAAGTGTAAGAAATATCGGCAAACTCGCGGTTGTACTTTGTTAGAAAAAGTGAGTGGTTTCAAGCTTTTTGACAGGAGGTGACTTATCGAAAGCTTTTGTGGCTTTTATATGCCCTTTGTAGGCATTCCTCGGTTATTCCGCTTTTCTATCGGACCAACTATTTTCGATTGCCAAGGAGTTTCTCTGCTTTGCTGCAATCGCCGATTCATTGACCGCTCTAACTTAAAAAACAAGTAACTTTTTGAGATACAACATCGCACATTATCTGAAGTTTTTCCCTATCGAGCAGAAATACTTTAATAATATCTGAATATTTATCGGCTGTGGGCAGAACTTCAGCCAGCCTATTAGGCATCTGTGAAATTAACCTCTCATTCATAATCACATTTTTCATCTGCCCGAAGATAGCAACATAAAAGATGTCGGCCTCGATTAAGTCCTGAAAAAAATGAGTCCCGAAAGAAAGTTCCGGCATCAGGTTGGCGCCCTCATATGCAATTTCGCCTAATACAGTAACATTGTTGATTTCCGAAAAACTCACAGGAACACCAAGTGACGGCGTGGTGGTGCCCCATCGGCCGGGCCCAAGCAAAAGGGTCGGCAATTCCTGTCTGTTTGTGATTTGCTTGTTCAAACTTCCAACGATACGCGCAATACCATATTTTTCCGATAGCGGCAGGTCGATATAAGCTGCGGGCTGAACATATATGATTCTTTTAATATTCTCAGAGATATTACCGCCCATAAAATATCCCTCACATTGAAAAAGAATTTTCTCCGGCTTAATATCGGAGGGAATTTGGGCTCTTGCCCGCAGACCTTTGGCCTGCAGAGGCCTGCACTGGAGCAGGTTAATCATAGGTGTTCCTTGTGCAAAGTTCACGGTAAATTCAATTTCTATCGGATATTCATATTTCTTTTCGAGAATCTTGAGCGCTTTTTGCATAGTTTGGGTAAATGAGGTGTCGGTGAGGAGATTTTCGAATGTGAGCAGCCAGGCCTGCCCTTCATCCATGCCAAGCTCCCTTATTTTTTTTGCTGTTTCATAGTCCTTTATGGCCACCATCTCCAGCTTGAGGTCAAGTTCTTCGCCGAGCAGTTTCTTAAATGGCATCGTTATCAAAGCATTTTTTTGCGTATCAAGCAGGTCAACCTGGTGCTGTGAGAACTTTCTGACATCTTCCATCCCGGCAATTGGCCTTAAAAGCGGGGCATCAAGAGCAACAATACGGGGATAGTCATCCTCAACGCGGTTTACGGCTCGTGTCCCAAGCCCAAATACTAATCTTAGCATCCCGGCTTTTGGGTCGAGTTCTCTTTTCCAGACAAAAGTATTATAAGAAATGCCGACGCCAGCAACATCCGGAAAGAAATAATGATTCTTGTATGAACCTGATACACGCTGGATGAGCAGTGCCATTTGTTCATCCTGCTGGTCGAGCCCTCTTTGAAGGCGATAAACAAGGGCATCTTCACTCATGGCACTGGCATATACCTGCCGAACAGCAGACATAAACTCTTCCAGCCTTTGATTTCTCGGCCCCTGATTTGTGCAAAAGATACTTTCATATTTGCCGGCAAAGGCATTGCCGAAATTATCTTCGAGCAAACTACTGGAACGTACAATAATGGGGGATTGCCCGAAATAATCCAGCATATCCACGAATTGCTTGACTATGTAATCAGGAAACTTACCATCCAGGATTTGCTGGCGGGCTTCTTCAGCACCCTCCAAAAAATCCTCAGCGCTTTCCTGTTTCTGCCGTATCCACCATACATCGTTCTGCACAAGAAAAGTGTAAAAAACATCAGAGCCAATATAGAACGAATCATGAGGTTCGAGGAGCTTGGCGAGTTGCTTATCGGTTTTTCCCAATATTGCCCGCGCAAGCAGCATACCAACCGATTTGCCGCCGACAAGTCCGGTTCCTATCATTCGGCGGCGAATGTTAAGCAAATCCGCCATTGTAAAATACTTTTCTGCCAGCCGCAGAACCCGCTTATTACGGGAAATCTCCATTCGCAAAAGCATTTGATACATTTTATCTATCTGGTGTCCCACATCTTTGCCGCTGTGCAGGTCATCGAGAAGCTCTTCGGCCTCGATGAAAGTGCTGCTCCAAAACCCAAGTCGAAGACTCGGAGCATCAAGACGCTCCCACGGGACTTTCCCAAGAATCTTTGTTACGGTAACACTGTCCGTTACCGGCGAAAAAATGTCGCCCTGCCGAATGTGAATCATATTCATTGACGGAGAATGCCTGTCAACAACCTTAATGGGATAGACATACAAATTTTTCTTATAGCGATAGACCTCCAGCAAAATCTGAAGTGTTTCTGTAATAGGTGTCGTTGCGTGAAACGAATGAGCGTTTCTTAGTAAAGCAAAATATGCAATAGCTCCGACTTTACGAATGTATGGACAGACGAGCATAAAAAAGTTTCCAAGCATACGGTCACTGTTCCAGTCCACAACAAGCTCTGAAATGCAATCAAAAATGTAACATCCTTCTTTGCCGTTCTCATCGATGACCTTGTGAAATTCCTTAATGAACTTTTCAAATCCCTGCTCAGGGTATAGTCGATGTATTTCAACTCCTGAACCTTTTGAGATAAGAGGCTTGTGTTTTGCAAACCGAAAATATATTGGCTTTAGTCCATTCTCGAGCGCGTACTTGTAATATGGCTCCACGAATGGCAGGTAATCTTTCACCGAATCGACCTGCCAGACGATATTGTCCCCCTCCCGCAGATGGCTTAATATTTCATCCAGACCTTTCAGCCCGGTACTTGCCGATACGCTCATAAATAATCCTTTTCATTCTTGAAAAGGTTCCTAAAACCAAAACAACTTCCCAGATAAAACCGGAGAGGGCGGGATTCGAACCCGCGGTACCCGTAAAGGGCACACCGGTTTTCGAAACCGGCTCCTTAAGCCGCTCGGACACCTCTCCATAACAGCTTTGATAATCTATACATATACATTTGACAAAGACCGATTGCAAGGATATTAGCAGTTCAAAAGATAAACACCCGGCACCAAAAAAACCAGACATCACAGAATACACTCTGCCCGCAGCCCCACCCAAAATGAGAACGTAAGACCTTGTCGAAGGTTTCAATTCACGGGTTTGCCGAAAACTTCCACTTCGACATAATGATTATCACTACTCTCATTGCTGCCGCTGCTGTAAAGACGGACATAACGGGCGGGTACGCCTCCGGCATCAATAAGCTTACCCTCAGCCGCTTCAATATAATGCTTGTCGGAACCAAAGCCGAAACCGGCAGAGTTGTCATCATCATTGTTGAAGAGGGTCCTAAGATTTGTGACAAAAGCAGCATCGTCGGAAACCTGCACAATCACATCATAATAAACACGGGCCTGACTGTGGAAATGCCAGAGGAGAATAGCGTATATTTCATACTCCGCCTTCAGGTCAATAGTAACACTCTGCAGAGAAGAATGCAACATGACACAATTGGCACCCCCGGATTCGGTTTCTGCCGCCTTGTCACCGTCGGTAATCATTTCGAGCCAGCCAGCAATAGGTTCTTTGTCGCTGCTGATTACCGGCTTGTTCAGAGCAACGTTTTTTGTCCCTTCAGGAGCATAAAACGGCGGACGTACCTGTTGCGTAGGCTCTTCCAGGTTTGGTATCCTCAGGATTTTTGCAGGTATACCTGTGTACGCCGCATCGGGTAGTTCGGTCGGAAGCGGAACATTCCCGTCAGCATCTTCAGCCGGTTCTTTTATAACCTCCGGCTCAGTCACGTCCTCGCTTTTAGCTGTATCCACAGCCGGCTCCTCAGGTGAAGACTTCTTGCAGGAACCAATAAACAAACTCAACACCAACAAGCCCAAAATATAAATTTTCACATTTGAATTAAATCTTTCAATTAACATTTTCTCTCTACCTCCATTCTTCCAATATTTCGCATTTCGACAAAAACCCGCACTTTTTTAACGAGACAACAATTTCTCCTGCAGGCTGCGCCCGAACCACCAGGCCCACGCAGACTTCTACAGAACAGCTTCTGCGCTTTATACAACCAATAAACTAAATTTACAACAATATTAAGCTCGACCGAAAAAAAATATTCGGCACTTGACGAACAGAATAATGCCAAATATATTCGGCAGGTTGGTATATCAGGAGTAAAAGATGAATCAATTACTATTGAGTGCTGTTGTGCTGTTGAGCTTGTCTATGCCGTCTTTTGCCCTGGAATTTTATGTGGCCCCTGGAGGCAGTAATTCCAATCCGGGCACAAAGGATAGACCTTTCGCTGCTATTGCCCGTGCCCGCGATGCGATTCGCCAAATAAAAGCAGCGGCCAAAGAACCTGTTACGGTTTATCTTCGTGGCGGAACCTATTATCTGAAGGATACGGTTGTATTTACTGCTCAAGATTCAGGTACGATTGAGGCCCCGGTTTATTACAGGGCCTATGATAACGAAAAACCGGTCATCAGCGGGGCCATTACGCTCAACCTTAAGTGGCGACCATACAAAAATGGGATTATGCAGGCAAAAGTGGACAGGCCTGTCTTTAACCAGCTTTTCATTAATGGTAAGCGCCGCAACAGGGCGCGCTACCCAAACTACAACCAAAAAGCCAAGTACTTCGGCGGGACAGATGCCAACGCCATCAGCCCGGAAAAGGTAAAAACATGGGCCAATCCTGTCGGGGCAATAGTACATGGCTTACAGAAACAGCGATGGGGCAGCCTTCACTATCTGATTACGGATGTGGAAGATAACGGTCAGTTGAAGCTTCGGGGCGGTGACCAGGTCAACAGGGGAAACACTCCTGTGAACAAACTTCATACCTCGGCCCGTTATGTCGAAAACATCTTCGAAGAGCTCGACGAGATGGGCGAATGGTACCTCGACTCAAAAAAAGGCATTCTATACTTTATTCCGCCTGACGGGCTGGACCTGGCCGAGGCACGGGTCGAAGCCGTTGTGCTAAAGCAGCTTTTTGAATTTCGCGGCTCGATTAGCCGGCCCGTACATAATATCCACCTTAAAGGGCTGACGTTCACGCAAACGGCCTATACCTTCCTGCAGAAGTACGAACCACTTTTACGGGGCGATTGGTCAATCGTGCGGGCCGGAGCAGTGTTTCTAACAGGTGCCGTGGACTGCTCAGTGGAAGACTGTTTCTTTGATGCCGTTGGCGGCAACGGCGTCTTTATCAGCAATTATAACCGCCGGCTGAACGTGGCTGGCTGCAAGTTCACTGACTGTGGTGATAATGCAGTATGTCTGGTAGGAGATTTCAATGCCGTCCGCTGCGCTTCGACCTGGCTCAATCACATACCCGAGCCCCCCGACAAGACGGTCGGACCTGCCACTGAGAACTATCCGGCCCTGTGCGTCATTCATAACAACCTGATTCACGGCATCGGACTTATCGGCAAACAGGTTGCAGGCGTTTTTATCTCAATGGCCTCGCAAATCACCGTCAGCCACAACACGATTTACCGCACCCCCCGCGCGGCTATCTGCATCAACGATGGCACTTGGGGCGGACACGTAATTGAGTTTAACGATGCATTTGATACGGTTCGCGAAACCGGCGACCACGGGCCGTTCAATTCCTGGGGACGAGACCGGCACTGGAGACCCGCAAACTACCGTGCCAAAGAAACCGCAGTAACACCCGCCCGGTCTCTCTGTCAGCTCGACAACTACAAGACAACCATCATTCGCAACAACCGCTTCGAACACCGGGGCAGCCATTCCTGGGGCATCGACCTTGATGACGGCTCGTCCAATTACCACCTTTACAACAATCTGACGCTCGGCTGCAGTTTCAAGCTGCGAGAGGGCTTCTTCCGTCTGGTCGAGAACAACATCTGCATCGGCCCCTATCCGCCGGGAAAGCACGTCTGCTACAAACAAAACGGTGACGTGATACGGCGGAACATCTACGTCAATACGACAGACACCGCTATTTTTATGGGCATCCGTGCCAAACCATTGGAAATGAGCCAGATTGATTACAATCTATATTACAACTACAAGGCAGCGCCAACCGTACAACTCAAGCGAGAAATACCGCCGTCGTTCAAAACTGTTATGTCAATGCCCCAGTGGCAGGCCAAGGGTCTTGACCTAAACTCGGTCTTTGCTGACCCCTTGTTTGTCAACCCCGCCGAAGGTGACTACCGCGTTCGGCCGGAATCACCGGCCCTGAAACTCGGATTCAAGAACTTCCCTATGGACAATTTCGGTGTTCTAAAACCCCAATTCCGCGCCGAAGCCGAAGAAGGACGCCGGCTCTTTGATAAGACACACCCGACAGTCTGGCAGGTGAATATCCCGGAATATTATTGAAACGATAATACGAATTGTCTAAAATCCGGCGGACTACTTTTAAGAATTTTAATATTTGAATATTTTCGAGGTTCACAGATGTATATCATACCGGCAATTGACCTGATAGACGGCAAATGCGTCAGACTCGTCCAGGGCCAATATCACCGCCGGATAACCTACGAGCACGACCCCGTCAAACAGGCACGCCACTTTATCGCCGCAGGGGCCAGGTGGCTGCATATCGTCGACCTGGACGGGGCCAAAATAGGCCGCCCTGTCAATACCAATGCAATATCAGCAATAACAAAACTTGGAAAACTGAAAATTGAGGTTGGCGGTGGAATCAGAGACCAAAACGCGATACAGCAATTACTCGCTCTGCCGATAGAACGGGTAATAATCGGGACAAAAGCCGTAAGCGACTTCGAGTGGTTTAGCGAAATGGCCCACAAGTTCGCCGGAAAACTGGTCCTCGGCCTCGATGCGCGAGGTTCAAAAGTGGCAACCCACGGCTGGACAAAGGACAACCCTCAACAACTGCTGGAGTTTGCTGCCAAAGCTGCTAAGCTGCCCGTCGCCGCAATAATATATACCGACATCAGTAAAGACGGAATGATGGCAGGGCCAAACTTCGAAAGAACAAAAACACTCGCCGAATCGATAGATATACCGGTAATAGCTGCCGGCGGAGTTACAGAAACAGAAGACATAAAAAAACTGGCTGCTTTGGGAATCGAAGCGGCAATAATCGGAAGGGCCTTATACGAAGGCACCATCAACCTCGCCGATGCTATCAAAGCCGCCGAATAAAAAAAGCTGCTCTATCGAAAAACAACAGAGCAGCTTAAAAAACCTTAAAAAAGAATCAAACTTTAGTAGCTCAATCTTTTGCCTTTGTCAGTGCAATGCCTTCACTGGCGGCAGTTCGCATATCCATCGCGCTGCCGTGGTCCTGATGGTCGAGATACTCACCGCCGGCTCCGGCTGCCCGGCCGACTGCAAATACCATAAAGGCAATATCGCAAACCCGAGACATCGAAATCCTTTTTTCCTTTAATGCCTGCCAGCACGTCCCAAGAACGGTTGAAGCTATGGCTCCATCAACATTGACGGCCCAGACGTTTCGAGCAATACCCATATCTTTAATTTGGTGAGTAAGCATATGGTAGAATTCAAGGAAGATATTATACAGCTTCTTCTCTTTCATATACTTAGCCATAGCTCGTTCCCTCGGGTCATAGTTGACCGGGTCATTCCTGAAGACCGGATGGCCGAGACAGGGAATACGTTCATAGCTAACGCCGGCCTCTTTTGCGATCGCTCTCTGTTGGGCAAAATCATTGGCGGCCCTGTCAACAATTTTCTCAAGGTCAAGACCGTGATTCTTGTCCCAGGGGTCGGCAAGGTCAACATCCTTGAAGACCCTGATGAGATACTCGACCGCCCTTTGACCGTTGCCGCCGTGAACAGTTCCTACGCAGGCCAGCGTAGCTATCATAGCAGTGTTCGGTGAATTGCCTGCAGAAGTCGAAAGCTTCGCTCCCTGGGCGGAAATAGTGCCAGGCCCGTTACTAAGGGCGGCAATAAAACATTGTTCGAGCAATTTGGCTTCGAAATCCCTCGGCTTCTCTCCCGTCCAGGCCAAAAACAACGACCTTATAAAAGAGCCCTCTTCCATCTGTTTGTCGAGACGGTAACCATAAATTCTGGCAACCTTGCCGTCATTAGAAGACATATAACTTGCGTTTTTCATATTCCTTCTCGGAGGAATTGCACCAAAGGTCTCTTTTAACATAAGATTTACCTGTGAACCATAGGGTTCTGGGATGGTGCCTTTCTCCAGAATCAATTTTCTCGGAAGTTTCTTTTCAGCACCTTTATAATTCATAAACCAGGGGTTTAAACGCAGCGGCTTTGAGGGATGAAAATCACGCTCAATACCGAGTATATCATAAACAAGAGCCGCCGCACCAGGCAAATGGTGCAGGGAGGTAATACGTATGCCTTTTTTGAGCGACTTCGTAAGGGCAGGTGATTTATCATATTTTTTGCCGGGCTCGAAAGGCTCAATACCGAAATACTCATCGAAAAGCTCCATCTTATCTGCGGCACTTGTTCCTTTTCCTTCGACGACTGCACCGGCGTGCCCGAGTGAAAGACCGCCTTTCTGAAGAAGTCCGCCTGTAATGTAAGCGATGATGGGCTTGGGATATTTTGTCTTCTTCATCATCTCAATTGCTTCTTTTTCGTACAGTCCGCCGGGTTCGATGTAGGCAATAATAAGTTTCGTGTCTTTGTCGTCCCGTGCCAGCTCCAGCAGCCCCTTGACAGGAGTAAGAATCAGCAAATCCTTTCCGGTTGAGATGCCGTAGGATGTCCCGATGCCGGCGCTCAAAAGATACGAGGCCATAGTGTTGACCATATTGCCGCTGTTCGATATTATCGCGGCAGTACCCTTCTTAAAACTGTCACCAGGGTCCGTGCCGCCCACCGCGCCTACCCGAACACCATCAAGAGTATTTATTACACCCAATGTGTTACAGCCTAATACATCGATATTTGCCTGAGAACAAATCTGGGCTATCTTGGCCGTAACCTCTACGGACACGTGTTCGGTAATAACAAAAATTGTCTCGACGGTTTTGCCGAGATATTCTAAGACTTCCTTAACATCGCCGTAAACAGCTGGCGGAGGAGAGTAAACAATGACTTTGTTGGGCTGTTTTTTCCTGGGTAAGTGCTTTGCCAAATCCTCCACGGTTGAAAAAACAGGAACGCTCTGGCCGTCCGATACCTGGATGCTTTGCCCGCCTTTGCCCAAGGCCCAGCCGCCAACAACATTGCCGCAATACTCCTGTGAAACAGTAGTAACTTTGCTTGCTTCTCTGCCTGTGATGTTTGAAACAGCCACTCGGTCTGAAGCCTTGAGAATATCACTTAACTTTTTCGCTCTCATTTCGAACCTCCATTCCTTTTGTAGCTCTTAGCTATCTTGGCGGCATATTCAGCCACCTGGGTTACCGGAGTATCCGGCCCGAATATGACATAAGGCATACCCAGAGAATCCAGAGTTTCTTTCATACTTAAAAGGCCTCTTACCAATTGTGGGCCGCCCCGGCCGATTACAACTGGTATCTTGATTGGGCCGTGTTCTTCAACATAGGCCTGCAGCGCGTCCGCAATGGCCTTGAAGGTTACATCAATGAGAGTATTGTTGGCTTTCCCACCAAGAATCAGAAGCAGTTTTGCATTAGCAAGATTGTGGTCAAAGCATATTTTTGCTGTTCCAAACATACGTTCATAAGGTGGATTTCCGCCAAAGTCCGACAGGAATATCGGGCTGCCCCCGTTCTGTTGGAGTGTTTCTGTGATAATTGTCGAAGCACCGCCGCCAAAGAGCACCGGCAGGATTGATTTGCCGCCCAAATCGGCTACGTGTGCCTGCCCGCGGTGACTTGAGGCATTCCAAACTGCCATCTCCTCCTCAAAAAGTGTCGCTCGGGCAGGGTATTCGGGCAACTCGAAACCAAGGTTCTTGAACTTGAAGTTGGCCTCATCAAAAACCGCCTTGAAGTCACAGGCATAAGGCTTGCCCTCAGGAGTAATTCGCCAGGGATTCACCTCACACATTCGCATCCCCGTTGATATAAACATATCCCAGAAGCTCACTAAAGCTCGCGAAAAAACACTGGCTGTCTTCTTCGGGCACTTCAGCTTGGTCAGGGCCTTATCGAAAAGGTAGGCGTCAGGACCCTTATAGACATCGACTGGGAAAGTGCTTTTTTTGCTTTCCGGAACTTCTTCGATATCCATCCCGCCTTCGAGCGAAATCGTTATCGACGGGCCAAGGTACTGCGAATTGTAGGTAATGGCTGTATAAACCTCTATTTCAGACGGAATGAACTGTACCATATAGGCCGTGCGGGGTATAAAACCCCGGACCTCCATACCCTGAATCTTCTTGAGGGCCTTTTCCGCCTCAAGGTAATCACTGACCACTTTCACCGCACCCGCTTTACCACGCTTGCCGGTCATTACATCGGCCTTGACTATCGCCTTGCCCGACCATCGTTTCAGAGCATCTCTGATTTTCGCTCCGCTGGCGTCGGCGGTGAGGTGCTCAGGCACCGGTATCCCGAATCGTGGGGCCAGGTGCTCAAGAAAGGGCAATTCTATTATTTGAGCCATGCTTTCTTTCCTTTCTTACGGTTTCCTTTGCTCCGCTGCTGTCACCTGCTCAGCTTCAACAGCGCAATAATAATATTTTTATCAACGATTTGTTCGATTTTCATAAGCCAAAAATGAGACCATTTCCGCGCATTCCAAAACTCCTCTGAAGTCCTTTTTCGATGGAAAAGTCACCATAGAACTATCTCGATGTGCCTTAGCCGGCATAGAGGATGCTTTCTTCGCCTCATATATGGAACAGGAAGCCATTTTGCTTTATACAACAACTATACTAAATTCCACACTCCCTTATTACGACAAACATCCTTAATTGCCGAAAACAAAAAGGAATGCGTACACCTTTATTGAGCATATGTCAAGCAATTTCCTTGCTTTTTTTCATTTTTTTTGGAATTTTCGAGGAAAATATGCAGCATAGCCGGAAAGTTCAGCACAAACCGAACTTTTATTGCTTTTTCTCTTAATAAATAGTATAATACAGCCCGGCTGCGCACCGACTCGCAGAAAAACATTTTTGAAAAGTAAATACGGGGGCGAATGGCTTCGACCGGATGGCCGACAGTCAGGTCGCATGCCCAGGATGCCGGTTGGCCTGGTTAATCATTCCGGCAACAAATTTTAATTGGCAACTATCAGTTGCGAATGGCTGCTTAATATAGCGGCCCGTCCTGTCGGACTCTTGCCTGTGGGTCCGCCAAGGGCGTCACACAGCAGGCTGGCCTAAGCGGTCGTTCGGGCCGTTAAGGCGAGATTTTACCGAAATAGCCGAGCTCAATACCTGTCGTTTGGCGTTGCGCAAGGCGAAAAAAAATATAAGCGACTATGCATGTAGACGCCTAACTGGAAGCATCTCGGGACGGGGGTTCGAATCCCCCCGCCTCCAGTCTTGGTTTGCTGCTTGTCAGCAAAACAAGACTGCCGCGGCGTAGTCCCTAAGGGACGAAGACGGGCTTCTTACTGATTGATAAACGCACCCAATCACGACTCGGCAGGCCAATATGAAATTTTATTATGTGTATATATTACAATCTGAAAGTGATACTGAAAGGCACTATATCGGTTTTACTGATGGTATTGAAATCCGTTTAAGAGAGCATAATAATAAGAAATGTAAACATACCTCCAAGTTTACACCGTGGGCAATTAAAACAACTATTGCTTTTACCAACCATAAGAAAGCTCGTGAGTTTGAGCAATACTTAAAAAGTGCCTCCGGCAGGGCTTTCGCCAAAAAACACTTATGAATCCCCCCGCCTCCAGTCTTCCTTCGCTGTAAGCGAAAGAAGACTGTCCTGAGCTTGTGAATTTACACTGCCTGCCGCGGCGTAGCAGTGCTAACTGCGAAGACGGGAGCTTGCCGAAGGGCAACTTAAATATTCATCAATTACTTAAAATGAAACTATGTGGTACATCTACATCCTCAAATCCGGTTCCAGCCATAAATTTCGCCAAAAATATCTTGAAATTTGAGGCATTTTCGAGTATAATACCAGCAAAAATAGGGGTTGTATAATTGACAACATGAAAATGAACAATAATAAAACCATTCCTGCCTTGACAATACAAGTTTAGAGCGTGAAAATCCAACTATGACCAGCCTTTTTCCAACAGAGAACTCACATTTGAACTATCAGCCGAAACCGGCATCTCATTTCAACCCTGGCACAATTGTACTAACCAAAGGCAGCTTCCAGACCACGCAGCAGCGTGATTTCATACAGGCGATTTGTAATCTATACCCCCAGGCTCAAGTTATCGAAAAATTTGATATCTCTCACAACCGCTTTGAGCTTGGTGATCCGGACCCTTTGAAGCTGCATTACAAAGGTAAAAATACATTGTTATTTGGAGTTCATAAAAGTGCCCTTAGATTCAGCGATGAAGATGGCAACGCCTGCCCAAACTACTGGCATTTTTCTCCCTACGGCTTTTGTCCCTACGATTGTCAATATTGTTATCTGGCAGGTACGCCCGGCGTAAAATTCTCACCCACAGTAAAAATATTTGTAAATATCGGTGAAATTCTCGACCAGATTGCCGCTGCTGCTTCTAAGCTATCCGAACCCACTGCCTTCTATTTGGGCAAACTCCAGGATGCGTTGGCACTTGACCGGATTACCGGCTATTCCCGCACTTTGGTCCCTTTTTTCGCTCAACAAAAATTCGCCAGATTAACTCTATTGACCAAAAGTGCCAATGTGGACAACCTTCTCGACCTTGACCATCAAGGCCACACCATTCTTTCATGGAGTTTAAATCCCCCTGAAATTTCCGATGCGTTTGAATCAAATGTCTCGACACCGCAGGAAAGAATAACCGCGATGCAAAAATGTGCAGATGCCGGCTATCCATTACGTGCCGTTATCATGCCGATTATTCCTGTGGAAGGTTGGCAAGATATTTACACCGACTTTTTAAAAAAACTCTTGGAATCGGTACCGCTTGAGCGTATTACATTGGGCCAAATTTGCAGCTATTCTAGCGCCCTGCGACTTACCGAACAAAAATTAGGCAATGATAACCCTATCTCCAAAATGCTCGAAAAAGATAAATCCAAAGATGGCCGAATCCGCTTCCCAATAAAGTTAAGAATTGAAGTCTATAGACACCTCATTGATAAAATAAGGAAACTACAACCTCAATTGCAGATCGGTTTATGTATGGAAGAAAGAGAAACCTTCAAAGCCTTGGATATGGAAAACGCCATCGGCTGTTGCAACTGCATACTCTAATGAACAATAATCACTTACAATAAATACATCCAAATTTCAAATCAGTTCAAAACACCGGGTTAATTTGTCCCTTCAATGTTTCGAGCCAATTTTGAAAGGAAAAACTGTGGCTAACTCTTTATTAGAAATTGGAAACATTCTTCCGCCTCTACTTGAACAGCAAATTTCCCCGCCATACAGAATCGTTGCACGTCATCTCGATTACCTTCAAAAATGGCGAGAGTATTTGTTGTGGGTGTGGATTGACGATTTAGATGAGGACGTAGATAGAATCTGTATCCAACAGTCAGTTGATGAGCTTATCTCCACAATTCTGCTTATAGATTTTGTTGGGCAGTTATATCCTATGGCGATTCCTACCCTTAAGGAAATTCTAAAAATTGTTAATAAACCCACAGCTTTCAGCTTTTGTAAGGCTGTTTATAATCAGGTATCTTGTAAACTACTCAAAACAGTCTTTAATCCAGATCGTTTAAGTGGCCCAATGACAGAGCCACAAAAAGAGGTTGAGTTATCATCTCTAACTGATATCTCAGAATCTGTTGAGGCCCTGTATGGCTCTCGAATGCCAATTACGCTCTTGGGTGATTTTTACCAATTGTGCTTAGATCGTCCTGTTGCGAATAAAAGAAATCGCAAAAAAGGCTCTGACCGTCGTGACAAAGGTGTATATTACACTCCTGCTGCCTTAGTAGATTATCTTGTGTTCCATACCCTTAAAAAAGCTTTTCATAAGTTAGCGCCCGTGCAGATTCAACACCTACGAATTCTTGATCCTTCCTGCGGTTGTGGAGCATTTTTAATAGCAGCCGTTCGTTTCATACTTAAATGGCTCAAAGATAAGTCCAATAATAACGAAGGACCGCCATATCTCTCCCCACAGAAAAGCCTTGAACTTCTTGAATCTATGATTTATGGCACAGATATAGATAAACGGGCAATTTGCTGGACACGTAGGTTACTTTTGCTGACAGTTTGGGATTTTTATATTAACAACGGTGTAAGTAAGAATGATATTCGAAATCTAAGGATACCAACCCTTGAAGAGAAAATTATTTGCAAGAATTTCCTTGAAGAACAATCATTGAAAAACGAAGCTTTCCACGTGATTATTGGCGGGCCGCCTTTTGTCCGGGTACAGGAGCTTTATAAGTCAGACCCTGTAAAGGTAGACAATTATAAGCGTAGTTTTAGAACAGCAAAAAACGGCCAGTTTGATTTATATATGCTTTTCATCGAAAAAGCAATTGAGCTATTAGCAGATCAGGGTTATTTAAGTATGAGTGTATCTAATACATTTCTACGTTCCAAAAGTGGTCGTACACTTCGTAAATTAATTGCAGACAAGGGTACTGTCAGCGAAATCATTGAATTTGAGGACAGAAAATTGTATCCAAATGCCCTTGTTCAGGTTGCTGCAATTACGCTCCAGAAAACTATTGAGAAAAATGCTACGAAACATGTTTTTGTTAAAGGAAAAGGAGCCCTACGCAGAAAATTAAGCAGAATTGATAAGCAGGATGACAATGTGTTGTTGCAGACTCGGAACCTACCTGCTACGGCATGTGCTACAGAAAATTGGGCTCTGAGGTCTGAAAGTGAAACAAACTTGTTGTGTAAAATTGAGTCGACAGGTACTCCTCTTGGCGAATTAGCAGTTAGTATTCACTTCGGGGCAGCTACAGGAGCAGACAAAGTATTTCTTTTGAAAAACGCGGAGCATTTAAATTCAAAGGCCGTGTTGGCTGAGAGTCGTTTTCTGGATGACGTGTTTGTATTTGAATCTTCGATTTTAAGACCAATACTGCGTGGCCGACATATCAGCGGATATACCACTCCGGAACCCGAAACACTCTGTATATTTCCTTATGAAAAAACTGGAGACCTAATTACTGAAGACAAATTAGAGACGGAGTTCCCTCGCACATATAGATACCTAATATCCTGTCGATCTTACCTGGGTTCGAGAAAACTAAAAGACGGACAACCATGGTATGCGTTTAAAAAAGAAAATGTCTCACAGTTCATACAAAGCCCAAAGATTGTTGCAAGTGTGATCAATTCCGGCGGTGGTTTTACCATGGATCAGCATCAACATCTTTTCTGCAACAATAGCGTTATTCTCATATATCCGGATGAGAATGCCGTTAACTCATATTTTTTGCTTGCTGTCCTCAACAGCAAAGTATTCTGGAGATGGACCCAACATCAAATGCCGACCTTAGGCTCGGATTGGCATTCCTATCGAGTCAGTATACTTCGCAAATTCCCTATTCCCACTCCACTACATGGGCAAGGAAACCCGTTATTTGAGGAGGTAGCTAACCTTGCTACCAAGCTGTTAAATGAAAAGCTTAATGAAACAGATCGGGCGAACATTCTATCTTCAATTAACTGTATGGTCAGTGAACTTTACGATTTTTCAGAGGCATTGCTACATATTCGGTAACAATATTATATCTTGCCCGTTGTTTCAGATGTTTCAACCAACGCTTTGATTGATTGCTTTATATGCTCCTCATTCCGGTCTACAACAGCCCCCGCGGCGCCTGAGCGGAATAGAATCATTTGCGCAGGTACTTAGAAGCTAATCTGAACTTTTCCAAATTTTTTTTATCCCTTACCCCATAACAACTTACAAACTTAACCATTACAGAATTGCCCGTTTTTTCGCACCAAATGCGCAGGTTCGTCTAATTATGGGAGGCATGTTTTTTACCCCCCCGAAGGAGAACTTATAATGACTGCCAAACCACGAGTAGCAAACCACCAACACCCCGCTTGTCGCGGCCAATCCTCTGGTGAAGCCGGAACCTGTCGCGGCGTAGCCCTTGGCGAAGCCGGATCACTTATACCAGCGCACAAAAATACTCTTTTATGCAAAACAAACCCAATTTCCCCCGTTTTTGCGCCAAAAACTCACTTTTGGAAAAAAACAAACCCAATTCAAACCCAATTTTTCGCTCTTTTTGCCTTGCCTATGTTGCCTATTCACCCCAATCAAACCCAATTTTTCAAAGACTCTACTGCATTTTCGGGAATAATTATTATGTTTATCTCGTTTTTTAAATACTTCTATCAAGACTTCAATGAATTGTTTGATGCACTCCGGCTGTTTTTGTCACAGACAAGTAATATCAGCAGGTTCACGCAGAAGCTTTGGCTTTTCCGCCTCTGGACTGGCGCCTCAGAAAGTAAAGAATCGCTGCAACCGAAACCAGTGCTACCGGGATCTCAAGTTTTCCCGCCCAATCTGTCCCGATTCCTCCCCATTTCATACCGGGCAACCCTATATGGAATAAAACAACCCCGCACCAGGCCCCAGCGGAATTCCCAACAATATCCAGATAATCAACAACAAAGACCACCCTAAAAAGAAAAACAAACTGTAAGGCAGCATCGTCGAAACAAGCGTCCCTAACCCCGCTTTGCTGTCATAACTCTGAAAGTAAGCGATTATCAATGCAAAAAAGCTCATCATAGGAGAAATAATGTTGGTAATGCTGTCACCTATACGATACACAACCTGCGACAATTCAGGCGAATAACCCAAAATCATAAACATAGGAATAAAAATAGGTGCCAATATCGCCCATTTAGCCGACGCACTTCCCATCAAAAGATTAATCAATCCTGAAAAAATCACAAAAAGTATCATCGTCGGTATCACACCCCAGTTCAGTGACTTCAATACATCGGCTCCCTTAACAGCAGTTATTATCCCCAGGTTGCTCCACTTAAAATAAGCAACAAACTGAGCGGCAAAAAATACCAGCACCAGGTACATTGACAGCGTCTTCATACTGCCCGCCATACTCTTTACGACATCGGTGTCACTCTTAAACTTGCCCATTACCACCCCATAAACCATCCCGGTCGCCCCGAATAAAATAAAGATAAAGGCAATCACGCCCTCAATAAGCGGCGAATGAAGTATCCCCCCACCGGAACCCCTAAGGTAACCGCCTTGTGGTATTATGCCCAAAAGAATAAAAAATAACAAAATACCAAAAGTTATCATCGAGAATACAAGCCCCTTCTTCTCCAGCCTCGACAGCTTTGTCAGCTTCTCCGCCTTTTTTTCGCCCTTATATTCACCCAGCCGAGGAACAACAATTTTTTCTGTCACCCACGTACCAATCAAAGCTATAATAAAAGCCGATACAAACATAAAATAGTAATTTGCCGTCGGATTAACCGTATAAGACGGGTCTATAATTCGTGCAGCTTCCTGGCTCAATCCAGCCAGAAGCGGATCAACGGTTCCAATAACCACATTGGCACTAAACCCCCCCGACACACCCGCAAAAGCAGCAGCCATCCCCGCCAAAGGATGACGCCTCATGGTATGAAAAATAATTCCTGCCAGAGGAATCAAAAGAACATATCCCACATTTGAAGCAAGATTGGATATCACACCCGCAAAAACTATAATAAAAGTCAATATCCTCTCAGAAGATGACAGTACAAGCAAGCGAACTAATGCACCCAACAGCCCGCTGCTGTCAGCTATCCCTACCCCCAGCATAGCAACCAGCACAATCCCCAAAGGGGCAAAGCTGGTAAAATTAGGAACCACCTTCAAAATAATCTTATGAAGTCCCTCTACAGTCAAAAGATTAACGGGCCGGACAACCTCCTGCGTTCCCGGATGAACCACACTCCAATTAAGCAAATCACCCAAACCTGAAAACAACAGCACAAATACTGCAAAAATCGCAAACAACGTCGCTGGATGCGGCAGACGATTACCGACAATTTCAACGCTCTTCAAAATTTTCGCAAAGATAATATTAAACAATGCCCTCTTCATCTGTAATACCTCAACAGCGTAAAAACTATCCAGCCCCCAGCCTCGCCCTTCTGTCCCGCACATTCTACATTTTTCGACCAAACCCGCAAGCCTTAATCTCCACCACCTCCAAAATGCAGGACGAAAAGTCCAATTGACAAAATCAGGAGCCGACTTATACTAATTTTATTTAACCAATTAATTACGGAGATGCGCGATTTTTCGCCACTTCAAAAGTTTAGCCTCGGTTTCGGAGAAAATCTTATCTTCGGCAGGGAAGAACATCGCCCACAGCCATAACAGCTATTGGAATTGAGGTGGAAATGTTTAAACCTGCGGTCAGGCCGAGATACGCATTGGCAGCTCCGAAGAGCGAACCGAAAATAATGCCTGTTATAACCGACTTGATGGTAATTTCGGCAATACTCTCTTCGTGTGAAATATGTGGCTTAAAATCATTAATCATTGTCGGTAAATATACGTAGACATATTATTGCTGTCAAAGTGTTTTTAGTGAAAATTATAATAATGTTGTGGATTGGCGTTAAACCGCCTTGAATGAGTTAAATGCAGTCTTTCCAAAAACTTCTGCTGTTTTACTTAATAAGGCTTTTAGCAGTTTTTTTCTTTTTTTTTAACAATAACACACTCTTTTTTCATATAATAATGACAGTTGTAGGCACAACACGGGAGGCGTTTAGGTTTTGCCTTTTGTTGAAAAATGAAGTTTTTGGAAGGATTTGATTATGAACAGGTTCTCAAAACCAGTGTATATTGCGATTTTAGCTTATATACTCCCGATTGTTGTTTTGGGCGCAAATGCTCAGCCAATCCCAGCTAAAGCCGGGCCGGAGGTGCTCATTGAAACTATGGAAGTGCAGGTTAATGCCGACGCCCTGCAGAAGCTCCGGATAAGTTCACCCGCACCGAAGGCGGAAGTTACGGCTTCCGTTGCAAAATTGCTTTGGCTGCTCACCGACCCCAACAACTCCAAACTGCTTGACTCAGCAAAGATTAAGGTACAATCCGGCAAAACAGGCATTGGCGGTACCGGAAAAAAGTTAAAATACCTTGCAAGGACAAACGCCGACTCTTTCACAGAGAAACTGACTGACGAGGCTGTCGGAACAACCGTGGAAGCATCGCCTTCCATCGGCAGGCGGGGAGACATCACCATAGATTTTAATTATAAAAATTTCACAGCAGAGCCGCCAAAGGAGATTGACCCTAAAACATCCCTGCCGATAGGACAACCCGTAACAAATGTACTAACTGTGAAACGCCAACTAAAATTAAAATCCGGCGAAACCGTAATTGCCAAAAGTATAAAGCAGGGCCCGGTACAGACGTTCGTACTTGTGCGCGCCGAACTCCCCTCTGATATAATATTTGAGACTGCCGACGAATCACCTGAAACACCTGACACATCGGCTGTAACCATTGGCTTGTTCGATGAACAGGCAACCTTTAGCAAGGTAATGAAATTATGGGACAGCGGCGACCGAAAAGCTGCAGCGGAAAAATTCCTCCTCGTCAAATGGGACGATTCTGCTGTGTTTTCCGAAACGGCAATCCTGACGCTATCAGAGCAGGACTTTTCGGCCCTGCCCGCATCAGAGCAAAACCAGAAGCGCCAGGAAGGCACCCAGATTGCAAAAACCATAAAATTTCTTGCCAGACATGCTTCAAGAGTTGCAAAAGCATCTTTCGCAGCTAAAGAATATGACACCGCAGAAGAACAATATGAGGCCATCCGGCAGTGCGGTCAGGCCCTGTCGGATTCAGAATCGCTCTCTATCCTGAAAATGACCGGACGCTCCATACAGCGCACCGCCCTGAGGGATTTGATTAAGCTCTACGCCAGAACAGACAATGAGCAAAACCTCAAAGACGCTCGCGACAGCTTATCAAAACTTTAGCAGAGCTTTTGCTGATTGAATCTAAATGGATAGCGACGGCGGCAGGATAAAATGTTAAACGCAGAACATATTATCGAGTTCTTCGGGATGAAGCCACTGCCGGGCGAAGGCGGTTTTTATGTCGAGACCTACCGGGCATCTGAAAAAATCGACCACTCCGCAGAATATTCCGGCGAGAGAGCTTTCAGCACCGCAATTCTTTATCTGCTCACACCGGAAACATTCTCAAATCTCCACCGGCTAAAGAGCGACGAGATATTCCATTTTTACTTAGGCGATTCGGTAACAATGCTGCAGCTTCGGCCGGACGGCTCAGGCAAAGTAATCACTTTAGGCCCTGACATAATCAACGGCCAATGCGTACAGGTTACCGTCACGCGGAACACCTGGCAGGGTTCTTTCTTAAACCAGGGCGGCAGTTTCGCCTTATTGGGAACGACCGTCGCTCCGGGCTTCGAGCTTACTGACTTTGAACCGGCAAAACGCAATGAACTGCTCAAACAATACCCCGACCACAAAGAACTGATTTGCAGGCTTACGGAGCGACAATAGCTTTGCCCTCCCAGACGCTTCCCAACCGAACAACCGTGCAGTTTTTCAAATAATGGGCTACTGTCTCTTCTATATAACCTCTAAGCGACGAAGGATATTCCTTGCCCAGCGGAAACTGCGCATCTGCGAAAAGATAAGCAGCAGCATCACCAAAACCCAATAGCCGCTGAAACGCAGATAGTAAAGTATAGTGCCAAATATTCCTCTCGTCTCGGCGCTGCAGCATTTTAATAGCTCAGAGGGTGTGTACATCGCTCCGGCAACCACGCCCCCAAAAAACTTCTGCCAGGGAAGCAACAAAACAACAAAAGCGAGCGAAAGGAAAAATGCCCTGCTGATATGATTTATTCCGCCGAGGCGACCGAGCAGCGAAACCTTCAAGCTAAACAGCATCGTCAGACAATAAAGTATGGATGCCGGTATAAGCACAAAATCAAGGAACCGAATAAGTCCGCAGAGCTGTTTGAAGGTTACTCCGAATCGAGGGACGCCTTTTTGTTCCTGTGCTTCTTCGGCCGGCTGGTTCGGCTCGACTGCAACAGTCTGCAACGGTTCATCATCTGCAGCAGCAGCCACATCTCCCGCACCATCTGTTGTAATGACATTGGTATCTACCAGCCAAAAGGATATTTGCAGCAAAAATAAAGACAGTATAATAATTATAAACAAAAAGTTTTTCCATCCTCTGAACACCCCAACCGCTTCCAGGCAGTCGGTAGTATCTAACAGATTGACTGGTGTGACCTGATTTTCATCCATTTTTGGCCTCCTAACTTCTTCTGGCCCTTCTTCAAATTCCATAAGACTCCATAACTCCGGACAAATTGATGGTTGACTGCCTGATATTATGTTAGCTCTCTGCAGCAAGTGCAAGAAATTTATTTAAAAGTAAAATAATTCATATGACGATTATACCGCTGATTTTATATACTCAGCTTCAATCTCGCTATTTTTCTTGCAAAGACCGGGAAGTTGCCTATACTTATATGGTTTTCAGACTCAACAGAAACAACAAATTCGGAGCATAAATATGAATTTGGTAAAATGGCTGCGTAAAAACAATAAGAAATTACTGGCTGTTGTCGTCGTCATTATAATGGTCGGCTTCATCGGAAGTACCTGGCTCAGTCAACTCAGTCGAAGTACCGTCCGGTTCAGAAAAACCATCGCCTACTATGCCGACAACAGAAAAATAACCAATTCGGACAGGACTTTGGCCTGGCAGGAAATGGAAACACTCAAGGCTCTAAATGCAGATATTTTGCTTCATTCTCAGGATTTACGCACCGTTCTGTTGGGGGAACTGCTGTTTTCCGAGCGGAGAACCTCACCTGAAACAATCCGTCGAATTCAACAAATGATAATATCAAATGGCTGCAGAATCAGCAATAAACAACTCAATGACCTCTACGAACGCACGGTGCCAATCGATATATACTGGCTGCTGCTAAATAAAGAAGTTGAGCAGGCAGGAATCAGGATGACAGAGCAAGAGGCGGGCAGGCTGCTTGGAAAACTAATACCACAACTGTTTAACGGCATATCTTATTCGCAGCTTATCGGCTCAATCATAAATCGGCTGGGAATACCGGAGGAGAAGATACTGGCGACGTTTGCCAAAATGTTGTCGGTGCTGGCGTATGCCGATATGATAAGTTCGAGCGAAAACGCTACATTAGCGCAACTGGCACATAGTACAAGCTGGGACTTTGAGACACTCGATTTGGAATTTGTAAAATTTGATTCGGCAATATTTGCCGAAACCCAGCCCCAGCCGGACGAAGAAAAAATTCTCGAACAGTTTAACACCTATAAGATGTTCTTTCCCAGCCAGGTAAGCGAGCAAAACCCCTATGGTTTTGGATATAAACTTGCCGACAGAGTTGAACTCGAATATATTGCGATTAAATCGGATGATGTCTCGAATATAGTAACAACTCCTACACAGGAGCAGGCCGAAGAATATTACCGAAAATTCAAGTCACAATTTACAGAACAAATCCCCTCCGACCCAAACGACCCGAATTCACCTTTAACCGAACGATTAAAAAGCTATGTGGAAATGGCCTCTGCCATTTCAAATCAGCTTCTCCAGAGCAGAATAAACTCGAAGACAGAACGGATACTACAGGAGGCAAAAGCAATAACCGAGGCCGGTCTTGAGAATATAGACACCGAAGCGGTGAGCTTGAGTGACGAACAGCTTAAAGAAAAAGCCGGCGATTATAAAGCCGCCGCCGAGCAGTTGAGTAAAAAATACGAAATAAAGGTATATTCCGGCACTACCGGCTTACTTACCGCAGCAGACATACGCAACGACGAGTATCTCGGAAGACTTTACCTCGGCGGTCTCAGCTCTGGATTTGGCCTTTTGGGCCTGGCCCAAATTACCTTTGCAATCGACCAGCTCGGCAGCAGCGAACTTGGGCTTAGCGGTTCGCAAAAACCGAGATTGTATGAAAACATCGGGCCGCTTAAAGACCGCTTCGAACAAATTGCTGCGCTTGTAAGGGTGACCAAAACCCGCAAAGCCGCTGAGCCGCAAAGCGTAAACCAAACCTTCAGCACAGCCACAATCGAATTCGAACAGGACCCTCAGTCCCCACAGGAAAGAATTTACTCGGTAAAAGAAAAAGTGAGCGAAGACCTGAAAAAAATTGCAGCTATGGAAACCGCCAAAAATAAAGCAGAGCAGTTCACCGAGTTGGTGGCAAAAGAGGGCTGGGACAGTGCCATCAACAAATTTAACGAACTCCATGGAAAGCAAACCAAAGAGGACGAACCCGCCTCCGAAACTTTCAGACTGCAAAACTTTGAAAACCTGCCGAGAATCTCAAAGCAGGCGCTGGAGATATTGGCCGTCCAAACTATAGGCAATCCGACAGCACACCTTTTAATCAATGAGAGAAAAAAAGAAAGTGTCCTTCGAGAACAGTTATATTCGCTCATACCGCCGGACAGCAACAGTATTGATAACGCACCTTTAGTCCTGGAAATTAAGCCGGATATGAGCTACTATTGCATAAAGAACCTCTCGAGCCAACGGCTCGACCGCCAGCAATACGAAGCAATCAAATCAATGCAGGCTTATAAAATAAATGCCGTTCAGGCACAGTCTCTGTCGGTTGTACATTTTAATCCCGATAACATACTAAAACGTACAAACTTCAGGTGGGCTATTGAGAACCAGGAAACTGCGGATGTAAATGAACAGGACAAATCCGCCGGGGCATCGTAATGGCGCGTTATTCAAAAGACAACCTGTTATTTCTGCTTATTGTCGGCCTGATGTCCTGGCTGGTCCCCGGGGCAGGCTACTATCTGCTTAATGAAAAAAAACGCTCGATAATCATATTCGTAACCATCTTCCTGCTTTTCTCTGCGGGATTGTACGTCGGCTCAATCGGAGTAATTGACCCGGTCAGGTCCTGGCCGTGGTATATAGCACAGATTATGAACTCGCCGATGGTAATGTTTATAGGTTTTCTCACCGCCGGAGGAGGTTATCGTGTCTATGGCTGGCCAAATGAAATCGGACAGATATACACGAGCATCGCGGGACTGCTAAACCTTCTGTGCATAGTCAATTCTGTTTACCTGGCCCATTTACGCCGAACTGAAACTGCCGGAGTATGAAATGGCCACAATGATGAATCTCACAATAGCAACGTTCACAGCACCGCTTCAGCTCGGACCAAATCCACAGTTGATGCTTTGGGTGCTGCCGCTGGCGGCGGCAATAGCTGTTGTTTACAAAACAACCAAGCTGCCCACAATCAAAACAGTCACCCTGCTCAGGGAGACCGCAGCCCTGTTCGCTTCGATTGTCGTTTTTATGGCTTTGGTTGCCTTGGCTTTATACGCCATAGCAAGGCTGGTTATTCAGTAAATATCGCCCCATCGGCGGTAGATTCGAAGATTACTCGGACTCGGAATCCATCAAACCCCCTTCGAGAATACCTAATTCAACAAGGGCATTGTAAGCAGCCTTTTGCTCCGCATCCTTTTTATTCGGCCCCCAGGCACTTGAGAAATGCCGGCCGCCAACAACCACTTCAGACTCAAAACACTTATGGTGGTCCGGACCTTTTTCATCAAGCAGGTCATAAACAGGTGTAACATTAAATTGCTGTTGAGCATACTGCTGCAGCATCGATTTGAAATTGCCCTGTGCCTGTTCGGCGTTGGCCTTGTCGATTAACGGCCCAAAGCCCCTTAAGATAAAATCACGAGCAGCATCAAAGTCACTGTCAAAATAAATCGCAGCAATAATGGCCTCAAGCAGACCTGATGCAAGAGAGCCGGTCAATGCCCGGCTGCTGGACATACCTTTACCAACTTTAAGAAACTTATGCACACCAAGTTGCTTAGCGACCTTGGCACAGCTTCTGCGGGAAACAAGCATACTCTTCATTTTCGTCAAATCTCCCTCCAGATAAGAACCAAAACGGTCAAAGATGGTCCGGCATATAACCAAAGCTAAAATCGAATCGCCGATGAACTCTAGTCTTTCATTACTCAAAAGACGATTTTCAACCGCTGAAGAATGAGTGAATGCCTTGGACAAAAGCCCCTTGTCGGAAAACCGGTAACCTATAATCTGCTCAATCTGCTGCAGAACTTCTTTGTCCATTTATTACAATCCTGTTTTTTCAATAAACTTGCGAGCAGATTACGAACATCGCTATAATCAGAGCCTGCCAGCTCTTCTCAGCGGTATTCGTAATAGGCTCAACCATCACAAAAATATATTACACAAAAGATAACCTTCTGTCAAGTCTCTTATCTGGACAGGGCCTTTAATTGGCAATCTGCAGACCTGCCAGGGCAACAAATTTATCCTCTACAAGCTCGAAAATTCCATCGAGACCAGTCACGGTAAATATGCCCTTCGTTGCAGGAGCAACATTGCAGAAAACAAGCCGGTGCCCGCAATCCGCCAATAGCTTACGCAGTCTCAGAAGCTTTGAGAGACTCGAAGATGTGACAATATCGACGCTGGAAAAATCCACCACCACTTCGCAGTCACCTCTGTCACGCACCATCCTTGTAACAGTCTTAAGTTCATCCCCCATCTCCGGCTCCTGGGGCAACTCAACCAGAAGTATCTCCTCTGACCAGTTCTGAATACCCATCTTGGCTCTCCTACTGTAAACTAATATTATTTTAACAAGTTTTAATTATTTTATCGACACAACCCGGCGGCATATTAAGCAAAAACCTCAACTTAATCTTTTTATCTTACAGTATCGACCTATAAAAACCAACGTCTTTACCTTTTCAAGTTCATCTTTAATTTATTTTACATCTTGTCGCATCCGTTTTTTCCCGTTACAATGAATCTCGGTTTTTCGAGTTCAATATTAATGGATTATTATGTTTATTATATTTCCCATTCGAACAAGTATTCGGCCGTGGCGAACGCCTTATGCAAATTACGCACTGATAGCTGCAAATGTGATTATTTTTTTGTTGTCGTATTCAACCCGTGTTAATCCGTTCACGGGAAAAGACGAATGGGTTCTTCGACTCTGGGCTCAACAGCTTGTGCTCATGCCTGAGCGCCCTTTCCTGTGGCAGTTCATAACTTACGCCTTCCTGCACGGCGGCTTCAAACACATCATCGGAAATATGTTCTTTTTATATCTTTTCGGCAAAAACGTCAATGACAAGCTCGGAAACATCGGCTACTTGTGCTTCTACCTGGCCGGTGCGGTATTCAGCGCAATAGGCCATATACTCGTTGGCGGCAGCAGTGTCCTCGGTGCCAGTGGTGCCGTCGCCGCCGTAACAGGCGCCTATCTGGTCCTGTTTCCGCAGACGTTGATTACAATTTTTTACTGGCTGTTGTTTTTTATTGACACCATCGAAATTTCCGCCCTGTACTTCATCGGCTTCAAGATGATTGTCTGGGACAATATGCTCGAAAGAAGCATTCCAATGGTCGCTTACGATGCGCACCTTTCCGGCTATGCCTTCGGAATCCTGGCAATATTGGGTATGCTGGCGACCGGCTTAATCTCCACCAGCAATTTCGACCTGTGGTCGATGCTCAAACAGTGGAACCGCCGCCGGCTTTATCGTGATGTTGTTTCCGGCGGTTACGACCCGTTTACAGGCCGGACGAAAAGCAAAAAGGTAAAAGCCAAACAGGTCATAACAGCCGCCGAGCGGCAGCACACCGAAAAAATCAGCCGCCTCAGAAGCGAAATTACCGACAGAACTGCCCAGCGAAACTTACCGGCTGCCGCCGAAGCCTACCTGGAGTTGATAGACCTTGATAGCGAGCAGATTTTGCCTCGCCAGCAGCTGCTGGACATCGCCAATCAACTTGCCAGCGAGAAAAAATCCGCCGAATCCGCCCAGGCATACGAAAAGTTCCTAAAACACTACAGCAACTACGAATACATCGAGCAGGTACAGTTGATGCTCGGCATATTATATGCCCGTTACCTCAACCAGACCGACCAGGCCGTAAAATGTCTAAAGGCCGCCTCCGAAAAACTCTCCGACCCGGGCCAGGTGAAAATGTGTGCCGATGAGCTTGCCAGACTGCAAAATTTAAGCTAAATATAAAATTGTACCGCTCCCGTTTTTCAAAAAAGAAAAACTGTTGACAATCCATCAGGCCGGTGATAACTTGAATACCGAAAAAGTGTCTGCCGCTTAAGCAGTTGTCGAATTTTTAGGTGATAATCTCTTTTTGGGAGACAGAAAAATGCAATCCTACACTAAAATTTTCTTTGCTCTGGTTTGTTTAATCGTTCTAACGTCCACCGGCTTTGCCCAGGCAACAGCCCCTTCGCCACAACAACCGGCCTCGCCCGATACCAGCAAAGCAGCCGTCCCTGATTTTCCTTATATCGCCCAGATAACCGGTGATGACGTTTACATTCGTTCCGGACCAGGTACAAATCACTATCCCTGCGGCAAGCTGAGCAAAACCGACAGGGTAACTGTCGTCGATACACAGTTTTCCTGGTCGTGTATTATCCCCCCGCCCGGCAGCTTCTCCTGGATTTCAAAGCAGTACATCAGCGCCGATTCCGCCGAGCCGGCAAAAGGCATCGTAACCGGCGACTCCGTCCGTGTCTGGGCCGGCTCTGTAGATGGAAACCCGATACATTCCAAGACTGTGCAGTTTAAACTAAACAAAGGCGAACAGGTCAGACTGATTGTCGGCCAGGAACAGGGTGATTATTACAAAATTGCTCCGCCACTCAACGCCTATCTCTGGGTCAGCACCCAGTACACCAGACCACTCGCCACCGTCGGGCCGGACTCCGAAATTACCGAGCCAAAAGATATGCCGCCCGCTGTTGTCCCAACCGACGTCTCCATCGAGGCCAAAAAACTCACCGAATATTACCTTATGGCCAGGCAAATCAAAATCGAACAGGCCAAACCCGCTGCTCAGCAGAATTACTTACTAATAAAGAAAAAGCTTCTTGAAATTGCCAAAAATAAAGCAGCCGGCAAAGCCGCCAGATACTCGAAGTTTGCCCTTGAGCAGATAAAACGTTTTGAACTGGCCGTCAACGCCGAAAAAACCGTCAAGTTCCAGGGCGACCAGCTGCAGAAGATTAAACAACGAATAGATAAAGACCACGCTGCCAAAATGGAAAAGGTCCCGAATCTGGGCGATTTTGCCGTTATCGGCAAGTTTCAACCTTCGAGCATTTACAGTGCCGACCCGCAGCTAATACATTATCTGATATTTGACGACTCCGGCAGAATCCTTTGTTACGCTCTGCCGCAGGGCCAGGCCGCAAAAATGAACTTAAATAACCTCACAGGCCGAAAGGTAGGCCTGATTGGCACCATTGAACCGCATCCTCAGACCTCAAGCGCACTGGTCAAATTCACAAAAATACAAATACTAAAATAATCGCACTCTTCGCTTGCCGGATTTTATTCTATAACCCGCCACAGCGGCACTGCAAGTTCTGCAACATGCCATTTACTCCGGCACCGATGGCACCTACTACTGAAAATCCAATTAGTGCTGTGGCTGCCTGCGGTTCGGACAGTTTTTACTTACTGCCGAGCTTGACCCCCACTATTTTCACCAAACAAACTTCATCCACCGGCTCGTCGCATCATAGCTTTCCTGCCGCCCCATAGCCTTGGCGAAGGGGTCAGCGAAGCAGGAAGGCTCCGAATCCATGATTTATAATGCGGCAAAATTTGTAAAATATAAGGTTGCATAATTGATATTTTCTTCAGCTCAAGAGCATTTTTTCAGCGAAGATTTGATCTTCGTAATACCGACAC